>Ga0180437_10007582_pt1 | contig 14047 bp, 10 predicted proteins | sample SS_ome_4_FD_132410 | JGI IMG/M metagenome (GOLD analysis project Ga0180437, IMG submission 132410) | Hypersaline lake sediment archaeal communities from the Salton Sea, California, USA - SS_3_D_1 metaG | ecosystem: Environmental > Aquatic > Non-marine Saline and Alkaline > Hypersaline >...
GGTTTTTCATTCTCGAATCGCTGCCGAATTTGTTGGAGAACTGGCATATTATGATTTGCCCATTCAATCCGTTTTTTTCCCTCAGCAGCCAGCTTCAGATCCTTTACTTCAAAGTTCAAGATAGACTCCTAGTTTAAATTATCATCCGGAATTATTTCATCAGTTCTTTGACTTTATCGGTTTTTTCCCAGGTAAACGTTTCTTCTTCGCGGCCAAAATGTCCGTAGGCAGCGGTTTTTTTGTAGATTGGGCGGCGAAGATTCAGCATTTCAATAATTCCGCGCGGCCGCAAATTAAAATTCTTATTTATTAATTTCAACATTTCGGCTTCCGGAATCGTTCCGGTACCAAATGTTTCCACAGCAATCGAAACCGGTTCAGCCACACCAATGGCGTAGGCAACCTGAATTTCGCATTTTTTCGCCAGGCCCGCCGCCACAATATTTTTAGCAATGTAACGCGCGGCGTATGAAGCGGAGCGGTCAACTTTCGTGGGGTCTTTGCCGGAAAACGCCCCACCGCCGTGCCGGCTATAACCACCATAAGTATCGACAATGATCTTACGACCCGTTAATCCGGCATCACCCTGCGGGCCGCCTATAACAAAGCGACCGGTGGGATTAATGTGATAAATAATTTTCTTTTCATCATAAAGCGTCGTGGGTAAAACCGGTTTAATGACCTGTTCAATGACGTCGTGACGAATTTGCTCGGTAGTCGGATTGGGATCGTGCTGGGTCGAGATCACCACGGTTTCAATCGCGGCCGGTTTACCATCGACGTAGCGCACGGTGACCTGAGATTTGCCATCCGGTCGGAGATACTTGATCAGTTTTTGTTTACGCACTTCGGCCAGACGAAGGCATAATTTATGGGCGAGAGCAATTGGGAGTGGCATCAGTTCAGGCGTTTCATCAACTGCAAATCCGAACATCAGTCCCTGGTCGCCGGCACCTTCTCGATTCACACCAAGGGCAATATCCGGGGATTGCTGGTCAATCGTGGTTAAAACGGCACAGGTGTTATAATCGAATCCGTACTCGGCATCAATATAACCAATTTCCTTAATAATATTCCGGACTAACTGGGGGATATCAACATAGCATTCAGTCGTAATTTCACCACCGACCAATGCCAAACCCGTGGTGACGAAAGTTTCACAAGCGACCCGGCCATGGGGGTCCTGTGAGAAGATTGCATCGAGGACACCGTCTGAGATTTGATCAGCAATTTTATCAGGATGACCTTCAGTTACCGATTCAGAGGTGAATAACATTTCAGACATTAACATTCTCCTTTAACAATGAACATTCATAAAACATAAACGAATTAAAAATCAGCGAACTATAAAATGATAATCTTTTGGTAAAATTGTAAACCCTCACTTTCCATTTGATTTGAAAAGCGGAGATGGGAAAATCCCGCCGTTGGTTGACAGAGGGATTCAGGTGATTAAAGGCAGTGCACTAAGGACGACTTGAAAATATACCAAACAATCGTTAAATTAAATAAATGGTAAATCTTCAAATTTTTCATTCATGATAGCTTCAATATAATCGCGAATATCAAGCGCTGTTTCCATTTGCATGACTTTCTGGGCGATTTTAGCTGCCTCAGAATAGCGGATAGAGCGAATAATATGTTTAATTGCCGGCAGCGCAATCGGACTGACACTTAATTCATCCAGTCCTAAACCAATCAGAATCAGAATGGCGCGCGGGTCACTGGCCATTTCCCCACACATGCCAACCCAAACTCCCTTTCGATGACCATTGTCCACTATTTGTTTGATTAAGCGAATGACCGCCGGCGGAAAATTTTCGTAAAGATAGGCAATCCGTTCATTGCCACGGTCAGCCGCCAGCGTGTATTGGATTAAATCATTGGTTCCGATACTTAAAAAGTCGACCTTTGAGGCAATAACACTGGTCATAATGGCGGCTGAGGGGACTTCTATCATCGTACCCACTTCAATGTTTGGATTAAACGCCTGGCCGTTGGTGCTTAGCTCTTGTTTGGCTTCGGCGAGTAAATCCAGACATTGATTTAGCTCCTCAATACAGGTAATCATCGGAAACATGATTTTAACATTTCCGGCGAGGCTGGCGCGAAGAATGGCTCGCAGTTGAGCCTTAAACATGCTTGTCTCTTTTAAGCAGATCCGAATGGCTCGCCATCCTAAAAAGGGATTGTCCTCCTCCGGAATTTGCAAGGCGAGGGGACTCTTATCGCCACCCAGATCAGCCGTTCGAATAATAACCGAATTCGGGTAAATTTTTTCGGCAACGGATCGGTAGGCTTCAAATTGCTCGTCTTCCGAGGGTAATTCATCACGGGCTAGGAACAGATATTCTGTCCGGTAAAGTCCAATCCCGCGGGCACCATGTGAAATAACCGATTCGATTTCATCGGGAAATTCAAGGTTGGCCGAGAGTTCGATATCTTTGCCATCCAGCGTCCGGCTGGGCAACTCGCGCACGTAGTTCAATTTGCGTTCGAAATCATAATACTCACTTTGTAAGCGATGATATTCCTCAAGGAGTTCGGTTGAGGGATCAATAATAACTTCACCTCGATTCCCGTCGACAATAATGCGGTCTTTTTGTTTCACAAGGTCGGTCAGGTGTTCCAGTCCCAGTACCGAAGGAATTTCAAGAGCACGGGCCATAATCGCGGCGTGGGAGGTTCGTCCTCCAAATTCAGTAGCAAAAGCCAGGACTTTACGGCGGTCTAATAAAATGGTATCAGAAGGGGTCAGGTCCCGTGCCACGATAATACGGGGCTCTGGCAGCGTCGACAGGTAATTATGATGCTTACCCTGAATGTGTCGAATAACGCGTCTTTTCACATCGACAATATCTGCGGCGCGCTCTCTTAAATAGTTGTCTTTGAGCTGCTCTAATTTTTTCTGATATTTGGTCATCTGCTGAAAGAAGATGAGATCAGCATTTTTCTTTTCGGAACGAATCAGCTCGATTGTTTGCTGAATGATAATTTGATCATCCAACAGCATTTGATGGACATCAAAGATTTTACCATTTTCACCAAGCTTCTGGTTAGCATGATTACAGAGCGCTTCCAGGTCCTGTTTCGCTTGTTGAATAGCCGTTACAAATTTTTCAACTTCCTTTTCAACATCTTCCTGATGAATATCCCGATCTTCTATTTTAATAATTCCACCACTTAACAAATGAACTTTTCCGATGGCAATACCGGGTGAGGCTGGAATTCCTTGTAAACGATGTTTATATGCTTTCTGCATGTTTGAATCCGTAGAAATTTTAAATCAATTTTTTCGTTAACCTATTCAATTAATCTTCATCAAATTTACGAGCAAATAATTCCTCGATGGCTCGCATGGCATCTTCTTCATCTTCGCCCGAAATTTTAAACGATAATATACTCTTATATTCGGCGGCTAAAGTCATTACTCCCATAATGCTTTTTCCGTTAATTATCTGATCATCTTTTGAAATGAAAATATCGGATTGAAAACGGGCAGCGACTTTAACTAGTAAAGCTGCCGGTCGTGCATGAAGACCAAGCCGATTGGGAATTCTTAATTGTTTCTCGATCATTTAGAATCCACTTTGTTGGTTAAATTATGATGCTTACCCATCTCAAAATTAGCTCTCACGATTGATCATGTAATGCGCCCACGTTTCAAGTAAATCTTTAAATTTTGATTGAGGAATAATTGTCAGAGCTTCCAATGCTTCCGTTAAATAGGTGTGGGCTATATTTTTCGTAAATTCGATGCCTCCCAATTCCTGAATGAGTTCCACAATTTCAGTATAGTCTGATGATGAAATAAAATTATTTCCGAGGCCATTTAACAGCTTCTTACGTTGTTGCTGATTGGCGTGTTTTAAGGCTTGAAAAACAATTATCGTTTTTTTACCCTCACGAATATCAGAGCCCACCGGTTTTCCTAACTTTTTTTCATCTCCAATAATGCCAAGAATATCATCTAACAGTTGAAAAGCCAGTCCGCATTTACTGGTAAAGCTGGAAATTGCCTGAACATAAGGATGATGTAAATCCGCTGTATTCAAACCAATTAGTGCCCCGGCGCGCCCGGCAAATTCATATAATGCCCCGGTTTTCCCCCACAGCATAGCTTTGATCTGAGCCTCGGTTAATTTTTCAATTGGTAACCGTGAGTAGAGCACATCCAGAGTTTCACCTGAAACCAGGGTATTTAGAACGGTGTAATCAAGCTCTCTAATCAGGAGCAAAACAACTTTTGGATCAACTCCGTTGGCGAAAAAAAGTTCAGTTAGTAATGAAATTGCCAGACCATGCTGGGTATCGCCGGTGAGGATGCTAATGGATTGGCCGTAATGCCGTGCCTGTTCATCCGTTAAGTTCAAATCGAGATTCTGGCAGGCCTTTTTGTAATAGCGGTGGTGCAAAGCATCCTGTCCCCGCCGTTTTTCGTCCTGGTCAATAATATCATCGTGGACCAGGGTCCAGGTGTGGAATAGTTCAATAGCGGCGGCGGCGGGAAGTGCGGTTTCTTCATTTCCGCCAACAGCACCACAGGAAAAGAGTAAAACTCCGGGCCGTAACATTTTGCCACCGTAGCGGAGATAATCGGTAACCGCCGTCCGCAAATCGGCCGGTTCTAAATGAATACCATCAACTTTTGAAAAAATATACTTCCGAACTTTGATTGCTCGTTCCGCTAATTCAGATTTAAGCCTTTCAAACTGCTCAGTTCCCATTCTATTCCGTCCTGACCTTTAAAAATTCAATTTATCCCAATTGTGATTGGAGATTTTTTAAATCCTGTGATTGGTTACCGTGATAAGCCACCTGGTCCAGTTCAGAAACACGGGTACAACCCGTTAAGAACATTGTTATTTTGAACTCCTGTCGCCATTGCTGAATCAGTTGGAGCAGCCCTGCCTGACCCTGCTGATAAAGCGCTTTGAGAAACGGCAGGGCGGCGCCGGCAAGGTGAGCGCCTAATACACACGCTTTGGCCACATCCAGTCCGCTGCGAATGCCACCGGAAGCAATCACCTGGAGTTGGGTAAACGAACTCAATTCTTGTAAGCATTGTACGGTTGGAATTCCCCAATCCCAAAAACGGGCGGCCAATGCTTGATCCTGGACGCGAAAATGTTCCACCGCCGCCCAGGAGGTACCGCCAGCCCCACTGACATCAATAATGGACACCCCCACCCCTATTAATCGCTCAGCCACTTTTCGAGAGATTCCGGCGCCGGTTTCTTTCACCACAATCGGGATCGTCATTTTTTTGACCAATTGTTCAATACCATTCAGGACACCTCTGAAATGCTGATCGCCTTCGGGTTGTAGAATTTCTTGCAATGGATTTAAATGCACTGCCAGCGCGTCCACTTCCAGTTGTTCGACTAACTGTTGAATACGTTGGCGTGGTTCCTCTCGAATAATTTGAGCGGCGCCGATATTGGCCATAATCGGAATCTGCTTCCTTAAATGAGGGGCGATTTGAAAGCTGTTTAACAGCTCAGGATTTTCTAAAGCCGGTCTTAAGCTTCCCAGGCCAAACGCAATCTGCATTGCTTGACAGACTTCTGCCACTTGTTGATTAAAAGTTTGTGCCCCTTCAAATCCGCCGGTCATTCCGGTAATCATCAACGGAAAGGATAAGGTTTTTCCTAAAAAGGAAATTTGGGGATTTATTTCCTCAAAATTTATTTCAGGAAGGGCGCAATGGGTAAGTTGAATCTGTTCGAAGCCGGTTTTTATGGTTTTATAAGAAACATCCTGGTTAAGACAAATCGAGATATGTTCTGCTTTCCGGGTTGTTGTTAAATCACCTTTCAATGAAGAATCCCTTTTAGTAACATTGTGAGAAAATTAAGCCTAAGATATAAAAAAAAATTTATATAATCAAGAAAAAGTTTTTTTATAAAATTGCGAGATGATTGTGACAACTGTCTTATAATTATACGGCTGTTGGATTCAAATCGTTTACCAGCGATGTGAGCGGTTATATATTCGTTAAGGTTTATTTTGTAACATTTAAATATCAGGTACCTCGAAAGATTTTTACCCTCACCCCAACCCTCTCCCTATGGGAGAGGGTTGGGGTGAGGGTAGAAAAAATTCGAATCCACACGAGAATTCTTTTCATTTAGATCAATTGCATGTTACATTTTAACCTTTAATGAACATATTAGCTTAAGTCTCGCAGCTAGAGCGGAGCAGGGAGAAAAGCAAAAATACAAACTCCGTGAACCTCGGTTTTCTCAGCGCCTCCTTGTAAAAAAAAGACCATCGTGTAATTCAATCGATGGTCTTTTCAGGTAAGCTTCTTAAATTTATTTGTGGTGAGAAGAAATCGACGGTTGCTTCAGATTTTTTTGATTCGAGAAGTTAAAGCCAGCATTAAATCATTAGAAGAAACCTGATTTAACAGAGACTACGGAATCTATTTTTACAAATTATTCGCATCATTTCCGCCGCATATCAATTTCTTCGACACCCTCGGGGGTCACGTAAGTAAAAACAGAATCGTCAATTGGAATATCGGTGTTAATGACGTTCATGGTAAAGATTTTCTTATTCCCGTGAATATCAATTTGTTCAACTTTCTGGGTGAACCAGTTTTTTTTGGCAATCCAGATTTTCATCTGTTGAATGTAATCATTACCGGTCTTTGAGGTCAATTCAAGCACATAGCAGTCGGTTTGATTCAATTTTTCTTCGCCGATTAATTTGGCATGATATCTTTCTGAATATTGCAGCAACAATTTACTCGGTAACTGGTCGGTGTCTGATTTTTTAACATAATTAATAATCACCTGATTCGTGGATTTGGAATAATTCCAGATATTGGTACCATCACTGACAGTCACCAGATCGGGCATTTCAATTCGAAATTTTACTTCATCTTTAATCTGCATTTTGCCGGTAATGGAATGGCTGGTTCCCGCCAGCTTCCATTCAGATTTTTGTTCAAATTCAACCGAGATCGTTTTGAACTGTTGATAGGTACTTTTCACTTTTTTAACAATGTCAATAGCTGAAATCGCCGCGAAACCGTGATTGGAACTTATTAAAAAAGTTAAAATCGAAGGGTAAATAATCCATTTTAGAATTTGTCTCATACTTCGTTCTCCTGTTATTTAAATTCAATGAAAGAAATAAATACAATACCGATTCATTTTAAAGCTTCGCAAGGGTTAAGCGAAGGTTTAAAAAATCCCCATTTCCTGTAATTCTTGTTCGCCGATGAGTACTTCGCGGGCTTTACTGCCGTCAAAAGGTCCCACGATGCCAGCCATTTCGAGCTCGTCGATTAAGCGAGCGGCCCGGGCATATCCCACTTTTAATCGACGCTGCAAAATTGATACTGAACCCTGACCGGTGAGGACCACCGTTTTGGCGGCTTCATTAAACAATTTGTCCCGCTGGTAATTTGAATCAAAGCCCGGAATTCCAACCTCCTCTTCCTGATCTAACGGGAGTTCGGTTTTGACGAAGCGAGGTTGCTTTTTGATGTAGGCGACAATATTTTCCACTTCCTCGGTGGAAATAAATGCCCCGTGCAAGCGTACCGGCTCGGGATTCCCAGGCGGTAAGAATAACATATCCCCACGGCCTAATAGTTTTTCAGCGCCATTCATATCTAAAATTGTCCGAGAATCGGTTTTTGAAGCCACGTAGAAACCGATGCGACAGGGGAAGTTGGCTTTAATCACGCCGGTAATGACATCCACCGAGGGGCGTTGCGTTGCCACAATTAAGTGGATTCCCACGGCGCGTGACATTTGAGTGAGACGGGCAATGGGCTCTTCAACTTCTTTGGCCGCGGTTAACATTAAATCGGCTAATTCATCAATTACCAGGACAAGATAGGGGAGAGGCTCATTTAATTCCAATCCTTCCGGCAGGTTTACTTTCCCTGATTGAAATTTTATATTGAAATCCTCCAGATGCCGCACACTGGCATGGGCCAAAAGCTCGTAACGCCGTTCCATTTCCAACACCATGCTCTTCAGAATTGAAATGGCGTTATTCGGCGAGGTGATTACCTCTTCATTCAGGTCGGGTCGATAAAGCAAATGATGATGCCGCAGATAGCGATAGGGTGCTAATTCCAGACGCTTCGGGTCAATCATGGTAATTTGAACCTTTTGCGGATGCGCTTTAAAAAGAATACTGGCAATAATGGTATTGATACAAACACTTTTGCCTGAGCCGGTAGCACCCGCAATCAGTAAATGGGGCATGGCGCGCAGATCTGTGATGTAGACTTTGCCGTCAATCGTTTTCCCCAGCACCAGCGTTAGGGGCGAGTCCGATTCCACGAATTGTGGGGCGTTCACCACTTCTGAGAAATAGACAATCTGGGGTCGAGGATTCGGGATTTCCACTCCAATGGAAGCTTTACCGGGAATAGGAGCCACGATTCGAATTCGTTTAGCGCGCATAACGCGTGCCAGATCGTCGGCCAGGCTGGTAAATTTGCTTACTTTAATGCCGGCCGCTGGTTCGACTTCAAACCGCGTAATGACGGGTCCGGGATTTATTTTTATCACTTTCCCCTCGATTCCGAAATCCTGAAGGGAATCCTCAAGAATTCGACTCTGATGATCCAATTCTTCCCAGGTTAAATCATAATCCTGTTCCGGCACCGGGGCTAATAAATTACTGGTCGGAAATTGATAAATTCCGCCCAGTGGTGGCAGTTCATCTGGTTGAGGTGAAGCGGGCTCGGGTGTGATTTTTTCGAATTCGGGCCGTTCAGACAGTTCCGGTTCCAATTCGCTTTCGTCGGCAGGTACCGGTTCGGGTGAAGACAGTGGCGTTGCTGGCGATTTAACTGTTTCACGGGCCCGAGTCGTGGCTTCCTGTGCTTCAGCCCGGCGACGTTTGTTGGCCGTGCGAATGTTCCTTTTCTCCTCCCGCTTTTTCTGCCAGTGGGTATGCCGGTGTTTCAAACGGCGACTGATTACGCTAAAATAGTTGTTCACGACCTTAATGACTTTCTGAATGCTCATCCCGGTGCCGGCAATAACCGTAACCAAAAGCACCACAATGAAAATAAAAATACTGCCTCCCAGGCGTAAAAAATACAGCATCTTAGCGGATAAATAGGTTCCAAATTTACCGGCGTAGACACTTGAAAATTCAGGATTGTTTTGACTGAACAGTCCCACCAAGATGGCGGCATAAAGACAGTAGAGCAGCGAATATTTGGTCCACTTTTTTAAATTCTTGAGACGTTCACTTTGAAATTGATACCAGCCGGAGAGCATAATCAGAATGGGAACACACAGGCTGAAAAAACCAATTGTTCCGCGGACAAAGAATTGAGCCAGGTACAATCCGGCTGGCCCCATATAATTTTCAGAATAGCCCACCCCCAGACCGGCTGGAATTTCGGCGGGATTGTAGGAAATAATACTGAGAAAAATAAAGAGACCAAAGGCAATTAAAAGTACGCCAAGTAATTCCTTTCTTGTTTGAGGTTTCATATAATGAAATTTCCTTCTTAATGAAATTTATATTCCCACCTTAAAGATAATCGGATTTTGGAAGAGCAATCACGCCTTTGTAAAAAACAGGAACCAGGTCAATTGAATCGACATTGGCACAGGCAACCAAATCCTTCATAAAGCCAATGCTGATCAGATAGCGACCATGCCGGGAGAGCCGCAGCATTTTGACAATATCGTTTTCAAACTTTTGTGAGAGTAACATCGCAGCTAATTCCAGGTCACTAAATTCTAATTTTTTGGTCAACACTTTAAACAATTTAGCAGCGATCATCCCGGCACAAACGGTATCTTCGAATGAAAATTTGTCGTAACTCCCCGCACAAAGGATGGCCACATCCGCATCGATTTTTAATAAAAATTCAACGATCTTTGAGACGTTCACAAAGCTGGCAACCATTGAAACGGTGGCGGGTTGGGTTTTCGTCAGCAGGCGTGAACCATTGGTCGAGGTGAAGATAAGCGTTTTGTTACGCACATTTTCAAGCGTGTATTCCAGCGGCGAGTTGCCCAGATGAAAGCCTTCAATTTTTCGTCCATGTCGTTCACCACAGAGCAAAGTCGTAGTTTTAGATTGAAGGGCAATTAAATTTCTAGCTGCTTCCACTTCCGCCACTGGAATAATCTGACGACATTGGTTCTGAAAAGCCGTAATGATAGTCGTGCTGGCGCGAAGAACATCGATAACAACCGCTGCTTTCCCTTTTATCTGCTCCGGCGTAAAATCTTTGGGTGTCAGGAAAAGCTCAAGCTTCAAATTTTACCTCACAAGATCACTTTTCGGTTAAAATAACGAGGAGAAATCGTTCTTATAAAACATAAATTCTACGTTACTAATTTGGGCATGGTTCCTTGATTAACGCTGAATTTTGTTTTATGAGTGACAGTCCGATGGGCCAAGAGGCAATGGGTGGAGCAGCGGACGGTAATTGGCAATGAAAAAAAGGGTAAAGAATTCAATTAAAATGAAGCCAACGGCGTTCAACTTTACGTTAGTACCGATGCGTTCCCTTTGTTGAACCCTTTCAGGGTTCTTAATTTGGACGACTTCATATTCCCAGGGTTGAAAATCACAACCCTGGGCTGTGGTGTTTAACGCCTTCGGCATATTTTTTAGGGCTATCCGATGACTTTGTTGATTTAATCCGTTTCACCCTTGCGAAGATTTGGAAATTGTCTAGATGTTGTTTTATAAAAATTTCGTAACTATTCAGGGGTAGGATGCAAAACACGTGCGACGCACTTGAGGACACAGATCGACTTTATCAAAACACATATTTAATCCAAGAAAATGCGTCTCAGCTTCTCCAAAAGTGCGTCGCACGTTGATCCGGTGAACAGTTACAAAATTTCATATCCCTATAAATTGGTTTTACCATAAAATCGAACCTTCGCAAGGGTATTAAATCAACAGACTCATCAGATTACCTTAGTTTTTTTTTAGCTCGATGGCGATGGAGAACTCACCCTTGATGATTGGCAGCAACATAACTGCTGGTGTTAAGCGGCAATTGAACACACGTTAAGAAAATGATTTTCTACGACAGAAATCCCGCGTTTTAAATTTGCCGACAACAAACATTATCAAGCCTGGGGAACCTGGTAAAACGGAGTCTGGACAATGGTTGCCGGGATGCGTTTTTGGCGGATTTCAATGTCGACTTTGGTGCCAACATCAGCCGACCCCGCTGCCACGTAGGCCATCGCGATTCCCAGATTAAGCATCGGCGACATTGTCCCGCTGGTAACTACGCCAATTTCAGCATCATTTTTATAAATGCGATACCCGTGTCTGGGAATCGCACGATTGCTGGTTACGAGTCCCACCAGCTTGCGTTTAATACCCTCTTTTTTTACATTTAAAATCGCGTCGCGTCCGATAAATTCGCCTTTTTTCAATTTCGTGATCCAGCCCAGTCCGGCTTCAAGCGGATTGGTGGTTTGGTCAATATCATTTCCGTACAGACAATATTTCATTTCCAGCCGCAGTGTATCCCGCGCAGCCAGACCAATTGGTTCAATATCAAACGCCTTACCCGCTTCCATGAGCGCCTCCCAGACCTGCTCCGAATATTCGGGTACAAATCCAATTTCATACCCTAATTCTCCGGTGTAGCCGGTCCTGGAAATAAACGCCGGCACACCAGCCACTTCTCCCTGGATTAACCAGTAATAAGCCAGCGTCGAGAGGTCAAGGGGGATAATTTTTTGTAAAGTCGCTCGACTATCGCGACCCTGCAGCGCCAGTAAAGAATAATTGTCACTGACATTGGTCAATTCCACCTCTGGTATCAGGTGCGCTTGCATCCACTTAAAATCTTTGTCAATGTTGGAAGCGTTGACGACGGTTAGATAATATTCGGGGAGACGATAGACCAATAAATCATCCACAATGCCGCCATCCTCGTAACACATTGCCGAATATTGGATTTGATTCACCGCCAATTTGGAGACGTCATTGATTGTTACCAATTGCAGAAAATCTAAAGCGTGCGGCCCTTGAATAATGAATTCGCCCATGTGGGAAACATCAAATAGACCCACCGTTGTTCTTACGCGTCGATGTTCTTCCATTATTCCACGGTATTGAATCGGCATCCAGTACCCGGCAAAATTGACCAATTTTGCACCAAGGGCTTGATGAATTTTATAAAGACCGGTCTTTTTGGGTTCCACGGTTTACCTCTTTTATGTCAGGATTCATTGCTCCAAAAAAAATGGAATTTTCTTTTTGAAGAAACATTTTGAATCAGGCTAAAGCTTTTTCAATGCCATTTCAATCCGTTCCAGGGCTTTTTTAATATTGTCGATTGAGTTTGCACAGGACAAGCGGAGATAACCATCCCCAAATTTGCCAAATGCCGTCCCTGAAAGCGTTGCTACGCCAGCTTCTTCCAGCAGGTAAGTTTCTAATTGAGCGCTTGAAAGTGGCAATTGCGTGATATTCGGAAAGACGTAAAACGCCCCTTTGGGTAGCCGACAGCTAATTCCCTCAATCTGATTTAGTCCCTTGACAATGATCTCGCGGCGTTTATTAAATTCATTCACCATTTTCCGTGGTTCATCTTGCGGACCGGTGAGGGCTTCGATGGCGGCATATTGCGAGAAAGTGGCGGTACAGGAATGACAATTGATAGCCAGTTTGGTGATTTGTTCAGCCAGTGGGGGTGGCATCACGCCGTAACCCAACCGCCAACCGGTCATGGCATAAGTTTTTGAAAAACCATCCAGAATAATCGTTTGGTTCATCATTCCGGGCAGTGAGGCAATGCTGGAATAACTGCCTTCGAAAATAAGCTCTTTATAAACTTCATCAGAAAGAATCCAGATATCTTTTCCGCGAACCAGTTCGGCTACGGCTTCCAAATCTTGTTTTGAAAGCACTCCGCCGGTTGGATTTTGGGGTGAATTTAAAATAATCAGCCGGGTTTTGGGGCTAAGGCTGCGCTCCAGGTCAGCGATATCAAAGCAAAAATCACGTTCCTCTTTTAACTGGAGGGGCACGGCTGTGGCGCCAACAAAACGAATCACCGACTCGTAAATCGGAAAGCCTGGATTGGGATAAATAACTTCATCGCCGGGATTAATCAGCGCCTGAATCGAAAAGAACATAATCGGTTTGGCACCGGGCGTCACGACGACGGAATCGCGCGTCACCTCAATCCCCCGCCAATGGGCCACATCTTTGGCAATGGCGTCCCGCAAGGCCGGAATACCTGGGGCGGGACCGTAGTGGGTTTCACCAGCGCGCAAGGCTTTGATTGCCGCTTCAACAATATTGGGTGGTGTATCAAAATCGGGTTCACCAATTTCCAGGTGGATTATCTCTTTTCCCTGGGCTTCCAGCGCTTTGGCTTTGGCTAGTACCAAAAACGCCGTTTCAGTACCCAGTAAACGCATTCGATCGGCTAATTTCATTTGGAACCTCCATGTGATTAAAATTTAACAGTAGTAATAATTGGTAATTCGATGAATCGTGGCGTTTATTTATTTGAATAATTATAAGGCAAACTGATTACTTATTGAATTTATCAATAATTATAAGAACAGCTTGATAATTAAAATATGGTTAAAAATAAGCCTTTTTAAAATAATTGATTAGCAAGAAATGATTTGTAAGTCTTTTAGTGCAATTATTTTAAAAGATAAACATTCAAAATTTCATTTTCAAGCATTATCTAAAAAATTTTCTCGGCCTGCCAATCCGGATTTTTATTCGAGTAAATCAGTCATGATCGCTTTAAAATATTAAAAATGAATCAGATCTTTCCCATTTTAATACGAATGCCGATATATAATGGATCTCAGTTTGAAAATTTAAAATTGGTTTGTATTTAAAGGAGAAACAGCCAGATGCAATTGAAGAAAATCGGCATTGATGTTAAGACGACGGTAATTTTTCTGATGCTTCTGTCAGGAGGATTTTACACCCACCATTTCAGCCTGGCCCAGGTGAAGCATTCTCCCAGCGCGACTAGCAGAAAAGCCCCTAAGACAATTCCTTCGACAAGTGACGCTTTGGCGTGGCGGATTAATGTCGGGGGTGA
>Ga0180437_10007584_pt1 | contig 14045 bp, 12 predicted proteins | sample SS_ome_4_FD_132410 | JGI IMG/M metagenome (GOLD analysis project Ga0180437, IMG submission 132410) | Hypersaline lake sediment archaeal communities from the Salton Sea, California, USA - SS_3_D_1 metaG | ecosystem: Environmental > Aquatic > Non-marine Saline and Alkaline > Hypersaline >...
GATTTCCGCCTCCTGCCCTATCTCCACCTGGCTGATGTCCGTCTCGTCCACCAGAGCCTTGACCTCCAGGTGGGAGAGGTCGGCCAGGGTGACCACCACGATACTCGAGGAAACCAAATCTCCTACTTCGGCCCCTACGTCAATGACGGTGCCATCGAAGGGGGCGACCATGGTGGCTGCTTCCAGGGCCGCCTTTGCCTCTTCGAGGTCGGCCTGGGCAGCGACGACCTTGGCCTGGGCCACCTCGACGTCCTTGGGATCGGAGCCGACCTGGATCTCGGACAGATCGGCTTGTGCTTTCTGGAGGGTGTATTCGGCCTGCGCCACCTGGGTCTTGGCCCTGTCCAGCTCGAGGGAATCAGGACCGGCCTGGAGCTTGGCCAGGTTTTCCTGGGCCTCCCGTAGGGCATCCTCGGCCTTGGCTACCCTGTTCTCGGCATCGCCCAGGGCCTTGGCTGCCGCAGCTCGGGCCGCATCGAGCCTCTCCTTGGCCGCCAACAGGGCGTTCCATTCCCACTCAAGACGGGTCTTGGTCTCCTCCCCCCGCTCGTATGCCTTTAAAAAATTGCCATAGTTGTTTTCGTACCAGGTGTGTTCGAACTCGCGATCTCGCACATTTTTGGAAACGACGTCGCTCTTTTGGACGACGATCAGATTGTTCCTGGCGCTTTCCAACTCGGCTGTGGCGTCTCTGGCCGCAGCCTCGGCGGTCGCCATATCGGGGTTCAGGAGATCATGAATCGTCTCCTGGGCTTCCGCCAGACCCACCTTGGCCTGGGCCACGGCCACCTGAGCTTGTGTCAAGTCCAATTCGGTGTATGGTTCCTGGGCTTCCTCCAGGTCACTCTGGGCGATGGTCAGTTGGGCCTCAGCCTCAGTGACCGCCCTCTCCAGGGATGTGGTATCAATGCGCGCCAGCACCTCCCCCGCTTTCACCTGCTGGCCCGGGGTGACGTTCAGTTCCGTCAGGGGGATCTTGGTGACGTCAAAGCTCAGTTCCGCCTGGCGGGGGGCATAGACCTCCCCCGTGGGGGCGATAGCGGCCACGACGGTGCCCCGCTCCACAACCACCTTTTGGCTGTAGGTCGTGGCCTGTTCCCCACCACTCAGAAGGCGGTATCCCCATAGTCCCCCCCCGACTAGAAGGACAGCCGACACAAAGATGACCAGAACGGCAACCGGCGTAAGGATGACCAGAGTTTTGGGTATCTTCATCGGCTCCTCCTCAAGGGGACAACTTCTCAGAGCGGTGTAACTGCTCAGGGGAGTGGATCTAGCGCCGGTCGAGTAGGAGCGCAGCGACGTATCGAGACCAAGCGGGTTGCTTACAGAGCCGCTCGCTTGATTTCGATACGCTCCGCTACCCTTCGACAGGCTCAGGGCGGCGCTCAATCAGCGCTCGCTCCGGCTGGTGTTGTTATACCTCAATGGGGCGGCTGAGCAGTTTGGAGCGGTTACTGAGATTGAGGGGCGGGCGGAATCTGCAAGACCCGAATGGAGCGGGCGGTGTAACTGCCATCATCTTGCCTCGTCCCTGAAACCATCACCCCTTCGCCGACCTCCAGGTCACCGATGGTCACTGTGGCGTACTTCTCAATGAGGGTGGTGTCGGTGGTCTGTACCTGGATGATACCCTCTTGGGTGGTGACGACCAGGGTGTCGCCTTCGACCGCCTCGATGGTGCCCATGATGCCGCCACCAAATCGCCCTGCACCTCCCTGCCCTGGCTGAGGAGTCCCGAACAGACCTGGGCCTTGACCACCCGGTCCCCTGAACCGCTCCCCCCGGGCCTGGTCAGCCCTGGCCTGGCCAAAGGACATCCCAGCCCAAAAGGAACCGGCTACCACGGCCACAAGCACTAGCGCGACGATGATGATCACGGTCTTTTTCATGTCTCGCCTCCCTTCGTTTTTTCATCGAATCTCCTGTGAATTGATAGATATGGGCAGTGCGAAGGTGAAGGTGCTGCCCTCGCCTTCAGTGCTCTCTGCCCAGATATGTCCTCCATGGGCTTGTACCAGTTGCCTGGCGATGGCCAGCCCCAGCCCCGCCCCGCCGGTGGCCCGCGACCGTGACTTGTCGGCCCGATAGAAGCGTTCAAAGACGTAGGGCAAATCCTCGGCGGCGATGCCGCCCCCCGTGTCCCGCACGCTGACCTCGACCCACTGGCCCTCAACATGTCCGACAATGGCGATCTCCCCATCTGGCGGTGTGTGAGTCAGGGCATTTTCGAGCAGATTGCGCAACACCTGACCAATCCGCTGAGGGTCAACGTCTACGAGGAGGTCCTCCGGCAGGTCAACCCGCACCGTCACTCCCTTGGCCTCCGCCCGGAGACGGAGTGACTCAATGGCTCTATCCACCATGTCGGCCAGGGCCACCGGTTGGCATCTCAGCCTGAGCTGTCCTGCCTCGGCCAGGGACAGCTCCTGCAGGTCGTCCACCAGATGATTGAGTAGCATCGCCTCGCCATGTAGGGAGTCAATGATGTGCCTCTCTGGTTCTACCACGCCATCTTGCAGTGCTTCCAGGTAGCCCTGGATGTTGGATAGAGGGGTGCGCAACTCATGGGCCACATCGGTCACCATGTTGCGGCGCAGCTCTTCGAGCCGGGCCAGCCCGTCGGCCATGGCGTTAAAGGCCCGGGCCAACTCACCGATCTCGTCCCGCGACGTGACCTCCACCCGCTGGCCCAGGTCCCCCGCCTCCATTCGCCGCACAGCCGCCGTCAGGGCCCCCACCGGTGCCAGGATACGGCGCGAGAGGCCCAGGATGAGCAGCACGGCGCTGAGAGCGGCGACCACAGCAACGATCAGTAGGACACGATTGACAGAAGCCAGAAAGACCATGCTCTCAGGCTCCGCACCCAGGGGCGGGGGAGGGCGAACTCTGGCAGGATCCGGGAAGACCTTACTTTCAGAATCTGCACCCTGGTCGGGGAAATAGGTGTAGAGAACGCCAATCTCTGTTCCATGATAGATAATCTGCGCGGATGGGGTATCCCAATCCCCTCCCACGGGCTGCCCGACCAACTCCCCCGCAGAGTCGGCGATGATCTGACCCTCCTCATCGGCCAGAATCACCCGTTCCCCCGTGATCTGTCCCATCCGTTCGACCACAGGTTGCACGCCGGACCAGTTTTCGTTCTGGGCATAGTGCTGGGTCAGGAACCTCTCGAGGCGCTGGTGATGGGTCATCCTGCGGTCCTCCTCGTAGCGAGTGAACATTCTGGTGGTAGCCAGGTTGTTGAAGAAGGCCATGCCCCCTATCGCTGCCACGACCACCAGAATCAGCACCACGAGCAGACGAAAACGCAAAGTATGGAACATTTCAATCCTCGCTGAACTTGTAGCCCACGCCATAGACGGTCTGGACGTAGGTCGGCTGCCTGGGATCCTGCTCGATCTTTTTGCGCAGGTTCTTGACGTGGACGTCTATCGTGCGCTCAAAGCCCTCGAAATCATAGCCAAAGACCCGATCCAAGAGCTCCAGCCGGGTAAAGGCTCGCCCCGGTTCCCCAGCCAACACCTCCAGCAGTCTGAACTCGGTGGGAGTGAGAGACACAGCCTCGCCTCGCACCCGCACCTCGTGGCTGCGGCGGTCAATCACCAAGCCAGCAAAGTGCATCTCCGGCGGACCCTGAGGGGCCTCCTGGCCGACCCGGCGCAACACCGCCCGCACCCGGGCCACCAGTTCCCGAGGGCTGAAAGGCTTGGTGACATAGTCGTCGGCACCCAGTTCCAGGCCGATGAGCTTGTCCTCCTCGGTGGTCTTGGCCGTGAGCATGATGATGGGCACCTTGGACTCGGTCTGGAGGATGCGGCAGACGTCAAGGCCGTCCACCTCGGGCAGCAGCAGGTCCAGCACGATGAGATCTGGCCGCCTCTGGCGGGCCAACTTGAGGGCTTCCAGGCCATCGTAAGCAACCAGCACCTGGTAGCCATCCCTCTCCAGATAGAGCCGGACCAGGTCCACGATATGCCGGTCGTCGTCAACCACCAAAATCTTGCATTTGGCCATCTTTTTCGCGTGTCTCCTTGTCGCGGTACAGGTCGAAGGCAATAACTCCCTGTCTATCCAGCCCTGAACCCACTTCTATTATATCAGAAAGATGTGAAGAAGTCATGAAGAAATCATAAAGGCTCGATGTGGACCGCTCTCGCCACCGTTTAAGACCCCAGGGGTTTTCATCAGACAACCTTTGGGGCAGGTGACCTTGGTTTGAAGAGCAATACTGCAGGAAATCATGCCCCTAAAAACCCCTGGGGTCTGGCCCCGCAGGCTATAGAAGCCAGGATGCACAAACAACAAGATGGGGTTACAACTCAGCCACCGTCATTCCGAGCGCCTGTCCCGAGCACAGCCGAGGGAACCGAAAGAAACGGAGCGACTGAAGGGAGTCGAGGAATCTCCATACCGAAGCCACTCTTGTCATTGTGGGTGGAGATTCCTTGACTCCCTTGACCCTTCGCCTACGCTCAGGGCAAGCTCGCTCGGAATGACACATCGCGAGGAGCCTGAGCAGTAACAAGATAGGGAGGAGCGCCCGGGCTCCTCCCCGCATTATTCATTCCACTTACCTCCTTGGTCACACGGTTCACTCACTCTCAAAGGGTGGGCAGCCTTTGTGGCCGAAGCCACGGCCAAAGCCACGGCCACCCATCCAGCCCTGCTCAAGGCCCTGGAGCATCCAGTCGGCCTGTTCCTGGCTCATGCGCCCATCTTCCACGGCCTGCTGGATGGCTTGCTTCCTGGCCTCGACCATCTCCTCTGGAGAAAGCCTGTTCTCCAGCCTCTCGAGCATCTGGTCGGCCTGCTCCTGGGTCAGTCGCCCGTCCTCGACGGCCTGCTGGATGGCCTGCTGCATGGCCTCGTCCCGGGCGACATCCATGGCATCGTACACCGTCTGCACATCAACGCCCCTGGCCTCGGCGATCTCGGCCAGGCTCTTGCCAGCGTGCAACTCGGCAAAGAGTTCCTCGGGAGTCAGCCCCAGGGTCTCGGCTGCCGTGTCGAACACCGTCCATTGGCCGCCGCCAGGCCAGCCGAAGCCGCCCCGGCCAAAGCCACCCGGGCCCCAGCCACCGCCGTGCCCGCCAAAAGGAACGGGGGGCGTGGGCTCCTGAGCGAATACAAGCGCCGCTCCGGCCAGGCCCGCCAGCAGCAGCACGATCAGCGCCACGCCAGCCCCAATAAGAAGCTTCTTTTTCATCCGATTCACCTCCTTCCTCATCTAGATTGGGGTTGGCTTTCCTCCAACCCGCCTTCATTATACCAAAAGGATATAAAGAGGTTATGAAGAAGCCTTGTGGATTTGATGTAGATCAGTGAGGTACCTTTAAATTCTAGCCTCTGCCGGTGCCTCGCTCAGAGCAGGCTGCGGCAGCAGAGACCGGAAGAACTGTTTGGTCATCGTCTTGACCCATTGCCAGTGAATCCAGAAGTGGACTGCCACTGCCCCGATAAAGGCCACGCCCGCCCAGGTGTGGATCAGGTCCCAGGTCGTCCGGCTAAAGAGGAACATGGGGTCCCAGCCGACATTTCTGCCACCCTGGAAGCCGCCCGAGGGTGCAAAGAGAAAATAGATGCCCGAAACAGCGGTCAGCAGGAAACTGACGGCTACCACCGCGTTGATCGCCACGTTCAACCGGGGACCTTTGGACAGCCTGGTCTCCCTGGAGAGCAAGGCTTTCACAGTCTGCCTGCTCATCACCTTCACCCATCGCCAGTGGATGGCAAAGTGAAGGACAGCGACAGCGATCATCAGTACCCCACCCCAGGTGTGCAAATCCTCCCAGGTGTGCCGGCTGAAGAGAACGGTCACGCCGTACATTGGGTTGCGCCCTCCCTGATAACCACCGGAGGGTATGAAGAGAAAATAGATGCCCGACAGCGCGGCCACGAGGCCACTCAGGAAGATAGTGGCGTCAAGTAGCCATTTTTTTCGAATCTGTGTAACTTTTGACATTTTTATACTCCTTTAGGCTATGTTACCCTGAGCCAGAGTCCTGCTCTTGCTCTCTATCGTTCTGCTTGCAGTATAACACAGAATCATGGAGATTTTATGGAGGCGAGATGGGAAGTTTGTAAAATTGTAAAAGTACTTGACACAGAAGGAAAAGAGTACTATAATCTCAGATAGGATAGGAGTACTATATAGATCAATCTTTCGGAAGGGGGACAAGCCCGTTCCTCCCCCGACATCGTGTCAGAGGGTCTCCACAAGCTGGGTTTTCGATGGCGAAAGGGGGTGATCAGACACTCATTTTGGGCGGCGTGTTCTATCGTTAACCAAGGCCAACGTTTTAACTTGGTCGCCAGACTCACAATCACAGGAGGAGAGTAAAATGAAAAAGCTCTTTGTCTTCACAATCCTGACCCTGGTTGTTTTGACGTCGTTGGTGGCTTGTGGTCCCCAAAAAGCCGAGCGGCCCATCAAAGTGGGGATCATAGACACCTACAGTGGGCCACCGGCAGTTTACGCCGAGGATGCCCTCAACGGTTTCAAATTGGCCCTGGATGAGATCAATAAGGAAGGCGTTTTGGGGACGACGATCGAGTACACCACCCGGGATGAACAGTTCAAGCCGGATGTTGCGCTCAGCATGGCCAAAGAGCTGGTATTGAATGAGGAGGTGGACCTCCTCGTTGGCACCATCAACAGCGCGGCCGCCCTGGCCATATCCGAGTATGCTAAAGAGGAAAAGGTGCCCTTTATCGTTTGGATTTCCAAGAGCGAGAAAATAACCGGCGAGCAAGGGCACCGTTACGTTTTCTCCACCGGTGAAAATACGGCCATGGCCGGCAAAGCCGGTGCATCTGCTTTAGCCCAGAAACCGTACACCAAATACTGGATTGCCGGGGATGATTACGAGTATGGCCATGCCATAGGTGACTCTGTTCAGCGCAATTTGAAGGCACTCAAGCCCGATGTAGAGGTGATAGGCGAATCGTGGTGGAAGACCGGTGAACCCGACCTGATACCCTATCTGACCGCTATTACGGCAGCCAAACCCGACGCGGTCATTTTCTGCGCCGGTGGGGCCAGCATGACCAACGTCCTGAAAGCACTCAAGGCCACCGGCATGTCTGAGCAGGTTCCGATCTGGATTCACACCGCCACAGATCATGCCGTTCTCAAGCCGCTGGGTGCGGAAGCTCCCGAGGGTGTGATGGGCACTATGGACTACCACTTCTACTATCCCGACACCCCAGAAAATCAGGCCTTTGTCAAAGCCTTTGAAGAGGCTTATGGGAGTTCCCCTGGTTTTCCCGCGTTTCATGGTTACATTACTGCCCGTTTCATAGCTGAGGCCTTCAAGAAGGCAGGTGCCCTGGACAAGGAGAAGTTCATTGATGCCCTGGAGGGACTCAAGATAGCTAGCCCTGCCGGCGGCGAGCTAGAGATGCGAGCCTGTGACCATCAAGCCGTGCTGCCGATGTACCTGGGTGTAACCAAAAAAGTGCCAGAATACGACTTTCTCATCTCCAGCGATATCGTGACCGTATCCGGTGACGGCGTCATGCCCACGTGCGATGAGATCAAGGCAGTGCGCGGGGAGTAATCTCCAAGCGGCACTCGGTGATAAACCATGCCCCAAATAGTAGCTGGGGGCTAGCGGCCCCCAGCTACTAATGTATGTTACATAGAAGGAAAGCCGCACTATGCTCGGACAAAGCTTTAGCTTCGCCGCCTTAGCTAGTCAGTTTTTGGTCGGGCTTAGCCGGGCGATGATCTTGTTCGTCGTTTGCGCCGGGCTAAGCTTTGTTCTCGGGGTGCTCAGGGTCCCCAACGTCGCTCACGGGGCCCTGTACATGATAGGGGCATTTTCAGCCTATAGTATCTCCACTTTGTTGGGCAGCAGTCCTGCTGGTTTTTGGCTGACTTTGATACTAGCCCCGTTGGTGGTAGCCCTGGTCAGCCTGATAGCGGAGAGAGCGCTGTTCTGCCATCTCTACCAGAGAGAGCACCTGATGCTGCTCTTATTCACCTTTGCCTTGTCGCTTATCCTCGGCGATTTGGTCAAGCTGGTTTGGGGTGCAACCTATCGGTCGGTCCTGGCACCTGCTTTCCTCAGAGGCTCATTCCCCATATTTGGCTCAGCGTTCCCCCGCTACAATCTGTTTCTCCTCGTTATCGGCCCCCTGGTGGCCATTGGCCTGTGGCTCTTTGTGAACAAGACCAAGATGGGCAAGATTTCCCGGGCCGCCGCCGTTGACAGGGAGATGGTGGGGGCGCTGGGCATCAACGTCAGTTGGGTATTCGCCGCCGCATTCGTGATCGGCTGTTACCTGGCCGGGCTGGGCGGGGCCCTGGTCGCCCCGACGATAAGCATCACCCTGGGGATGGATCACAACATCATCATCGAAGCCTTCCTCATCGTGACCATCGGCGGATTGGGCAACATCTGGGGTGCCCTCGTGGGCTCCCTCATCTTTGGCGTGACCCAGTCCCTTGGCGTCTTGTTCTGGCCACAATTCGCCATCGTGTTTCCCTACACTGCGGTGGTCGTTGTGTTGCTCCTGCGGCCTACAGGGCTGCTCAGGTCGGTTTGGTAACGGGGAGGTGATATGTTCAAAGGAGTAGGGAACCCTTCGACTACGCTCAGGACAAGACTTGTTTCGCACAGATGGCTATGGCCTGCTGTCGGTGTTTTCATCATCCTGCTCATTTTGCCCCCACTCGCTCCCAGATTTTACGTTTACATATTTGCTCTGATCTTTGTCACCGCCTTGCTGGCCATGAGCCTCAATCTGACCGTCGGCTACGGGGGACTGTTTCAATTTCACCATAGCGTTTTCTACGGGGTAGGAGCCTATACCCTTGCCCTGATGCTGACCAAGACCTCCCTGCCCATGTGGGTTGGCTTTATTGCCGGTCCCATCATGGCGGCGGTGGTAGGTCTGTTCATCGGCTGGTTTTGTGTCCGGCTGAGCCAGCTATACTTTGGCATGCTCCAGATTTCCCTGGGTTCGCTGATTTGGGCCATCGTTTTCAGATGGTACACGTTTACTGGCGGTGATGATGGCATACACGGCATCCCCAGGCCGCCCATCCTGTCCTCCTCGAACCGTGCGTATTATTTCATATTGTTCGCCCTTGTCATTTGCCTGGTGGCTATGTACATCATTGTGAAATCCCCCTTTGGAGCCACGCTTCAAGCTGTCCGGGACAATCCGCAGCGCTGCGAAGCGGTCGGCATCAACGTCAGGCGCCATCAGCTCATGGCTATCGTGATTGCCACCTTCTTCGCCGGGGTCGCTGGCGTCCTTTTTGTGGTCCTGGAGCGCTCTGTTTTTCCCAGCTTGTTGTTCTGGACTTTGTCCCTCGAGATCTTTATCATGTGCCTTCTGGGGGGATGGTTCACCTTTGCCGGCCCCATGTTGGGGGCAGCCATCATCGTGGCGCTGCGAACTTTTGTCGGCAAATATACCGAGTACTGGACCTTGGTTCTAGGCGTCATCCTGATCCTGCTGATTTTCTTCCTGCCAGAAGGGGTCATGGGCTATTTCTTGCGAATCGGCGGATCAGCGAATCGGCGAATTGGCGAATCAGGGAAAGGAGCCGGGTAGATGTTGCAAGTGGAGGCCGTGCACAAGTCATTCGGCGACTTTGCAGCGGTGTACGGAGCGAGCCTCACCGTCGAAAAAGGCGAGTTGGTGGCAGTCATTGGACCCAACGGCGCTGGCAAGACCACCTTGTTTAACCTCATCACCGGTCAGTTAAAGCCGGACAAGGGGAAGATCGTCTTTAAGGGAGAAGAGATCAGTGGGTTGCCTGCTTACCAAATCTGCAAGATGGGAATTGGCCGTTCGTTTCAAATCGTCAACATCTTCCCCCGGCTGACTGTTTTCGAGAACGTGCAGGTAGCTGTGCTGTCCCATCAGAGGCAAAGTTCCAACCTTTTCTCCCCCGCTCAGAGTCTGGCCGTGGAAGAAACCCACCGCATTTTGGAAAGCGTGGGCCTTTCAGGCCAAGCTGGAAACATAGCTGGCTCCCTCTCCCACGGTGATCAGAAAATCTTGGAAATAGCTATCGCCTTGGGCAACGAACCAGAGTTGCTGATCCTGGATGAGCCTACAGCGGGCATGTCTCCCGAAGAAACAGCGGCCACGATCCAGTTGATCAAACAACTGGCTGGTCCTGAGCAAAGTCGAGGGGCCGGTGCGCAGGGCTTGACCATCTTGTTTTGTGAGCACGACATGGACGTGGTGTTCGACATCGCCCAGAGCATCATGGTGATGCACCATGGGCAAACCCTTATCCAGGGCAAGCCAGAAGAGGTAAGGATGAACACACAGGTACAGGAAGCCTACCTGGGCTTTGACGCAGCTCAGCCGAGCGGAGGTGAGCCCGATGCTTGAGGTAGAGAGAATCCATACCTTTTACGGTTTGAGCCACATCCTCTTTGGGGTCTCCTTCAGGGTTGAGCCAGGGGAGATCGTCTGTCTCTTGGGCCGAAACGGGGCGGGCAAGACCACCACCATGAAGAGCATTATGGGCCTGACACCGCCGAGGCAGGGGAGCATCCAGCTCAAAGGGGAAGAGATAACCGGCCAGGAACCTTATCTGCTGGCCCGCAAAGGCATCGGTTACGTCCCCGACGATAGGAGGATCTTTGCTGACCTCACGGTGGGGGAGAACCTGGAGATAGCGGCCAGGAGTAGCGAACCCTTCGACCAGGTCCTTCGACTGCGCTCAGGACAGGCTCAGGACAAGACTGGTTTCGCGCAGTGGGACAAGGAAAGGGTCTACAAACTTTTTCCCGCCCTGAAGGCAATAGAATCCCGCAAGGGAGGCTGCCTCAGCGGAGGTGAGCAGAAGATGCTGGCCATTGCCAGGGCACTGATGGGCAACCCGGAGCTCTTGCTCCTAGACGAGCCCACCGAAGGGCTGGCCCCTATGTTGGTCCGTGCCCTGGAGGAGCAGATCAAAAAATTGCGGGAGACCGGTCTGACCGTCCTGTTGGCTGAACAGAATGTGAGGTCTGCCCTGAGGCTGGGGGACCGGGGCTACATCATTGATAACGGGCAGATCCGCTACCAAGGGAGCATTGAGGAACTGAGAGAGAACGAAGAGGTGAGGAAGAGGTACTTATTGGTATAGAAGACTCGCATTGTCATTTGACTCGCTTTGTGGTATAATCATCTTGTGGGCATTGACCAATACTCCACCATCGTTGCCCACATCGTAGCCGATAGCCCAGTGGGAGGTGAGGTGTTGAGACACGGAAGGCCAACTTTTAGTCAAAGTTGGTTTTTATTTCATCTTGCCAAACTTCAATTCAAGAGGCGTCATACGCCTCATTGGTTGGTAGGGGGGATGCTCAAGTATGGGCGTTAGCTGATAGATATGTAAAAGGGAGGTAGAACAATGCAAGTCATTTTGGACCAAATCACACGATTGGTTGGGGGTTACATCCCCAACCTCGTCGGGGCTCTGGCTGTCCTGATTATCGGCTGGCTGGTGGCCCTGATCCTGTCCGCCATCGTGCGCGGGGTGCTCCGTCGCACGACCCTGGACAACCGGCTGGCTCGCTGGATCATGGGAGAAGGGGCCGAAGCTGTCAAGGTGGAGCAGCAGATCTCACGAGGGGTGTACTACCTGATCATGATCTTTGTGCTGATCGCCTTCTTCCAGACCCTGCGCCTCACGGTCATCACCGAACCGCTCAATCAACTGCTGATCCAGGTGTTCCAGTACGCCCCACGGCTGCTGGGGGCGGGGCTCTTGCTGCTAATCGCCTGGATCGTGGCCAGTGCGTTGAGACTGGTTATCTCGCGGGTGCTGAGCGCGGCCAAGATTGACGAGCGCCTCGGTAGCTCGGCTGGTCTCGAAGAAGAGCGCGTTCCCCTGGCTCAGACCCTCGGTAACGCCATGTACTGGCTGGTCTTCCTGCTCTTCCTGCCGGCCGTGCTGAATGCTCTGGAGTTGGAAGGGCTCCTGCAACCGGTGCAAGGGATGATCAACCAGATCCTTGGCTTCCTGCCCAACATCTTTGCTGCCGGTCTGATCCTGGCCATTGGCTGGTTCGTGGCCCGCATCGTGCAGCAGATTGTGAGCAACCTGCTGGCCGCCATCGGCACTGACCGGCTGAGCGATAGGGTGGGACTGGCTGCGGTGCTGGGGAAGCAGCGGCTGTCCGGGTTGCTGGGCCTGGTGATCTATGTCTTGATCCTCATCCCGGTGCTGATTGCGGCCCTGAACGCCCTGGCATTGGAAGCGATCACCCGGCCGGCCAGCAACATGCTGAACGCCATTCTGGAGGCGATTCCAGCTATCTTTGCCGCCATCCTGGTGGTAGTGATTGCCTACGTGGTAGGGCGCGTGGTGGCCGGGTTGATCACCAATCTGCTGACGGGTGTCGGCTTCAACGCCGTTCTGGCCCGGCTGGGCCTGGGCAAGGAGCCCGCTGAAGGGGAGCGGACGCCCTCAGAGATCGTGAGCTACCTGGTTCTGGTGGTGATCATGCTCTTTGCCGCCATTGAGGCCTCTCGTCTCCTGGGCTTTGTGTTGTTGGCCGATCTGGTGGCCCAGTTCACCGCCTTTGCCGGTCAGGTGATCCTGGGGCTGATCATCTTTGCCATCGGCCTCTACCTGGCCAATCTGGCTGCCAGGACGGTGCAGGCCAGCGGGGCGGCGCAAGCCGGTTGGCTGGCCATGGCGGCGCGGGTATCCATCCTGGTGCTGGCCGGTGCCATGTCCTTGCGGCAGATGGGCCTGGCCAACGAGATCATCAGCCTGGCCTTTGGCCTGTTGCTGGGAGCCATCGCCGTGGCAGCGGCCCTGGCCTTCGGCCTGGGAGGGCGAGACCTGGCCGCTCGTGAACTGGATGAATGGTTGCAGTCCGTCAAGTCCGAGAAATCCTGAAGGTGAGTGTCTCGAGCATCCCCTCCTTTCCTCAGACGGTGTAACCGTCCTCTTCTCTTGCTGAAAAGCACGCGCCTCAGCTCCGGGCTTCTGGCCTCGCTCCATCGGAGCTAATTGCACAACGCCCGCCTATCGGCCGGATCGGGTTCCCGATGCAGTACCCCCCTTCTTGCAATCGCTGCACTCCTACACTGACGGTGGGCGGTGCATCCCCCAGACCATTAGCCAACTCGTTGAAGGAAAAATGTGATAATTGTCTCTTGACAAATTTCAATTCTTGGGTTATAATATTTCTAAACCAGGAGTTGTTCTATGTCAAGACTTGAAAAACTCGTTCAGAAATTCAAACAACGTGGCTACAAGATGACCCCCCAAAGGCGGGCCATCCTTGAGATCCTGACAGAGGACACCCCTCACCCTACCGCTGAGCAAATCCATGGGCGGGTGAAAGAGCGCATGCCTGACATTTCCCTGGCCACCGTCTACAACACCCTGCACGAGCTGACCGAGATGGAGGAGTTGTACGAGCTCGATTTGGGTCACGGAGTGCGACATTACGAAATCTCGCGGAAAGATCATGCTCACTGGGTCTGCTTGAGGTGCGGACGGATTGCAGATGTCCCCGGTGACTTTGAGAAAGTCAAAGCACTGTTTGAATGCGGGGATGGTTTTCCTATTGTGCGGTGCGTCGTGACGATCTATGGCTACTGCGCCGATTATGTCTCATCCCTGGAGGCTGAGGACTAGAGCAGCGAATTCGTTGTTGCAGTCGGTGCCAAAAACATTTTCAGGTGTCATTATTGAGGAGGGATTAAATGAGTACAGGGGACAATGCAGCCTTGGCTGCACTGAATCGAGCCATTGAGCTTGAAGTTGAGGGCCAACGTTTCTATCTGGAAGCGGCAGAGTGCACCACCAATCCCAAAGGGGCAGAGATGTTTCATTCTCTGGCGGATGACGAAGTGATCCACGAGCGCATCCTCCGCCACCAGCTCGATGCGCTTACCCGGGGGGAAGGCTGGGTATTGCCTGAAGGCGTTGCCGAGGTCTCGACCGATCTGGCAGCCCTCATATTCCCAGAGAGTGAGAAAGTGTGCGAGGGAGCCGTGCGGCCTGATGAAAGTGATCTGGATGCCTTGCTGTTCGCCCTCCAGATCGAAAACAAAAGCTTCGA
>Ga0180437_10007585_pt1 | contig 14045 bp, 10 predicted proteins | sample SS_ome_4_FD_132410 | JGI IMG/M metagenome (GOLD analysis project Ga0180437, IMG submission 132410) | Hypersaline lake sediment archaeal communities from the Salton Sea, California, USA - SS_3_D_1 metaG | ecosystem: Environmental > Aquatic > Non-marine Saline and Alkaline > Hypersaline >...
GGGCCGCACGAACGTACATCCATATACTGTGAGGCATTGGAACATCCTGTTCAGCAAATTCGAACCCACGACCTCTGACGGTGCCGTTTCCGCACAGGATGTCGGAGGCTTATTCTATTTTTTTCTGTGATTCCCAGGCGTTCCCTGATAAAGGGTACAAAAAGGGTACAGTGTCATGAACAGAGATTTGTATACTCGAATGTTTTAAAAAACAATGTCCCGCCGTAAAATGAAGGGCACCCAAGGCCTCCTGATTCTCGTTTCCTTACTCTGAATAAAGGAAGAAAAAATACTCTGGGGTGAAGAGTACCAATCACTCCTCTAAGAAAGCTCTATTATTGACAAAATATCCTGGCCCGGGTAGTATGATTATGAAAAAGGCTGAGGATTTACCTTGAAAAGAGCAGTTTGAAATTATGGAAGAGCATTTCCGGGCTTTTAGCAGCGAGGGTTCTCTAAAGAGGGCCTATCTAAAATCGTTGAATCACGAATGAGATTTTTTCCTTAGGAAGTAGATAAAAGGGGTCTGCTGCTGATATGGGGGGAATTCTGTACATACGAATCCAAGGACATCGAATATGCAGCCGATGGTGGTGCGTTTGTCGGGCCGGAGAACTGGAGCGATCCAGGGTCGCGGTTGATCGCACTACCCGTCACACTGATCCGTGCCACCGGTAGCAACCCTGCCGAGCCGATTTTCTGGTTCACAGCAGGCCCAGGGGCAAGCAATATGAAGTTTTTCCCTTCGAAGAAATAAAGGAACATTTAAAGGGGTTGCTCGACTACTCATCGACTATCGTTCGCTATGGTGAAACTTATCCTCAAATATTCATCCAAAAAGTCTTTGTACTGTATTGTGGACAGATAATAAAGAATTGAAAAGCTTGTTTATATCACCCCATTAGGCAGGATATTCATATTAGCGAACAAGGATAGGCAGGTGTATTACTCAAAATCTATAGAATTGCTGGCTACGGAACTTTCAGTCGATTCATCAAACGGTCTTTCTTCCGGGGAAGCGGAAAAGCGCCTTCAGGAACATGGAAAAAATATCCTCACCAGCAAACAGAAAATATATCCTTGGAAAATATTTTTTCGACAATTTAAAAATATCATTGTCATTTTATTAGTTGTTGCCGCCGGAATATCTTTTTTCTTAGGTGAAGGCGTGGAAGGGATTGCAGTCCTTGCTGTCATCCTGCTGAACGCACTGTTTGGATTTTTTACCGAATTTCGGGCCGAAAAATCAGTCGAAGCCTTGAAACAGATGATTGCAAAAACCGCTAAGGTAATCCGTGATGGAACGCTTTCAGAGATTGCCGCAGAACTGATCGTCCCTGGAGACATCCTCGTTCTCGAAGAAGGAGACCAGGTAAACGCCGATGCCAGGCTGTTTGAAGCGGACAATCTAACCGCTAATGAAGCCATGCTTACCGGAGAATCAGAACCGGTCATCAAAAATACTAAAATTATCAGGGTGGAGCATGTGCCGTTAGCCGAACGGAAAAATATGGTATTTATGGGCACAACCATAACCCATGGTAATGGAACTGCGATGGTTACCGGCACTGGATCTCATACCGAGATGGGAAAAATAAGCGATCTGCTTCAGGAAACGGTAGAAGAGAAAACCCCCTTAGAAGTGAAACTGGATAAGCTCGGACATTCTTTAATTGGTATAACCTTCATCGTTACCGCAATCATCGCCTTGATCGGTATATTAACCGGCCGTCCCATAATTGAAATGCTCAAGATAGGAATTGCCTTGGCTATTGCCGCAGTTCCGGAAGGCCTTCCTGCTGTAGCCACCATAACCCTCGCTATCGGCATGAGAAGAATGGTGAGGAAAAATGCACTGGTAAAGAGCCTCCCAGCGGTGGAAACGCTCGGCTCGACTACGGTTATCTGCACAGACAAAACCGGGACCATAACCGAAAACCAGATGACGGCATTGAATATAAGCCTTCCCGGTAAGAGTTACTCCATTACCGGTACCGGCTACAAACCGGAAGGGGAGTTTCGATTGGATGAGCGGATAGTACAACCAGTTGATGATACCGATCTTATGGAACTGCTCACCGGGGGCCTACTCTGCAGTAATGCAGTCATCTCCGAAGAGGGAGATGATTACAGCCTCATCGGAGATCCTACCGAAGGCGCACTGGTAACGGCAGCTATGAAAGCAGGCTTAGACCGGAAAAAACTCGAAGAGGAGGGTTGGAAACGTGAGGAACTCCTTCCCTTCGATTCCGAAACAAAGTATATGGCTGTATCATATTTCAGCCCCAAACTTCCAAGTGAAGATACCCGTCTATTTCTAAAAGGGGCCCCAGATGTGGTGATGGGGATGTGCTCTGCAGTTCAAACGGAATCCGTACCGTTAACCGACGAGAAGAAAAAAGAACTTACAAACATAAACAGGGAGCTCGCAGGAGTGGGTTTACGGGTTTTAGCACTTGCCGCAAAGACCGCTCCTGCTGCGGGAGAAATAATAGAGCAGATCCGGGAAGACATGGTATTTCTTGGATTCATAGGAATTGCCGATCCTCCCCGTCAGGACGTAAAATCTTCAATGAAAGAGGCGAACAGGGCCGGAATCCGGATCGTTATGATCACCGGTGATCAGCAGGATACTGCCAGAGCGATTGCTGCCAAGGTGGGCATTACTGGTGCAGACGGCTCGGTCATCTCCGGAGCCCAACTCGATGAAATGACTCCGGATCGCTTGAAAACCGAGGTAGAAAATACTACGGTGTTTGCCCGCGTCTCGCCTAAAAACAAACTAGATATAGTTGATGCCCTTAACCGTAACAACGAAGTAACGGCCATGACCGGAGACGGGGTAAACGATGCTCCGGCCCTTAAAAAAGCGGATATCGGGGTGGCCATGGGAAAGAGGGGGACATTTGTGGCCCGGGAGGCTGCTGACATGGTACTGTTGGACGATCGGTTTTCAACAATCATCGAGGCAGTAAAGCAGGGACGGGTTATTTTTGACAACATCCAGAAATTCATCAATTACCTTTTCTCCTGCAACTTAAGCGAGATTCTCTTTATCTTTATCAGTATTCTTCTCCGTATTCCGCCACCGCTCGTTGCCATCCAGATTCTATGGCTCAATTTGGTTACGGATGTTTTTCCCGCCCTCTCTTTAGCTTGGGAACCTTCAGAGCGGGATGTAATGGGTCAACCACCCAGAGATCCGGACGAGGCATTGTTAAACAACAGATTCAAGCTTAAAATAGGTCTGCAGGGTCTGGTAATTACCGCCGGACCGCTTTTTGCGTACCTCTATTCTCTGCAAACCGGATTTTTGGAGACCGAGAGCCGGACGATAGGATTCATGTCATTAGCATTAGTACAGCTCTTTCACGTATTCAATACCAGAAAGGAAAACGGACTAGGCTTTGATAGATCGATGTTTAAGAATAGATTTTTGTGGGGTGCTTTTTTCCTCACCATCGCATTGCAGCTTCTTGCAGTTTACACACCTCCGTTGCGGATAGTGCTAAAAACTGCGGTTGTATCAATGGATATGTGGATGCTCATTTTATTGGGATCGATTATTCCGATTGTACTTGTCCAGATCGCTTCGTTCCTTAAGCATACCCTTCTTGATGGGGATCGAAAGTGAATATCTTTATTGCAACTGCTTAATCGTTGTTTGGTTGAGTGTCTCGTCTGCTCTGGTAAATCTCCCCTTCGACCCGAGTGGACATTGTATATCTTTCTGGAAATACAAGATTGATTCAGGGAGGATAGGATGAAGTTCATCATCGGAATTGTCATTGGTATTCTTGTCATTATTTTTATGGTGCAGAATGTCGAGGTGGTTGACATAACCTTCCTCGCATGGACCATGCATCTACCCCGTGCAATCATAATCCTCATCGTCTTTGTTCTTGGCATCGGCGTTGGATACGTTGCACGTGGTGTGCGTACACGCAAAAAGGAGAAGAAGGAAGAGCTTGATGAAATGAGGGAATCGGCAAAAGAAGCTCGTGATTAACGCATTGTTTACTGGGATCTGCAAAGATAAGGATATTCAATTTATTTAGATAGCAGTTTATCGCTGTATTATTGTGCAGGCTCTATATCCCTGTTAATCAATGAAATTTCGATTCGCCCGTAGTGTGCCTTACCCGATACTGTTCTGCTTAAATTTATAAACGGTACTGTCATCATGAAACAGCGCTCAGGCTCAATCAATATAGCAGCACACGTGTGGCAGTGGTGCAATTCGATTTAATAATAAATGGAAGAATACTGAAAACACAGTAGCATCGATAAGTTAAACCATTTTGCATGAGGTGGAGCCAAACCATAATTGACAGAATTATGAACATACCATTCTTTACAAACGCATCAGAGCGAATATAATAATTTTTATCTAGACTCTTTAAGGGAGGGATGTATATGGGATTCTTTGAAAGATCGAAAAAGTTGATAAACGAAGGCATGATGTCCACAAAAGAGGTATTGGAAAAGGCAAAGGAGAAAACCAAGGAACTAGGAGAAAAAGGAGTCACCAAGTTTGAAGTAATGCAACTGGAAAAGCAGGCGGAAAAGCGTTTTGCTGAAATTGGACGACATGTGTATGAAGTTCTCATTAAAGAGGGCCAGCAAACCATTTCGAAAGGCACAGCTGAAATAAAAAGGCTTCTTCAGGAAATAGAGGAGCTTGAGAGCACCATTGACGAGAGGGAAAAGTCTCTCTGAAGGAATGTCCATACAGCACATTCATGAGCTCTGCTTCAGTTCACTATCCTTAACAGTGATAAAAAGATTTAATAAATCTGGAAGTTCAATCCTTACCTTTAAGCGTACAGGTCTCTTCATACATGATGATTATCGCAAGATACCCCTTCTCCCATTTTAGTTTTCTACTCGGGCCGGATCTATTCAGTTTCCTCTCCAGAAATCCTGGATTCGGGGACCAGCATCTGGAAATGCTCCTCTACGTCATCTCTGTCCTCCTGCTCCGGCAGCGCCTTGGCCGCCCGGCGCACCATGCAGGCGTGACGCCAGAGCACAGCTTTCTGTTTTTCTGTTCGCGCTTGAACCAATACAAGGCGAATGGCATCCATGAGATGGATAAGAACTGTAACATTAACACCTGCATGTTGCCGTATCTGGTTGAAAGCCGCAGCACGGATCCCTTCAAAAGATGTTTGTTCCAAGATAAGACGGAGTACGCGCTCTTCATCGTATCGGTGGCTGGGAGGCATGTGTCGACGGACCAGCAGGCGTAGAGCTTCCGCCAGCCGGTCAATACAGGTCACTGCGGTGAATGGATCGTTAATACCTGGTGAAAGTGCGCGTACTGCAATCTCCACCAGCTCCAGTAAAACAAATTCAACGTCCTGGGTTGCTGTTCGACGGGCCCCCATGATGAATTTCGCCTGGATCCTGGCAATGACACCTGCCTCTAATTTTTTCTCCTGTGTCCATGCGAACATTGTGCGTATTTGTTCAATCACCCCCTCCTGAACCTGCGCCGCAGAATACACTTTCGCAAGTGGACATCCATCCATCACATAGTATCCGGGGCGATTATGTGTAACCACTAACAGATTGCCCTCCCGGGCCATGCGCATTAACCCAATTTCGTCCACTGCTTGGAGATAACCGGAAACTTTTGAAAAAACCGAAGCAGATTCAGGTGGAAGATCTTCTTCATCTTTCTTAGATACAGGTACAGGCGCTTCATCTTCCTGTTCTTCGGGATATGTTCGTTCAATAAGCTGATTGAGCTCCGTGGACACGGCAATGATGACGTTGGGCGCCTGGATGGAAAGAGCAACATGGTGAATGAAGTAGACCAGTACGATCAGACTCGCACAGGTCAGCGCAAACGCACCTAATACGGTCAAGTTGGGCAGGCCCTCGGAACCTTCCATGCGACCAACCACAAACAATGCTGTAAGGCAATAGAAAAGGGTGGCGATGAACACGCCAAGCAAAATTTGGTTGTTCCGATCACGCACGTAAGTACGCAACAGGCGGGGTCCAAGTTGGGAAGCAGCCAGGGTGAGCACCACTACCGTAGTAGAGAAGACAATGCTCACCGAAGTCACCAGGGCACCAATCAGCACTCCAAGGAGGGTCCGCACTCCCTCCAGGCTTCCTGCCCTGAGCATCGTAAAGGGCTGCCTGATCAATCTGTTGTCCAAGAACAAGAGCATTAAACTAAGCACTACGGCCAGTGCCGCCATTGCCCCTGGAATAACCCAGAAGTTTGTACGCAGAGTGGACCATTTATTTGCCAGCCAGGTTTTCATGAAATAAAACCGAAATTAGTTCTGATTCGCCTGTACAGCTCAACTGTTTTAACTATCACTACATAGAAAACCGAAGCATCCAGTACGAATAATAAGTCAATCAACCTTAAAGGGATAGCACTAAATAAGTCGCTGCTGTATGGTTCGTATAAAGCCAGAGATACTGGCTTGCCGTTCAGTACACCCAGAAGTACGATATCCATCCCGGCTGATGATGTTCTGACAAGTCAAATGCTACAAGGAAAAACAAGATTATACATCACGAAACCTTTTTTTTCTGTTTCATCAAGACGTGCATCGGTGGAGCTTCACACCGATTCCCGTTTCTTGGGTCATTATAACTGTAGTCCATTTATAGCACAATGGACTAAGATTTCTACCATTGCCAGAGAGAATGGTTCGACCCGTAACTGTTTGGAGGATATAGGGCAGGCTTTCGGGCAATGAGGGCCGCACGAACGTACATCCATATACTGTGAGGCATTGGAACATCCTGTTCAGCAAATACGAACCCGCGACCTCTGGCGGTGCCGTCCCGGCACAAAATGCCGGAGGCAAATGTCTTATACAAACTTTCTCTAATAAAATACAATTCCTCATGTTTTTTTGATATTATTTAGCTTCAGAATAGAAACAATTGACATTCACTCCTTGATTACTGCATACTATGTCCATAAAACGTGGACATAAGTGTTACTAAACAAGGAGGCACATGATAGACGATATTATTAGGATACGACGCAATGTAGAGCATGACGTCTTCGACTACCAAACAATCACCGAAGCGTTACTTACATATCGAAAGCCACGGGATAAATTTACGAAGCTGCTTGAAAGCGGTGCAGTTGTTCGTATCAAAAAGGGGCTGTACACCTTCGGTGAGGATTTCCGTAAGGAGCCGATTAGCCGGGAATACCTGGCGAATTTGATATACGGTCCATCCTACGTCAGCCTCGATTATGCCTTGAGTTACCATGGGCTCATCCCTGAACGGGTAGATTTAGTTACATCTGTCACTATGAAAAGATCGAAAGAATTTCAAACTCCTTTTGGTATGTTTTCATATCGTATGGTAACCGACAATCGATATTCATTAGGTGCCGTCCTTGAACAAGCTGGAAAAGTCTCCTTTCTTATTGCTTCACCTGAAAAAGCTTTGATTGACAAGGTGTGGACCGACAAGAGATTTCATGGCACTAGTATTTTTGAGTACAAAACTTACCTGACGGAAGACCTACGTATCGATCTCGAAGCTCTCAAGAATCTTGACATATCTCGTACACAGTCAATCGTTGGTAAGTATGATTCAGCCAAAGTTAATAATTTATTGCAGTTCGTAATGCGACAGAGGAACTTACCCGATGCATGATGCCATCCGATCAATGATGGACCGATATGATCTTCAAACCCGCGATGATTACATAAACGCACTTCGTGAAATATTACAAGAGATAGCACTTCTCGGACTTTGGCGAAGCAAATTTTTTGAACATGCCGCCTTTTATGGAGGTACCGCCCTCCGAGTGGTTTACGGACTTGACCGCTACTCAGAAGATCTGGACTTCTCACTGCTGAAGCCCGATAATTCTTTCTCACTTGGAACTTACGCTGAATCCTTACAACGTGAAATCAAGAGTTTCGGATTTCACGTTCATTTCGAGCAGCTACGCAAGTCTCACCAAAGCCCAATCGAATCAGCATTTTTAAAAACAAATACTTACAAACAAATGATCGTAATAGAAGCAACGGCAGAAATAATACGGGATCTCCACTCTTCGAAAAATTTGAAGATTAAGTTAGAGGTAGATACTGATCCACCACCAGGATTTGAAACAGAATCACATTTTGTCCTCCAACCCATTCCATTTTCAGTACGTATCTATAGTTTACCTGACCTATTTGCAGGCAAGTTACATGCTCTCCTTTTCAGGCACTGGAAATCCCGGGTTAAAGGTCGTGACTGGTACGATCTTGTATGGTATGTAAGTAAGCACCCTGAATTCAGAATGACTCACCTTGAATCACGTATTCGACAATCTGGCGATTACAAAGAAAAAGAGCCCATCTCCTTTGATAAGCTTCAGAGTTTATTACAAGATGCAGTTAATAAACTAGATGTAGAGAAAGCTCGCAAAGAAGTTTCGCCGTTTGTTCGGGATCGTCGTACTTTAGAGATGTGGTCACATAAGTTTTTTTTGGATGTTATTCAACGCGTGATACCGATTTAAATAGTTATACTACATTCTTGTGTAGTTGTTTTCTCATGCACAACGCTCTCATTTTGCGAAAATATTTCACTTTTGTTTTAGATAAATTATTTGACAAATCATCGACACTCGCAGCCCGATAATCTGGATGAGTACATCAGGAAAGTGGTGTAACTGTAGAATTTGAAATGAGTAACAATCGGGCAATGCGGGCTGCACGAACGTACATCCATGTACTGTGCGGCATCGGAACATCCTGTTCAGCAAATTCGAACCCACGACCTCTGGCGGTGCCGTCCCGGCACAAAATGCCGGAGGCTTATTCTATTTTTTTTCTGTGATTCCCTGAAGTTCCCAATTATAAAAATATCAGAGAAATACTCGATCGATCATTCCCAGGCGTTCCCTATCGTTCCCTGATAAAAAGGATAAAAAGGGTACAGTTTATAGAAATAAGAGGATAAAATTTGAATAATTTAGAAGAAACAAATCCACACCATTCGACAAGAGTGCACGTAAAGCCTTCTAATCCGTTCTCTATTCTGTAAGTTAAGATATCATGATTTACCGGGAAGAGGTGTGCTCATTTTGCTTCCCAAAAGAAGTTCGTTTTCTCCCAGTATCCCAATTTTCTTGACAAAATATCATGCTTAAGTAGGATCGTAGAGAAAATGGGAAATGCAATGCGTGAAATGTACTTCATAGAACAGTTGTGCGCTTTTTATTATTGCAATTAAGATATTTTTTTGAATCGCAAATTGTAACTCTTCTTAACAATTAATTTTAGAAAGCCAGACACGGTAAATCCTACTGCAGCCCTGAGACAATGTAATTATTTATAATAATATATTGACATAATACTTCGATCTGGTAGAATACCATGGTAAACGTTCCCGACAACGATTACCATGGGATAAGTTGTGAGGAAAAATGTCAGTTTAAAGGATATTGCAGAGAAAGCGGGCTGTTCAGTAAAAACCGTATCACGAGCACTTAATAATCACCCCGATGTTAATGAAAACACGAGAAAGAGGATATTAAAGCTTGCGGAAGAGTTTTCATACTATCCGAATATGGTGGCAAAAAGTCTGCGAACGAAAAAGACTTTTACTATAGGGTATATCGTTCCTGATATAACCAATGAATTTTTTGGCAAAGTAGGCATTGTTATAGAAAAGGTGTTTAGAGGTCACGGATACAGTCTTCTTATGAGTTTCACTGAAGAATCAGAAGTGAACGAGATAAAATCATTACAACTTCTTCTATCAAAAAGGGTTGATGGAATAATTCTCGCAACTGTAGGAACCACAGGAGATTTTCTTAGAGAGGTTATATACAAATTTCATATGCCTGTAGTAGTGATAGACAATAAGGAAGAGGGAATTGTTACCAATACGGTACTTCACGATAATATTGCCGGTGCTTATGATTTAACGAGGCATTTGATTGAGCATGGCCACAGAGACATCGCCTGCATTACTGGACCACTTGCTGAAACCTCAGGGAGAGATCGGCTGCTCGGTTATAGAAAGGCATTGGAAGAGCATGGTATCTCGGTGCAAGATGAGTACATAAAGGTATCCAATTGGAGAGTAGATGGAGGTTATGAATCAACCATTGAATTAATGAAGAACTCTTCATCTCCCCCGACTGCCATTTTTATTGCAAACTCCATAATGGCTCTTGGAGCCTACAAATGTTTTAAAAAACTCAGCTTGTCGGTGCCTAACGACGTTGCTCTTGTTTCGTTTGATAGCCTCGAGTTCACTGAAGCAATTGATCCACCTCTTACCACATTGAGCAGCGTGGAGGAAGAGGTTGGCAAACTGGCAGCTTCGCTTCTCATGGATAAGATAAGGAATGGAGATATAGAAGTAGTAAGTGAACATTTGATAAAGGCTGGTTTGTGTATCCGTAAGTCGTGCGGATGCAATTGAACGCAATAACCCCGTTAAGGAGCATAGGTATGATGAAAAAGTTGCCTGATGCAGAATTTGATAAAAGAATACAAATGGTACAAAAGAAGCTCATTGAGCATAATTTTGATGCCTATCTTGTACAATGCAACGAGGCCGACCAGGCTAATGTACGGTATCTCAGCGATCACTGGCCAATTTTTGAAACTGCGGGAGTAATCGTGCCAAAAGAAGGGGAACCTATTCTTCTCATTGGGCCAGAGGCCGAACCCTTTGCAGTTGACCAAAGCCGGATTAAAAAAATTAGGAAGATGGTTGAATACAGGGAATCGGCTGAACCGGATTATCCCGACATACCGGTTTCTTCATTTAAAGAGATTTTTGATGAGGTGTCAGGAGGCAAGGGTATCAAGAGGCTGGCGCTGGGGGATTATACAATCCTTGCCATGCCTGTATACGACGGGGTCAAGGAGGCACTGGGCAGTGGAGGTGAGCTCATTCGGGCAGAATGGATAATCTCCGGCATGAGAATCGTCAAATCAGAAAATGAGCTTTCCATGATTCAAGAGGCACATCGAATCAGCGAACTTGCCCTTGAAGATGTTCTCAATGAAATGAAGCCTGGAATGACGGAGAAACAGGCTTTAGGTATTGTATACGGTTCACTGTATAAAAACGGGGCAGAGGCCGAGGGTTTTCCAAACTATGTTTTCGGGGGCAGGAAAACAAGAAATGCCATTGCCCGTGCAACCTACGATAAAATCGAAAAGGGTCAACTGATACAACTCTGTATCGGGGCCCGGTATGGTGGGTATTCATCATCTGTGGGAAGACCTGTCATTTTCGGTAAGATGCCAGCAGAGATGAAGAAACATGTGCAGTTCGGACTCGATGTCCACAAGAAAACCTATGAGTGGATTCAACAAGGAGTGGTAGCAAAGGAGGTGGCTGTCAAATACATGGAATATTTTAAGCAGCATGGTTATGAAAAAAACTACTTGTATGGTCCCTGCCATGGGACTGGTATTATTGAGGTGGAGAAGCCATGGATGGAAACCAGTTCTGATTACAGACTTGTAGAAAATATGACGTTTATGGCGGATACATTTTTTACCTGCGATGACTATGGCTTCCGATGGGAAGATGGATTCAGAGTCACAGAGAAGGGCTGCGAGCCCTTTTCAGATGCATGGAGTAAGATTATCGAGCTGTGATTATAACTTCAGTGTGAAAAACATGAATGACTTACTAACAGTGAGGGGTCATCATCTTTTCTGCCTGCTTGAAGCGATTTGTGATATTGAATTAAAAACACGTCTTTTCACTTCTCATGTAACCTTGAATAAAATTGCGAAAAGAATACGGAATACTCCGGATATACCTGTACGAATTGTGGCTGGACCTGATGATATTTGTTTGCCCTGTGAATGGTGGGACGCTGATAAAGGGTACTGCATAAAAAATCTCGACGCACAACCAAAACTCCGCAACATCAGGATGCAGATGGACCGTGATGCAATAAGTAATCTTCGGATGAAAGAGGATGCGATTCTTCCTGCTGCGGAATTGTTTCAAGAAATCAAATCCAGAATTACGAAGAAGATAATTACTGAAAGTATATGCTCTCTTTGTCCGGATGTAGTGGTTTGTTGCGAGCTGTACGATGAAAAGATCGAAGCTGTCATTGAGTCCCTCTGTGAAACATTAGAAAAATGAGTGCAGAGATACTCATTGAGCGGAAAGAATTAAGTATAGTCACTGTTCAGTTTCCTCTCAATGGATTCTGACTGTGAATATTAAATACTATATAAGGAGGAGTAGCATGTTTAAAAGAAGGAGTTGTTTCATTTTCTCATCTTTGGTACTGCTTACAATGGTATTGCTTCTTGCATCTAATGGTTTTTGTACTGGTACAAAGGATGAAGGGCAGATTGTTCTTCGTACAATCGTATTTAAGGGTCATGCGATAGTTCCCGCTCTTGAGCAACAGATTCCCAGGTACGAAGAATTGACGGGTGTCAAGGTCGAGGTCGAGGAGGTGCCCTTCGCCCAGTTGCACGAAAAGATGATTCTTGATTTTGCAAGCCAGTCAGGCACATACGATTTTGTTCCACCCTTGACAGACTGGGTTACTGAGCTTGTCAGAGGTGATTACCTCGTTCCACTCGATGACTACATCAAAGATGATCCACCAGAAGACTGGCCAAACGCATTTCCGAAAGCTCTGCTTAAGTTTCAAACGGTAAATGGCAAGCTCTACGGACTTCCATTCCATGACGGCCCTGTAATGCTTTACTACAGAAAAGACCTCTTTGAAGACTCCAAAGAGAAAGCTGATTTCAAAGCTCAATACGGTTATGAGCTTGAACCACCCAATACCTGGGATAAATTCCTAGATATTTCAAAATTTTTCAATCGGCCGGAGGAAAACCTTTCAGGAACATGCATTGCTGCAAAGCAGGGAGGGCAGCAACTGGCCTATGACTTCTTTCTCATGCTCTGGTCTTTCGGTGGGGACATTTTTAATTCCTCAATGCAGCCAACGTTCAACTCCCAGGCTGGAATTGATGGTCTTCAGTATTATGTGGATCTGCGCAATAAATGGGGGGTAACTCCAAAGGCATCGACGACCTATGACGAAACCGAAAACGGACCGATCTATCTCAATGGAAACGTGGCATTGATGTGGCACTGGAGCCATATCGCTTCCTGGGCAGAGATGGAAGACCGGTCGAAAATCATAGGGAAAAACGGGTATACTGTTTTTCCAGTCAGTGACAAGAGTATTACACCGACAACATTGAGTATTTACTGGTTCTGGGCTGTGTCAAAGGCGAGCAAGCATCCTGAGGAGGCGTACAAGCTGATCAAATGGCTGACGAACAAGGAGAATGACAAGTTCGATGCTCAGATGGGTACTATTGCATGTAGACTTTCGACTTATCATGATCCCGAGATTCTTGATAAATTCCCCTTTTATACCAACATCGAGAAGTCTCTTGCAGGTGAGGCCAAGACCACACCACAGATTCCCGAATATGCCCAGGTTGATGATATCATCGGCGTTGCATGTTCCAAAGTCATTGCAGGTGAAATGAGTGCCAAGAAGGCCCTCAATGATGCAGCGGCCAAGGTTGAAGAGCTGATGAAGAAGGCCGGATATTATAATTGAGGTGCATTGAGTAAACGGCTCCCGGCTTTTACCCAAGCCTGTGCAGCAGAGGAGCCGTTTTACTTTCGGAGACTTGCATGCCCCTAATTTCACAAAGGTTTAAGTATCGATCCATTCCCTGGCTTATGGTCCTCCCGACCGTTATTTTTCTTCTGGCAATCTGCATATACCCACTTCTGAACTCCCTTTTTCTTACATTCAATGAATGGAGCCTGACTGCGAATAAGCCACCGAAGTGGGTATGGCTTCGCAACTATTGGGAGCTCTTGCGAGACAATCGATTCTGGAGCTCATTAAAGACAACAGCAATATTTACCTGCGGGGTTGTCGCTATTGAAATGTGCATAGGTCTGATACTTGCCCTCTCAGCAAGCAGGAATACGAAGTTTCGCCAGATATGTCGGTCTATAATACTGATACCGATGATGATCACGCCGGTTGTTCTCGGGTTGATATGGAAGTATATGTA
>Ga0180437_10007586_pt1 | contig 14045 bp, 20 predicted proteins | sample SS_ome_4_FD_132410 | JGI IMG/M metagenome (GOLD analysis project Ga0180437, IMG submission 132410) | Hypersaline lake sediment archaeal communities from the Salton Sea, California, USA - SS_3_D_1 metaG | ecosystem: Environmental > Aquatic > Non-marine Saline and Alkaline > Hypersaline >...
AGCATTGACAAGGGGCTCTCGCCGGGCATGCAGATCATCGGTGACAAGTTTGACAGGATGGAGGTCTATCTGCCCGAGCTGATCCGGGCGGGCAACACCTTCAATGCGGCCATGAAGATCCTGGAGCCCGAGATTATCAAGGCGGGAAAGGACAAAAAGAGCAGCGGCACCGTGGTTCTTGGGACGGTGAGCGGGGACATTCACAAGATCGGAAAGGACATTCTCGCCATGCTGATGAAGGTTCGGGGGTTTGATGTTCACAACCTGGGGGAGGACGTCTCCATGTCGAGTTTTGTCAACAAGGCCGTGGAGGTGAACGCCGACATCATCGGGATGTCCTCGCTTCTGACGACGACGATGCCGGGTCAGAAGGAAGTGATCGATCTTCTCACGGAGAAGGGGATCCGGGATCAGTTCATCATCATGGTGGGGGGTGGGCCGGTCAGCCAGGAGTGGGCCCAGGAGATCGGGGCCGACGGGTATGCTGAGACGGCCGAGCAGGCTGTGGCGCTGGCCGAAGAACTTGTTGCTGGGAAAAAGACAAGGAATGTCAGGTCTTGAGGGGCTATCACTCTCAACAGGACAAGATTTATCACAAAGACGTGCAGAGGATTTTTTCGAGATTCTGATCTATCGGGACCGTTTTCTCTATGAGCACATTTTTCTGCATGGCCGGTGCTTTGTCAGGAAGACCTGCGATGTCCAAGTGGGAGCTTCACGAAGCCCAGAAGCATCGCTTGACGTGCGACTAGTGCATATTCGGGACTAAACAAAAAGGGTAGCGTGCAAAAGTGAGACCGCGCATGCCAGCTAAGCTGATTGCTCAGAGAAGCCACGCATCTTTAAGTCAAGGATTTAGGGGTTGGTACGGCAAGGTTGTCGAGATCGACGGTATCTTTGTATCCCGCAGGGGGTAGATCGTCAGTCTGTTCGGTAGCAATGACGCTGGCAACACGACCAACCGAATATGTCACCACCCAGATCATTTTGAAGTCAATAGAAGACCGGATGCAGGAGGCGGTGGAATCGGGCAAACACAATATGCTCTCAATGCGGTCTGCCTGTCCACAAACGCGTCTGGTTTAAGTTTCGAGGAGATGGAGCAAGAAAATCCAGTACGGCTAAGCAATACAGCCGGTGAACAAAGGAATGTACTGCGAGGAGGAGAAGTAGACATGACCGAGCAGATTTATGAACGGCTAGCAGAAGCGTTAGATAGGCTTCCAAACGGTTTTCCTAGGACACCAAGAAACATTGAGATCCGAATTCTGGAAAAGATCTTTTCACCAGGGGAGGCTTTAATAGCAAGCCAATTGTCTGAGAAACTAGAACCCCTTGACGTCATAGCGAAACGGACAGGCTTGTCTGTCGAGGATCTCAGAAAAACCTTAACTAAGATGGCCGAGGCTGGTCTGGTCTGGGTTCATGAGAGCGCTTTCGATCCTGGGTATGACTTTGCGAGGCTGATTAAAGCCAAAAATCCTAGGTTCAGGTTGGCACCTTTCACGATCGGAATTTTCGAAGGGTGGTTTAGCAACTGGGATCATGAGCTTATTCATCTGTGGGAACAGTATATGGCAGAGGGGGGGGCAATTGGAATTATGAAGCCGGAACCCAGCCTCCATCGTGTTCTTCCTGCCTCAAGCGCGCTGAAGTTCGAGCAGATACTCCCATACGAAGATGTCCGCGCACTTCTGCTAAATCCCAAGAACAAGAAGTTCCGTGTCCATGACTGCTACTGTCGAGTAACAAAAGATATTCAAGGTACTCGCCGGTGTGAATTCCCTGTAGAAGTTTGCCTTAGCTTCTCAACACTTGAGCACTCTTCTACGCCACCTGACAAGAAGGAAATTACCCAAAAAGAAGCCCTAGACATCCTTGATCATTGTGAGGAAATCGGTTTGGTCCACACGGTAAGCAATGTAGCAAATGGAATTAATTACGTTTGTAACTGCTGCGGATGCTGCTGTGAAATACTCCGAGGAATCAACGAATGGGGCATTGAGAAATCGGTGGCCACCTCAAACTACTACGCTGTCATCGATCCTCAAAAATGCGAGGGATGTTGGACATGTATAGACCGATGCCAAGTAAATGCGATTTCTCAACAGAACGAGGTGGCTGTTGTCAATCAGAAAGGCTGTATCGGTTGTGGTCTTTGTGTGACAGGATGCCCAAACGCTGCGGCGAGCCTCCACCGAAAACCCGACGCTGAAATCGTTCGCCCCCCGGAAGACCTCGCGGCTTGGGAGCATGAACGTTTGCTTAACCGGGAGTTGAAAGAGTAGTTTTTTGAGATCGGGAATTGGTAATGTAGTCTTTTTTGTATGGATTCAGAAAAGGGTAGTAAAAAAGGCGTTTTCTTTTTACAAGGGTTTTGGCAAGAAAGTCCCAAGTGAAAGGATAAACGCCCATTGAGATGGAAATCAGCGTAATAGAAGTTGGGGAGTTGATCAATCAAATTCGTCTGGAGGCTGGAGATCTAACCGGATCAGGCTTCTTCGAGTAGTACTTACCGTTGCATGCTTGAAGTGGGATTGATCATCACAGCTGAATCGTCTTCTGCATCGTGTTCCCACAAAAGGATAAAGAGGGTTATGGACAACCGTCCATAACCCTTTGATTTAACAGGAGCCGGCGGGCGGAATTGAACCGTCGACCTAGTGATTACGAATCACTTGCTCTACCGCTGAGCTACGCCGGCATGTCAGTAGTTTTTACACGATTCCGAGAGGTTAGTCAAGTGTCATGTCTAGTCATATCTAATCATATCTGGAAGAGATCGACTGCACTCTGCAGTCAATTTGCAGTCGATTATTGAGTGATGATCAATCACGTATCGGCATATATCTTGTTTGACATGCTAACAATGGCGGAGGGACACCATGAAAACGATCGAGATCCAATTCCCTATTGACGTGAAGATAAACAGAGAACAGTCACAGCGGCTGAGGGATGTGGTTGAGGACGTGTGTAAGACGAACTGTCCGCTGGGTAGCAGGATGGGCGTTGGGGGGATGGGATCCAAGATTTTGCACATAAAAGGGGAAGGAGACAGGAGGGACTCCGAACGTGTCGCGTTTGATGACGATGTGTTTGCGGTAACTGTCGCCATCGACTGGAGAGGTGGAGAGATGGCGAAGGAGGGGAGGGGGTAATGGGCAGCAGCAACAGACTGTATATGGAAACCACAACGATCGATCCGAACAGGACGGTCGGAGAGATCCAAAATGTGTTGAGAAAGCACGGGGCCCAGGGCGTTTTGACTGAGTACGAGGGCGGGGAGGTCTCTGCCGTGTCGTTCACAATCAAGGTGAACGAGGGCGATGACCAGAAGGTTCCTTTTCGGCTCCCCTGTCGGTGGAAGGAGGTCTATCGTCTTCTGCAATCTAGGAGGAGGAGAGGGGTGAGAAAGTACTCGGTCCTCGAGGCGCAGGCCAAACGGATTGCATGGAGGCAAATCCTTCGTTGGGTGGAGGCCCAAATGGCGTTCGTAGAGACAGGGATGGTCAAGATGGAAGAAGTGTTTATGCCCTATATCCAGGTGGGGATCGACGAGACGCTGTTTGATCGGTTGGAAGGGCAGGGGTTCAGACTGATCGGATATGACGGGGAGAATGAGTAGAGCATGGCAGGAGATGGGGCAGAAGGAAGCGATACTCGATCACCTGAAGAAGCGGGGATCGATAACGAGAGATGAGGCGTTTGAGTTGTACGGCGTGTATCGGCTGTCTGCCAGGATTGGCGAGATCCGGGAAGACACAGGATTGAAGATCAAGGCCGAAAGGTGTGAAGGCCGGCACGGCAAGCCGATCGTCAAGTACGTGTTGGAGAAGGGGGATAGCCGGGGCGGTCAGAAAGGAGTGTTCAGGATGACAAGCAAAGAAATGATCAAGGAACTGATGAGTGAGAAGTGCCAGTGCGGGAAGAAGAAGATGTCCAACATGACGTTCTGTTCCAGATGTTACCATCGTCTTCCCAAATGGCTCAAGAATGGTCTGTACAAACAGATGGGCGAAGGATACGAGCAGGCCAGGGAAAGGGCGGGAGAGTTCTTGAATCGGGAGATGTCGCCGAAGACTCCGAAGGAGGAAGCGGAAGAGCAGCGGGTGGCAGTTAGTGGAAATGGCTAAACACATCTACCCCGCCAGGCCAAAGAAGGCCGACCGCGGGGCGCACAACAAGAAGAGGCAGTGGCAGAGAGACGACCAGAAGAAGAACACGGAGAAGGTGAAGAGGAAGTGCTTGAAGTGCGGAAGGTCGTTCATCGCACGGGGGAGATACAATCGAATCTGCCCGAAATGTACGTTGGTGAATAGGACGATTACGGCAGGGAGTGCGGACCCAGGTTCTGTGGGAGTGCGGATTGAAGGCTACTATTATGATGGCTGAAACTGAACGGATATGCACCGAATCGGGACGGATTTGGACCGGATAAGGCAGGAAACGGTACGAAAAGGACACGATCGGGTGTCGAAATCGATTATTTGTGGGCTTGTCGCACGAGTTAAACATCTGCAACTACGATGTTTTGACGTTTTGAAGAAGATTATTTGTGGCAGGAGGGGGGGTGACCCCAGATGAGCAAGGATAAGGAAATTGAGGGCATGGCTGCTGCTGCTGCTCCTGAGGAAGGAAAGCCTGAGGAGAAACCGGCGAAAGGGAATCGAGGCAGGATGCGCCGTGAGGAGAAGGAGGCGGTCAAGAGGCAGCTGCGTGAGATGAGGCTCAGGGGGATTGACAGGGGTATGTGCAGGACGGTGCTCAATTTGTCGCGGAGACAGTACGAGGTCCTTACGACTGAAATAAGAAACGAGAATGTCCAAAGTGTGAAGGAAGCAGGGATCCAGTCGATCGGAGAGAGGTTGGCAGAACTGGACATGATAAAGGAGTATGCCATTGACGCTTGGCATACCGCGGACCTGGACAGCAACAAGATAGGCTTTCTGAACAACGCCATCAAGGCGATAGAGGCACGGCACAAATTGATGGTTGAGTTCGGATTGGTAGAGGCAGTCAAGGTCGAAGCGCAAGAGGAAGCGCGAAAGGCCAAGGACACTGGACGTATGACCCTCGGGGAGTTGGAAGAGGAGCAGCAACGGATTCTTGAATCCCTAAGGAAAAGGAACGTTGACGGCCGATTCGATGCTTTGCTAGAGGCGAAGGATGCTAAGGCGTAGATTCAACGATGACCCGCGAATGTCCGACATCGAGATCCTGAAGGCCTATGAGGCGAACACCCGAGACAGGGAGATCGTCAGGCTTGAGCAGAGTACGGGGCTTGAGTACGACGAGTATCCTGTTGATATGCATACGTTTCTGACTGATCGGTATTACATGGGGTATCACGGTGCGGACCTGTACCCCAAGCTATGTGACGACCTGGTTGAATTGTTCGCCGGCAACATCTACGACACGGTGATACTGACCGGGGCGATCGGGTGGGGCAAGGATTTCTTCACGTCCTTTGCGATCGCACGGATGATCTATGAAGTTTCGTGTTTCAGGAACCCGCAGGGGGCGTACAAGCTGGCCCGGGACTCGTTTGTTGTGTTCAAGAACTTCTCGATTAACGCCACAAAGGCCAGGAAGGTTCTGTTCGCAGAGATCGCTGTGAAGCTTCGGCGGTCCCCCTACTTCCAGGAGAAGTTTGCCCATGAACCAGGGGTCCTGAGTGAGCTCCGATTCCCCAAGCATGTGAGGGCTGAGCCAGGTAATAGTCTGGAGACATCCGCGATCGGTGAGAATATCTTTGGAGCAGCCATTGACGAGGCGAATTTCATGGCTGTGATTGAGGATAGCAAGCAGGTGGGTGTCGGAGGTACCTACGATCAGGCCGATCGGCTTTTCAAGGCTGTCAGGAGAAGAATGAAGTCCAGGTTCAAGGAGGTGGGGTTGAGGCCTGGTATGTTGATCGCCTTGTCCTCGAAACAGTATCCGGATGATTTCACGGAGCGGAAGGTAGCCGACCTGAAGGACGATCCGAAGACGTTCATCCGGGATTACGCAGAATGGGAGACAAAGCCCAAGTCGTTGTACTGCGGGGAAATGTTCAAGGTTGAGGTAAATGATGAACACGGTATGAGTCGGATTCTTGAAGGGAATGAGGATCCGGATACGATCACGGGTGAAGTCGTTGAGGTTCCGATGGAGTGGAAGTCGGACTTCGATCTCGACATGGAAGGAGCGATCAGGGATATCGCCGGCAGGTCGACTCTGGCCATTTCGCCGTTCATTATGAACAGGGGCAAGATTTATGATGCCGTTGTAGAGGATTGGGCACATCCGTTCAGCGCGGAAGAGACCACGCTGCAGGACGGCGCCCGACTGCTTACGGAACTGCTTTGCGTAAAGGACAAGGAGGGGAACTGGAAGCCGCGGCGAAACCCTCAGGCTACGAGAGCGATTCATCTGGATCCGGGTGTATCTGGAGACGCCTTCGGTTTTGGCATGGGGCATATCGAGAGATACGAAATGAGGCAACGGACCACGCAGGTTGAGGACGTAGACGAGGATGGAAAGCGGTATCCGAAGATCCGGGTGCACTCCGAACGTCTGCCGTTGATCAACGTTGATCTGATGCTTCGTATCGTGCCACCAAAAGGAGGGGAGATCCAGTTCAATGACGTGCGATCGCTGATCTATGAACTCACGAGACTCGGGTTCTTGATCGGCGTTGTCTCGATCGATTCATTTCAGTCTAAGGACACGATGCAGGTCCTGGAGAAGCGCGGGTACCATGTGGCGTACGTGAGTGTGGATGCGGACATCGAGCCGTACAAGAGAGCGAAGACCGCTTTGTACGATGACCGGGTCAATATGTATTGGTACGACCGACTGATTGAGGAGCTAAAAAGACTTGAGAAACGCGTGAAAGGTGGGAAGGAGTATGTTGACCACCCTCCTAATTTCTCGAAGGACGTGGCCGACGCTTTTGCCGGGATGATCTACGACCTGGAGACGATGGAGATCCAGCCGGTGGTGGGTCCTGAGCTTGGAGAATTGGAAGGGGAAGAGGAGACAGCAGAGGGCGTTCGGCTCTCGGAAGATGAGTATAGGTGGCTCTATAACGAAGATCCGCCCAAGAGGAATAAATAGGGGAGCGGCACGGCTTTTTTTCTGAGGGGTCTGGTGTACCCGGGAACAACAGGATTCCCAGGAAAAAAACAACAGGCCTCCTATTTGCCACAAACGAAAAATAATGAAAGATCCTTACCTTACCATTCATCGCGGAAGAAGTTACTTGAGACTGGTAGACGTCTGCCACTTTTGGAGGGGAATCGGGCATGAAAGCGTTGTCGATCAAACAGCCATGGGCAGGGTTAGTTGTTAGTGGAATCAAGGATGTGGAGAACAGGAAGTGGCGGTGTGGTTACCGAGGGCCGTTGTTGATCCATGCGGGTAAGGGGTGGGATCAGTACGGATATGAATTTCTGTCGAACGAAATGGGCGTGCTTGTGCCACGAAAGAGCGAGCACGTTTTTGGAGCCATTCTCGGGATTGTGCAAATGACGGACTGTGTGAGGGGGCATCCATCGAGATGGTTTTTCGGCCCTTGGGGGTTTGTGTTCGAGGATGCGAGAAAATTCCCGACGCCGATTCCATGGAAGGGGGAGTTGAAGATATTCGAGGTGACAATTGATCAAGGAAAGGAGGTTGGGTGCGATGGTTGATCTGAATGAATTGGCGAAAGAAGTCACGTTGGAAGAAGGTGGTAAGCAGTCGATGTCGATCGCCCAGGTGAAGGAGGTTATGGGCATCTTGCTGCGGAAGCTGGCGAAGCTGCCTCCGAAAGAGGTAGTGGAGATCCTGAGCAAGTACGTTTGAAGCCCGCCTGTTGTCTTGGCAACGGGTAGTCCATGGGGAAGGCCACTGACTCTAGGGTAGCGTGGGGAGCGCATGTCGATACAGCATAGAGTGGGGTGTGTGCCTATTCGGCTAGGCAGGGGTGGCCCGCGGGTCTCAGGAAGAAAGGTGGTGGCTGATATGCCAGAGACACTGTGGCAAAGATGGCTGAATTTCTGGTGCAGAACCCTGGGGCACAGGAAGCCGAAGGACACGTGGGTTTTTGAAGGAAAGGTGCACGGCTCCTGCAAGCGTTGTCACCGTGTTGCGGATTTTGGCGAACAACGGTTGGAACCATTATGCGAGGGCTCGAGGAAAGAGTACGTAAAGGGTCCACCGACAGTACCAAGGCCTGAAATTGCTCCACCAGCGGAAAAACCGAGGAAGGAGATGAAATGACAGAGCAGGAAGTGCTCCGGGCCCTGGCTGACATGAAGGACTGTGGACCGGTCTTCCACAGGTATTCTGGCAAGGAAGAGTATTTTGCTGCCCAGGTGAGGACTGGAGGGTCATGGTTCGGGAATGAGCGGTTAGGCGTGATCGATGCGGTGGCCATCCGGAAGTCGTGGAGCAATCCATGCATCACGTTTTACGAAGTGAAGGTCAGCCGGCGTGATTTTGTTGGAGATGAGAAGTGGGTTACGTACCTCAAATACTGCCACAAGTTCTACTTCGCATGTCCACAGGGATTGATCAAACCCGATGAAGTCCAGAAACAGATGGGGCTGGTGTATGTGAATGACCAAGGAAAGGCGTTCACCAAGAAGAAGGCCTTGATTCGACATGTCGAGATGCCGTGGCCGCTGCTGTACTACGTCATCATGTCCAAACTTGAGCCCGACAGGGATCCGTTTCACGCCTCGAAGCTGGATAGGTGGAGGCGCTGGATTGAATTTGTAAAGGAGAAGAAGAGGCTGGGGATAGAGATTGGTGGCGCCCTCGGACGTCGGATGCACGAACTCGAAGAGGAAATCGAGGATCTGAAGATCAAGAATCGAACTGCCATGGAAGTGCTGGAGATCATGAACAGCGAAGGGCTGAGGATTTGGGATCTTCGTAATTTGATCAAGAACAGGCACAAAGTTTTGCCTGCGCGGTTGGAACCGGCCATGAGGACGATAGCGGAGTATGTTGCTGCGGAAGAGGCAAGAGAAGGGAAGTAGCGGATGGTCAGGATAATCCATGCGACGGAATCGAAGAACGTGGAGAGCATTCTAAGGCTGGGGGTGTTGCCCATGTGGCCAAAGAATAGTGGCCACGATTGGGGCAAGAGAGTCATTTACAGTTGGGTGCCGAATGATGACAACGAGAAAATCGCCAGGGATTATGTTTACTGCAAATCGTGGATCCATCCGAGGAATGCCATACTTGAGAGGTTCTGGCGTAATCGGAGCGTAGACGATTACGATTGGCCTGATCATTACTCCTTCTTCAAGGGTGTCAGAATTCGGGATGTGCGGATAACGATCCTCGAATTGTGTGTGGGAGAGGATGAGGTTTTTGAATTCTGCTGGCACCTGCAATCGAATTCCATGGACAAGCAGCACAAGCTGTGGGGCGATTTTGATACTCGATATGAGCATAATACGAAGTTGCTTGCAATGCTTGATCACAGGATAGCTCCGGAACGTATTCGTGTCGTCGGACAGGCGGAATCGATCATCAAGAGGTGTGGGAAAGTGGATACGGTGCTGAGAATTTGATGAACCGAAGAACTGGAGGTGGACTAATGGCATCTGCAAAGGAAAGACAGGAATGGTTTGATCAGGATTTTTTCACCCAGGGGAGGAAGGACGAACGAGGAAGGTCTATCAAGGGCGCCAAGAGGGACCAGGACAGCCCGCACTACAAGTTCATGGCGATCGCTGTTACGCAGGTACTGGGCACCGAAGGGAGTTGGTTGGACATCGGCTGCGGGATGGGCTGGACTGTGCAGCATCTCAGGGATTGTGGAGTGAAGAACGCCGAGGGGGTCGAAATAAGCCAATGGGCTGTCGATAACGCTGTTTGCGAAGGGATCTATCACGGAGACGTCGTGAGGCTGCATAGGCTCGGTCACGAAAACGCTAACCTCAAAGTGTCAGGGGAATCGAAGCGGTGGGACAGAATTTTGTGTGACAGGGTACTCGGGTACCTCGAGCCGATCGATGCTGGGAAGGCGATCAAGGCGTTGAGCTTGTCGCTTGCGCCTGATGGCTACCTTGTGTGTGCAATTATCTGCTCCGACCATAAGAGCGAGGAGGTCAGAAGAAACGGTGCCTGGGGCAGGAAGTCGTTGAGATCGAAGGAGTGGTATGTCGGGAAGTTCAGGAAGAATGGCCTGGTTGTCGACGAGGAGAAGACGAGGGCTATCGTTGAACCACGTAGTTGGGACTGTGTTTGGGTGCTGTGGAGAGAGGAGGGGGCACGGTGAAGTGTCCAAGATGTGGGAATCTATTCGAGACCAGGAAGGTGACGAACTCCGAGGTGGTGAGTCGAGGCTGCAGAATCCGGAGAAGGGTTTGTTCCAAATGTGGAGCACGTTTCAAAACCGTTGAACTCGTGACGGACACCTCTTTGCAGGACTTCATGGAGAGGATCGGCGATAGGGTAGGTGGCGCAACTTAACCCTGCAGCCGGTGTGTCCCTGCTTTGATATCAGCGGAAGAAGGGTTGTCAAAGCGATATCAGGGAAGGACATCAGGGGAGGATTTCAGGCAGGGGACATCAGGGGAGGACATTTTTGTCTTTGTTGAGCACAATTGCAGATGCTATCATAGCTGACGTTCACTTAGAAAGGGGAACGACCTACCCCGGAGTCAGATTGAAATACTCATCCAGTGGGAGACGGCTTTTTTGATTAAGATACTCCCACAAACTCTTGAACTGCCCATAATCTCCGGAACATTTCAATAGTATTCTCGATGCACGGCCCTTGTACGCGAATTCATTCACTCGCGTAATTTCCTCATCAGTTTTGCTTAGATAGTCCATCACCTGCTCAAGAAATTCGGATGGTGCACGGCCCAAGAGTCTATCTTCCATGAAATACCTAAAGGCATCGCAAAAAGGATCACCCCAATTCCACCTATTGTCGCTCTTCCACAGAGGAGATTCGTGAAATGCAGAATGAAAGAGTTCGTGGAATATTATCCCTAGATCGTTGTCATCCGGTTTTACTCGAATCTCTGCATATTCGGCCGGGCAGTCTGTGGGCTTAGGGATCCACACTCCACTTTCCCCCGGCTTTGCCTCCCCGACGCATCTAATTTCGATCCATCTATTATTAGGACTTGAGAATTCCTTAGCTTCCGATTCTGCCTGGAGGAATAGATTCCATAATTTGTCCCTAAGAGTTAAGTCAGCCAAAGTTTTCAGGAAATCTGAGTAGTTCATGTTGACCTCCCTAATGACATTGAGCAGTACAAGAGAAGTCCTTCTGAAGAATGGAAATTAGCTCACTCAATGGCCTGACAAAAAAACTCGATTCCAATTGATTCCTCTCCAGGGTATGTTTTCCTCGATTCTGTTTAACCACTCATACAGGATTTTCCTTTGATTCAGATCAAAAGTTAGATCAATGTATCCTGCGATACCGAAAAATAGGTTTCTATCTTTCGTACCACAGCACTGGGCAATACGGCGAAGCCCGTGTTCGATGTCAATTCCCTGAATTGGGTAATTTAATCTCTCTTCCCTTGCCTTCAAGAAAGCTAACCTCCCCCTTATTTGTGAAGCAACTCCAGATTGGATTTTCTTAAACACTCTACTAAATCTCTGAGAATCATAGGGCATGTCTATACTAGGGAATCCTTTTAAAGATTGGGGATTAGCGGGATCCCAGTGTTCAACCTCATTGAGCCTTTTGATAAGTCCGTAGCAGCGCCTACAGTACCCCTTGGCCACGTGCTTGAATCGGTCACTTTGACAATTTCCGCATTTGTCATATTTTCTGGACCATCTGTTCATGTGTCACCCATATCCCGGGCTAATTTTGATGTCAGTCAGTTTTGAAATATGCTGATATCGCAGCAGGCGAGAAAGTCTTCACTGATCTTCACTTCTTTTTGCATTCATTACATTGTTCTCTTCGCGGTGGGCGAGTGTTGGACTTCTTCCACCCTGGGGCTGGATAATGGTTTTTTTGAGCATGATGTCTCCCAGTGATAGGCGTCACTACCACTTTCCTTGTAAAAGTACGGGGCCTTTGGAGTAGACATGATGGACCTCCTTCAACCGCCTGCTGCGATATTCTAGTCTTCAGCTAATCAGAGTTTCCTCTTAGGAGGATCGAATTCTTAATCTCTGAAACAAGTCACGTAGCTCGGAGGAGCTTTGAACTTCGCAACTTTCTGAGGCATGTGTTCTGCTATATATTCGCCCGGGGAACAGACGCGCCTGTTCATTTTGCTTACCAGCGAGTACGAAAGTGTCCCTTGCTGGCGGAATCTCAAGCAAGACAAAGATACGAGAAGCATCTCGCACATGTCGCGATACGATAGAAACTGGAGGATCCATGAATTGCCGTAATGCCAGATTTACTCGTGTGGTCTCGAAGCTTGCGAGGTTTTCCTCATCAACGCCCACAGAAACAAACTCACCCGGGCTTCTTTCTTCTACCCCGATGATAATAGTACCCCCGCCCCAATTTGCCATGGCGATGACATCTTTTGCCAATGCGGCGCGCTGTTCCTTGAGTTTTAGGTCGAGGACGCCCTTGTAATCTAGGTCTTGGCGTTCAACTCCAAGGTGAATGAGCAAAGCGTCTGGATTTGTCCGCAATGATAAGGCTCGATCAACACTACGCAGAAGCTGGTCAATTTCGAAAGGTTTGCGAAGGACTGCGTTGAATCCATGACGATACTGGCGGAGTTCTTCACGCTCATTCCAGCTCTGTCCCGAGATAGCGATTACTGAGGTAAATTCTGTCTTTGGATCTTCACGGAGTGCAGTGAGAAACTCGTATCCATCACCACCAGGGCGAGATATGTCAGTTGTAATGAGATGTGGAGTGAAGTCCTTCAAGCAACGAAAAGCCTCTTCATTCGATGCGGCTAAACGAACATCGGCTCCCGCATGTAGCAACTCAAGCAAGTCCCGTAAGAATTGGCGGGATTCACGATCGTCGTCCACCACTAAGAAGTTGAGTTGCATGTAAAAGCCTTCCGAGTTGGACTATAGGGATCTGAAAGAAATGGGGACCAATTGTACTAGGCAAGAAGAACGAATCGCGAAATGAGGCAGCTATGTGCTGGATCTGTCCCCCCCTGACATGAAATTATTAAAGCACGAAAATCCGGAGGAGTCAAACACTTTTGTATTGTTCTGCATTCTTCTTAGAATCTCTGAAGCAGGAATATCCACTTCAATCAACCGAACGCGGTCTCCGCTGACAAGAAGTAGTGTATCTCCGTCAACGACTCGTTTGACCCGCTCGAGACAAGGCTGGGCATGGATAGACAGGGCGAGGAAAAGGATTGCTGCGCAGACAATGAACCCGCTTGGCTATGTCTTCATGATCGGTGGAAGGCCCCACACTGGTGGATCAGCTTTAGGGGGGCGTGATCGCACCTCGCCGAGGCGGCTTTGCGTGGGGCTCGCCAATAGCCCAGCGAACAATCGCAGACGGATCTACTCGGGATCATCCGTAAAGCACACAGCTTGCTTCAGCGTGGTGGCTTACAGACCGAGCACGGGGTATAACCTCGTCTTTTTGCTTCTTCAAGAGATATGGGGATTTTGCTCTTCCTAAGATAGCGGCAGTTTCCCCGATGGTATTTGCTCCCAGTCTTTGTAATGTAAACCGTGATATTGCCTTGAGTCTTTATCGGCTGTGTTTGTTGAAGCTGCGCTTGCTTGGGTCTATCAGATAAGCCATCATCAGCCCACAATCCTCTCCGATACTCTCTCGCTTCCTTTTCGTATTGCCGGAACTCCTCCATATGAGAAAAAGGGTACTTCGTGTATGCGTTTCCGTATCCTTGTCTGATGATCTCAGCGTTGATTAATGTCCCATCTTCGAGGTAAACGTAGGCGAGGAGTCTTCCATACCGGTCCCGATGGCCCAGGTGTGCGTTAGCCTGGTCGTAGCTAAGCCAAACACGCTCACCTTGTACGATTTTCTTGGTGAAATCGGAGGCTCTCTTCCCAAGGGCCTGAATGGTTTCGACATCTGTTTGGCTGCGCTGTGCATCCTGGTAAAGTTTACCGGACACATGAAC
>Ga0180437_10007587_pt1 | contig 14043 bp, 10 predicted proteins | sample SS_ome_4_FD_132410 | JGI IMG/M metagenome (GOLD analysis project Ga0180437, IMG submission 132410) | Hypersaline lake sediment archaeal communities from the Salton Sea, California, USA - SS_3_D_1 metaG | ecosystem: Environmental > Aquatic > Non-marine Saline and Alkaline > Hypersaline >...
CTGTAGTCCATTTCGGGACCGAACAGCATATGCAGATAGCACAGTTACTTACAAAAAAAGGGGCTGTGTCGCGCTCGCGTATACTCACGGATTGCTATCTTGGCGATGTTAATTCTGTGAAGGAGTTGATCGGGGCCGGAACGGATGTCAATAAGAAGGGCTTCGCGAGTCTCATGCCTCTGCACTGTGCGGCAAACTCGGGGCAAATCGCCGTAGCGGAATTATTGCTGGCTAAAGGCGCATCAGTTAATGCAAAGGACGGGTGGAATGCGACGCCCTTGCACAGAGCTAGTGGGAAAGATCAATTGGAGATGGCAGCCCTGTTAATTGCCAAAGGTGCAGATCTCAATGCAAAAGACCGCGATGGTGACACGCCTTTACACTGTGCTTCATTGGGATGGGGTAATGCTCATTTCCCGGGCAGTTTAGAGGCGGTGAAACTACTACTGGAGGAAGGAGCAGAGATAGATGTTTGCAGTAAATCGGGGGAGACACCCCTGCATCGAGCATCTGTCAGTGGTTTCAAGGGAGTTGTCCAGGAACTTCTGAAGAAAGGAGCCGACCTAAATATACGCAATAACCAGGGACTAACAGCTTTGGGACTTGCAAAACAAGAAAACCACACCGAAGTCATAGAACTGCTGCGCAAACACGGGGCGAAGGAATAGAATTTGGAATGTCGAATTGAGAATGTAGAAATCTGAGTTGCCGAGTTCAAGATGTTGGGTGTGGATCAATAATTCTCAATTCTTCATTCTGAATTCTCAATTCCCTTATCTTGGCATAGCGGTGGCTTCTATTTCGAACAGCAGGTCGGGGCGGCAGACGTCGCAGATCGTCGTTATCCAGGGCCAGTTGAGGGCCTTTCTTGTGGGCTCGAATGCTCTTTCGACTTCAGGTGTTTTGCAGTAGGCTATTACATGGACGAGGTCTTTTTCGTCGGTCTGCATTTCGCTCAGGACGGCGCGAACGGCCTCGATAGTAGCATCAATCTGGCCCGCGGGATCGCCGACATGGGTTGTCGTTCCGTCGGCGTCAATGGACGCGGTCCACGAGACCCATACCGCGTCGCCGGCGGGCATTACGCTGCGAGCGGCGCGCGAGAATGCCGAGCCGTAATCGAAGGCGCTGTGCTGTTTTCCCGTCGTCGTAAGGTACTTCGTGCAGTCGGTCGGTTCGAGGACCGCCATCAGGTCCATGGCGCAGTGCCCGCCGTTGGCCGGTCCGAGTCCGATACCCGTGCTGGCGGGCATGGTCTGACGGGTCCCTTCCCCAATTAGCCCCCAATCCTTGAAGAAGCTGGTTCTTACGGCGTTAAAATCGTCGTACCAGTCGAGGATATCCCTGAGCCACATCCAGGTACGCGGCACGGCGAGAAAATCGGCGCCAAGTTTGCGCAGGGCCGTTTCGACCTTCTGCATCATGGCTCTGGCCTGCTGAGCCGGCTTGTCGGACTGCAAATCCGATATACCGGAAAGCGCCAGATAAGCCCGGCCCGGCACGCGAAGGATCCGCCCGCAGAGGTTGCCTTCCAGACCTATCACCTCGGGTTTGCCCTTGCTCCTGACGGCGTGAACCTGCACGCCGGCGATGGGGCCGGAGAGCCCTTCTTTGCCCACCAACTGAGCCGGGGCGACTCCGTCGTCGAGATTGCCGTAAGCTGCCGAGCGAGCCTGGTAAAGCGGCTCCATCGCGCCTTCAGTGCCAATCAGCCGCTCCTGGAGGATCTCGGCATTTTCCGTTGTGAGAACGTCGCTGATATTGGAGAATATCTCACGGGCCTGATCCTCGAGGGGAGCTTTCGGGCCCGGCGTGGCTGAAATATAGAATTCCGTTGCTGAAGCCGATTCAATGGTGCGTATGTCAAGGTTTTCACTCATTTGTTATCCCGTTGATAATCTACCCACTCAGAAATTTTAACAAATAAAAGGAATATTGTATTCCTGTTAGAGGGAAAAAACAAGCCAAATTCAGGCCCCTCGTCAAAATCGGGCGCCCTCGAAAAATATCGCAAAAAGGACAAAACCGTAACAAAACGGTAACATCCAAGCTGCATAATTGCTCCTGTTAAATGAACCGTTTTATCGTTAACCTATTGTAAAGGAGCACGATTATGGAAAGGCTTAAGAACATCACAATCATCTTTTTGTTGGTTGCCGTCCTGCCCGCCTCAGGCGCTGGTGCCAAGTCGGCAAGCGTCCTGCTGCAGGAAGGACTCTACGCAGAAGAAATCGAAGGCAACCTCGACGCGGCGATCAAGGTCTACGAGCGCATAGTCAAAGAATTCCCCAAAAACCGCCCGGTCGCGGCAAAAGCCCTTCTCCACATCGGCCTGTGCTACGAAAAGCTCGGTAAACAGGAAGCCCAAAAGGCCTACCAACGCCTAATCAAGGAATTTGCCGACCAAAAGGCCTTGATTGCAAAGGCCCGTTCACGACTCTCTGCACTGGAGAAGCCGGCAACACGAGCCGAGCCGAAAGGCATGACAGTGAGAAAAGTATGGGAAGGTTCGGATGTCGATAATTGCGGCGAGATTTCTCCCGACGGCAACTACCTCTCTTACGTCGATTGGGATACAGGCGATCTGGCCGTTTACGAGATCGCCACCGGAAAAAAACGACGTCTTACGAATAAAGGTTCCTGGGAAGAAAGCGACGAATTTGCGGAGTTCAGCCGATGGTCGCCGGACAGCAAGCAGATCGCTTATACCTGGTATAACGAACAGTACAACAGCGAACTCAGTTTGATCGGCATCAATGATGCAGCAGAGCCTCGTATCCTGTTCAGCGAAGAGGATTACCGCTGGATTACTCCTTGTGATTGGTCAAAAGACGGGGAGTTTATTCTGGCATGGCTTAAGAGACAAAACGGCGGTCAGGTTGCAGTGATATCCATTTTGGATGGTTCTGTACGCGTCTTGAAAGAGTTTGACAAAGGCCGCTTTAACAATATGGTCTTCTCACCTGAAGGAGATAACATCGTTTACGATGATCCTGATGGCGATATATTCATGCTCTCACTTGAAAATGGAAAAGAACGGGCTCTGGTAAAACATCCGGCGAACGATTCCGTACTCGGCTGGGGGCGGGACGGCAAGTATCTGCTATTTGCCAGCGACCGCAGTGGAATGCCCGATATATGGGCCGTTGGAGTAGATGGCGGCAAAGCCATAGGTGGCCCCCAGTTAGTAAAATCAGGGATGGGAGTCGATCCGCCGAGGGGACTGGGAACCACAACAGAAGGATTATTTTACTACTCTCATTTTCCCAAGCAAACTGATGTCTATGTCACGGAACTCGATCCTGAAACCGGTGACGTGGTATCACCACCTCATGAGGCGATTAGTCAATTCGTAGGATCCAATGCAACGCCGGACTATTCGCCGGACGGCAAATACATGGCCTATATTTCGAAAAGAGCGCCTTTCTTCACTCGAGCTCCCTTCGGAAATGTCCTGGTTATCCGCTCTCTGGAGACCGGTGAAGAGCGTTCATTCAGGCCGCCGGATTTGGATGCGTTCGGTTTCCCGCGTTGGTCGCCCGATGGTCGGTCACTTATGGTTATTGGCTTGGGGGGCATTAGCATACGCACGGAAAACTGGGAAATGGGACTCTACATAATCAATGCCGAGACGGGCAAAGCGGATCTAATAGTGAAAACGAAAAGACCTCAAAGAATGCACGACCATGCGTGGGGCGCCGATGAAAAATCTTTTGTTTTTGTGCGCAGCACTATGCCTGAAGATGGTACCGGCGATATGCGCATGGAAATCGTGAATCGAGAAGTCGCCGGCGGCAAAGAGACCACACTGCTGAGCGGGACATTGGAGGACATATATACCATATCACGTTCGCCCGACGGCCGCCGGCTGGCCATACTCGGCAAAAAAAAGAAAAGGAACCTGCGAGTTATATCGCTTACCGGGGGCGAGCCGCGTGTAGTACACACCTTTGAACAGGGAAACAGAACCATTCATCACACCTGGAGCGCCGACAGCAGGTACATTCTTATGCCAAAGGTAAGCGAGCCCAAAGATAATTGGAGGGAGTGGGATATATGTCGCATTTCTGTAGAAGACGGCAAAACCCAAAACCTTGGTTTGGAAATGCGCGGTTTCCAATGGCTGAGCGCGCATCCCGATGGCCGTCACATAGCATTCGGCAGCCGGGCTGCAAACTACAAATTGCCCGCAGTCTGGGTAATGGAAAACTTCCTGCCGGGAGATAAGGAAAACAAAGTTGCTCAAAAACCGGCGTTTCAGAAAGTCCATATTCCCAACACGATTTCGTGGGATGCTCAACTGTCCCCTGATGGAAAAAGTATCCTCTTCGTGAACGACCAGAAACTATGGATTATGCCGAGATCAGGCAGGCTAGGTCCGGGCTTTGCCGGAGAGCCGAGACTACTGGACACGGCAGGGGTTGAGGCTGACTGGTGCGGCTTTACCTGGTCCGGCGATGGGCAATGGATTGCATTCAACGGCAAAGAAGTCGAAAAAGGCCGCCAGCAAATCTATGTTGTCTCTGCCGATGGTGGAAAGCCGAGGCAGGTGCATGAGAACAATCGTGATGCGCGCGTGGTTAACTATCGAATGAGCTTGTCTCCTAATGGCAAAACGCTGACCTTTACCCAGGTCGATGCGAATGAACTTCATGTCTATACCCTTGATGTAGAAGGTGGCTCACCAAAAAGGTTGGTCGAGACCCGCGCAAGAGAGCCTGTGTTTTCTCCCGATGGCAATATGATTGCCTACGTTGAGGACAAGGCCTTAGGACGAGCAGGAGGCGGACTATGGGTGGTTCCCGCCGATGGTGGTAAGCCCAAACTAGTCGCTGACGCCGACAATGCATCAACTCCTGTATGGTCTCCGAATGGTAAGATGATCGCTTTCGTCGACTACGACTCGTCGGACCGGATTTATGTTGTTCCTCTGACTCGACATGGAGACCATGCCGGAGAGAAGATGACAATTGTCTGCCCCAAAAACACTAGCGGAGTGAGACGTCTGACCGGCTGGACTCCTGACAATAAGATCGGGGCCATTTTTGAGACTCCGACCGAGTTTGCTCTCTATACCCAGCCCATTGATGGAGGAAAAGCCTCGTTTGTCGCGCACGGAGGTTATCCGACCCAGCCGCGTTGGTCGCCTGAAGGGAAACGGATCTTTCACGTTAACAATACAAATCAGTCAAGCGGAGACTGGCAAGGCCACGCTATAGCTTATGTCTCCGCCCGAAGAGGGAGAGTGACTACAGTCCCACTTCATTCCGAGCACAAGATCAGGCTGCAAGGCATTGGAACTGGAAACCATATTTCCCCGGACGGCAAGACCATTGTTTTTGCAGGTCACAAAGCGAAACAACCCATAAAAACGATGCATATATGGACACTCCCGGTTGAAGGAGGAACACCCAAACAGCTTACCGATGCTCCGGCCCCTTATAGAGATTGGTACCCATGCTGGTCGCCGGACGGACAGAAAATCGCCTTCGTTCGCATGAAAGCATCTGACAATTGGGCAGAAGTCGGAAATGCCGACATCTATGTGATACCAAGAACGGGCGGACAAGCCCGCAAGTTAACGTCTCAATCGGATGGTGTCTTTTCGTTTGGGCCTGTAATGTGGTCACCTGATGGAGAACTTCTGGCGTACTTCTCCAGAGACAGGCGTAACACCTCAGGTGGAAAAATAAAGGTCATTCCGGCAAAAGGCGGAGAATCACAAAACATCGTTGAAGTTCAGAAGATCACTGCGAACAAAGAAATGGCCTGGTCGCCGGATGGCAAGCGGATCGCCTATAATGCACCGGAAAATAAGATCAAGATCGTTTCGATTAAAGATGGCAGCATTGAGGAGATTGAACCTGATCTTAAGGTTGAAGGCATTTACCACCTTGACTGGTCACCGAACGGCAAGAAGTTTGTTTTCGCAGGTTGTGCCGGTGGCGGTCCGGAATTTTGGATGATTGAGGACTTTTTGCCGGAGCTTGATGATAGCGAATAGAACTCATGCTGAAGCAAAAGTTCAATGATAGCGGTTACGGGCAGTTTCGGTGGGTGATATTGCTGCTTGGTGTGGCGGTGATATTGCCCACCGTATGTCTGCTCTGGTTTATGAGCCAGGCGGTGGAGAACGTGCGGATGGCTGCTCGTCAGAAGCTTATAGACCTGTACGGACAGAAGCTCCAGGCCGCTGTTTCGCAGGCCGAGGGTCTGTGGCGGCAAAGAGTTGCGCTCGCAGAAAACAGCGCCGGCGACGACCCGGCAGGCAACTTCATGTCTGCCGCTATTAGCTACGGGCGCAAGGAGAGCGATTCTTACGTGCCGGTGACCTACGGTCGCTCCGGGGAGTTGATTTATCCTATTGCCGGCACAGGGCGGGCGGAGCCGAATATGCCGGAGGAATTCGAGACCGCGTGGAAGCTGGAATTTGTCGAGCGGGATTTCGAACAAGCGAAGTTGCTCTATAACCAGATAGCACGTACAGCCGAAGATGACTACATCTGGCGAAAAGCGATGCTCGGTCAGGCCAGATGTGAGGTGGGGCGGGGCCAATTGGATCTTGCGAGGTTGAATTACTACTACAACGCCGCATATAGGCGAAATGATCCCGAAATGTCGCTGGCTTCGGTGGCTTTGGCGGCACGCGCGAGGGTCATGGTTGCGGATCTTGAGATGCGGGATAACGAACGAAATACAGCGATGCTCAATGGGCTCCTATATACCGCGACAAATTACGGTCAAATTCCAATGAAAAGTTGGTTGCTGCCAATGGATTCTGCAACTCGGATATTCGTTCTACAAAAGGCAATTGAGATGGCCGAGCGAAGCCCGTTGGCGCAGGAGTTTGCAAAGAACAATCGGATCGAACATGCGAAGTGGCTTCTTGCGGCCGAAACTTTGGCCGCAGAAGTTATTGAGCGCTATCCCACTGGGGCTGCGTTCGAGAACTGGGCCGCCGGCAGTGTTCGTCGACTGAATACGTCGGGCGATGTTTACGGAATGTATTTGGAGACGGAGGATAAGGAATTCCTGCTGCTGCGATCCGGCGAAGATATGCAGGAGGACCTGGAGGTTTTCGCTAAAAGCTTCGCAGACTCAGACGTCGAATATCGTGTTATGGACGACAGCGGCAAAAGCGTATGTGGCGCCGCGCAGCCGGAGGGCAAGGCGTTCCTGGCCACAGCCGCCGGTGCATATATGCCGGACTGGAAGGTGGAGCTCTACTTCACCGATAGCGATGTCTTCTCGAAGGCAGCGGGCAGACAGGCCGCCGTTTACATCTGGGCCGGGGTGCTCGTTATTGTCTTGATTCTTGCCGCGGGCGGTTTTGCAGGCCGGGCGGTCGGCAGGCAGATAAGAGTCAATAAGCTCAAGAACGATTTTATAGCAACGGTTTCGCATGAATTGAAGACTCCGTTGGCCTCAATGCGAGTGCTGGCAGATACGTTGCTGGAAGGCAACTACAACGACCGGCAGCAGGCAACGGAATATCTTCAATTGATCTGCAAAGAGAACAAGCGGCTCAGCGGGCTGATTGATAACTTTCTCACGTTTTCAAGGATGGAGCGAAATAAGCAGGCCTTCGAGACGGTCAGGACAAGCCCGGCCGCAATTGCGGGTTCCGCCGCCGAGGCCGTCAGGACCGAATTCAACGCCGGTCGATGTGAGTTCGAAGTGGAGATCGCCGAGGATTTGCCCGACGTAATGGCCGACCATGATGCGATGGTAACGGTGCTTGTTAACCTGTTGGACAACGCCTATAAATACTCTTATGATGAAAAGCGTATCGAATTGAGAGTTTTTCCACGGAACGGCACGGTTTGCTTTAGTGTCAGCGATAACGGCGTTGGTATGTCACGCCGAGCCGCCAAGAAGATATTTGAGAGATTCTACCAGGCTGACCGCAGCCTGTCGCGCCGAGCCGAAGGCTGCGGCCTGGGCCTTAGCATAGCGAAGTTCATCATCGACGCCCACAAGGGATCGATCAGCGTAGAGAGCAAACCGGGCGAAGGAAGCACGTTTGCCGTAAAGCTGCCGGCAGTCAAAGAAAGGCATAGCGGATAGCGGGTAGGACTTAGCGTTGATCACTATACGCTGTACGCTATACGCTCGAAAAAAAATGGAAACGATCCTGATAATTGAAGATGACGCCACGATGCTGCGGGGCCTGAAGGACAACTTTGAGTTCAGGGGCTACCGCGTACTGACGGCCGCCGATGGAGAGGAAGGGCTGGAGACTGCCCTGAGCTGTAAGCCCGATCTGATCGTGCTCGATATAATGCTGCCGAAGATAAACGGCTACGAAGTCTGCCGGCTGATCCGCGGCGAAGGTCTGGAGATGCCCATAATAATGCTGACGGCCAAGGGCGAGGAATCGGACATCGTCCTGGGGCTGAATCTCGGCGCCGACGATTACGTCACCAAGCCCTTCAGCATCAAAGAGCTTCTCGCCCGGACCGAAGCCTTTCTTCGCCGAAGCAAACAGGCCGACGAGAACATCTACGAATTCGCAGACTACAGCCTCGACATCCCCGGGCGGAAACTGACGCGCGCCGGCAGTGAAGTCAAACTCTCCCCGAAAGAGTTCAAGCTGTTGGAATTGTTCCTCAAAAGATGCGGCCGGGCGCTGACCCGCGACGAGATACTAAACGCCGTCTGGGGTTACGATTGTTACGTAGGCCCCCGCAGCATAGACCGCTTCGTCACGACGCTGCGAAACAAAATCGAACCCGACCCCCACAACCCGACCTTTATTCACACAATCAGAGAGATAGGCTACAAATTCGAGCCACCAGAGAAGAGCGGTTAGCTGAGACTGGCCAGCAACAGACCATCCCCAAGCTACGCTTGAGGCTGCCACCCGTTACGCCAGTTGTGTAGGGGCGACCCTATGTGGTCGCCCTGGTGTGCTCATTTTGGTTTACGTTTCGAATACTTCCCTTCAGATCGGGAAGATGTTAGCCCGCATTTCTCACAACAAGTAGCTGTGCGAAATGCGGGTTAAAGTCCCTTTGTTTGTGTCCATTCGTGTTAATTCGTGGCTACCCAAAAAACGCTCGTTAGCCCTCCTCATTCCCTCGCGGCTGCAATTGCGTCGGCGAGTTTCAGTGTGCCTTCGTATAGGCTTCGGCCTATTATTGCTGCGGCGGGATTGCATTCGGACAACTTTTTGATGTCCTCGACGGCGTTTACGCCGCCGGAGGCTACTACGGGGACGTCGACCGCCTCGACGAGCGCTTTTGTTCTCTCGAAGTTCGGGCCGGACATCATGCCGTCTTTGGCTATGTCGGTGTAGATTATCGCTGCTAACGGCAGTTTCGCCGCCTCGCGTGCGAATTCCAGAATGGTCTGGGAGCTGTCCTGTGTCCAGCCGTGAGTGGCGACCATCGAGCCCTTGGCGTCGAGGCCCAGGACGATTCTGCCGGTGAATTTTTTCGCCATTTCGCTGAACCACTCGAAGTCCTGCACGGCTTTTGTGCCGATGATTACACGCTCGACGCCGAGATCGAGCAATTGCTTTATCGAGGCCTCGTCGCGCAAGCCGCCGCCCACTTCGACCCTGAGCTTTCCCAGAGCGGCTATAGCAGATATCGTTTCGGTATTGACAGGCTTTCCGAGCTTGGCGCCGTCGAGATCGACGATGTGCAGCCACTGCGCGCCGTCGGCGATGAAATCTTCAGCCTGCTCGACGGGATTGTCACGGTAGTTTATCTGGCGGTCGTATTGTCCCTGGATGAGTCTCACGCACTTGCCGTCCCGCAGGTCAATCGCAGGTATTATATACATCTGTGCTCCTTAGAAGGTCTTGTAGGTTTTGCACCGAACACCTACCCAGTTAGAAAAATCCGAAATTCGAATACCGAAATCCGAAACAAATCCAAATGACAAAAATTCTAAAAGTGCCGCCTGCGCCTGTCTTGGTCATTTGAACATTTGGATTTTGATAGTGTTTCGTGCTTTGTGCTTAGAATTTCTGTCTGTCAAGTCTTGTCGCCCACGAGCGGGCGAGTCCTGTCCACTGAGAAATAGATCAGGTGCCGGACCTTGCCGTCATCGTCCCTGGCTCGTACGTGTTGCTTCTTGATATCTGTAATCCGTTCCGGGTCCTTCTCCTCGCCGGTCATGGTCAGGTATAGTCGCTTGCCGGCGTATCCCTCGCCGCGCTCGATGAACATATAAGCGGCTTTGGGATTGGATTGAATGTTGGCGTAACTCAGCCTTTCCAGCATACTGAACGCGACTGTATTGTCGTCAATGACGTACGGTCGGGAATATATCGCTGTGTCAACGTTGCCTTCCGAGTCGCTGGTCGCCAGGACTCCAATACCTTTCATGCTCTCGAAGTATTCACCTAAGCTCATAATATTCTCCCTGTTTCGTTCGGTTTACTATTGTTTCAATTTTCGAACCTTCTTCACATAGGCGTCTATATTGAATTTTCTTTTAAGCCCGGCGGCGTTCATGTAGCGTATTTTACCGAAAACCGGCCTTTCGGCCCAGGCTCTGTCGTGCTTGCCGAAGCACCAGGCCACACCGGCGAAGGCGTTCGGGTCTCTGCCGTCAAGCTCGTACTTGTTGTTAAGATACAGCGCGGTCTTGAATGCGGTTCGCGGATTTTTGCTCCATTCGAGGATTTTCTTGCCCCAGTACATTCGCATGTAGCCGTGCATCTTGCCGGTGACCACCATTTCGCGCTGTGCCGCGTTCCAGTACGGATCGTGCGTCTCGGCCTTCTCGAACTGCTCGACCGAGTACACATATTCTCTTTTATCCCTGCGGTGAAAAGTCAAAGTGTTAACCGCCCACGGAGGCAGGCAGGAGAACTTGTCGTAGTCGTCGTTGTAGTATACGAAGTTGTGACTGAGTTCTCTGCGGACGATCAGCTCCTCAAGATAAGCGTCGCTGCCGGGGCCGGAAGCCTTCCCGACTTTCAGCGCGATATATAGCGGCGAAATCTGCCCGAAGTGAAGATAGGGACTCATGTGCGAGACGTGATCGGCCGTCGGATCGTTGCGCAGGTCGCTAAAGCGATCGAGCTTGTTGCGCAGGAAAACATTCAGACGCTTCTTCGCCCCGCTTGTGCCGCCGTGAAAATGATTGCTCTTCGGCACACTCCTGTCGATATCGAGTTTCGACAGCGCCTTGTCAATGTCCTCGATATCGAACGTGGAAAACTTCATGTCTAATGAATCGACTCGCGGTTTGGTGCGTCTGAGCGGCACCAGATAGCGGTCGAGCTGTTTCGTTATCCTCGGTCGAAACGTTCCGGCTGAAAAATTCTCTTTTGTCGAAGCCGCTTCGACGGGGACGATCAGGTTGGTTTCGACTTCGTACATCGGGCATTTGACCCGCCCGGCGGCATTGGCGCGCCATTTCGCCTGGATTCTCAAGTGTCCCGTGTCGACGACGACCATCGCGGCATCGTTCGCGAGTTCGGCCGCACCGGAACCGGGCGATTGATGCCGGGTCACCATACGAATGCCTCGGGCCTCGAGGTCCCGCCGAACCTCCCGCAGGCCTTCTAACATGAAATGGTAATGGCGCAAATTCGCCTCGGGCCAGCCGTCGGTTATTCCGAAAAACGCGACAACCGGCTTGTCCAGGGCGTTGGCCAATCTTACGGCGTATTCCAGCGCGTGGTTGTACTCGGCTCTCTGTGCGGCCTGCATCCAGTAGAGCACGTACCTGCCGTCGCGCGCCGGCCCGTCATTGAGGATTTTTATTCTTTCCGATTGGATCATTCTGCATCCTTCTGTGCACTGTATACATAAGATCGGACCTAAAGGCAAATCATTTGACAAAATACGGTCCCGCGTTATATTTGCACGTAAGCTAATCATAAGAACACTCTAATTTAGGAGCCGGACCATGAGAGAGACAAAAGTAAAAATAACAATTATTGTCTTTATGGCGATTTTCCTGTTGGCTATTGTATCAGGCGCTTCGGCAGCGCGGTCGGGCCGCAAGATTCCCGTGATCTTCGATACCGACATCTGTGACGATATTGACGACACGTGGGCGCTGGCGTTGCTGCTTCAGTCGCCGGAGTTCGACGTCAAGCTGGTCACCACCGCCGTGCGCAACACTCCGTCGAAGGCGGCGGTCGTCGCTAAGTTTCTGCAAGCCGTCGGCAGGACCGATATACCCATCGGCATAGGAGTACAACAGGGCGAAGGCGGGCACAGGCAGCAGGCGTGGATAGAGGATTATGAGCTTTCATCCTATCCCGGAAAGATTCATAAAGACGGCGTCAAGGCGCTCATCGACACCGTTATGAATTCCCGCAGGCGAATAAAGATTATAGCCGTCGGCCCGCTGCCGAACATCGGCGCGGCGCTCGAGCGCGAGCCTCGGATAGCCGAGAAGGCCGAGTTCGTCGGAATGCACGGCAGCGTCCGGCTGGGCTACGGCGGCAGCAAGAAGATCAGCGCCGAATACAACGTCAGAGCCGACGCCAAAGCCTGCCAGAAGGTCTTCACGGTACCGTGGAAGGTGACGATTACGCCGCTGGACACGTGCGGGCTCGTGCATCTCAAAGGGGATAAATACCAGAAGGTGTTGAAGAAGAACAGTCCGGTTACAACGGCACTGATTGAGAACTATCGCGCCTGGCAGAAAGAGGGCTTGCGCCGAAGCAACAAGAAACTGAACGAGGCCGAGCTGAACAAGCAGACCGACCAGAGGGTTAATTCGAGAAGCTCGACGCTTTTCGATACGGTGGCGATTTATCTGGCGATGTCCACGGATCTGGTCAAGATGGAAAACCTGCCGATCATAGTCACCGAGGACGGCTTTACGAAAATCGAAAAAGGCGCCAAGAAGATCAGATGCGCCACCGCCTGGAAAGACATGGGCGCGTTCGAGGATTTCCTGGTTGAACGATTAACGAAATAGGTGACCGGCGCGCCGGAAGAACGGCCCGCGCGTCATTTCGACCGGAGCGTCCCGCAGGGACGCGCAGTGGAGAAACCTGATAAGGAGCAAAGATGAAGACGGATGCACTCAAAATAGCTGTAGTCGGCAGTTCCAATATGGACCTCGTCGTCAAATCAAAAAGGATACCGGCGGTAGGTGAGACGATTCTCGGCGGAGATTTCATAATGGTGCCCGGCGGCAAAGGCGCCAACCAGGCGGTTGCGGCCGCAAAACTGGGGGCCGAAGTATACTTCGTCGCTAAATTGGGCAACGATGTATTTGCCGAACAGTCGCTCGCCAACTTCACGAAAGAAGCAGTCAACACGAAGTATGTTATCCAGACAGGCGAAGCTCCATCAGGAGTGGCTTTGATTATGGTTGACGATGGGGGCAACAACTCGATTGTCGTGGCACCGGGGGCGAACCATACGCTCCTTCCGGCGGACGTTGAAAACGCAAAATCAGACATCGCGTCGTGCGGCGCGGTGGTCGCCCAGTTGGAGGTGCCGTTAGAGACGATAGAATACGCCGCTAAAATGGCGAACGACCTGAAGGTGCCCTTTGTTCTGGACCCGGCGCCGGCAAGAGAGCTTGGTCCGGAGCTGCTCGGCATGGTGGACGTGCTGACGCCCAATGAGACCGAAGCACAGATTCTTACCGGGATAGAAGTGACGGATGAAGAATCCGCGCGTGCGGCGGCTAAGAATCTGCTGGAACGCAATATAAAGGCCGTTATCCTAACCTTGGGGGAGAAAGGCTTTCTGCTGGCCGATAACGAACAAGCCAGGTATATTTCAGCCCATAAGGTGGACGCAGTTGACAGCACCGCGGCGGGTGACGCTTTCACCGGAAGCCTGGCGATCGGAATAGCTCAGAACAGGCCGCTTTTGGAAGCTGCACTGTTCGCAAATTACGTAGCTGCCCTTTCTGTCACCAGGATGGGAGCACAATCCTCAATGCCTACGCTCGGTGAAGTGGAGAACTTTATGAACGGGTGAGTAGTATTCAAGCTCGCGCAACATTACGATCTTCGAGAAAAGGAGGTTTCAAATGGTAGTCATCCAATCTTATCCCCTGGCGGTGGTGATGTGCGTTGTTACGATGCTCTGCTGGGGATCATGGGCC
>Ga0180437_10007589_pt1 | contig 14042 bp, 12 predicted proteins | sample SS_ome_4_FD_132410 | JGI IMG/M metagenome (GOLD analysis project Ga0180437, IMG submission 132410) | Hypersaline lake sediment archaeal communities from the Salton Sea, California, USA - SS_3_D_1 metaG | ecosystem: Environmental > Aquatic > Non-marine Saline and Alkaline > Hypersaline >...
AGTTCCTCCACGTAGGCCTCGTACCGCTCCCCCCGCTCCTGCTGCGTGGCCGCCGCACCGCCGAGGCACACCGTGAACTCGGCGATCAGCACGGGCCGCCCCGTAATGCGGTGAATCTTCCGCAAGTGTGCCGCGGGCGGACGTTCACCGCTGGCCTTCAGCGACACCGCGTCCACGTAATCGCCCATCGCCTCGAGCACGGGCTCCGGCGCGTCACCCGCGAACCGGCAGCCCAAGAGCAAATGGTGTTCGTCCACCGCCCGAATCGCATCGTGGGCAATGCGGAAGTATTCTCGAGCAACGGCCCACATGAAATCGTCCACATCGTGGTCCGGTATCTTCGATCCCACCTGGGGCACGCGGCCCACCTGCTCGAACGACTGATACGTCGTACCCCACACCTCATTCATCTCTGCGATGTTCAAGTACCGGTTCTCGAGGAACCACAGCAGCCGCCTACGCCCCGGAGCCCTGTCGTCCAGCGCAACGAACTGCGCAAACAGTGTCTTCCTGCTTTTCCGGTCCGCTCCCCACCCCGGATCCTCTCCGGCGAAGTAGCCGATCAGATACGGATCCTCTGCCACAGGCCGGCATACCCGCATCACGTATCGCCTCACCGCCGTCTCGTAGGCGGGATCGAAAACATCAGGGAAAGTCTGCTCTTCCCTCCGCTCGAGGAGGTCGAGGAGATTCAGCGTCACGGCATACGGCATCGCCTGCCGCCGTGTGGCGGCCTCACATCCCCCGCCCAGTGTGTTGAAACCCCACCCTCTCAGCCGCGCCACCGCCGCCGCCGCCCACGCGCTTTCGCTCCCGTACTTGCCCAACGCCGCCTCCCCGTAAGCGCTCCTCTCCGCGCCGCGAGCAGCCCCATCGCGCAGGCTCACCCCGTTCACACCGATGCTCAGGAACGGACGTCCGCTTGGGTCCACCAGCCACCACCGGCCGCCGCTCCGCCATGTGCGGAACCACCCCGTCGCCGCGCTTCGCGTCTGCCGCCAGCCTCCATAGCGGTCCAGCTCCTCCGCCGGCTCTCCGCCGAAGGCGGGAACTGCCGCCGCCAGCGCGACCGCAAGAACCAGCCCTCGCCAACCCAGGATATGAGAGATCTCCCTCGGCACAGAGGGACGCTTCGGCACTTCCCCCGCCCCCACCTCCCCCACAGTCGCCCGCCAACTGTGGAATAACTGCACTGAGCGCAACATGAGGCGCCCACAGCGGGCTGTCTCGGACGGCGGCCGACTGACCTTGCTCAGGGGGCTTGGGCCATCTCCGGGGCAGCCCACTGTGCTGCGGCGCCGACAGATGGCGCGGCGGCGAGGGAGCGCGGTTCTTGACCGGACTCGCCGAATTATGATACTAGTAGCAGGCCCTCCAGGACGAGGGATCACCTGCATCTGCAACCACCACCCCATCATCGATTGCAGCCCCCGGTCCCAGCACTCCCTCACCGTCAGCGTTCACACGACCGCCGCCTCGCAGGGCCGCGACGTCTCGGGAGCACCATTGCGCCACATCGGCGCGGATAGGCTAGGGTGAACATGCGCTTATCGGCGAATGCGCTGGCAATCGCCTTTTGCTGCCTCGGCTGGTCGCTCGGAGCACTGGCCGATCCCCAGGGCTCCTACGAGTCGGCCCCCGCCGTGCAAGTGGTCCTGCTCGCCGACGGTGGCTTCCGCGAGCTACCGACCAAAGCGCGCACGGTCGGGGAGTTGCTCGACACCCTCGATATCGCACTCGACCCCCTCGACCGCACCCACCCTTCTCCTCGGACACCCCTCGCCGATGGAATGCTCGTTCGGGTCACCCGCGTCGACTGCCGCGAGGTCGTGGAGGAAGAGCCGATACCGGCCGACACTCTCGTCCTCGGCGATCCCGACAAGCCCGCGGGCTTCACCCAGATCCTCCTGCAGGGGAAGGACGGCCTACTTCGCCGCGTCGTGCGCATCTGGGCGAAGGACGGAAAGGAGACCGTCCGCGCGCCGGTTGAGGAAGAGGTGATCCAGGAGCCGACCGACACCATCTTCCTCCGCGGCACTCACGGCATGCCCACCCGCGGCGGCGACTGGCGCCGGCCCCTTATGATGGAGGCGACCGCCTACGAGCCCGGCCCCCGCAGCTGCGGCCGCTGGGCCACCGGCTACACTGCCACCGGAGTGAGAGCCCGAAGGGGTGTCGTCGCCGTGGACGAACGCGTTATCCCCATGGGCGCCCGCCTCTACATCCCGGGCTACGGCTTCGCCGTTGCGGCAGACCGCGGCGCGGCCATCAAGGGCATGCGCATCGACCTCTGCTTCCCCACCTACGAAGAAGCCATCCACTTCGGCCGCCGCCGCGTCAAGGTCTACCTCCTCGACTGATCCGCGCCCCCTCGTTCTCCCTGTCCCGCGCCCGCGCCATCGGGCCCTGTCCGCGCGCCAACGCGCCCCCGTAATGGCGGCGGGGGCCCGCTCCTCTGGGCCCCCGCATACCGATGGACAGGGGTGCAGTGACCGCGCTCAGATGGACTCAGCGCGCACTGCTCTTCTCTTCCACGAAACGCCGCAGCTTATGAGATAGCCCGTCGACCTATATCCTGAACTCGATCACGGCAGAGACGCCGACACCCTTCGCGCGGTCGGGGCTGCCCGTCGCTCTGTCTGTCGTTGTCGGCACCAGGAGCTGGGCCCGGCCGCTGCCAAACCGGCCTTCCACTTGGATCACAGCCTTCACGCGCGCGACGTTCTCCGGGTTCCCGACCACCTGTGCCGCCCCAATATACCCCCCGCCGCCCAGAGACAGGATCGGCACCACCTTCGTGGCACCGCGCACCGCCGCCTCCCGTTCGCCGAGCGCACTCGTGATGAAGCTGTCGATCTGGTCGTCGTACTGCGTCACCAGGAAGGCAACACCCCCGACCTTGAGCACGTCCCCCAGGTCGATGGCGTACGCCTTCGTCGCCGCCCACCCGAATCCGAGCAGGCCGAGCATCACCAGTATTCCAGCAACCAACCTTACCTTGGTCATCGTCTCTTCCTTTCTATCGCCTGCTCAGAAGTTGAGCACCTTCACGTCCGCCAGTGCCCACACGCTTACACCCTGCACCCGATCCAGCTTCCTCACACTGATCGTGGACACCGGGATATAGGCGTAGATCCGCCCGATCCTTTGGAAGTCGAGCCGCAGTTGCGCGACGCCCTTCACCTTCTCTACCTGGCTGGTCGGCCCCGCCACCTGCGCAAACCCGATGCGTACACCCTCACGCTCCAGGCTGAATATCGGCACCCACTTCTGCGCCGTCCCCGTCCAGTCGAGAGCCGTCGACTCTGCAGCCGTTGCGGCCTCCGGCGCCGCGGCCTGTCCGGTCGAGGCCGGGCCCTCCGGCTGCTCGGCAGCGCCTGGTGCGGGCGCCTCGCCACTGCCCGGCGCCTCCTCGACCGGAGGTTCCTCCTCTGATGCCTCCTCCGGCAGAGGCAGGCTCAGCGCCAGCAGAATGTTGTCGCGCCACAGCTTCGCCAGCGACTCCGGACTCGCCTCATGCGCCGCCGCCTCCGACCCATACACGGCCACTATCAGACGGTTCGCCGCGAACACCCCGTGCCCCGACGGAATCGGCCGCGCCTGCACGTCCTCGGCGGCCACCTCTTCCGACAGTGCACTCCGCAGACGATTCGCCACGATCTCCGCTCGTTCTAGAGGCGTGTATCCGCCGGCCGAGGTGCGCAATACGATCACCACGCGATCCCCGATCAGCACCTCCGCCACTCGTGCGTCGTCCCGCTCCGCCGAGCGAAACGACACCGCGGCGGTCGACAGGGTTGCCGCCGCGAAAAGCGCGGCCAGCAGACCCAACCCCACGATGAGCGGTACCCTCAGACGTTTGCCCATCAGCTCACACTCCTTACCGAGTCAATTCGCCGAGCATTATACCTTGCCTGCGCGTCGCTAGAAACCACTTTCCACTCCACCAAGAGCGGCCCTGTCACACTCTCGCCCCATCGCACGCCCTCTCAGGACGGCAGGTCCGCGCCCACCCCAGACCGAATTCCTCAACCCGTGGAGGGCGCAATGGCCGAGTCCGGCCGCCCGTTCGCCGGCCTCACCCGGAGAAACATGCAATACTACCTCGTCCGCCGCCTCCGCCCCGGCGGCGGCACTCGCCCCGAGCTTCTCGTGCTCGAGGATCGAGGCGTCCAAACGGTCGTCAAGGACTACCGCCCCGCCGGCCGCCTCCTGCGCGCCTTCGTCGGCCCCTGGCTCATCTCCCGGGAAGAGCGCATCTACCGCGCCCTCGACGGCGCGCCGGGCGTACCACGCCTCATCGCACGCGTCGACCGCTGGGCCCTCGCCGTCGAGCGCGTGCCGGGGCGCAGCTGTGCCGACTTCGCCGACGGCACTCTGCCGCCTCAGTTCTTCGAGCGTCTCCGCGAAGTGGTGGACGGCATACACGCACGTGGTATTGTCCATTGCGACATCAAGAACCGCTCCAACATCGTCGTCACCGAAGACCTACAGCCCTATATTGTGGACTTCGCCTCCGCCTTCGCCCGGGAGGGCCCTCTCGCGCCCCTCCGGCGGTTCGCCTACGAGCGCTTCCGCGTCGACGACCTGCGCGCCGTCGTCAAAGCCAGACTCCTCGTCGGCCGCATCGGCGACGAGGCCGATGCCGACTTCGCGTTTCGCCGCGGCCTCGCCGAGCGCACCGTCCGTGCGCTGCGCGACGCCGCACGCCGGGTCTTCAAACGCCTGGCCCGCCAGTAGTGAAAATGATGAAACGAAAGCTAGGTGCCTGCACACTTCACATCGCCCTGGGCGATATCTGCGACCGGCAGGTCGACGCCGTCGTCAACGCCGCCAACAACCATCTCTGGATGGGCGGCGGCGTCGCCGGAGCGATCAAGCGCCGCGGCGGCGCCGAGATCGAGCGGGAGGCCGTCGCCAAGGGCCCCGTCGCCATCGGCGAGTCAATCGTTACCGGCGCAGGCAAGCTCGCGGCGCGATACGTCATACACGCCGCGGTCATGGGACGCGACCTTGCCACCAACGCCGACTATATCCGCCGGGCCACCCTCTCGGCCCTCGCTCGGGCGAACGAACTCGACCTCGCCAGCATTGCCTTTCCCGCCCTCGGGACCGGGGTCGGGGGCTTCCCGCTCGGCGACTGCGCCCGCATCATGAGCGATGCCGTCGCCGAGCACGCCGCCTCCGGCACGAGCCTCAAGACGGTCGAGTTCGTGCTCTTCGGCCGCGACCCTTACGACGCCTTCATCGCGGCCGCGGACGAATGATCGGGGGATCACATGCGGATCTGCCCTGAATGCGGACAGGAACTGACCGGCGAGGCCGAGGCCTGCGAGCACTGCGGCGCGCGTCTCTCCTCCCGCGGTTCCACGCGACGGTACATCGCGAGCCTGGCCGCGCTCCTGGCCATCATCGTCGTCGCCGCTCTCGCCCATTCCTTCCTGCGCTCCAACATCGTCCGGCCGCCCACCGACTTCCTCCCCGCCTCCACCCACCTCGCCATCGGCCTCGACCTCCGGCCCGGCAGCCCCGCGATGAGCCGCATGGGCACCTCCTGGTCTCAGTCCGAGATCCACCACCTTGGCGTACGCGCCACTGACCTCGCCCAGGAACTCGTCGACCTCACTGGTATCCAGCTCGACCTCGAGCGCGACGCCTCGCGCTGGTTTGGCGGCGAGCTGGTCGTCGCCTCCCTGCCGGGAGCAGATGCCCGCACTCTGCGGCCTCGAAGCTTCGTCCTCATCGCACGCGCAACCAACTGCCGCCGCGCCCGCGCCAGCCTCGACAAGGCCGTTGCTCCCTTTGCCCGCGAGGCCGGTTGGCGCCGCTCCGTCGTCCGCTCCGGCCGCTACGCACTCACTCTCTGGGGCGCCCCGGATGCGAGGACGGCACTCGCTTACATCACCCAAGATGGATGTGTGGTGATCTCAGCCAACGACGTCGCCGTCGAGCGCTGCCTCGCGGCGGCCGAGGATCCCTCCCAGACGCTGACAGAGAGCGAAGACTTCGTCGGCGCCATCTCGCCCCTGCCGTCCGACTACTTCCTGTGGTGCTACGCCAGTACCCCTCACCTCCTGTTCACCGCCCGCGACCTCCTGCCCGCCCTCTCTGAAGGCTGGCCCGCCTTCATCAAGCGCTACCGGGACGCAGCCATTCCGGCCCGGGCACCGGAATGGCGCAAAGAGCGCCCCCATGCAGCCGCCTCCGCAACGCTCGCGCTGACGTTCAAGCCCGAGACCACGGGCGTCCGCCTACATGCGCGGTATCGGCGGGGCAGCCGACGCGAGCGCCCTTCGCCCCCCCACTTCCAGCGGCTCTTGCAGCTCGTGCCGCGCGAGGCGCTCGCCTACGCACTCGTCCACGACCCCGCGCGCTGGTCGAACGCGTTCCAGCTCGCTCTCGAGTGCTCCCCGCCGCGCCGCACGACCGACGCCGGTATGGGCTTCCTCAGGGTTTTCCTCAGCCCGATGGCAGCCCTCCTCAACCGCGACCTGCTCCCGGACGACGCGCTCGTCATCCTCTTGCCGCGGGAACGGCATGCCGGCAAGCCGGCCCTCGTCGTCGCCCTCCCCGCCGCGCCCTCCGCCCGGAAGGCACCCCAGCTTCCCGCCTTCCCACCCCTTCCTGCCACTGCAACCATACACGACACCCTCGTCTACGGCAGCGACCGGGAGGCGATCCGGCAGTGCCGCCGGGCGGCCGAAGACCCAGCCCAGCGGATCGACCACGAGATAACCTCCAATGCTGGACTTCAGGCCTGGGCGCGGCCCGCTGAATTGCTGCACGAGATCGACTGGATCGAGGAACTGCACGTCGAGCTCTCAGAGGGCGCCGTCGGCGCCGAGGCGGACTGCTACCTGACCGCCGATCCCGCCCGCCTCCTCGGCCCCTAGTGCTCGAAGACCCGCCTCCGGATGCTGCCGAGCAGCCACCCCCACAGGAATCCGAAGAAGACCAAGTTGCCGCTCAGCATGAGCACGGCTTTGCTGCTCTCCCGCGGGGCCAGAGCCCAAAACCCCACCGTCACCGCCGCGCACACCACCAGCGCAATCGAGATCGAAAGCGAAAGGTGCTCGTCGAGGAGCGCCAGGACAGCGTAGAAGACAGGCGTGATCCAGAAGAACACGATTCCCGGCAGCGCGACGAACAGTCCCACCGGCGTCGTCTCGGTCCCGAATCCCGCGACCTGATACCACACCAGCTCGTCGTCGAACGGCCCCAGCATCGCGGTCGCCGCCAGCGCGAGTCCCAGCACGAAGCCGTCCGCGAGCGCCGCATAGATCAGGTTCACGGGAAGCTTCAAGAACCCGGGCGGCCCCCAGTTTCCGCTCAGGTACAACGTCGTCACCTCGACGGACGCCGCCGCGAGGCCCACCGTCGCCCACACCCACAGCGGCCTCCTCAGTGGGCTGTGTAGCTCGCCCCGGAGCCGCGGCGGCAGCGACCTCCCATCCCGAAGCGCGGTCACCTCCTGAAGGAGCTGCCAGTAGCGCCGGCTGTTCGGCTGGAACTGGATCGCATAGTTGTACATCGTCAGCGCGTTCTGGTACTTGCCCTGCTCTCGCAGGATATCCCCCAGCAGCGCGTAGCACTCTGCGTTCCGGCTCTCCAGCTTGACCGCTTCCCTTCCCAGCTCCACGGCTTCGTTCAGCTTTCGCTGCACGAACGCCGCCTCCGCCGCCACCAGCAGCCGCCGTCCTTTCGACAGTCCCGCCACCAGATCCGGTGGCCTCTCCCGGCCGCGGGTCTGACGCAGCCGCCTGTCGTACTCCCGACGCTCGGGGCTCAGCAGCAACAGGTGGGCATTCGTCCACAGCCGAAACTGCTCGTCCTCCAGCAGGTCCGCGGGCGGCAGGTCCTTCTTGTAGTTGCGGATGAGCTGTCGATACCGCGCCCGGATTTGCACGGGCATCGCGCTGCTCGGAAGGCCCAGCAGATCGTATGCATTCCGACGTTGCCGAATCTTGAGCATCTCAGTCTCGGCGAGTATAGTGAGGGGCGGCCTTGGGTGTCAAGGTAATCCACCATGAACCGCATTATCTTCCTCGGCACAGGTGGCGCGCGCGTGCTTGTCTTCAAGCAGCTGCTCGCCTCTGGCGGCCTCTGGATCGAGCAGGCCGACACTTGCATTTCGCTCGACCCCGGACCGGGCGCGCTGGTACAGATTGCCAAGCGAAAGCTCGATCCCACGAAGCTCGACGCCATCCTCCTCTCCCACCGCCACCTCGACCACTCCGCCGATGTCAACACGATGATCGAGGCCATGACCACCGGCGGCTTCAACCGGCACGGCGTCGTCCTCGCGCCGAGAGAGGCCTACGACGACGATCCGGTCATCCTGCAGTACCTGCGCGACTATGTGAGGGAGACGCTCGTCATCGAGGAGGGCGGCCGCTACCAGATCGGCGGCGTCACCGTCCGCGCGCCCGTCCGCCACGACCACGCCGGTGAAGTCTACGGGTTCGTCTTCGAGTCCGCCGGCTGCCGCTGGTCCTACATAGCGGACACCCGCTACTTCCCGGAGCTCGCCGACCACTACCGCGCGGACGTCATCGTCATGCACACCGTCCGTCTCAAGGAGAGCGAGATCTACCACCTCTCCATCCCCGATGCAAAGCGTCTCATCGAGGCCGTCAAACCTGAGACCGCCATCCTCACCCATTTCGGCATGACCGTCTGGCGCGCCAAGCCCTGGGAGGTGGCTGAGCAGCTCACTCAGGAAACCGGCGTGAAGGTCATCGCCGCCCGCGACGGCATGCGCTTCCAGCTCCCGGGGCCGCCGCCCGACTAGCACCCCACCCGACATACATCCGCTCCCTCCCCGGCCCCTCCTCGCCCCGCCCAGTCAGAGGCGCTCTCGCGGCCGCAGCACCGACGTACGTCCCCTCAGCTCGCCATCCTCAGCGCGGTCTCCGCCAGCCTGGTCGCATAGCCCATCTCGTTGTCGTACCAGGCCGCCACCGAGAGCATGTGGCCCCCCAGGACCTGGACCAGTGGCAGGTCCACCACCGAGGAGAGGGGCTCGCCAACGATGCGGGAAGAAGCATACTCCTCCTCCAGGACCCCCATGATGCCCTTCAGAGGACCATCCGCAGCGGCCGCACGAAAGACGTCTCTCACTTCATCGTCGGAAGTCTCCCGCTCCACCACCACGTTCAACTCCACGATGCTCCCCGTCCGCACCGGCACTCGATAGGCCTTTCCCGTGATCATCAGCTCGGGCCAGATGAACTTGAGAGCCTTCGCCGCGCCCGAGGAAGACGGAATGATGTTCTCCGTCGCGGCCCACGAGTCTCTGCGGTCCCTCAACGGCTGATCCGTAAGCGACTGAGTGGCCGTATAGGCATGCACCGTCGCGAAGAAGCCTGTCTTGAGCCCGAACCTCTCTCTTATCACCTTCACAACCGGCGCGAGCGCGTTCGTCGTGCAGCTCGCCATGCTGACGATGTGATGCTTCGCTGGGTCGTACGAGTCCGCGTTCACCCCGGGCAGCAAGACAGCGTCACAGTCCTCCAGCGACTTGCTCGCGGCGCTCACCAGCACCTTACTTGCGCCGCGGTCGATATGCGCCTGTGCTCCGCTCCTTCTCGTCGCCAGAGACGTGCAGTCCACAACTACCTCTACTCCCAGCGAGGCCCAATCCGGCAGCGACTCAGATGTGTCAAAGAACGGGATCTGCCTCTCCCCGGCAACGAGCTTCCGTTCTGCAGCTCTAACCTCTTCCGGCCATCGGCCGTAGTTGCTGTCCACCTCAAAGAGCGCCGCTAACGCGGGCAACTCCTTGATGTCAGAGATGGACGCGGGCACGAACAGCCCGCCGGACAGGGCCGCCCTGGTCGTACTCCTGCCGATCCTGCCGAACCCGTGCACAGCGATCTTTCCCATGGCAACCTCCTCCGCGTCGATGCATTCGCACTTTCCCTTACGCTCAGGCGCGAGTCTCCCGCGGCCGCTCCCGGCTCGTGTCGAGCTCGCTCTCGGATCAGACGGCCCACCCCCCCCCGACCGCAGTTCCCGGCCTTCGACATTGGAGCGGTCGCGCCCTTGTCCTCGCGCGCGGCGTGACCAGCGGGCCGCGCAGAGCGCCGCCATACAATGTCCGTGCCTCGATGCACTGCCAGCAGGTGAGAGGCCCATCACTGTGGAACCGCGCCTTCTCTGGGAGAGATGGAGTGCCCACATACGTTCCGGTCATCCGAGAAATCCCCTGTCCCACCTCTGCCCTTGCCGCGTTCTCCGCCATCCGCGATCGCCCCGGAGCGATCCTCCTTGAGAGCGGCACTCGCGAGCCCAAGCTCGGCCGCTGGTCCTTCCTCGCCTATGACCCCTTCTTCACCTTTCGCAGCAAGGAACGCCGCATCGAGATCCGCCGAGCTGCTGGAATCGAAGTGCGCGAAGGAGACCCCTTCGCGGTGCTGCGCGACCTGGTCTGCGACATCCACATCGAGCGCCCGCCCGAGGCCCCACCCCTGATCGCCGGCGCGATGGGCTACTTCGGCTACGACCTCGGGCGCTTCGTCGAGCGCATTCCCGAGGAGACGCTGGACGACGTCCCTGTCGCCGACTGCCACCTCGGCTTCTACGGCGCGGTCGCTGCCATCGACCACGTCGAGAATCGCTCGTACGTCTCGGCCATCGGCGCGCCCGAGACCGATTCCCGCGCTGCAAAGCGTCTGGCGGAGGCGCGGATCGAGGATCTAACGGCTCGACTGGCTTCGGCTTCGTCGGACCCGGTGGTGGCGGCGCGCAAGAGCGGCGGGCATGCAGAGATGGCTAGGTCGCCAGAGGCGACCGCCATGGCGGCCGAAGGTCTGGCCACATGCCCGCCTCACACAGGCAGGAGTCAAGCTCCTGCCCTACGAATATCGTCCAACTTCACCCACGATGAGTACATCGTCGCCCTCCGGCGAGTCAAGGACTACATCGCGGCCGGCGACATCTATCAGGCCAACCTTTCCCAGCGCCTCTCCGCACCCCTCGCCACGACCCCCTTCGACCTCTATTGTCGCCTCGCCCACACAAACCCCGCCCCATTTGCCGCCTACTTCGAGACGCCCGATGGCGCCATCGTCTCTTGCTCCCCCGAGCGCTTCCTTCAGGTGCGGGGGCGTGAGGTGGAAACGCGGCCCATGAAGGGAACGAGACCCCGCGGCGCGACCCCTCAAGAAGACGCACGCCTTGCCGCCGAGCTGCTCGCCAGCGAGAAGGACCGCGCCGAGAACGTCATGATCGTCGACCTGGAACGAAACGACCTCGGCCGCGTCTGCGAGTTCGGCTCGGTCCACGTCCCGGAGCTGTTCGTCCTCGAACCCTACGCCACCGTCCACCAGCTCGTCTCCACAGTGCGCGGCTGCCTCCGCGCCGACGCCACCGCCCTGGACTGCCTGCGCGCCTCGTTCCCCGGTGGCTCCATCACCGGCGCGCCGAAGGTCCGCTCCATGGAGATCATCGAGGAGCTCGAACCCACCCGCCGCGGCGTCTACACCGGCTCCATCGGGTACCTCTGCTTCTCCGGCGACATGGACGCCAGCATCGTCATCCGCACTCTCGTCATCAAGGATGGCATCGCCCACTTCCAGGTCGGCGGCGGCATCGTCGCCGACTCCGGTCTCGAGGCCGAGTACCAGGAGACACTGGACAAGGCGGTAGCCCTCGCCCGCGCTCTCGCCGCTGAAGCCGGCACGGAGGAGATACAATGGCCGCAATAGCATGGGTCAACGGCGAACTGCTCAGCCCCGACCGCGCCGCAATCAGCCCCCTGGACACGGGCTTCCTCTACGGCGAAGGCCTCTTCGAGACCATGCGCGCATACGGGGCCAAGGTGTTTCGCCTGCCCCAGCACCTCCACCGCCTCCTCACCGCGGCCGCCGAGCTCAGCTTCACCCCACCGGCGTCCCAATCCCTAGCGGGCGCAATCCAGGAGGCGCTCGACGCGAGCGGCCTCGAAGACGCCGCCCTCCGCCTCACCGTCACCCCCGGCCTGGCCGGCTCCGCCACCCCCACCGTCGTCGTGCTCGTCCGGCCCCTTGCGCTGCCGCCTCCCGAGCTCTATGCGTCCGGGTGCCACGTTGTGTCAGTACCCTCCGCCCACGCCCCGGAGACGCCCCTGCGCCGCATCAAGTCTCTCAACTACCTCGACAAGGTCCTCGCGCAGCGCGCCGCCTCTCACAAGGGCGCACACGAGGCCATCCTCGTCGACCCCGACGGCTGTGTCATCGAGGGCGCCATGCGCAACATCTTTGCAGTCTTCGACGGCGAACTCATCACCCCGCCCCTCGCCCGCGGCTTCCTCCCCGGCATCACCCGCGCCGCCGTCCTGGAAATCGCAGAAGCGGATAGCATTCCCCAGGCCGAGCGCGACCTGCCCCTCACTCAACTCTACGCGGCGGACGAAGCCTTCCTCACCAGCTCCCTGGCCGAGATACTGCCCGTGGCATCCACAGATGGGAACCCGATGGCCGGGTGCATACCCGGTCCCGTCACTTCCACACTCGCCCACGGCTACCGTGCGCTTGTTGCCGAAGAGCTCGGCCTCACCGACGACGAGAACCGCTCCGGATAAAACGCCTCCGCCATCGCCTCCACCGCCTCCACTATCCGCGGGCCCGCTCGCATGATCGGGTCCGCCTCCAGCAGCACGATCCCATCGCCCCGCACCGCCGACAGCCGCCGCAGCGCCGGGCTCGCCACCACCTCGCGCTTCATCCGGTCCGGGTCGCCCTCCATCGTCGAAAGCAGCAGGAAGTCCGGGTCGGCCGCCAGCAGCGACTCCGTGCTGAAGGCCCGGAAACCCTTCGTCTCTCCGGCGACGTTCCGTCCACCGGCCGCGCGGATCGCATCGTCCTGAAACGTCCCCGCCCCCGTCGTCCACACCGGGCTCACCTGAAGCACGATGAACGCCGTCGCCCGCTCCGCCTCTGGAATGTCCGCCACGCGCCGCTCCACCTCCGAAAGCCGCCCCCGCATCTCACCGGCCAACCTCTCCCCGGCCTCCTGCTCCCCGATGATCGCCGCTATCTGGCCGATGACCGCATAGATGTCATCGAGCGTCTTCGGATCGATCGTGAATACCGGACACTCCGACCTCCTCACCGCAGACACGAAGTCAGGCGGGTTGCCCCGCGACCCGATCACCAAGTCGGGCCTCGCACCCAGCGTCCTCTCCGTGCTCGGCGTCCGGAACCCCCCTATCTTGGGGCGCGCCGCCGCCTCAGCCGGATAGTTGCAGTGATCCGTCACCGCCACCACCCGATCCCCCGCGCCCAGCGCAAAGAGAATCTCCGTCACCGCCGGCGCCGCCGACACGATCCGCTCCGGCCGCGAAGACACCACCACTTCCACCCCCTGCGCATCGGCCATCACAACCGGGAACTCGTCATCGCCCGGTTCCCTCGGCCTCGCCTCCGGACCTCCGCTCCGACAGCCGACAACGACGACGAGCGCCGCCGTGAACAGCCAGACACACATCTGACGCGTCACCCGATACGTCACATCAGCCTCCTCAGAACAACGCCCCCTGCGAGCAGTGCCGCCAGCTCCACCACTTCATTGACCGCCCCATACACATCCCCCGTCATCCCGCCCAGCTTCCGAGTCGCGTACGCGCCCCCGGCTACCGCCAAAGCTGCACCCAGCCCGAAGATGCCCAGCCCCATCCATCCGAGCAGTCCCACACACATCGCCGCACACAGGACCATCGCGCCCAGCATATGCCGTTTCCCCACCTCCGCGGCGAACCGCGCCCCCGTCCCTGCCTCCCGCGCGTAGCGAAAGCCGGCGACCCCGACCACAATCCCCATCCGCCCCACCGCCGGCGCGGCCGCGATCGCCCGCCAATGGCCGGCTCCTTCCAGTTGTCCGTACGCCGCGAACTTCGCGAGCAGCAGGCACGCCCCGGCCGTCACGCCGAGCGCCCCCGACCGTGCATCCCGCATGATCTCCAGCATCCGCTCCCGCCCGGCCCCGCTGAAGAACGCGTCCGCCGTGTCCATCAACCCATCGATGTGCAGCCCGCCCGTGAGGATGATCCCGCCCGCTATCAC
>Ga0180437_10007590_pt1 | contig 14040 bp, 6 predicted proteins | sample SS_ome_4_FD_132410 | JGI IMG/M metagenome (GOLD analysis project Ga0180437, IMG submission 132410) | Hypersaline lake sediment archaeal communities from the Salton Sea, California, USA - SS_3_D_1 metaG | ecosystem: Environmental > Aquatic > Non-marine Saline and Alkaline > Hypersaline > Sediment...
GGATGGCCTTGAAGGCGGGATAGCAGGTGTGACAGTCAATCTCTACGATTCTTCGGATACATTGATTGATAGCACCATTAGTACGTCAGACGGCACCTATCAATTCCTTAACTTAGCCGGAGCAGTCGAATATTACTTAGAGTTTGTTGCACCTGCCGGTTATGTATTTACCCACCAGAATCAAGGTAGCGATGACGCCCTTGATAGTGATGTCGATGAGAACGGCCGAACTGAGACGTTTGTTCTCGCTGTCGAAGGTGATCTAAGCTGGGATGCCGGCTTGGTTGAACCCGGCTCAATTACTGGGTTGGTTTGGCATGACCTCGACGATAATTCACAACCCGACCAGGGTGAGCCTGTGCTAAGCGGCTGGACCGTATTTATCGACCAAAACAGCAATCATGTACTTGATGCCGGTGAAACAACAGTTCAGACCGATGATAGTGGTTTGTATATATTTGAGAATCTAAGACCTGGAACTTATGTCATAACTGTAGATATTCCGGAGGGCTGGACTCAGCTTTATCCTAATCAGAATTCGAGTGTTAATACCTATACAGGTTCAACGGTTGAGCTGTCTTTGCCGGGGACATCTATAGACGCAAGTGCAACAACTTCTGCGGGAGATCTCGTAGGTCTCGATGATCTGCAAAACGACATTCGTTTCACGGACATAAACGGAAATGGGCAATCAGTTGTCGTAATCGATACAGGCATTGATCTCGACCATCCTGCCTTCGGGCCGGATAGCGACGGTGATGGTGTAGCCGATCGGATTGTCTATCAGTACGACTTTGCTGATGGTGATAGTGATGTATCCGACAAAAACGGTCATGGCTCACATGTTGCAAGCATTATTGCAGCGGAAGATGGCAGCAGCACAGGTCTGGCACCGGGTGTTGATCTTATTGTTCTTAAGGTGTTCGGCGATGACGGCAATGGGTATTTCTCATATGTGGAGCAGGCGCTGATATGGATTATCAATCACGCGGATGAATACAACATCTCGGTGGTAAACATGTCCTTCGGTGATGAAGCCAATTGGATCGAGTCTGAAGGTCACTATGGAATTGCTGATGAGCTGATCACTCTGGCGGATATGAATATAATATGCGTCGGTGCGGCAGGTAATGGCTTCGCGAAGTTTAACAGCAAACCAGGTTTGGCGTATCCTGCGGCTGATCCTAACGTGATTTCTGTAGGAGCAGTCTGGGATGGTAATCACGGTGGCCCCTGGAACTTTAGTGGAGGAGCAATTGACTACACAACTGGTGCGGACCGTGTAATTAGTTTCTCGCAAAGAATTGACTGGCTGGATGCATTCGCCCCTGGCGCTCTTATCGCCGGCGCCAACGATCTGGGAGGAACAACAGTAATGCGTGGCACCAGCCAGGCAGCTCCTCACATCACAGGAGCAGTTGTCCTGGCACAGCAAATTGCAATGTCTCAACTGGGTAGATATCTTACCATTGATGAATTCCGTCAACTACTTGATGACAGTGGGGCAGTTATTGTTGATGGTGATAATGAAGATGACAATGTCGTTAATACGGACTTGTCGTTTAGACGACTTAACATATACAATCTGGCCGAAGCAATTCTGAGCTACGATACAGCAACTTATAGTTCTGGAAGTTCAGATGGCGAGGTGCCCCCACAGGGACAAGAGGATGGTTCGCTTGTAGGGGATGATCAACATGCCGCATACACGGTTGTTTTAGAGTCCGGACAACATATCACAGATATTAACTTCGGAATGACAGAGTCGAACCGATCACCAACTGCCGTCGATGACGCTTATGAAGTCGATGAGGATTGTGGCCTTGTAATAGCCGCCCCGGGAGTGCTGGGTAATGACATTGATGAAGATAACGATCCGCTGACAGCAGTTCTGGATACGGATGTGAACAATGGTACTCTTGTGCTGAATTTGGATGGATCATTCACTTATTCTCCAGATACTGACTTTAGCGGTATTGATAGCTTTATTTACATAGTCAGCGACGGAAATGGTGGCACGGATACGGCGACCGTTACAATCACCGTTAATGAAGTTGTACCTCAAACTGCTTCTATTGGCGATTTCGTATGGCATGATCTCTATCATGGATCCGATCATTTGGTGGATGGAATTCAGGATGCCGGTGAGCCCGGACTTGAAGGTGTTATTGTCAATCTGCTCGATACAACGGCCAGTCTCATTGCATCTACGATCAGCGATGCAACTGGTTATTATGAATTTGCCGATCTTAGCGCAGGTACGTATATAGTGGAGATTTCACCTGATAACTTCCTCTGCGATGGTGTACTGGAAGGATGGTATGCCACTCTTAAAGATCAGGGCAGTAGTGAAACAAACGATAGCGATGGCGACCGAAACACGCACAGATCCGGTCCTATAACCGTAGTTTCAGGCGAACAGAGAACCGACATCGACTTCGGCTTCTTTACTGCGAAGATTGAACTGACCAAGACAGGACCGCAAACAGCCCAGGTTGGTGAAACCATTACTTATCACTTCCGGGTAGAGAATCGTGGGGATGTAGCCCAGAAAGGCGGAGCCCAGATCTATGATCCCATGATCGAGCCCGATTGCGACCATAAGATATGGGATGGTGAGCTACAACCTGGTCAGGTAGTAGAATTCGAGCATACTTATACGATTACGGCGGATGATGCCGGGGAGTTGGTCAATACTGCCTCAGCCATAGGCCATCCGGTTGATCCGGAAGGCTATTATTTGTCGAATGTAACTGATGTTGCGGTCTGGATTGTCGTAGTGGTTCCGGCACCAAACAATGCGCCAGTGTCAAATGACGATGCTGCCACTACTACCGAAGGCACATCCATAGACATTGATATCTTGGCCAACGATACTGATGCAGACGGTGATTCACTCAGTATCTCTTCTGTCAGTCAGCCTGCCAATGGTTCTGTAGTTGTCAATGCTGATGAAACGATCACCTATACTCCAATAACCGGCTTTACCGGTGAAGACAGCTTTACCTACACAGTAGATGACGGCAAAGGAGGTACTTCTTCGGCGACTGTGATTATCACGGTTAACCCGGCTGCACCTGCGTCGCCGGTTCGTGTGAATGACTATGTTAGCTTTAGGTATGGCAGGATGCTTTTCAACCGCAGAACCGGACAGATGAGTATGGATGTCATGATCACGAATACCTCATCGCAAACAATAGGTGGTCCGTTGCAGTTGGTGATGGAAGGAATCAGTACACCTGATGTTACTCTGGCGAATCCGGATGGTCAAACCAGTGATGGCAAGAACTATATTGACCTGACAGATGAGACCGGTGATGGTATTCTTGATCCAGGTGAAAGTGTTATGGTGAGGCTGTACTTCGGCAATCCCTTCAGGAGGCGATTCACTTTCGAGCTTGGTATATGGGGAGTGTTATTGAGTGGATAACGAGTGATTTACCACATTGTATTGGAATACCGGAGGACAAAGTTGAACTTGAAATTTGCAGCAGAAAGTTAATATTCCCGAGAAAAAATCTATCAACATGCGTTTTTTTACGAAAAACTTGGTTTAAAAACAAAAAATAAGTATTTACCCTTATTGACATTTCCTCCTGTTTTGCCCATAATAACATTGTATGGTTGCCGGTTAGTATTATAGGCAGCATTGGCTTTGTAACAAACGGTCAAACTTTGCAACCGGCGATAAGTCTTGCATCGGAAGCAGGCTTGTGTCAGACCCAATCCGGAGGGGAATTTCTCATGTAGTTAGTTCTGCGGTCGTTTCTTTGCTGAACGTTGGAAACGAACTGCGGAATTAAGGGTATAAGTACTTGTCCAATCTGGGCAATAGGAAGGTGAACAAGGTTGTTTTCTTGGAGGAGTTGATGATGAAGCATGTTAAGAGGAATCTTACAAGTACCTTTTTGGTTTTCACAGTATTTTCTCTTTTATCAGGGTCTAATGCTGCCCATGCTGATATAAGCATAAACCTTAATGATTTCTTTTTCTTTCCAGGAGATCCGGTGACAATCTCGGGGGATGGATCAACAGCAACCATAGGAGAAGATTCATTTGTTTCACCTATCATTTTATCTAATGATCCAGGATCAGGTGATCCTGAGGTGATTCTTGCTGAAATCGGAGGAGTTGGGCAAATACTGTACTTTGATTGGACATTTAATGAGCCAGGAATTTTTAATGATGATGAATTTGGAGCATTCGTTATGGATAGTACAGGCTGGAGCGCTGGCGATACCTTTGAATTCTTCACCCAAGATTCTGGTTTTGGTAGTGTTTCTTTCGACCTATCAAGTCTGGCTTCCGAGCCGTTTATCGGGCTGCAATTTCAACTAAGTGCTTTGTCCGGCGATTGGGATTATGATTCAACTGTTACAGTTTCAAATGTTAAATTAACCCCAGTGCCGATTCCAGGTGCTGCGCTATTGGCCTGCCTTGGTATGGGTACGGTAAGCCTTCTTCGGAAAAAGAAGGATTTGTGAGACGCACGAATTAAATTCGGAAAATGAGTTTGTGATATCTCCGATGTGTTAATTTTCGCGGTCGTATCCTTCTGTGCTCAGACAATGAATTGCAGTGAACAAAAATGCATCGATCACAGGATAGAAAGACTAAGAAGACCGCTGGTAATGTCCTCTCCGAGTTGATCGAGCAGTTCCACAAGTCCAATGGAGATCCCGGACAATACCTTCACAATCTATTGGCAGCTCAATGTTTCTTAGGTCAAGCCGAGAGTGCAGCGATTCTGAGGATCGGCCGCGAAACAAACATTGATGTAATTGCTCTGTACCCACAGTTGAAGAAAGATGCATCTGCCCCACAATGGCTGGCAAAATCGGCAGAATTCGCAAATCAAGTTATTTCCTCTGACAAACCTGTTATCAAACCGTTGCCCCCGTCCGGCCGGATCAAGGATCAGACGGACGGGCATCATATCGTCATGATTTCCTTGCCGCTTCCGGATGTCGGCAAGACAATTGCGACTTTTCTACTCCAGGATAGTGATGAGAACGCTCTTGAAGTAAATTCTCAAAGGCTGCAACTACTGGTTAGCATTCTAAGCTATTCTCAGATAGGATCCGGTCAACAGAATTGGCAGGAGAGCTGTAAGAGGCTTCAGCAAACGACTGAGACGCTTTCATCGGTTAATCGACAGAAAAGATTCACCAGCGCAGCAATGGCATTCTGCAACGAGCTGGCCTCTCAGTGGCGATGTGAGCGTGCGAGCGTAGGTTTTCTTAAAGGCCGATATGTACAACTCAAAGCAATAAGCCACACGGAGCATTTCAGCCGGAAGATGGAAATAGCACAGGACATCGAATCAGCTATGGAGGAGTGCCTTGACCAGGATGTTGAGATTCTCAGTCCTGCTCCCAAGGATTCCGCTTATGTTAGTCGCGCTACTGACAAGCTCTCCGAACGTCATGGTCCGTTTGCTGTTTTGAGCTTACCTTTGCGCTCCAGCGAGGGGGCTACTGCCGTAATTACTCTTGAGCGCCCTATAGACAAAGAATTCAGTCTCGATGAAATTGAGACGATTCGTCTGGCTTGTGAGCTGTGCACTGCCAGGTTAGTCGACCTGTACGAACACGATAAATGGATTGGTGTGGTAATCGTGAGCAGAACCCGCAAAGGCATAGCTAAATTAGTTGGCCCTAAGCACACCTGGGCCAAAGTTGCTGCGATTCTGTGTTTTACAGCGATATTATTTCTGATATTTGCCAAGGGGCAGTTTAAACCGGATGCTCCCTTTGTTTTAGAGGCAACTTATCAACAGGTCATCCCAGCGCCTTTTGACGGATACATAAAAAACGTACAAGTCGAAATTGGCGATATGGTGGAAGGTGGAAATTCCGTACTCGCTGGATTGGACACGGCCGAGTTGCGTCTGAGCCTGGCGGCGGCAAAAGCTGAAAAAGCAGGTTACCTCAAACAGGCATCGGCCGCGATGCGTGACGGTGAAACCGCCCAGGCTCAAATTGCTCAAGCGGATGCTGATAAGGCACAAGCTCAAATCGAGCTTTTTGAGTATCAGATCGGCCAGGCGAGTCTGATCTCCCAGATCAGTGGCGTAGTTGTCAAAGGCGATCTAAAACGCGAAATCGGTGCTCCTGTAAAGATAGGTGATGTGCTCTTTGAAGTTTGTCCGCTTGAAGCCTTAAGAGCCCAATTGATGGTGCCGGAAGATGAGATCTATGATATCAAAGTTGGCCAGGGAGGATATCTGGCTACCGCCTCTCATCCCGCACAACGGATAAAATTCAAAGTCGAGCGGATAAATCCAATAGCAGAAGTAGTGAATCAGCGCAATGTATTCAAGGTCCGCGTTCAACTGTTGCAGACACAGCCATGGATGCGTCCCGGCATGGAAGGGGTGGCAAGGGTATCGGTTGGCAAGCGACGCTACGTCTGGATTTGGACTCGCAAGATTGTCAACTGGGTAAGAATGAAACTGTGGTTTTAATCATTAGACATTCCGATGGCCGTTGATCGTCCAACTTTTCATGAATCCTGGTACAGAGTTGCTCAAACCCGACCGAGATTATTGTCGTGTGTACAGGTCTACAGACAGCATTTTCGAGGACAGATGTGGTATGTGCTCGAGAATCCGGCCAACAATGACTTTGCCCGCATCAGTCCGGATGCCTATCGTTTCATAGGCATGCTTGACGGGCGACGGACCGTGGCCGAAGTCTGGCGTATTTGCAACGAGCAACTCGGAGACGCAGCTCCTACGCAGGGCGAGGCAATCCAGCTTCTCGGCCAACTTTTCAGTTCGAACCTTTTGTATGCGGAAATCTCTCCAGATACCGAGAGCCTGTTCAATCGCTACCGAACGCGGGTTAAGCGCCAAATCCAGGGCCTGTTTACAAACCTCCTATTCATTCGGATACCACTGCTGGATCCGGATCATTTTCTCAACCGATGGGTAAGCATCTTCGGAAGAATCTTCAGTTGGTTTGGACTTATTCTGTGGTTGATGTTGATAGCATCGGGCCTCTATTTTGTCATCGGGAATTTGGGCGAACTAATCCATCAGAGTTCGGATGTTCTGGCGCCTGACAACCTGATACTTCTGTATTTAAGCATTATGGTAATTAAGACGCTCCACGAGTTCGGCCATGCTTTTGCCTGTAAACGATTTGGCAAACTCAACGGTAGCGGCGGCCAAGTCCACGTCATGGGCGTAATGTTCCTTGTCTTTGTTCCGTTGCCTTACGTGGATGCTTCCAGTGCATGGGCCTTTCGTAAGAAATGGCATAGAGCGGTGGTAGGCATGTCAGGTGTTATGGTGGAACTTGCCGGGGCGGCTATTGCGGCAATTATCTGGTCTAAAACATCAACGGGAACTTTGCACATAATAGCATATAACATCATATTCGTAGCCAGCATCTCAACGCTCGTTTTCAATGGAAACCCGCTTCTTAGATTTGACGCATATTACGTTCTTTCTGATTTGATCGAGATACCAAATCTCAGCCAGCGATCTCGGAATTACATCTACTATGTTGTCAAAAAGTACTGCTGGAAGCTGAAGGGATTGCACAATCCCGCACATGGTATCGGGGAGAGAATCTGGTTTGTCTTTTATGGTATAGCCTCGATGGCTTATCGTGTATTTATATGCGTGCGAATCCTATTGTTCTTGAATGACAGACTACCGGAAGAGCTGTTTATTCTCGTACCGTTCTTTGCGGGATCGGCAGTTATCGCCTGGGTATTAGTGCCGCTGGGTAAATTCATCCACTATCTATTTACGGGGGGAGAGCTAATCAGGAACCGTGGGCGAGCTATAGGCTCAACTTTGGGGGGTATAGCCCTGATAGTAGGTTGTTTAGGGATCCTCCGAGTACCCGACTACTGCAGGGTAGAGGGAATTGTTGAGCCTGTCAGTCTGGCTGTCATTCATGCTGAGAGCAATGGTTTTGTTACCGGTTTTCTATCTTCAGATCATGTAGTCCAACCCGGGGGAGAAACACTCATTGAAGCTGTCAATCTTGAACTGGAAGCAGAAAAGAAGAGTCTTTTGGCCGAGCTTCGCGCTCTTGCGGCCAAACAGCGAATAGCAGAACTGCAAGAGATAGCGGCTGTTCAGATAATTGACGAACAAATCGCGGCATTACAGGAAAAAATTGCACGCGTCGAGTTTGAATTGGATTCATTACATTTACGGCCGACGTTGGCAGGCACATGGATTTCTCCGGAAATTGAGAAGACCAGAGGAATGTACTTAAATCGAGGCCAACAAGTGGGACTTATTGCCGGTTTGGAGGATGTACACATTAGAGCGACTGCCGGACAGCAACTTGCGGCACTACTGGTGGAGCAAGCATTCAAGCAACTTGAGATTCGAGTCAAAGGCCGTCCGAATGTTATGGTGACAGGAGAAATCGAAAGAATCTTCCCGGCAGGTCAGGAAGTATTGCCATCCGAGGCATTGGGGTATGCAGTCGGCGGATCCATGCCTACTATTTCACAGGATCCTCGCGGTACGAGAGCCGCCGAAAATTTCTTTGAAATTCGAATCAAACCAGATACGGATAGTCCGGTTCGTCTGCTATCCGGCCAGCGCGTGATAGCAAGAATTCAAATGCCTTCCAAATCACTTGCAGCTCAATGGTGGCGATCTTTGAGGCAATTGTTCCAGAGGAGGTTCCATATCTGATATGACGGTCGTGCCGAGTGCAACATGGCAAATGCTTAATCAAAGAAACTCGGGCGAACCTTTGCCCAGAGGACTTGATGCGGTCTGGAATGCGGGCGTTGGATTAGTTGACAGGCTTGCGCCGCGGTACCGGAGCTTCACCCGCAGGGTAGACAAAATACTCTCATTAGAGAATCACTATTCACAATTGACTGATTCGAAGATTCGTGAAGAAGCCGGTATGCTGCGAGAATTATTTCGCCGGAATCGCGATACCACTTCAGATCTTGAACGTTCCTTCGCATTAGTTCGTGAAGTTGCATTTCGTCAGATAGGGGAAAAGCCGTTCCCGGTCCAAATTGCAGGTGCTCTGGCCCTTGAAGGAGGATGTGTTGCAGAGATGGCAACGGGAGAAGGCAAAACTCTCGCCTGTACTATGCCTGTAACAGTAGCCGGCTGGCGCGGACGAGGTTGCCATGTTATTACGGTCAACGATTATTTGGCAAGACGCGACGCCGAATGGATGGGGAGGATATATCGCTTCTGTGGACTTACTGTTGCCTATATAGAACAGCAAACACCTCCGGCCGAAAGAAGAGCGGCATACATGGCTGATGTGACCTACTGTACGAACAAAGAAGTGGCTGCTGATTTTCTGCGGGACCGACTCTTACTGGGCAGGCTGAAGGGCTTAAGTTCGACATTGGCTGCAAAGATAGCTGCCGGAGGTAGACAAGTAACCGAGAGGCTCGTTCAGCGAGGATTACACTATGCAATTGTCGATGAAGCGGACTCGATTCTGATTGACGAGTCGGTTACGCCATTGATTATCTCAGGGGATGCTCCAAATCCCGAGCAGATCGACTCGTTTCGACAAGCAAGCCAGATTGCAGACCAGCTCGAAGACAGAATCGATTACAATATTGACAACCGATTTCGAGAAATTGAGTTGACCAGTCAGGGAAAAGCTCGTTTGGAAGAGTTGGCCATTAGCCTGGGAGGACTCTGGAAGGCAAATCGACGCCGTTTGGAGATGGTCAATCAGGCTCTTACTGCGAAAGAACTCTATATAAAGGACAAACATTACGTAATAGATGACGACAAGGTGGTCATCGTTGATGAATTTACAGGCCGTCTTATGCCTGATAGAACTTGGCGCGATGGTTTGCATCAGGCTGTTGAGGCCAAAGAAAAAGTCGAAATCAATCCGCCTAAGGATACTTATGCCCGGATTAGCTTTCAGCGATTCTTCCGAATGTATCGTAAGCTCTCGGGAATGACAGGAACAGCAACCGAAGCTACTGCTGAATTTTGGCAGATCTATCAGTTGCCTGTAGTAAGAATTCCGACAAACCGGCCGTGTATAAGGAAGTGCTTACCGACAATAGTACTTCCTACTGAAGCGGCCAAGTGGGCGATAATTATTCGCGAGATCAAACGCATACACGAGCTTGGTCGGCCGATTCTCGTGGGGACAAGGAGCGTGCGGGCAAGCGAGCATCTTAGCCAACTGCTAAAGACAGAGAATCTGGACCATCAGGTCCTTAACGCGATCTATCACCAACAGGAAGCCCAGATCGTAGCTGGAGCTGGGCAATCCGGGCAAATTACTGTGGCAACAAATATGGCCGGTCGCGGCACAGATATAAAACTTGGTAGAGGAGTAGCAAAATTGGGAGGGCTGCACGTACTGGGCGCCGAACCAAACGAATCGGCCCGCATAGACAGACAGCTCTTCGGGCGAGGAGCTCGCCAGGGAGATCCTGGAAGTGCTCAGGGTATATTCAGCATGGAAGATGAAATTGTGACTCGGTACGCAACAAAGACGACTTCTTGTTTCAAGAAGCGATATGCCAATATCCGGGATGATATTTCTTCCGCTCTGGTTCGGGGTGTATTTCGTTTAGCGCAGCATCGAGCAGAAAGACTTGCATTACGAAGACGAAAATCTGTTCTTAAAACAGATCATTGGCTTGACGAGCAGCTTGGCTTCGCAGGAAGTGAATAGTCATATCCTGTTCAGATGATCGGAAACGAGTGCAAAGTATCGAAACTAACAAACCTTCCTACTCGCCCTGGCTGTCGATGCTATCAAGGATTGGTAACGAGGTTGCGACTCGATTAAGCTTCAGAACTGTGCCCATCGCCCGGGACAATTGTGCCAGTGAGATGTTGAAATCGACGATGGATCTTATCTCCGCTCTCTGAGAATTGGCCAGAGCTTCCTGGGCCTGGAGCTTGACAAGAAGAAACTCTGGAGTCAGCTGCTCTCGAATGGGTTCGGAATCCTTTAAAGCCTGCAGATGAATTTTTGCAGCCTCAGCGGCGGCTTTTTGGACCTGTATTTCCGAGCGGGCAGTCTCAACCTTCCTGCTTGATTCCTTTGCCAGTATAGCTACCTGATCAGCTACATTTTGCAAGGCCGCAATAGCCTGTCTGCGCTCAAGTCTTCTTTTCAACAATTCGGCTTCTCGTTGACGATTACCGAGTGGTATCTCGAGCGATAGGCCTACTGCATAGCTGATGTAATCGCGACTCTCGAGTAAATCTTGTGCAGCGTTCCTGCCCCTGGCCAATCCCTGGCCCCTTGCCGAAGCAACCAGGTCTAAACGCGGCATTCGCTGGTTCTTTGCTGCACGAACGTTAACATCCGCTATTTCAATGGCAAGTCTGGCCTGTTGAATTGCTGGATTTTTATCCATGGCAAGCTCCAGGATTTTCGATTGATCCAATGGCTCTGTTTCTAAAGCGGCCATACTGGCCGGAACTATCTGAAACTCGTCAACGACATTTAACTGTGGATCGGCTATGAGCCTAACCAAGACATCCTGGGCATCCGAGACTGCCTTTTTGGCCTGAAGTAACGCAGCCTCACGAGCTTTCGTCGAGGCTTCTGTCTGCTTGATCTGCACGGCAGTGGCGTCAATTTCCCTTCGGCCTTCGACTTTTCTCAGTGTTTCGAGAGTCATATCCAGTAGCGATTGGTGAATCTCAAGATCACGGTGTGCCTGAAGAAGTCGCCAATAGGCCGATATCACCTGGGCTGCAGTATCCTCGGCCTTATCGCGAAACCCGAAGAAGGCTATCTTGTAGTTGAGTTTGGCAATGTTGATCCCTGCAAGAGTAACATCCTCTCCTGCATCGCGGAGCAGGGGCTGTTTCAATTGAAAGCTGAGCATTGGTTCATAGCGGGTGGGGAGAGTTCTGCCAACAAGATCATCCCAACTGCGCATCAAACCGTAGCTGAGCGACCATTCCAGACCGGTTAATCCCTTCTGCCTGACTCCCGTATCCCACGTCTGAGCCTCCGATTCACCCGGCTGAAATATGCTATTCGGAGGGTTGTCTTCATCCTCATAGTTCAGATTCCAAAAGGCCGTCATATCGAATTCCGAAGCCGCCTTTGTTACGTCCTGTTTGGCGATCGAAGGATCAAAGCTTACTACCCTGATCTCAGGGCTATTGGCAAGAGTTCGTGTTACAGCTTGCTCTATCGTCAGATTTATACTCTTAATACCCGTATTGGTATCTATAGTGAATGCGAGATCATATTGTTCCTTTTCTTTCTTGGGAACGGGTTTAAGTGGGACCGAATGCAACCGTGGTTTTGTTCGGCCAATGCCATCTTGTTGTTCAATTATATCAATATGCCCTCGGCGATCCGCTCCATCTTCTTGTTCGACTATCTCAATATCGGCAGGATATGTTTTCTGAACAGATTCTTGCTCGGGCTGGTTTGAAAATTTCGATTGTTCCCGGCTTTCTTTGATCGATCCTGTCGCCGAAGGAGCTGGTCTTAGTAAGTCCAAGGGTTCGTACGGATTGCGGCCTCGGGTATCGGCTCGTTCTTGAGGGCCTTGGTCCACTAATATCTTCTGAAGGGATGCGATGTTGCCTGGTTCTTTTACTTTGTCTGAAACGCAGCCAGCGATCTGAAACAGAAGTAAGCAGAACACGATGATAACAGCGCCATTGTATAACGGAATATTGTTTAGACGTCTTAGTATTCCGGGATTCCAGTTGTTATTGCATGAGAAGTGACGAACATCCGAACTCATTCTCTGATTTGCTCCACTAAGTCCTGTGAGATTAGAAAGGAGACCCTGACATGTTCCCCTGCGGGTCTATTCGATTTGTTTGGCAGTTCCACGCGCACCCGTAATGTGCCGCTTGCTGCATCTGCCACTGCACCTTTGAAAATAATTGTTCCAGATAATGAGTTTCTATCGGGGGCAGGAAATAGGATTTTTGCTGAATCTCCAAGCCTAAGCTTCACAGTGTTTGCTACAGGTACAGGTACGTCTATCCAGAGTGGGTCAATACGAACGACGCGGGCAACGCTTTCTAAGGCATTAACAGATTCGCCGGTTTCCACATCGATTTTCTCGATACTTCCATCAATAGGGCTTCTCAGACTCATGTTACTAACCTGGATCTTCGCCTCATCATATTTCCTTATTGCCTGCTCATGTTCGAATATGGCGAGTTTCAGTGAAAGTTCTGCTATCTTCACATCCAGCTTGGCATGTTGAACTTCCAATTCCGTTGCTGCGTTACGCTCTGCCGCTATTTCGAGCTTCTTGAGATCAACTCGTTTCTGCTCCAGCGAGGCTTCGGCGGCCTGGATGTTAGTAAGATTTTCACTATCTGCCTTCAGTTGTGCCAATCGAACTTGGTCATCAGCGTCATCTAGTTGAACTAATGCATCTCCGGTCTCGACCGCGTAACCCTCTTTAAAATGGATCTTGGCAATGCGTCCAGGCTGAACAAATGATAAAGTCACATCTGCGCTTGGGATGGTAATTGCGGCAATTGAAATATCGGGGACTGCGGCTCCTGATCCGAGACACAATACAGAAGAAATGAGCCACGAATATACATACGTTGATGCACTTGTTACACCCATATCATCACACCTCCTTAAAAAATATAGTGTATCAAGAATAGACAGTTAATGTCAAGTCAATTCCAACAAATTGAGTTCATAACATACACATTTTCAATAATTTAACTCATTCGCGAGTTATGACACATTCTTTGAATTCTAATAAATTAGCCTTGCTCACACGTGGGCTAAGCAAGCGTCAAATTACTGACTGTATTTGGTCCAACAATGCGGATCGCGTTACTATCTTTGCCAGGTTTATGTGCATATATAGTTACGAAGTGATCTTGATGGACAAGTAAGCAATTCCTGAAAAAATCCAAAAAAAATCGTCGATCTTCGTTTTTACTGCTAAGAACGCCGGTCAGACCTTGAAAAATACGTATTTACCCTAATTGACAAGCCTCTTCATATGTCCTATAATGCATTCAGTTCTTGTGTCTTGTACGTCGCTTCAGCAATAGGCGATACTTGACGGGGGCTTGGTGATTTGTTGCTACCATGCTCA
>Ga0180437_10007591_pt1 | contig 14039 bp, 10 predicted proteins | sample SS_ome_4_FD_132410 | JGI IMG/M metagenome (GOLD analysis project Ga0180437, IMG submission 132410) | Hypersaline lake sediment archaeal communities from the Salton Sea, California, USA - SS_3_D_1 metaG | ecosystem: Environmental > Aquatic > Non-marine Saline and Alkaline > Hypersaline >...
AATTTCTCCACTTTACAAATGAACGTGGAAAAGGAATCTTTACCTAATAATGTGGATGAGCAATGGTTTGATCCCACCATCGTTAACATGAAATGTCCCGTCTGTGGTGAGAAATGGATTCAATATGAAGAGTTTCCTTCTCGCTCATATGGTGGGGTTGTTTTTTGTCCAAATAACCATTCTGTTGAAAAAGAGATGGCTTTAATCCGTGAGAGCATTAATTAATATTTTTTAATTAATGCTTTCTTTTTAGATATTCATGTATTGATTTTGCTGCTTTTCTTCCTTCTCCTAATGCTTGGATGACTGTAGCTCCTCCACTGATTGCATCTCCGCCAGCGAAAACACCCTCTATTCTTGTCTGAAGATTCTCATCTACTAGAATACCACCTTTTTTATTTACTTCCAGCCCTCTAGCCCTTTCAAGGAAAAGTCTATTGGGTAGTGTTCCAATAGCCTCAATAACAGTATCAAAATTTACTACGAATTCACTTCCAGGCACAGGATACGGTTTACGCCTGCCAGTCTCATCCGGGTCCCCGAGCCTCATTCTAATCAGTTGAACTCCTTTTACCCATCCATTTTCACCCAGAATCCTCACAGGGTTGACCAGTTCCATGAGGTCTAAACCTTCTTCGAGAGCATGCTGTACCTCTTCTATTCTAGCAGGTGACTCTTTCCTACTACGACGGTATATCATTGAGACCTTTGAGCCCATTCTAATCGAACATCGGGCAGCGTCCATAGCAACATTTCCCGCTCCAATAACAGCTACTCTGTCGCCTACGACGATTGGCGTGTCATATTCATCAGGAAACATATACGCCTTCATTAGATTCGTGCGTATCAAAAATTCATTTGCTGAATATAGTCCGTTTAGTTCTTCTCCAGGAATCCTAAGAAATCTTGGTGCTCCAGCTCCTGTGCAGACGAATATTGCGTCATATTCCTCACGCAACTCTTTGAAGCTCAAGTTTTGTCCAATAATGGTGTTTAGTTTAATGTCTACGCCGATCTTATTCAGGTAAGAAAGCTCTTCGTCTACAACTTTTTTTGGCAGACGAAATTCTGGAATACCATACTGCAGAACTCCACCCGCTTTATGAAGAGCCTCAAATAATGTTACTTGGTATCCATTTTTACGTAGATCCACTGAACAGCTTATCCCACTTGGGCCAGAACCAATCACAGCTACTTTTTCAGGTTTCTCGTTGATAGTAAAAGCTTCTTCGACTCCATTCTCCATAGCCCAATCGCCGAGAAACGATTCCAGCTTACCGATATTTATCTGAGAACCTATATTCCCTAGAGTGCATGCCCCTTCACATTGATTTTCTTGGGGACATACACGTCCTGCAATAGCTGGAATGGGATTACACTTCTTTATTGTAAGGAAGGCCTCTCTGAAACAACCTTCAGATAACTCTTTCAAGAATTGTTTCACATCGACCTCTACGGGGCAATTACCTATACACGGTGGCTTACCGCACTGAAGACATCTCTTGGCCTCTTCTATGGCCTGTTCTGGAGAATATCCGAGCGGGACCTCATGAAAATTAGTTATCCTCGTCTCAACTGGCTGCTCTGGCATCGGAACGCGATTTTTCCTAATATCTTTCACCAATTATTCCCCCTTTACCAAATATCTCTCCTTTGCCGTTTCCTCTGCCTTTTTGAACATACCCAAACGGTTTATGACTTCATCAAAGTCAACTTTATGAGCATCAAACATTGGGCCATCTATGCAAGTCAACTTCATCTCTCCATCTATAAACACCCTACAAGATCCACACATTCCCGTCGCATCAACCATAATCTGACGGAGGACTACCTTAGCAGGTACATCAAATCTCTTCGTGATCTTAGCTAGATCCTTCATTGTAGCGATATCTCCACAAGCGAATACGATATCTACCCGTCCTTCGCATAATAAATCCTCAAGAATGTCTAAATAGTGACCCTTCCTTCCATATGAGCCATCATAAGTGGTAATATAGTACTCATCACTGACTGACCTAAGTTCTTCCTCAAGATATACATCCTCTTTCGAGGGAAAAGAAACCATTGATATTACATGATTACCTTCTATTCTCCTCAAAGCATTGCAGTGCGCCCAATTTTCGGCATAACCACATACTAAATCAGCGCCCCATACGATGTTTCCATATTTTTTAATCGGAGTTGCATTACCCATGGGGCCTATTACAGCATGGAAAGAATTGCCCACTTGGTAGTCGAATAATTCAAGGCTAGTCTTTCCTAGTTTCTTTATTAGCATCGTAAGCTTTCCATTCACAGCTTTCTGTACTGACATGGGAATGCGCTCCCCATTTTCATGAGTCATTAGAACCACAAATTGACCTGGACGTATTCTTTCAGATACGTTAGGCGCTTCTACTTCGATTAGATAATCAGAAGAATTCATAGATTCTTTTTTCGTTATACGAAATTCGGTCTCAATCAATCTTATATCTCCCAATATTATTATGCAGAACTACGTAAAAAAATATATATTTATAATATATACTCAATCAATAAACAGCACGCGCGCACTCACACCGCGCGCACAAAAACTTAAAAAGTGACAGACCCATCTCGGGCGAGGCGCAAGCATACGGTTAAAAGGGAGATCTACACCGACACTATTCTCGTCCTCGGAGCGGTGCAGTTCGTTGAGGCTTTAGCTTTCTTCCTCCCTCAATCATTCTATCCTATGTACATCACGTCGCTGGGTGCATCGGTGGCCTCAGTTGGGGTCTTCATCTCTGCGTTCACGCTGGCCTCCGCTGTGTTCTCCCCCGTTATCGGGAGGTTTTCCGATAAAGTTGGCAGGAGGAGGGTGATTCTGTGGGGGCTTGTGGGGGATGTCGTCTTCGGCATGCTAACTGGCCTGGCTCCGTCATGGCTCTGGCTCCTCGCGGTGAGGCTTCTCAACGGAGCTCTCAGCGCAGCGGCCACGCTTCCCACGGAGGCCCTCATCATCGACTCTGTTCCAGCTGAGAGGCGAGGGGAGACGGTGGGCTTCACGTCCGCTTGCGCCATGGCGGGGAGGTGGACGGGCCCCGTCTTCGGGGGTGTGGTCCAGTGGTTATCGAGGACCCTGGGTTTGAGCCTTGCGGACAGCTATAGGGTACCCTACTTCGTGGACTCCATCCTCGCGGCAGCTGTGCTGGTTTTAGTGGCGTGGAAGGTCAGGGACATCGATGCTGGGAAGACTGAGAAGACGGCGTTCAAAGAAGAGAAGAACAGGATGGCCTTTACCCCCTCTATGAAGGCTATGATGTTCTTCGCCTTCACCTACGGGGGCGCCATAGGGCTGACAATGCCGCTGACCGCGCTCCTGTACTCCGACAAATTCGGTGTAGAGCCTCTCGCCATCGGCGCAATCATAAGCGCGACGGGCCTCATCGGCCTAGCTTCGAGTTGGCTGGCTGGCCGCGTCTCCGACTCGCTTGGCAGAAAACCTGTCCTTGCCCTGGGTGAAGGGGTGGGGCGCCTCATGGGGTTCTTACTTCCGTTGATGCCCAGCATTAACCTCACGGCGTTCTGCCACTTCTTCAGGAAGACCGGGTTCAGCGTCAGCAGACCCGCCATGGACGCTCTAAAGGCGGACGTTGCCCCGCTGGAGCACAGGGGGGAGTACTTCGGGTACTATCAGATGGCGTACAGGGTGGGTGACATTGTCTTCCCCGTTGTAGGCACGTACCTCTACGCCGTTCTCTTCTTGTCGAGGTTCAGTATAGGGGGTGTGACCATTCCAGGTTATGCTGTGCCCTATTTCCTTAGCTCCTGCATTGGCCTTGCAGGGCTGCTGGCAGCCCTTGTCTTCGTTGAACTGGAGAAGAATGCTTGAGGCGTCGGACTGAGCCTGTGCGAGGGCATTTACGGCGCGCGCTAGGCCCTTCCAACGGGTACGATCTCATAGGCGCGCGACTCAATGGATCTAAACAACTTTATCGCGCGCGAAACGATACAAAATTTTACTCTCTAGGTGCGCAGGCAAAAAGGAGGAAAAAGCGGTGTTCACAGTAGTGGAGAGCCTTATCAGCGGTACTGTAGGTCCCGCCTCCTCTCCTCACTGCTCGAACCCTTGATCTCCGATCCGTCAGACCTCTTCTGCCCCATCTGTCGCGCCATCTCGGCGTAGCTCGGGGAGAGGTCGTACTCCGGCACCATGGAGAATCCCGTGGGCAGCGATCCGGTACCGGGCTGCTCAAGGCCAAAGGCAAGGTCTCTGATCTTGTCTTTGGGCACGGCGAAGATCAGCTCGTCGTCTTGGGCTCCGGCACGCCCCCGGTCCCCTCTACAGGGAATGGCGGCCTGACATTTCCCTGTCAGCAGAGCTGGCACTACCGCGTAGACGCAGGCGGCGTGGCCTCCCAGTACTGTGGCGACGTCTCGACCGTCGTGGTATGCTATCCCAAGTAGGAGTCTCGTGAGCTGCGCGGAGTTGCAGTATATCACAGCGACATCCGGCTCGAAGATTGCGGTCGTCAGAGGTGCGGCGACGATACCAACGTACTTCCCGGTCTCCAGCCTCGGAAACTCCCGTGCCCAGTTGGCGCCGGCCTCATGAGAGGCGACTCCATCAGGGTAGCGGTTGTTTCCATCAAGAAAGTACTGCGGGGGCTCGGCGAGGCCGAACCCGATGACGGGCTCGGGGCACCACATGTCCTCGAAGAGCTGGGCTACGCACTCCCCGTATTTCCTTGACAGTGCGAAGGCCTGGCACGTGGAGAGGCACTTCCCGTAGTCGACGGTGGGGCGCTTCGCCATCTCAGGCACTTCGTCCCTGTCCTCTAGCATCTTGACCGCCAAGGGATGGCTCGACGGCCAGATCTGCTCCACGATCCGCTTCCCGTACTCGTTAAACTCACCCAGTGTAACCACCATTTGACCCTTTGTCCTCTATCCCATAAATATTCAGCACCCTCAAAGGCCCTGGGCAAGGGAGTGAAGGTGCGCGCTTAGACTAGCTGGAGCGCGTGAGAGAATAATTCATCTTTCCACTCGCTTGTGACATTCATTACATGTTTCGTGCGCGCGCCCTAGAGATACCTGTCGAACCATCTGAGAATATGACGGAGCCTCTGTATCCTGTGGCTAGGCTTTCCCACCCTACTCAATCCATGGCTGTTGTTGGCGAACCTTATGTACTCTACGTCCCGTTTCAACCGCTTAAGTGCGTAGTAAAGTTGTTCTCCCTCTGGGAGGGGACACCGGTGGTCGAATTCTGAGTGGATTATCAAGAGTGGGGTAGTCATCTTGTCAGCGTACGTGATTGGGGAGTGCTTAAGGTACTTCTCTGGTATCTCCCAGGGCTCTTGGTACTGACCTATCCCCGAGTAACCCCAGCTCACATCGCTGTACCCGACCTGACTGTACCAGTTGCAGACCGAGCGCATGGTGACCGCCGCCTTAAATCTGTCAGTATGGCCCACGGTCCAGTTGGTCATGAAACCACCGAAGCTTCCTCCTGCGACGCCCAACTTCTCCCCGTCTATATAGTCGTAGTTCTCAAGGACATAGTCCACAGCCTCCATGAGGTCATTAAAATCCCTGCCTCCCCATGTCCCTTCAGCGACACCTGCAAACTCCTCACCGTAGCCAATGCTGTCCCTGGGGTTCGTGTAGACTACAGCGTATCCATTCTTTGCCAATAACTGGAACTCGTGCTCCGCGGTGCCAAGCTTAAATCCGTATGCTCCGTGAGGGCCTCCATGTATCTCAAGGATCATGGGATACTTAGCGCCCGGCTGGTATCCATGTGGCTTCACTATCCACCCCTGTACTTTAACCCCGTCACTTGCAGTGAACCAGAACTCCTCGGGAGGGCTTATCATCCACCTTTCCATTATCTCGGAGTTAAAGCATGTAAGGCGCCGCTGACCAGAGTCATCATAGATGTATAACTCGCTGGGCCAACACGCGTCGGAGGCGTCGAAGGCGAACACAGTTGCATCGCTGTTCATGCTGAAGGAGTTTACGGTCATATTTCCCTCAGTGACCTGTATCACGTTTCCAATTTTCAAGTCTAGCCTATAGATATGGTAGCTACCGTGATTTGGTGCCCTAAAGAAGATGTAGCGAGGGTGCACCCAATCTATACTGGAACCATAGGCACCGACTGTCCTGTCGAAGGCCTCTGTTAGATTTCTGCTCTCACCGCCTCCAATTGGTATAACCCATATATCCGTGTTCAGGTAGCGGGGATGAGCAATGTCATCAGGCTTACGCCCCGTGTACAGCAACTGCTCCCCATTGGGGGACCAAGACACCGAGTTGATGATCGAGTTGCCATTTGTTACCTTACGTGGTTTACCCCCAGAGGGTAATATGTAGATGTCCCGCATCCTAGAGTAGTCACCGTCCTCCGGGTTCGCCACGTAAACGATACTATTACCATCCGGTGCCCAGCTTGGGGATAGCACGTCGTAGGGGCCGCTGGTTATCTGCTTCTTTGTCCCATTCTTAAGATCCAGAATAAAGACGTGAGACCGAGTGTAAGGGTAGTACCCCTGACCGTCCATCTTATACCTGAGCTTTGTGATCCACATGACATCATCCACATATTCCTCAGGGGTTTCTGTCGGCTCCTCGACCCTGCTAAGGTACAATAACCTCCCGCCATCAGGGGAGAACCTCAAGTTACTAACAGATCCCTCAACAACTGGTCTTGCCTCACCTCCCATAGCTGGCATCGCCCAAAGCCGGCTCTTCTTTACTCCCCCTTTGACTCTATCGGAGGAGAAGTAGATAATCCTACCATCCGGGGACCACATAGGCGATGTGTCGCTTCCATCACAATAGGTCAGCTGTTTCACTTCCCCACCCGATGAGGGAATTACCCACACATGGGACTCATAGCCATCCTCGTTCATATCCACAATAGACCTAACGAAAAGGATCAAGCTGCCGTCGGGAGAGATCTGAGGGAACGACACGGGGGAACCGTGGGGAAGAGGCCCCACATCATATTTCTCAAGCTTTAACATACAGTAGGAAAGAGGCCATCTCGAGTATTTATCGAATCTCATCCAGAAAAAGTTAGTTACGTTAGTCTATGGTAATTTATAATGAGATCTCCCCCGCAATCTTCAACACTATCCAAGGTTGCGCACGCAAAGGAGGCTTCTCCTTCCGAGTTGAAGTGGATGGCTTCGCGCGCGTGAACATAGATTGAGGCTAGCCTTCTCCACGTATCTTGTACAATTCCTCGGAGGCTAGCCTCGCAGCTACAGCGCAGACCCCCGGACACTTGTCCAACCCCTCATTCCGATACCACCACTCGGCGTCTTCGTCCTTGAAAAAGTCGATGCTGCGTCCGAAGAGCTGCTCCTGTATCTCCATGCACTTCACCGTTCCGTACTTTTCCTTAAACCGGTCGAAGATGCTTGAAGCAGCTCTCATAGTGTCCACATACCCGTCGAAGTCGTCAAGCCTAGTGGTGCCCGTCTCCAGCCCAATCGCCATTAGAGCCCCTATGAGCGCCCCACAGGTCTCGCCCTTCCTTGCGACGCCAGCTGACAGCGCCGTGCTAGACTTGAACGCGGCAGTGAACGCACTATCGTTATCAATGATCCTCATGTGCGTCTGCAGTGCGTGAAGGACACACCTAGCGCATCCCTCGTAGGCACGGTTGTTGTCGTAAGCGGCCTTGGCTACCCGGTCCAGTATTTTCGCCTTCGACCCAGCTTTATCGCTACGGGTGTCGTATCTCGCAGTTTCTCCAGGGTAATGATTCTTCGACATACAGATCTACCTTTAGGTTCTCGATTGACTTTTTAAACAAGCGTCCAAATTTCAGCCACGTGCTTTTTTATGGTGACGCGCGCGCATCTAAAAAATTGTCGAGCCAGCGCCTAGTTACTTCTACACGCGCAGGTTAGTAATAGAATTTTTTTCAGCTACAATAGTAGTTATAGTTTTACCAACGTCCGAAAAACGACGTATCTTCTCGCTAATGGCGTTTTTAACGACTTCCGTGTTTTCACACAAGATCGCGCGCGTCCCCTTTTCTTTCCTTCTCGATCTAGATCCCTACAAGCGACCTATTTACCAATAATCGGCAACTATTTTATCAATATAACCCAAACATTAAACATGGTCAAGGCAGCGACCTTGGAAAACGTTGGAAAGCTCAGGGTTGTTGAATACCCGGAGCCTGATGTCCAGTTAAACGGATTCTTAATGCAGATGGAGATCTGCGGTGTCTGCGGAACAGACATACACCTATATGACGGCAAAATGAAGGTTCCCCACCCTGTCATACTGGGCCACGAGTTCGTCGGCGTAATAGAGGAGATAGGTGATCAAGCTCGCGGCCACGAGGTCCGAGGACAGCCTCTTGAGGAGGGCGATAGGGTCGTCGTCGTACCAGGTACCAATCGGTTCTGCGGCAATTGCTATTTCTGCAACTTCATGCCCCACAAACCCACTCTCTGCACAGGCAGGAAGGTGATGGGAGTAAATACCACGAGCGCTGAGCCGCCCCATCTCCTAGGCGGCTGGGCCGAGAAGATATACGTCGACGCCGAACACTTCTGGGTTTACAAGGTGCCCGACGAGGTGCCCCCCGAGGTAGCGGTACTCAGCGAGCCCATGGCCGTCAGCAGCAGGGCCTTCGAGCGTTCCGTGGCGCCCGGGCTCCCAACCTATGGGGAGGGGTTCGGGGCTGGAGGCAGCATTGTAGTGCAAGGAGCCGGAGCCATTGGACTTCTCGCTGTAGCCACCGCTGCTCTCAGTGGTGCAGGGAAGATAATCAGCGTCGACATGGTTGATGAGAGGCTCGAGATGGCGATGAAACTCGGGGCCGACTATGTCATCGATATGAAGCAGTTCAAGACGGCGGATGAGAGAGTCGCCAAAGTAAATGGACTCACAGGCGGAATGGGCGCTGATGTCGTTATCGAGTGCGTTGGCGTCCCAGCTGCGGTACCTGAGGGCATCGACATGACCCGACGTGGCGGCAAGTTCGTGGAGGTCGGACATTATACAGATCCAGGACCAGCGGTAATCAACCCTCATATAATCTGTTTTAAGGACATGGACATACTTGGGAGCTGGGCGTATCCGCCAACACAGTTCGCCACCAGCCTGGACCTGATGTGGCTTAGCATGGAAAGATTGCCCTTACACGAGGTCGTCACTCATAAATACAAGGTAAAGGACGCCCAGAAGGCCATCGAGGCAGTGAAGGCTCGTAAGGGCATTAAGAGCGTTATACAGGGCTAACTTTTTGTAATACTGTCGCGCGCGCGAGTGATATGCGCACGCTCACGACAAGGAAGATTTATGCGCGCGTGAAAATAAGATGTCTTTGTATGAAACTTAGAATTCTCTATGATAACGAAGTAAAAGAGGGCTTTAAGAGCGGATGGGGGTTCTCATCTCTCGTTGGAGAGGAGCTACTATTTGATGTAGGCGCCGACTTGGACATTTTGATCTTCAACATGCGTAGAGCCTCCGTTAATCTTGACCGAATCGATAAGGTTGTCTTATCTCATGAACACGGAGACCATGTGGGCGGGATACGGGTTTTAACCATGCTAGGGGACGTTCAATTATTCACACCCAAGTCTTTCTCAGAACGATACAAGAGGGTGTTGACCTCATTCCCAAACGTTACTCTCACAGAAATCGATGAAGTTAAAGAAATCTCTGAAGGCCTATTCACCTCAGGTGAACTTGGTAGGTTCACAAAGGAACAATCCCTGATCGTGAAAACTGACAAAGGATTGACAGTTATTACAGGCTGCTCCCATCCAGGGCTAGAAAATATACTGAAAGTGGCTTCTAGATTCGGTGATATCTATGGTGTGGTGGGCGGCTTCCACGGCTTCCGTAAGCTCGAAGCCTTGAAGGGTATAGAGTTAATTGTTCCCTGCCATTGCACAGTGCGGAAAAAGGAGATATTAGCCCTTTACCCAAGGACAAGTATTAAGTGTTCAGCCGGTTGCAGAATCGAGATCTAACAGAGGTGAATCTTCCCCGCGCGCTCGAATCGCAATCCGATGAACGCGATGGTTAAAAGTCAAGTGGATTCGTTGAGTTATTTCGCGCTCATGTAAGTTTAATATCCCCTCCACGAATCCATACTAGATATAGATGGTTGAGACAGCTCCATACGGTTCGTGGAAGTCACCTATCACAGCCAGCCTGACAGCCTCCAGCAGCATCAGGATCAGCGATTTGCGGCTGGAGGAAGGCAAGGTCTACTGGAGTGAGATGCGACCGGATGAGAAGGGCCGCTGCGTAGTCGTGGAGTACACGGACGCAGGGGCCAGGGACCGCACACCGGAGGCCTACAACGCAAGAACGACCGTCCATGAGTACGGCGGTGGTGCGTATAACGTCATAGACGGGGCTGTCTACTTCTCCAATTTCAGGGACCAGCTCGTGTACAGATGCAAGAATGGGAGTTCCCCGGTTAGATTGACGGTTGATTCAGACAAGAGGCACGCGGACTACATATACGATCCCTGGAGGAACCGCCTAGTCTGTATCAGGGAGGATCACAGCGACGGGGCTCATGAAGCCGTCAACTCCATCGTTAGCATCTCCACTGAGGATGGATCCTCGGAGACCCTGGTCGAGGGAAACGACTTCTACTCCAATCCCCGGCTTAGCCAAGACGGGAGCAGGCTCGCCTTCATGACGTGGAATCACCCCAACATGCCCTGGGACGGCTGTGAGCTCTGGGTGGCAGAGGTCGAGGAGGACGGCTCCCTGGGGTCGATGACTCTGGTCGCAGGAGGTTCAGAGGAGTCGATAGTCCAACCCGAGTGGTCTCCCGACGACGTGCTCCACTTCTCCTCGGATCGGGACGGCTGGTGGAACCTATACAGATGGAGGGAAGGCAGGGTCGAAAAGATATATCCAATGGAAGCCGAGTTCGGGGGCCCTCACTGGGTCTTCGGCCTTTCATACTATGGTTTTGATAGTCTCGGAAGCATCATTGCGATCTACAGCAAGGACGGCTTCAGGCGTCTGGCGAGGATAGACGCGGAGGAGGGGACCATGGAGGAGATCGAGACGAGGTACTCCGACCTGAGCTGCCTCAAGGTTGGGGAGGGATGCGCTTTTTTCATTGGGGGCAACTACAAGGCTGCGCCGGAGGTGGCGAGGCTGGACCTTGAGAGCGGCGAGATCCGGGTCCTGAAGAGGAGCGAAGAGTTGAAGGTCGACGAAGGCTACCTCTCGACTCCTGTGCCCATAGAGTATCCTACGGAGAAGGGGAAAACCGCCCACGCCATTTTCTATCCCCCGGCCAACAGGGACTATGCTCCGCCGGAGGGTGAGCTTCCGCCCCTCATTGTCAAGGTCCACGGCGGTCCGACGAGCGCGACGACGACTACCCTGAGCTGGGGCATCCAGTACTGGACTAGCAGGGGGTTTGGTCTGGTCGACGTCAACTACGGGGGCTCGACCGGCTACGGGAGGGAGTACATGCGTCGCCTCATGGGTAACTGGGGGGTGGTGGACGTTGATGACAGCGTCAACGCCGCCAAGCACCTCGCTGAGCAGGGGCTCGCGGATCCGGATAGGACGGCCATCAGGGGAGGGAGCGCCGGTGGCTACACGACCCTTTGCGCCCTCGCCTTCAGGGATTTCTTCAAAGCCGGCGCCAGCTACTACGGCCTCAGTGACCTTGAGGTCTTTGTCGGTGACACCCACAAGTACGAGAGTCGCTATCTCTTCAGTCTCGTGGGGCCCTATCCTGAGAGGAGGGACCTCTACAGGGAGCGATCTGCCGTTAATTACCTTGACCAGATTAGGGCGCCGATGATCATCTTCCAGGGATTGGAGGATAAGGTTGTTCCCCCGAATCAGGCGGAGTTGATGGTCGACGCGCTTCGGAGGAATGGTCTGCCTGTGGCTTACGTGCCTTTTGAGGGGGAGCAGCACGGTTTTCGGATGGCCGAGAATATCATGAGGAGCCTGGAGGCTGAGCTTTATTTCTACTCTAAGGTGTTCGGGTTCACTGTCGCGGATGAGATTGAGCCCGTTCGCATCGAAAACTTGGGAGAATAATCTACACGGCTCTACCCTTAGAAGAAGACTGGACGGACATCACCAATACTCAGCCTTGTGGGCGAGGGGTCCGTGGTCCAGTACAGCATCTTCATGTCCCGGAGCAAGCGGGGGGCTATCGTGGTGGAACGGTTGGCTAGGTACTACGGGGCTCAGGTGGACGCATTCAGGGGAGAAATGGTAAAATTCTATACCTCTTACACACATTTAAATAACACTTAATGAGTGAAGATTTTCAATCTACCTTCTAACCAGCCAGCTCGGGCGTTCTCCACCTCATCGATCCCTTCGACGTAGGGCTTGATGTCCAGAAGTAGCGTGCCTTCCAAAGCGTCGAGTCCCCTTACTCTCAACAAGTTTTCATGTCTCCCAACCAGTTGTACAATAGAATATCCGATGGGATTTGGTCGGTTTGGTGACCTTGTGGTAAATAGTCCATGTAGCTCCGTGTCCCAAGGAGTCGTTATCTTGAGTTGGTAGGCCTCCGATTTGTGGAGCCAGTAGAGTACGTGTAGGTGAGAGAAGCCCTCAATGTCCTTCAGCCCTTCACTATATTCATTAAATACTTCGATCTCTGAGACGACCTCGGGTCTTTGACATCCCTGTGGTGGGGCATTTTTCCTCGTCTTATAGGGGGAGTGGATTATTCCGATTGGTCGCAACTCAATCTTTGGCTCCATCTTCTGATCTCGCGTGTGTATCTCGCGCAATACAAGTTTAATTTTCTTGCTAGTTAGTTTACTGTGGCTGTTATGTTGGGTTTTCGGGTGTAGGTCTGGGTTTTTGTTGGGTGCCTGTTTTGGTGGGTTGGGGTCGGGTTTGCGTGCTGTTTGGGGGTGTTTTGGGGTTGCTTTTGTCTTTTGGGAGGTTTTTGGGTGTTGGTGTCCCTCCCCTTTTTTGTTATTTTTTAATTTATGTATCAGTGATTTGTGTTTGTTGTCGATAAAGCGTTTTTAGTGGTTGTGCCCTCGTTGGGTGGAGCGGGGGACTAGAACTCTCTGAGGATTGGCGTCGTCAAAGGCTCTGCCTCCCGCTCCTCTAGTTGCTGCGTATATACATTTTATACGTGTTGTGTAACGGGTCATTACGTGTAGTTAAACGTATAAAAGGGGGGGTGTTCATCGGTAACCGTCTTACTACCTTGTTTGGTGCAATTTGTGCTGCAGGGAGTTTTGTGATTGTGTTTTATAAGTCAATAACATGGTTCCGTCTGAATAATTCTCATCGTTGTAGATGACAGTACTCCAAATAATGGTATAGGCTTATGTATATATACAAACAAATAATCTTTACGAAGAAATGCCTTACAACACCCCTTAGGCTGTTGACGAGAAACCATAATAGTCAAACTTAACTTTTTCTTTCCAAAACATCTAAATAAACACCGGCACCCCAACCATACTCGTGAACACCACCCAGCTCTACCGGGTACTCCCCATCGCCTTCGCAGCAATCCTCGTAGCCACAGCCGGATACACCGCCTACACCTACGCCCTCCCCCTCACAGAGACCCAGACCATCACCCTCGCCACCATCCGCCACACCGCCACCTACGACTACACGGCCCACCTCAGGAACAACACCTACTACAACACTAGCACCCTCAGGCCAGGAGACGGCTCCATCTACACAGCCATCACCGACACAGTAGACATTAGCTTCAACCACACCTTCAACGCCTTCCCGCCCCCCACCAACACCAGCATCAGGGCAGACGTCGACGTAGAGCTGGAGGCCCCCGACAAGTGGAGCAGGACCCTCAAGCCCCACGAGATCGACCGGCTCCTCTACCTCCAGGGCAGCAACCCCTTCACCCTCACCCTCAACAAGACACTGCTCGACGAGGTCGTCGACGTCATCAGCGAGGAGGTCGGCCTGCGTGCCACCACCTACAACCTCAACATCAAGCCCACCATCCGCGCCATAGCCACCGTCCGCGGAGAGGTCGTCACCGAGCTCTTCACCCCCACCCTCACCGTCAGCTTCATCACCGGAGGAGACCTCGG
>Ga0180437_10007594_pt1 | contig 14035 bp, 8 predicted proteins | sample SS_ome_4_FD_132410 | JGI IMG/M metagenome (GOLD analysis project Ga0180437, IMG submission 132410) | Hypersaline lake sediment archaeal communities from the Salton Sea, California, USA - SS_3_D_1 metaG | ecosystem: Environmental > Aquatic > Non-marine Saline and Alkaline > Hypersaline > Sediment...
CCGTTCTGGAAGGTGACGACGTATCCTTCCGGCGCCAGGTGACCGGCCACGTCCCGCGCGGCCTGCTCCACGTGGGTGGCCTTCATCGCCAGGTAGACCGCGTCGAACGGCCCCGCGACCTCGTCCAGGTGCGTGTGCACGGGTGCCGGCACGGTGCACTGGCCCTCCGGCGTCGTGACCCGCAGCCCGCCGGCGCCCACGGCCTGGCAGATCCCCTCGTTGTGCGTGACGACCGTGAGGTCGTGCCCGGCCTGCAGCAGCCCTCCGGCGATCACCCCGCCCACCGCGCCGCAGCCCATCAGCAGCAACCGTTGTCCCTTGTCCGTCTGTGATGCCATCAGATTGGTCTCCTCTCCTTTGTTGACCGCCTACGCCTGCTTCTCCGCAATGACGACCGGGATTCTCGCGTGTCTGCTGAGGCCCCGGCCGCTGCGCACCGTCACCGTGACGCGCAGGCCCGCGGCGGTCGCTATCCGCTTGTAATGGGCAAGCACGCTCTCCCCGTCACCGCCGAAGATGAAGCCCATCACCCGGCGCAGGAACCGGCTGTCCGTGTCGAGGACCATGCCGACGACGACGAGCCGTCCCCCGCCGGTGGCCTGGCCGGGGTGGGGGGGACGCAACAGACGGGCCGTCTCGCGCAGCGTCACCGGGTCGAGGATGTATGGAGAGGGGAAGGTGGAGACGATCGAGTCGAAACAGCCGTCGGCGAACGGCGCACGCTGGACCTCCCCGCGCACGCGCGGTGCCCGCACGCCCCGGCGCCGCATCTTGCGCGCGGTGACGCGCTGCATGGCCGGCGAGCGCTCCAGCCCGCAGGCGGACAGGCTCCGCCGGGCCATCTCGATCAAGAGCTCGCCGGTGCCAAACCCGATCTCCAGGATGCGATGGCCGTCCACGTATTCCAGCGCCATCCGGCGCCACCCGGCCCAGTGGCCCAGGCTGACCAGCCAGCTCACCGCGTCATACGCCCAGGCGAACTCGTAGTACAGGCGCTCCGCCGCCCAGGCGTACAGCCTGACCGGCCACCGCCTGCTCACATCCCTTCGTGCGCTCATCAATTTCCGCCCCAGTGTCCTACGTTTCACGAATCACGCTTCGTCTGCGATGTTTCCACGCATTATACACCAATTGGCAAATCGGCAAGTCTGCAAATCAGCAAATCTGCAAATTGCAGGGCCTGCAAATCTGCAAAGGGAGGGAGGAAGAGCACCCTCACCCCAACCCTCTCCCAAGGGGAGAGGGGGAAGAGCGGGGAGACCGCGTCCCCTGGGTTAGCGGTGACCCGACCCCCCACGCAGTGGGGGCCCCTACTGCGTAGGGGGCTTCCATAAGGCTGCAAGCCCTCTACGAAGTAGGAGGTTCCGTGACGGCCAGCTCAGGCAGTTCGCCGAAGGTTTCGACGTATTCCAACGATTGGTGGCGGAAGTAGGTGTTGTACAGCTCCGCGTAGTGGCCGCGGCGGGCCATCAGCTCCCCGTGGGTGCCCTCCTCGATGATCCGCCCGTGGTCGATGACGATGATCCGGTCGGCGTGCTTGACCGTCGACAGGCGGTGGGCGATGACGATCGCCGTCCGGTCGCGCATGATCGTGTCCAGCCCCTCCTGGATCTGCATCTCGGTGAACGGGTCGACGCTGGCCGTGGCCTCGTCCAGGATGAAGATGGCCGGGTCCTTGAGCAGCACGCGCGCCAGCGCGACCAGTTGCCGCTGGCCCATCGACAGGTTGGCCCCCCGCTCGCCCACGTCGGTGTCGAGCCCATCGGGCAGGTCGGCCAGCCAGTCCCCGCGGCTGATCCGCGTCGCCGCCCTGCGCACCTCTTCGTCGCTCGCCTCGGGCCGGCCGTAGCGCACGTTGTCGCGCACCGTGCCGGAGAAGAGGAACGGCTCCTGCGGCACCAGCCCGATCCGCCGGCGGTACTGGTCCAGGTCCAGCCGGCGGACGTCCCGCCCGTCGATCAGGAGCTCCCCGTGCTGAAACTCGTAGAAGCGGGCGATCAGCCGGGCGAGGCTGCTCTTGCCCGCGCCGGTGTGGCCGACCAGCGCCACCGTCTCCTGGGGACGAATCTCGAGGCTGAAGTCCGGCAGCACGGTCTCCGCGTCCGTGTATCGGAAGGCCAGGTGGCGGAACGCAATCCGGCCCTCCAGCCGGTCCACCGGTTCGGCCGCCGCCTGGACCACCTTGGGCTCGGCGTCGATCAGCGCGAACACCCGCTCGGCGGCCGAGAGCCCGTCCTGGAACTGGCTCCAGAACGAGGCGATGTTCATCAGCGGCCACCAGAAGAAGCCCACCGCCTGCATGAACAGGTACCAGTCGCCCGGGCTCATCCCCTGGCCCAGCGTCGCCAGCCCCCCGGCGTAGGCCAGCGCCGCCGTGCCCAACCCCGAGGCCAGGCCCATGATCGGGAAGATCGTGTTGAGCGTCAGCCCGCGGCGCAGCCCGACCTGGTAGGCCTGCCGGTTGTTGGCGTCGAAGGTGGCGTAGATGGCCTGCTCCTGGCGGAAGCTCTTGGCGACCACGATGCCGCTGATCGACTCCTGGATCTGGGCGTTGATCTTGGCCGTCACCCGGCGGGCACGCTGCGTCACCTGGCGGGCGACCCGCCGGAAGCTGAGCGCGATCGCCACGGCGAAGGGGGACATCCCGATGAGGAGCAGCGTCAGCCCGGTGTTGATGGCGAACAGCCACGCAGCCAGCAGGGCGACCAGCAACACCTGGCTGAGGAGGTCCAGCACCAGCGTGACGACGGTGGAGAAGTCCTGGGTATCGGACGTGATCCGGCTGACGACCTTGCCGGACGGGTGCTCGTCGTAGAAGGACATATCGTGCCCGACGGTGGCGTCGAAGGCATCCTCCCGCAACTTGAGCACCACGTCCCCGATCACGCGGGCGGAGTACAGTTGCCGCACGTAGTTGAAGATCCAACCGACCACCCCCAGCAGGAGCACGCCTCCCGACAGGAGCAGCATCATCTCGACCTCCGGGTTGCCGGTCAACAGGTCGATCGCCTTCGAGATCAAGATCGGCGCGCCGGTCCCCGCCACCGAGCTGAGCGTGATCATCGTGGCCACCACCACCATGCGCCAGCCGTGGGGCCGGAAATAGCCCACGATCCGCCGCACCAACTCACGGTCGGAGTAGTTTCGGTCGTACGCCTCGGTGTCGAGGCCGTCCAGTACAAAGCCCATAGTCTCTCCTGTGGGGCGAGTTTCGTGTCTCGGGTTTCGTATTGCGTATTTCGTGTTCCGTACTTGTCACGCACCACGAAACACGGAACACGAAATACGGAACACGCAATAGCGTAATGCGTAATCCGTGGTTCGCGAAGTCCCACGTTTCACGCTTCACGCTTCACGTTTCACTTCTTCAATCGTACCTCGCGAATATGCGGCGATACTCCTCGCTGCGCTGCATCAGCTCCTCGTGTGTGCCCTGGGCGACGAGTTGGCCGCCGCGGAGGACCAGAATGCGGTCGGCCCAGCGGATCTGGCTCAGGCGGTGGGTGATGATGAACGTCGTCCGCTGGCGGCTGATGCGGCGCATGGCTTGCTGGATCCGGTCCTCGGTGGCGCTGTCGATGGCGCTGGTCGAGTCGTCCAGGATCAGGATGCGCGGATCGGTCAGGAAGGCGCGGGCGATGGCGATGCGCTGCCGCTGCCCGCCGGAGAGCGTCACGCCCCGCTCGCCCACCTCGGTCTCGTATCCGGCGTCGAACCCGGTGATGAAGTCGTGAGCCTGGGCCTCGCGGGCCGCCCGCTCGATCGCCGCCCGGTCCGCGTCGTTGCAGCCGAAGGCGATGTTCTCGGCCAGTGTGCGGGAGAAGAGGAACACGTCCTGCTCGATGGTCGAGATCTGCGAGCGCAGCGACTCCAGGCTCCAGTCGCGCACGTCCGCGCCGTCGACCAGCACCCGCCCGCTGTCGGCGTCGAAGATGCGGTTGATCAGCCGGGTGAGCGTCGTCTTGCCGGAGCCGGTCTGGCCCACGATGGCGACGGTCTCGCCGGGCCGGGCGGTGAAGGTGACGTCCTGAAGCACGCGGGTGCCGTTGTAGCTGAAACTGACGTTCTCGAACACGACCTCGCCGCGGATCGGGCGGGCGACGCCGGCTTCGTTCTCGTCCAGCTCGGTCTCGGTGTTGATCAGCTTCAGGATCCGCTCCGCGCTGGCGACGCCCAACTGGACCAGGTTGAAGGAGAAGATGGAGATGAAGGTGGGGAAGCGCAGCGTGCCCAGAAGCCCCACGTAGGTGACCACCTGCCCCAGGCTGAGGATGCCCGCCCGCCACGCCAGCAGTGCGTGCAGGAAACCCCCCGCCCAGGCCAGGCTGAACATCAACATTGGCAGGTAGCGGGCCTCGATCTCTCCCTGCTGGACGAAGAGGTCGCGGAAGCGGCGGGCATTGCGGGCGAACCGCTGCCACTCGTGCCGCTCCTGGGCGTTGGCCTTGACCACCTCGATCCCGGCGACGGCCTCCGCCAGCCCGGCGTTCATCGTTCCGAACTGCTCCCGCTGGGCGATGGAGACCGGCTTGAGGCGCCGGTTGTAGTCGATCACCGTCACCGCCAGCAGCACGGTGAAGATGGCGGGGACGAGCAACATCCGCCACTCGAGTTGGGCGATCAGGACGATGGGGACGACGAGCGCCATCAGCGCGTCGACGATCAGGATCAAGCCGGGGCTGAACATCAGGTTGAGCTGGCGCACGTCGTTGGTTGCCCGGGCCATGATGTCCCCGATGCGCTGCCGGCCGTGGAAGGTCTGGCTCTTGCCCAGCAGCCTGACGTACAATTCGTCGCGGGTGTCCCGCTCGATGTGCTGGGCGACGAACTCGCCCGAGTAATTGCGCGCCAGCCCCGACACGCCCTGGACGATGGCCATAGCGACAATGCCCAGCGCGGCTGTCGCCAGCTCGGCCCGCTGCCAGCCAGGCGCGGTGACCAGGTCAAACCCCTGGCCGATGAAGACCTGGCGGTAGCTGTAGGACAGGTTGTTCAAGATGGCGGCCAGGATCACGCCCAAGGGGAACAGGGGATACCGCAGCAGGTGGGAGGCGATCCACCGCACCGGCGCGGAGCGGTTGTAGTGATGTTCGTTTTCCGGTCTGAATTCTCGCTTGCTCATAGGTCGTCTGCCGTCGATGGGGGTGCGCGTCGCTCGTGGCGAAGGTACCGCCTGTCCGCCGCGAGACCGGTGACGGCGCCCGCGGCGGACTGCCAAGTGTACCACGTTCCGCTGGAATTGCCACCTTGAGTATACCAGGGATTGATGTCACTTTGCGTCATATTTGTGATCGAGAGTTAGAAAATATGTTCTATCGACCGAAACCTTTAGGGTCTGGAGTCTTGCGGGCGTCGGATAGCAAATCCGACCTACGGCTGGCAGGGGGCGGGGGAGGGCGACGATGCGTGGGGACCCTTGCCCATCAGCTCCACGCTGTTCCAGATGACGTCCAAGACCGGCAGGCCGCGCTATGTCTTCGTCCGTAAGCCCGGGGCGAGCCGCTGGACGAGATCCCCGCGGGCGGTACGTGTTTGTGATTGGGATGCGTAGGGGGAAGTTTCGGATCATTCGGGTGAGGCCACGGCCTGTTCCCGTCTCAACCAAACCTTATACAGACCGTGCCATTCGAGGAAATCGTGGAAGTGCGGATCTTCGCCGTCATCGAACTCAGATAGTTGGCCCGATTCCATGGCCTCGTAGAAGTCCTGCACAAGATCTTCTCCAGAGTGTGTTGAAGTTGGACGAACTCGAAAAGCCCCACCGGCCTGGAGAACTCCACCAGGAAATCCAGGTCGCTGCTCGGTCCAGCTTCGCCCCGCGCCGCGGAGGTGCAGGGACGCGGAGGGGAGGGAAGTCAACGCAGAGGCGCAGAGGCGCAGAGACGCAGAGGGGGAGGATCATACTGCATCCGCGCGCGGCGGTGGGATGAGTGCGGGTGGATACTCCGCTCGGAAGGCTCGCAGCCCCCGTCCACGGGGGCGTCCCATGCAAGACTGACTTGGTCGTAGGGTCACCCGCGGTGCTTGCCAGGACACCGTGCGCATCGTTGCGGTTTGGCACTGACGACAAAAGGAGAATACTACTTGGTGATCTTCTCAGGGAACCACGGATGGGAGAAATTGAAATACACGATGTTCCTCACACAAATCCCCGGACCCTAACGGAGGTTGGTGGGTAAATTTCGGACTGGGAATGCCTTCATCTGATCTCCGAAGGGCTATCTCATGTCACCGCCCCAGCAACGGCACGCTACGCTTGCCCCGATGTGCTCGTTTGCCCCGCATATAGGCCAGGAGTTCGTGACCGGGTGGCAGGCACTCCTCGGCAACTTCGTATACGTCCTGCCAGGTTGCCTGGTGGATCGTCGCGCTCTCGGCTGCGGCCGGTACAAGCTCCGCCAGGCGCCCGGTGTGCTTGGCCACGTGCCTGGTCTTGCCTGCAAGCTCGCTGGTCAGGACGAGGTGGAGGACGTCGCAGCCAGCCGCATGTGTCAGGTACAGCCCTGCCAGGTACTGGCGGTGCATCTGATCCACTCCGTACGCGTTGAGCGCGGGCTTCCGGCTGGGAGGGCCAAAGCCGGATAGCCACTTGAGCTCACAGAATATGGTGGTGGTACCTGCCTGAAGAATCAGATCGACTTCGGTGTTGGCCACTTCCTCCATAAGCCGGAGCTTTGCTGCGACTCGATCTTTGCCCACCTGGCCTACGGCGTCTGGATTGTCGTCCAGCATGTGCAAAACAAATGTGCTGTTCCAGCCCCGTGGGTGGGTCAACTTGCCGTCGGTGTTTCGCCGCAGCTCAAAAGTGGGTGGCAGGCCCAGAAAACGATTGATCTCGGCCTGGGCCGATTCAGCGTCCTCTACGGTGGCTGCCTGCTCGCGCAGATAGGCATATACGGGACGGGTGAAGAAGACAGCTTGAGAACCGGCGGCCGCCCAGTCGGCTGAGGTTTCCACCCCGGCGCGTTCGAGAAACCGAGGCAGAAAGCACGACCGGTAGTCGGCGCCAAGTAGAACGCCCAGCACTTTGGCTTGAACGTTGGGTTCCGAATGCGAAAGCTGCTCCAGATCTGGTGTGATTTCCATCTTCATCTGCGCTTCTAGTATACACCCCTCGCCCAGACCCACGGTGCGCTGCTGGTGGATCTGGACCGACTGGACCACGACTTGCAGACGGCAGAGGCCGGGCCGTAGGAGCATCCCCCTCTCACCCGTTCAACCACCGCACCTGCCCGACCCAATCCTCCGCCCGCGTGTCCGAAAGCAGCCGGTCCAGCGCCGCGATCAGGCCGGAGAGTGTCCAGCTCGACTGGGCGGCCAGGATGATGCCGCCGTGGTGGGGGTAACGCCGGGCCAGGGCCACGAAGTCGCGCACGTTGAAGGTGAAGATGCACCGTCCGTGGGCGGTCGCCAGCAGTAACTGGGCCTCGTCGCTGTCGTCCTTGGCAATCCACTCGTTCGGCGTCCGCGTCAGCGTCCAGGTGCGGCCGCGGTCCGGGCATAGGTAGCTTCCATGGCCTGCTCGGCCGAGATCGCGGCGTCGATCTCGGTTTGGTGGGCGTCGTAGAAGGCCAGGGCCTCGTCTACCTGAGCCTCGCTCAGCTCATAATCGGCCGCGATTTGGGCGGGCGTCATCTCCCACCGCTGATTAGCGACCACCACCGTCTGCACCCGGATCCCGGTCCCGCGCAGGATCGGCGTGGGCTGTCCCGCAGCGCCGCGGCGGTAGGTGATGCATGGGAACGATCTGCGCCGTCTTCGCGGAGATGCCTTGGCTTTCGGCCGACGCGTAGACATATCCGCTCCATCAGCGACGATCCGCTCCTGCGGCGTCGGTGTCAGTGTTGGCGTGGCCGCTAACTGCGGTGCTTGCGTCGACGGTGGTGTCGTCGCGCATCCCGCGGTCTCCCCCGCACTGTGACCGTCGGCGAGGTAGCTAGCTGAGCACGGCCCACTGGCAGCAAGGACAATGTCACGACGGTCGGCGGCGGGGTTCTCGTCATCGTTGTTCCTCTTCAATGCTTCTACTTCCTTCCTACGTAGAGACCATAGCCGAAGTACTCGTCGAGGTTCTCCGGCGTCATCCCCTGCTCACGGACGCCCCGTACGAAGCTCCTGTAGGCGGGATTGCGGAGATACAGGTCCGCTATGCGCCAGAAGACGCGTAGCATCCCGCCCAATCCATATCTCCGGAGGATACCTTGGGTCTCGTCTTGGATTCCGATGGTGTGGACGCTCGCGACGATTTCCCGTAACCCGGCAGACTCCAACGTGGCCGCCCACTCCTCGCCAGTCAGCGGGCTCACGCTCGCGCCCACCTCCTGGGACGTCCAGGCGACCACCTCCGGCGGCGGGGGCGTCGTGAGCCAGGTCGATTCGTTGAGCCCCACGTAGCCGCCCGGCTTCGTCACCCGCGCGAACTCGTTCACCGCTCCCTGTTTGTCCTCGGGGAAGGCGGCCGCGGACTCCGTGATGACGGCGTCGAACAGGCCGTCATCGAAGGGGAGATCCTGGGCATCGGCCACCCGGAATTCGGTCCTGTCTGCGACTCCCTCTCTCCTCGCCCTCTCCTCGCACCGCTCGATCATACGTGGCACAATGTCGACGCCCATCACGCGGCAGCCATAGGTCTTGGCCAGGTAGACGGGCGTCACCCCCGCGCCGCAGCCTACGTCGAGGACGTAGCTGCCTTCGCCGATGTGGCAAAGCTCGACCAGCTTCTCCGTGGCCTCCATACCTCCCAGATGCTTGGTGAACCCCACCTCTGCCGCGAAATCGAAGAAACGCTCCTCTTGCCCCATTCGGCCATCCTCCTGTGCTGGATCGACCCCTATTCAACTCGAAGGACGTGTTGCCCGCTGTCTGAGCTTTTCGAAGATGACATCTCTTGGGAACCGCACTCTTCGTACGGTCCCATTATACCATAAGAACCTGCTTGCCCTGTATCTTCTCGACAGGCAAAGGAAGAGGTGGTGTGCGGGCGGCGAAGCCGCCCGCACACCACCTCCCCCGGTTTGCGAGAAGATCCCTTTCCCTTACCCTGCGCGGATACGACGTGGCAGGAGCTGCTGCCTCCCCTTCCACATATACCAAACCAGCATCCCCACCGCCACCGCGATCAGCAGCCATTCCTCCGGCTCCGGGACGCCGGTCACCGTCAGCGCGCTCTCCGGCACCGTCTCCCCGATTTCCTCGTACTCCCGCTCGAACCGGTCCTCGCCCGTCTCCAGTCTGTCCAGCAGTCTCTCCTGCCGCTCGTTGACCAGCACGATCATCGAGGAGTAGGGCGTCACGATGCCCTGGTCGACGGCGATGGCGTGCAGTTGGTCGAGCGTCTCCACCTGGCCCAGCGCGCCGCGCTGGCTCTGCGTCTCGGCCAGGATCAGCCGCCGCGCCGCCAGCGGTGCGAACCCGTCGCCGGACGGTGCTGCGTCGCCGGTCTCCGCCTGTGCGACTTCCGTCGGGACGACCGACCACGTGTAGCCGTCGACCACGTCGCCGATCGCGCCGGCCCCGGCGCCCGCCAGCGCGGCCGCCAACCGCGTCAGTGCCTCGTCGACGCTGTCCGCCGCGCCGCCGCCGCTGGCCTGGATCGCCTCCAGCGTCGCGTCGTCGTAGCCCAGCGAGAAGTCGCCGCCCAGGTGGACCATCCACACCGGCGCGCCGGGGATCGGGACGTCGATCCCGTCGCCGGCCAGTTCGTAGCCGCTGCCGTCGGTCAGGACGAGGATCGCGTCGTAGACCTCGCCCTCCTGGAGCGCGTCGAACTGCACCAGCAACTCGGCCGCGTTCTGCCCGCCGAAGTACAGGATCTCGTCCAGATTGATCTCACCCAGCGCCACCCGCGATGGTTCCTCGCCTCGGTACTCGGACGCGGTGAGGTAGACGTCGACCGCCGCGGTGCCGTCCGCCGCCCCGGCCAGCCGCTCCAGTGCCGCCTGCACGCCGGCCTCGTGCTCGACCATGCTGCGTGAGCGGTCCAGCACCACCGCCAGGCGCAGGTCGCCAGGCAGGTCGGGCCGGTCGCCGGGCTCCGCGGGACGGGCGACGACGCTCCGTCCGCCGGGGAAGTCGACCCGGTGGGCGGCCGGCGTCACCGCCGCCGTCGCGGGTATCGAGTCCGGCAGCCATTCCTCTTCCCTGTCCCCGGCCTCCATCGGCTCCCCGTTCACCCGCCGCACCGATCCGGCGTCCCAGTAGACGTTGCGCCGCTCGGCCAGGCGCGGGAGCGCCCACGCGCCGTCCCCGGCCAGCACGCGGTAGGTCAACCACATGTGCACCGCCGGCCCCTCCTCGACGGTCGAGCGGTCTCGCTCGTCGTCCCAGCGCAGGGTGCGCGGTTCGATGGGGAACACCCGCAGCCGGTACTGGCGCGGGCCGATCTGCTCGACCAGCGCCGGGTCACGGTTGTAGTTCACCTCGTTGCGGTAGATTGCCTGCGCCGCGCCGCGCGGGGCGACCCGGAAGGCGAACCGCGCCGCCCGGTCGGGGCTGTCGCCCAGCCACAGCCCGGTCACGACGGCCGACTCGGGCAGGCTGAAGTAGTAGATCACCTCCTGGCGCTGGCCGGTCTGGTTCTGATAGACCTCGTACAGCTCGACCTCGGCCCAGTCGCCGTGCTCGTCGACCGTGACCTCCTGCTGCACCAGGTGCACCTCCCGGTCGTCGACCGCCTGCCAGGCCGACTGCGCCTGGTCGATCGACCAGGTCGAGCGCACGGCGTGGACGACCTGTTCCCGCTCGCCCTCGACAATGGGCTGGTCGAAGAAGGCGCGGTACAGCTTGGCCGCCTTGGCCGGTTCCTCGCGCAGCGCGCCCTGGCCCGTGCCGGTGCCGATCCTGTCGCTCGTCTCCGCCGCGCCGGCGTCGACCGGCGCGTAGAGCACCGGGCGGGCGACGGCCTCGTACATGCGCTGGATGGGCGCGGCCTGCTCCGGCCTGATGTCGAACGTCCACTCGTACAGAGCGCTCACGTGGCGCACCTCGCCCACGGCGCTGACGTAGCGGAAGGGGGCCAGGTAGGCGTTGAGCAGCCCGGCGCGGATCGCCTCCTGCCGGTCCAACAGGCCCCGGGCCTCGTCCAGGTTCGCCGGTGGGGTGTCGAGCAGCGCGAACGCCCGGTGCTGCGGCTGCCGGTTGGTCCCCACGAAGGCCGCCGCGCACAGGATTACCGCGACCGCCGTCATCGCGGCCGCGCGCAGCCGGCCGTGGCCCGTGGCCAGCGCCCGCACGCCGCGCCACCACGCCCGCGCGTACAGGACCGGCACGGCGACCGGCATGGCCACGAAGAGCGTCGCCGAGTAGGCCCCCAGGATCGCGCCCAGGATCGTGAACGGCACCCAACGCCACTCCGCGTGTGTCAGCCCGTACCACAGGCCGCGCGCCATCTCGGGCACCGCCCGGCACGCCTCGACGGCGAGGGGCACGGCGTAGAAGGCGATCCAGGCGCTGGCGTACAGGCCGGCGAGCAGCAGGAGCGTCAGCCCGAGCGCGCGCAGGTGGGCCAGCGCCGGCCGGCGCCCGTCGATCTTCCGGTCGAGGATCTGCCACAGGAGCGCCGCCGCCCCCAGCCCGGCGATGGAGAAGAGCAGGCCGACGGCCGCCGTCATCTCCCGGACGACGAAGAAGCGGATCGCCACCAGCAGCATCAGCGGCCCCTCGACGCCGTAGCCGAGCAGGAGCAGCCGGCCCGGTGACCGGCGCAGGGCCGTCAGCCCCAGGACCACGGCCGCCGCCGGGATGGCGGTCAGGATCACGGCGTAGACCAGGAACGCCGCCGGGATCATTCCCCCGCGCACCGCCGTGACCATCTGCGGCACGATCTGTGGCGCGAAGCCCAGGAACATGAACGCGAAGAATATGATGTTCCACGACCAGAACAGGGCGTAGGCCAGCTTGCGCCTGCGGGTGTGTTTTTGACTCTGTTTGTTGTCTGTCATCATCATCATCACAAACCTCCTGTGATTAAACGTGAAACGTGAGGCGTGAAACGTAAGACGTGAAACGTGATGCGTAAGATTGCCTTGTGGTTTGGTTACATGTCGCTGTTGGTGAGATTGCGCTTCACGGTCTCGTGTATTGCTGTGTAGAACGCCTGCACCTCCGGGTCGTGCGGGTCCTGTACGTCGTCGAACAGGATGGTCACCAGCACCCAGCGTTGCCGCTCGGGCGCCAGGTCGGTCCACACGCGCGTCCCGTAGTCGTCCGTCGTGTGCTCCGCCGATTGGAACCAATAGGTCGCCGATGCCATGCGGTGCCCGTCGCCGTCGCCGAGCAGGAGGAAGCGCACCGGGAAATCCGGGGCGACCAGGTGGGTGCGCGAGTCGTCGATCGACAGGCCCGTGACCTCGAGGCACCGCTCTGGGCGGTGCTGGGCGCGCCAGGTCGAGCTGGTGATGAGCATCATCGAGCCGCTGAGTGCCCGGGTCTCGCCGCGCCATTCGAAGTTGCGCCGGTCGGCCGACGCGGCGCCGTCGCGGGTCAGCCACTCGACCTCGTCCGGTTTGAGCGGCGTGGCCGTGGTGACGAGCCGGGCCGGGAACGCCCAGTCGGGCGGCGGCTGGGCCAGCCCGGTCTGTGGCCGGGGGGCGTAGATCAATGCCATCGCCAGGATCGTGGCCGCCAGCCCGGGCGCCAGCCATGCCGGGCGGGGGAGTGGGGGGCGTGCGCTGTCCGGCGCCCTGTCGGGCACGATCGGTGGTTGCCGCCGCAGGAGCCCGGCGGCCGCCGCGCACGCCGCCGCGAACCCCAGCACACCCAGCGGGACGTGCAGCATCTCGGCCGCCAGCCGCCATCCGGCCACCTCGCCGGTGACGACCAGCAGGCCCACGCGGGCCACGTTGGCCGCGAACAACAGAATCGCGAAGGCCAGCGCGGTCAGCAGCCAGCGCAGGTTCAGCTTCCGGCGCTCAATCCACGTCGCCGCCAGCAGGAACAGCGTCCCGGTCCACAGGCTCTTGACCCCGGAGCACGGCAGGTCGACCTGCGACACGCCGTTTTCGAACATGAGAATCGTGTCCACGCCGACGGATCCGACGCCCGCGGCCGCCAGCCCGTCGCGCACGATCCGTGCGGTGAGGACGCGCATGGGGTAGCCGACGAAGGTCTGCATGTGCTCACCGAAGGGCAGGGCGCCGATCAGGAGCAGCGCCGCGGGCAGCCCCTCCCGCCAGCGCCGTGGCGCCATCCACAACCCGGCCAGCCCATAGCTGGCCAGCCCGAACAGGCTGGCCGAGAGGGTGTTGACGTCGAGAAAGCGCTCGACGGCCAGGAAGAGCGCCGAGCCGCCAAGCGCGAGCACGAGGGCCGGGGGGGACCATTGGGGCGCCGTGTCGATCCGCAGGCGCACCTGTCGCTTGCGCACCCGGGTGGCGATCAGGACGATCACGCCGATGAGCACGATCTGGTTGGTGCGGAAGTCCTGGCGCGTGAAGATCACGGCCAGGTAGTCGAACACTGGCCGGTAGAGCCACAGCCAGAGGCCGACGACGGCCGCGTTGGCGGCTGTGCGCAGGTAGCGCGGCAGGGATGCATCGAGTTTTGCAGTTGGTCGGGCAGGCGTATCGATGGCCGACATAGGATGTGTCCACTCGCACTCCAGGCGGGTCGCGAGATTCAGGGTCGCGACGGCGCTGGATGGGAATGCATATGATAATATTATATTAGTAAGTTATGTGTTGTCAAGTTGTTGCCAACGTCAGGTGCCAGGCACTTACACGGGTTGTTTCGGGCGATGAAGCAGTGTTGTAAGGATCGGTCCTGGTTGCCGGACGGGTTTCGGAAGTGCCTGGCACCTCAGGTCGCACCCGGTGGCCAGGTGCCAGGCACTTACACGGCTATTTCGGCCGGTGAAACGGCGCTGAAAGGTGCAGTCCTGGCTGCCAGGCGGGTCTCGGAAGTGCCTGGCACCGGAACAATCGGATGCCTATCATACTATTGTATTCAATGATGGTAACCATTGGGTGAAAGTTTCACGAAGTTCATAGATCCCAACCCGGCGACGTCGCCTTGTGCAACCATCCGCTTTGTGGTATAC
>Ga0180437_10007596_pt1 | contig 14032 bp, 11 predicted proteins | sample SS_ome_4_FD_132410 | JGI IMG/M metagenome (GOLD analysis project Ga0180437, IMG submission 132410) | Hypersaline lake sediment archaeal communities from the Salton Sea, California, USA - SS_3_D_1 metaG | ecosystem: Environmental > Aquatic > Non-marine Saline and Alkaline > Hypersaline >...
CGCAGCCCTCCAGGCGGCCGGTGAACGCCGAACTGGTGAACTGCGACCCCTGGTCGGTGTTGAAGATCTCCGGCCGGCCGGCGGCCAACCGCCGCCTGCTAGCCGAGTTCGGCAGCTTTTTTTCAGCCACTCCACCTCCATCTTCAGCCGACCGATCTGCTCGTACAGCTCTTCCTCCGACACCTCCTCCAGACGCTTCCGCTTGCGGCCGTCCTGGAACAGTTCCGCGGCGCTGTCCAGCAGTTGCTTCCGCCACTGCCCGATCTGGTTCGGATGGACGCCGAACTTGCCGGCCAGCTCGCCGAGCGTCTTGCCGCCCCGCACCGCCGCCAACGCCACCTTCGCCTTGAACGAAGCTCCCCTGCGTACACGCTTTCCAGCCATCTTCCTGACCGAGAGGTGTCCGCAACATTTTCCGCTGGGTCTGAAACAACCGGCGATTCCTCGGATGGACGGCGATGCGGGCTTTCTTGGATTGGCCTGCCTCCTCCCCGGCGTTGCCGGGGAGGAGGTTCACCTCACCAAGTTAGTTCGTTTCGTAAGTTGACAAACAGTTATGGTTGGTCTGGACAAGCAAGGGGATTTGGGGCAGTGAAGGCGAGTTGATTTTGAGAATCATGGCTCCAGAGCAAGGAGGCTCGCCATGCCCCTCCCTTTCGCGGCCGAAGTCTCATTGACTGATGAACAACGTCAATCGTTGGAGAGAGTCGTGCGTGCTGGCTCCACGCCGCAGTCGTTGGCTTTCCGGGCACGGATTGTCCTGCGGGCCGCGGAGCCGGACCGCCCCCCACCAAATTTGCAGATCGCGGCCGAATTGGATTGTTCTCGGCACACGGCCGCTCTGTGGCGAGACCGCTTCGTCGAACAGGGGTTGATGGCAACACGACCGACGGAGGCCTGGGCGGCGCCGCCCAAGACGGCCTCGTCGGGATTCCTCTTCGGGTACGTTCCTTCTGTTGGTAGCGATGGACGGTGGCGTTTAGTTGGCTCCGTTGGGTGGGCGTAATGGATTGACGAATTTTCCAGACCTGTTCAGGGGTTGGTCCTCGGTGCCCCCAGGGGCGGTCCAGGCAGTTCCGGATCATGCGGGTTCGTTGGAGGTCTCCGCTGGTCCAGCGTCCAGGATGAGCGGCCAGGGCGGCCTGGCCGAAGGTCGCTGCTGCGCCCAGCAAGGTTGAGACCGCGAGACCCACAATGCCAATCAGCACCATATGAAACCGGATCATCGCTCAACCTCACATCTCTGTACTCGTCGTCTCGATTGAGTTGCCGTTGCCCCTCGGGTGGAGTGTCATTCGACATACGTGCCGCCACACGCTGACAAGCGCCCCGAGGACCACCAAAGCAATTGCCAGATCGAAGACAGTATAGGTGTAACAAGCGGCCGGCTCAAGAACCGGGATCTTCAAGAAGATGAACACGCCCGCCACGCACGCCAACGCCAGCGAGATCAAGATCTCAGCGGCCATCAGCAGACCGAGCCATGAGCGGTTCGAGCCGTTTCCCTGCATCCGACCTTTGAGTTCCCGTAGCAAAGCGGCCAGCCCAACAATGAGGCCCCCGACAGCGAAGAGAAAATGGTTGCTGTCCAGCGAGAATCTTGTGGGCAGCATGTACTCCATGAGTCGAGGCCGCCTGAGCAGCATCACGAGGCCGATGCCAGCGAATATGACAATGACCGCAGGGATCAGCCTTATCGCGGCCGGAACCGGTCGGGGCTCAAATATCCACCTAAGTGCCGCGCCGCCCGCCATTGCCACGATCCCGAGACACAAGACGACCGTAATTCCATAGGTGACCGGCTTCAAATACGCTTCTCGCCATGCGCTGATCCTCACCGCAGGCAGCGACATCGCCAGCAGCCGATACTGCGGCTGTGTAACCGGCTGTGCATTCTCGTCGAAAAGGTACTTGACATTGCTGGCGAAAAAGAAGTGCGAGTTGGGATGGTGGCAATCGGTACAACCGTTTACCCCAAGGGCTGCATTCGCGGGCAACACATCGTGGTTGTACTTATGCACATTGCCGTAGGGGGACGCCTCCCACGGTTTCATTTGCAGGGTCCGAAACTCGCTGCCCGAGGTGTACACCCGGTCGTTCATCACCCAGACAACGCGCTTTCCCTCCATGGGATACCTGATTTCCGCGAGCATCTGGCCGACAGATTGAATCAGCGCATCGATTTCTTCCGGACGGTTGACTTCAGGCACTTCATCCCCATTGTCGTCGGCGATCTTGGACAGGCCCGGATACTTCGTGGCGTCGGCCTTGTGCGTCATCCACATCTTGTAGATGTCGCCCATCTTTGGTTGCACGAGAGCGGTTTCGCCTTTCAGCTCGATTCCAGGCCACGCGCTATGAACTCGGTTGACGGGGTAAATCTTGCCCTTGTAGCGAGCAAGCACTGGGCGGAAAGGATCGGTGGGCTTATCGTCGTAGCCCATCATCTCCAGGTCGCCGTAATGATTCCAGTACTTGCCGTCCGGCCCGTAAAACGTCCACAGGTGCTTGCCCTTGGTAGGAATTCTCGTGCCCGGGTTGAATACGTCGCCGGCTTGGAGAAGCGCCGCTTTCACCGGCCGCTCGGGGATGTGGCAAGTCTGGCAGGCGATCTTTTCCAAGTGCAGCGGAGGAAGCCAACGGTGCTTCGCGATCGGGGCCCCCAACCGGCCGGCATCGTGGCAGTCGGCGCACGAGATGCAGGTGTCGTCCAGGTCGTCCCGCACGTGTCCACCGGGATCGTCCCCTTTGCCAAACTGGTGTTGCTCGCGACCCGCGATGCGCGGGTCGGTAGCGGAACTGCCCGAAGGATGGCAATCGACGCACTTCAGTCCCGCGCGCAGGTGCACGTCCGTGCGTGGGCGGAAGTTCGCGCCCCGTTTCTTCCATCCAGGCTTTGCATGGCAGCTCAGGCAGATCTCGTTACGAGGCTCACGGACAATACGCGGCTCGATCGTACCGTCGTCGTTGAAAAGCTCCGTGTCATAGGTCACCTCGACCGGGTCGTTTTCGGAGACCGACCCGGTCACCTTGGCGAAACGTGCTCCCGCGGTTGCCGCCCAGCGGAAGTTCCATGCGCCTAGCTGCTGCCTCCGTTCAGAGACGTTGTACTCGGGCATGTGGCAGAGCAGGCAGTCCGCTTCGATCAAGCCGGTCTCGCTCCAGCGGGCTTTGTAGTAATCGCCGTCGAAGTTGTTATCTCCGCCGGAGGAAAGACCGCTCGCCGGATCGCTCATCCACAAATCGTAACGCTTGCCCTCGCGATCGAACTCAGCAGACCCGCCGCCCGGGTGACAGGCCCCGCATGGTGAAGTGAAGAAGGTGAAGGACGTCATATCCATCATCGCGGCCGACTCGTTCGTTTTCGGTGACAGGTACCTGTAAAGCGGGGCCGGAGAGCACCAGGTGCCGCCGTAGTTGCCGGGCGTCGAGGGCCACGAGCATCGCGCCTTCTGGTCCGCCGTCGGCTCTTCCCCCTTTCCCTGGGTGAAATGATAGCCTTGGGTAATCCTCTCGTAGTCGTGACATCGGCCACACGTCTGCTTGGGCGAATACGGCTTGTCAGCGTTCTCGCCCGCAACGGGATTGATGGCGTTGCCTTCGTCATCTCGCAAATGGAAGGGAGGACAGACTCCCGAGGGCGGCATCTTCTTCGGGGTGGCGGCAGTCTCGGCTTCACGCGACAAAGGCGATTCCGGGAGATCCCCGCTCGCCAGCGGCAGAACGGAGGCCGCCAGGAAGACGGCCACGAGCGCCGCGGAAGCGTTCATTTCCCTGTTCATCGTCGGTCTCCAAGGGCGAGCGTCGGCCTCGCAGGCCGGGTCACTTGGCGAAATATACAAGCATTGCTCCAAAAAGCGCCCCGGACTCGGCCGGGGGTTGATCGGACTACCTGAGCAACGCCTGCTGGCTCTCAACATTGCAGCGAATCACCGATTCGATGCAGTCGAAGAAACTCGGCAGACACTTGACCCGCAGACGGTAGAAGATCATCTTTCCACGCTTTTCGTCTTCGATAATCCCGGCCTCCTTGAGTTGGGCTAGGTGCCGCGAGACGGTGGACATGTCGCTGCCGATCACCTCAGTCAGCTCGCAAACACATCGTTCGCCCTGCTCGGCCAGTTCGTCCACGATCAACAGCCGGGCCGGATGGGCCAAAGCCTTGATAATCTTCGCCCGTGCTTCGTACCTTGCCGATCTCTTGCCCTTCATTGGTCTCTCGTATCCGGTATCGGAGGGCTCACGTGTAAGGTTAGCCAAATACACAATCAGCGTCAAGACGCGCTGTCGCCCAACCAGATCCCGGCCAATCGAATGGAGGCGCCCGAAAAGGGTTCAAGCTCTGGTAGCCTGAGACCGGCTCGGCAGGGACCCCGTCCGAGCGTTGGTGGCCTTCACCGTAACCGGCCCGCTCACTTCGTTCCTCTCAGTACGACAAAAGAACCCTCACCATATCCAGGGCGGATCGCTTCAGGATTTCGCAACCCCTGCAACTCGTCACAGATCGTCTGAACGGACGCGAACTTTCCAAAACCACCATTCTCCATGGCCGAGACGACTTCCTGAACGGAGTAGAACCGGGCTTCGCGGTAGAAGGGACTCTCGTTCTTGCCTCGCTGGTACACCTGACCAAGGTGACTCTCCGGGTGAAGTCGAATCTTCCGTGCATGAACGGAAGAGCCTCCGCCACGGCTTGCACGACTTGGATTCCCCTTTGTCGGGCAACCATGGCCATTGCTGTTGACGGTTCTATGCTAATCCGGGTGCCCAGCGGAGCGGCGAACCGCCCGGTGCCAACACCTATCTCAATTCCAATTCCACGCGGAGGCAGCAAGCTCTTGACAGCTTGAAGTTCCGATTGGTACGCGGGTCTTCTGAGCTGTTGCCGAGATCCACCGCCTTCCTGCTGACGCGTCTGATCGCCAAATCTGCGGCCCTTCCTGATCCCGCCGATCGGGTTGTGTGGATGCGGCAGGCGGGATATTGTGCGACTCTCGGCCCCAGCTTCTTGGCTTCAGCGGGTCCGCAAACGGTTCCCCGGGATCGCCGCGCTCTGCGCCGAGTTCGGCCTGGACATCACCTGCGACCGCATCCCGGTCCGCCCGGGCGCGCATTACATGATGGGCGGCGTGACGGTGGACTGCGATGGCCGCACCACCGTACCGCGTCTCTGGCCGTCGGCGAGGTCGCTTCGACGAGCCTGCACGGCGCAAACCGACTGGCCTCGAACAGCCTCAGCGAAGCGGCGACCTGCCACATTGCCTTCGACCGCGACGGCACTGGGCCGAGCGGAGCACGTTCCGAAAGGCTACCGGAGAACCGATTGGGCTCCGCAAGGTGAACTCGAACAACACGTAAAGAGAAGAACAGAGGCTTCGCGCCATATCGAGTGTCAAGTCGGCCTGAATTATCTGGAAGGGCTCGATGGTCATCGCGTATCTTGAAGAGGACGTCCTCGGTCGTCGCTTCTGCCGTGCAGGACCGTGCGAAACGGGCCTATCGTTCCAGTGCGTACTCGACCGCCGCTTCAGCGTGGATTCTTGTGGTATCGAACAGTGGGACTTCGCTGTCCTCGTTCCCGACTAGTAGGCCAATCTCGGTGCAACCCAGAATGATCCCGTCGGCGCCGCGACCGATAAGGTTCTCGATGACGCTTCTGTATTGTTCTTCGGAACGTTTTTTGATTTCTCCGCGACACAACTCGTCGTAGATCACTCGGTGGATTGTCTGCCGTTCCTCTTCTTTCGGAATGATGACTGCCAAGCCATGTTTCTCGATCAGGTGACCACGATAGAAGTCGTCCTCCATTGTGAACTTGGTGCCCAGCAGGCCGACTTTGTTGATGCCCTGCCGCTTGACAGCCTCGGCCGTGCAGTCGGCTATGTGCAACAAAGGGATTTGCACGTGCCTGTCGATCTCATCGGCCGTCTTGTGCATCGTGTTAGTGCAAAGGAGAAGGAAGTCGGCGCCGCCGTCCTCGACATGCCGGGCGACCTCGATCATTCGTTCTGTGGCCTCATTCCAACGGCCTCCATGCTGTAACGGCTCGATCTCGGCAAAATCGACCGAATACATCAGGCACTTGGCCGAGTGGAGGCCTCCAAGTCTCGCTTTGACGTCCTCGTTAATGAGACGGTAGTACACGAGGGAGGACTCCCAACTCATTCCGCCAATGAGCCCTATCGTTTTCATCTTCATCTCACTAAAATGGAAAGCTCAGGTTCCAGAAAGCATGCTTCTGTTGCCACTGCTGAATATACCGCTGTCGACTTTGTCGGAAATCAGCAAATACGTTCGCTACTCGTAGATGTCTTCGTTGTCCGGTCTGCACCCCTGCAGCGCGAGACCCGCCAGCGCCGATTCACTCACATCCTGCTCAACGCCTGTTCCAGGTCTTTGAGGAGGATATCTGGTTTTTCGACACCGGCTGAAAGTCGTACGGTATTGCGTTTGACACCGAAGGTGGTGCGGCGTTCTTCCGGCATGTAAAGCATGGTGGTAAGATAAGGGATGCAAATCAGGCTTTCAGTCGCCCCAAGGCTGACGGCATGGATGATGACCTCCAAGGCGTCGATAAATCTCTTGGCATCGTCCTGAGTTTCGCCGACCTCGAAAGCCAACACCCCGCCGAAGCCATCGTGCATTTGCTTCAGCGCGACCTCGTGACCGGAATCGCTCTTTAGACCGGGATACCGGACATTGGAGATCTTCGGCTGGGCGGCGAGGAATTCGGCAAGGGCCAGGGCGTTCGCGGCCATCCGCTCGGCGCGGAGTTCCAGACTCTTCAGCCCACGCTCCAGAAGCGAGGCAGAATAGGCGTCGAGCGTGGTGCCGATGGCCTGGCGGGTGAACCAGAGCTCATTATAGCAATCCTTCGACCCTGCGATGGCCCCAGCCATCAGGTCGTTGTGCCCGCCAAGCCCTTTGGTCGCACTGTGGACGACCAGATCGGCCCCGAGCGAGAGGGGCTGCTGGTTGTGCGGCGTGGCGAAGGTGTTGTCGACGATGAACATCGTATTCGCCTTGTGAGCTTCCTCTGCGACGGCGGTGATATCGACAACCTTGCAGAGCGGGTTGCTCGGCGTCTCGCAGAAGATCATCTTGGTGTTCGGCTTGATCTGCTCGCGGACGTCGCGGTAATCAGCGGCATCGAGCCACGTTACGTCGATTCCCATTCGCTCGAGGATCAGCGAGACCTTGTAGTGGGCCCCGTAGACGTCGTGGAAGATAATGACGTTGTCACCGGCGCGAAGGTAGGTCAAATAAATCATCGTGCAGGCGGCCATCCCGGTCGTGCAGACGATGCAGTCTTCAGAGCCTTCCATCGCGGCGATTTTCTTTTCGACCGCGCGGACGGTCGGGTTGTCGTCGCGGTGGTAGGTATAACCATCGATCTCGCCGTCGGTGATCTGCCGGAGCACTTCGAACGAGCTGTATTCGTAATTGACCGCGTTGACAATCGGCGTCACCATGGGCCGGTTGCCGTACGGTGTGAGGGGGTCAGGTGCCATTGGTGTTGCTCCTTGGGTAATGAAAGAGTTGTCACGACAATTGTACTGCGCAGGAATGAAATAGTGACCAGCATCGTGCGAACGGCCTAGAGTATGATGACTCGCTTGGACATCTCCGCCACCCGCCGGCCTAGGTTGCGGGCGGTTTCCAGCCCCTCCTTGTCGGCGGCAAGGCCGCCCTCGGCACCGGACCACAGCGCGGCGCCGAAGTGGGCCGTCGGTTGGCCGTCGCCGACGCAGATCATATCGTGACACAACATGGCGGCACGAACGGCCTGGATGGTCAGCTCCTGCCCGCCGTTGCGGACACGCCCCACGGCCAACACGCCGCCAACTTTGTCGCGCAGCATCCAGCCGTTGCGCCGGAAGACGACGGAGCGGTCGAGGAATGCCTTGCACTGGGCCGTCATCATGCCGAAGTAGACGGGCGTGCCGACGATCAACCCGGCGAAAGCCGGATCCTGAAAGGCCTCGATGATCTCGCCGAAGTCGTCGTCGATCCCACAGATCAGCCCCTCCTCGCAGATGCCGCAGGCCAGGCAGGGCCCTATCGTCTTGCCTGCCAGCTCAATCAGCCTGGTAGTGACGCCGTCCGTTTCCGCAGCGGCGGCCAGGCAGGCAGACATCGCCTCGTAGGTGGTTCTCCGCGGCCGCGGGCTACAGCAAACACCGATGATTGTCTTTGTGTCGGATGTTATCACCGCTCACTCGTCCTTGTCTATTTCGATGCTTGGGGCTGCCGTCCGTAGGGCACTTCCGTTGTCTGTACGATTGCCTCCAGGCAATCGATGTTGGCGGTTCGGGCGGGTGAAGTCAACCGAAATACGACTCCATCTTGTCGAATGCTTTGTTGATCTCTTCTTCAGGGACACAAAACGACATTCTCAGGTGCCCCTGGCCCGTGGGCCCGAACGCTATCCCAGGCGTGGTGGAGACGCCGCCTTCCTTCAACAGCCTTTTGCAGAATGCGGTTGAGTCCTTGCCTTCCTCCAAAAGGATCTTGGGAAACATCAGATAGGAGCCGTTCGGTTTGTCATAGGCAAAAACCGAACTCAGACGCTCAAGACGTTCACACATGACGTTGCGAGCAGACAGGTAGTGTTGCCGAAATCTCGCAACACAGTCTTGTGGGCCTTTCAAAGCGGCAAGTGCCGCATACTGAGAGACCACCGGGGCACAAATTGCCAGTGGTATGTGTGCTTTGTTGATCTGGGGAATCACTTCTTCATCAGCATGCAAATACCCGATCCGCCAACCCGTCATGGCATAGGTCTTCGTGAAGGTGTAGCAGCTAATCACGTTCCGCCTCATTTCGGGAATGGCGGCGATGCTGAAATGCTTGTGATCATCGTAGGTGAAATACTCGTAGGCTTCGTCGGTGATCACCATCAGATTGCCTTCCAAGGCAATCTGGGCCACTTGGCGAAGCTGCTCTTCGGGCCAGACGGTGCCGGTGGGATTGTTCGGAGAACAAAACAGGATCGCTTTCGTCCGGGGAGTTATCGCATTCTTGATACCCTGGATGTCGAGAGCGAATCCTTCTTCTTCGATTGTGGGGACAAACACCGGCTTGCCCGAAGCAATGACCACCTGACGAACGTGCGTTGAATAGGTTGGTGAGGGCAGAACAACTTCGTCACCCGGGTCAACCACCGCCATCACGGCAGCCGCCAATCCTTCAATGGCTCCGACTGTAACCATGATTTGGGAGACTTCGGCATCGACATGGTTGTCCCGCTTGAGTTTCTTGACGATTTCTTCCCGCAATTCCAACAGGCCGGCGTTTTCGCTGTATCCCCCGACCAGCCCTTTCCTTATGGCGGCGATTGCGCCATCCTTGATATGGTCGGGAGTATCGGAAGTCGGTTTTGCCCAGGACAGGAACGCCACGTCGTCGACGTCCTTCGACAGCCTTGTCATCTCGTGGATGGCGGATTTGGATATTCGACCAACCCTGTCTGATATCCTCAGTCTGCCTGTCATTTCTTGCACTCCCTATGAAAGGTCGTCTCCGACAGCTCCGTTTCACGCGCGTCTCGGCATCCAACTTTCGGGAACCTGAACCGCCACCACTTCTCCTCGAACGCACACTTCTCCATCCGCTGATACCGTAGCGGTCACCACAACCTTGCGGCCTTGGATCTCCTTGACTTTGCCACGGATCTTCAGAGGCACACCCAGGGGTGTGGGACGGACGTAGTCCACGTGCAACGATGCCGTCAGAAAACGAATTGGCGGCTGCGTATCCATCGCTCGGCGTTCCGCTCGATACGCCGCCGCGGCAGCTGTTCCCGTGCCATGACAGTCGACAAGGGAAGCAAGTAGGCCACCATAGACATAGCCTGGAACCGCCATGTGATAGGGTTTGGGATGAAAAGTGGCAACGGTTTCCTCACCGTCCCAGTAGCTTTTCACTTTCAAGCCGTGCTCATTCAGCCGACCGCAACCGTAGCAATGGCTCACTTCGTCCCGGTAGTAGTCTTGAAACGCTCTCTGATCCATGTGTATGCCTCGTCGTAACGAAAAGACCGAAGTCGTCGTCAAACCCAAGGTTTGGCGACGGAGCCTGTGGGTTCCCCCGCTTCGTTCGCTGGCTTCTGCGAACCGGTCAACTTCTCGAACGGCCACATCGCAATGCCGCCGTCCATCACGCGGACCTTTTCGAATCCGGCCGCCTTGAGGATCAACGCGGCCTCGTACCCTCGCAGAGAGATCTTGCAGAACGCGACGATTTCCTTGTCTTTGGGCAGCTCATCCAGTCGGCCGCGCAGCGCCCCCAGAGGGATCAAGGTTGCACCCGGTAGTCGCACCTGCTCGTATTCGGCCGGGCTGCGCACGTCGAGGAAAACGAAATCGGCCTCCTCTTCCATCATTCGGTGGACCTCCATTGGGGAGGCGCCTACCATGTGTCCGTCAAGCTTGTTCCTTGCGACGTTGGCGGCCGTGATAATGTTGTCCATGGCCGGGGCGTAGGGCGGGGCGTAGCAAAGGTCGGCATTGGCGAGCTGATCTACAGTCATGGCACCGGTAATCGCCATAGCGGCTACGTCAATCCGTTTGTCGCCCACACCTGGTCCGGCGGCCTGGGCACCGAGAAGCCGCCGCGAGTTCTTGTCTACTACAAGTTTCAGGAGCAACGGCTTTGCGGCAGGCATGAAGTGGGCCTTATCCGGTGCCGGGGCCATGGCGGTAACCACTTCGTAGCCTTGTGTGCCGGCCGCTGCCTCACTCAGCCCCGTTCTGGCAACGCAATAATCGAAGACTTTGCAGACAGTGCTGCCGAGAACAGCGGGGAAGGTATCAGCTTCACCGCAGATGTTGTTCGCGGCGACGCGCCCCTGCTTGTTTGCCGTCGAGCCCAGAGGCACATAGCATGATTTGCCCGTGAGCAAATCCTGGCATTCGACGCAATCGCCTGCCGCATAAATGTCCGGGTCGGAAGTACGCATGTGCTGGTCGACCCTGATTGCGCCCGTGGTTCCAATCTCCAATCCTGCCTTCTGTGCAAGCTGGACATTGGGACGAACACCGATGGAAAGGATTACCATGTCGGCCGAGAACCTGCCCTGATCGGTTACCACCCACTCCACTTTCCCGCTGCCTTCAAAGAATTCCACTTTGGTGCCGGTGCGGACCTTCACGCCGTGCGATTCCATGTGCTGCTCGACGAGCTTGGCAATTTCCCAATCGAGCATACTGAGGATTTGCGGGAGCATTTCGACGACGGTCACCCGACAGCCTTTCTCAACAAGCGCTTCGGTGGCTTCCACTCCAATAAGTCCTCCGCCGACAATGACCACGTCACGGGCCTTGCCCTGGGACAGGAGGGCCTTGATTCTTTCCGCGTCGTGGACGCCGTGAAGGGTAAAGATGTTATCCAACTTGACGTTGGGCAGCGGAGGCACGACCGGGACGCCACCGGTCGCAAGGAGCAACTTGTCGTAGTCCAACCACGACTCCGTTTCATTGTCTCCATTGCGCACTTGCACCCGTTTCCCGGCCCGGTCAATCTTCATAGCTTCGGTTCGGCTCATGACGCGGACATTCTTGACCTTCTGGAAGAACACCGGATCGCGAACCACCCCCACCGGCGTGGACATGAGTTCGGCCTGCTCCTTCACAACGCCGGAGACGTAGTAAGGCAACCCGCACCCGGCATAGGACAAGAATTCGCCTTTCTCGATAATCGTGACCTCCGCGTCAGCCATCAGCCGGACAATTCTAGCAGCCACTTTTGGCCCGGCGGCTACGCCGCCGACAATGACGACCTTCATGCGATTAAACATCTCCGTACCTCGTCGGTTTGTGAAAGCGTACCCGACGGCTCAACGCCGTCCCCAACCGCGTCCTTGCCCGGGACCGTAACGTCACGACAATGCAGACCGAAAGCAGCAGTGCAGCACTCTTGAACATACTACAAACCCTTTCTGAAGAACGAGTATTATGCGACAGGCCCGATGCCTTCAGTCCGACAATCATGTCGCCGGTCAAACGACTATTCCGACGGTCTAGTTCTTCAGATCAAGCACCGGCGTGTCGGCGAAGGCGTCGATGGTATCGATTTCGATAACGTTGTCTTTCACGGAAATGATCTTGCATCGCGTCATAGCGATCAGGTTGGGGCGAACGGGTGAGTGCGTGGCAAATACGCCTCTCTTGGGATTCTTCTTGTCGCCCTGGGGATGGACCTGGAGGATCGACCGTTTCTCGGGCGTGTCGTTGCGGTCGAACCAGTACAACACCCAGACCTCCGGGAACTTCTCCAGCCCCAAAAGGCCCGCTTGGTACTTCTTGTCCACCACGATCGTGGTTCGCCCTTCCGCCTTCCTTACCCAGCCGATTGGATAGACCGTGAACTTCTTGTTCGCCTGTTGCTCGTCGTCCGCGGCTCGACCCGTCCCGGCAAACCAAATCCCGAGAAAGAGCAACACCAACAGGGGAAAGAAAATACTCCTCATGACTTTTTCCTCCGTCTAAAGACACGGAAACCTCGCTAATCGACGTTTGCACTCAACTCTGTTTCTAAATCCTTCTTGCGCCGCATAGCCTCCCTGATTTGGCAAAGCTCTCGGAATGGGCAAGAACTTGAGGGGTGTGGGCATTGAGGGTTCTCTGTGGAAGTCGATACGTTGTCGCGCATGCAGATGAGCGGGTTCACACTTTCCCCGCAGTTGTCGTTGGATTGCACGAGTTGTTTTCAGCTGCATTTGCTGTGTTCAGTGAACGTCGTCCATTCCGTTTTGAACGGTGAATACTGACCCAACCGAGCACTCAAAGCACTCACCCGGCAAGTGGGACCAAAGATAGCTGGCAGCACGCATTCCGGTGCAATGGGCCGTGCCGACTTTTTGCACGCCGTATCGCTTCAGTGCCGCGACCGTCGCTTCCAACCGCCGTGCTGTTGCACGTATCAAGTGCATGCCGCCGAGCACTGCGTAGACCCGGTCCCGGTCGGTCAGCGTGACAATGTAATCCAGCGTGTTCACCACACCGGCATGGGCACACCCGAGCACCACGACGGTCCCCGCAGGCGTCTCGACGTACAAGGCCTGATCGTCGAGCAGGGGATCCGCTTCGGTGCACGATTCGTCGCGGTAGAAAGGGCCGCCGGTATCCTCGAAGTCGTTCCGCCGCGGGATTTCACCCGTCACATGAACTCCTGCCATCAATTCCGTCGGTTCACGTGTCCACGTCAAGCTTTGTGTTCGCCCGCGCAAGGTTCGCTCGTCAAAGCCTGCGATTCCGATGCCGCGGTGAGGAGGCGTCTTTTCTCGGTAGTACTTCTTGTTCAATGCGGCCGGGTGCAGGTAAAGGTCAATCTGGCCAGCGGTGCTGAGCACGTCCTTCAAGCCACCCGTATGATCGAAGTGGCCGTGACTTATCACGATCGTCTCGGTGGCATCCAGGGAGATTTCCAGGTGTTCGGCGTTTTGGCGAAGCACCTTCCCCTGGCCGGTATCGAACAAGATGCGGCGCCCATCGAGCTCAACCCACAATGCCAGCCCGTGTTCGGCCAGCAGATTGGCCTGGCGCACCGTATTCTCAGCCAACACTGTTATTCGAAGATCATTGATCATGGTCACCTCGGTTTTGGGCGTGCGGTATGCGAAGCTCAGATCGTCCAAACAGGATTATTGTGTGGCACGGTACTGCAACCGTCCTTCGGTTTGGGTTTGCAGAAGTAGTCCTTCGGCGCTCAGGTGTTCAACATACTTGACGACCTCATTGCGGTGCATGCCCAGCCCATTGGCGATGTCGTCCATTGAACAGGGGCGTCTTCGCAGTAGATCCAGGATGTCTTCTCGACTAGCAGCGAATTCGGCCTGTCCGTGAACGCCCCGAAAATCGGCAATTACTTCGGCAGATGGATTGAACATCCTTGCCAGTTTAGTTAGGCGTTCGCGTGAGATGCCAATCGCGAAGCTCTCGGCGGGCGGGCGCGTCACGGTGTTCAACTGGACACGATCCGGTCCGATGAGATTAGCGCATCTGACCAATTCGGCGAAATCGGCCTTGATTGC
>Ga0180437_10007597_pt1 | contig 14032 bp, 11 predicted proteins | sample SS_ome_4_FD_132410 | JGI IMG/M metagenome (GOLD analysis project Ga0180437, IMG submission 132410) | Hypersaline lake sediment archaeal communities from the Salton Sea, California, USA - SS_3_D_1 metaG | ecosystem: Environmental > Aquatic > Non-marine Saline and Alkaline > Hypersaline >...
GTACCCCTGAAAGGTCCCCCAATACTGCATAAACCGGAACCAGATAATATCCACAAAATTCTTTTTCAAAACCTTTTCTCTTTTCGCAGCCAGTAAATCGGAGGATACCATGCGCAGCCAGAGTTTTAAAAAATCCACGAAGGTGAAATGGCTTTCGGGTAGTATCTGCTTCATTGCGACCGCTTCGCGCTGAAAGCGGTTGTACACCTGGCGCGGGCTTTCATCATGCAGGTGGATCACTTCAGCTTCGGCGACATACGAGACGGCATAACCCTCTTCCATCGCCCAGCTGCTCCAGGCTAAATCTTCCAGTCCGGTCAGGTTTTCATTATAAGGATGCGCCTCCCACAGTGCTCGGCGAACAGCTGCGTTGGCATTATGTGAATAAGGGTGGCTCTGATGGAATTGGGAAGAATCCGGGAAATATTTTCTAAAGAACATATGCTCGGAATAATGGTTCGTTACACCGCCGCGCTGTTTGCCATAGGCTACCGCAACCAAGCTGTCCTCAAAAGGTTCAGTCAAGTGTGCAATCCAGTCCGGATATACAGGGTAACAATGCGCGCTAGTGATCACGATGATCTCCCCGGAAGCAGCTGTGATGCCCCGGTTAAGCGAACGTCCGAATGTGAATTCTACGGGGCGGATGGTCACAATTTTTACCGGGAAATTTGAGGCGATTTCTGTCGTGTCGTCTGTTGAACCGGAGTCCACCAGGATGATTTCAATTTCGTCTACCGTCTGCTGTAATATTCCCTCCAGCAGGCGAGCGATATGTTTTCCTTCGTTAAAAGCGCGGATTACGATAGATACAGTCATTGTCAGTAAATTGATATGTAACAGGTTACACGTTGAGCACTTCAAGATCGGTTCTTGAGCCGCTGCTTTTACACACCCTTCTCTACAGGCATATCGTTATTATAACGATTTGGGAGGAAAGATTTACCTTTTGATGTATACTTTTCCCTTTGCGGCAGGCTGCGGCTTGTACATAGCTTCTAAATATGATCAAAATCCCCCGATTTGTGACAACTATCACATTAAATAATGACATTAGAGACTTAATGCCATTTGCGATCCTGGGTATCATCCCCAAGCATTCAGCCCCAAAAAGCTGAATCTAATTTTTGCTGGTACTTTTTATGGTTAATATGGAGGAAGTATATCGATGACACGGCTTATATCTGGAGATTTCCTGGAGATTGATCGAAAATTGAGAGCAAAGACGCCTTCAATGGGCGTCGAAAACCGGGCTGTCGAGGAACGCTTGTGCGATTTTGAGGATGTTATGGTGTCCATAGATCCTGAGACAGCCATGCTGGAAGCGGCCCGCTGCGTGCAGTGCCCCGACCCGGCGCCCTGTGTGTTAGCCTGCCCGGTACACAACGACATCCCTTCAGCCATGTGGTTGATTGAACAGGGCAAATTTCTGGAGGCTGCCGCGATCTACCGCCAGACCAGTTCAATGCCGGAAATTTGCGGCAGGGTGTGCCCGCAGGAACTGCTGTGCCAGGGTTCGTGCGCCCAGGACAAGTCCAACGCGGCTGTAATGACCGGACCGCTGGAAGCATTTGTGACCGAATACGAGCGCAGCCATAAGGGCGTTGAAATCGAAGTTGGAGAGCCCACCGGAATGCATGTGGCTGTGGTCGGCTCAGGACCGGCTGGTTTGTCCTGCGCTGAACAACTGGTCGTGAAAGGCCATAAGGTGACCATCTACGAATCGAAACCGGCTCCCGGCGGGTGGTTGACTTACGCCATCCCGAATTTTAAACTGCCCAATGTTGTCGTCAATGACCGCATCCAGGATTTGCAGCGGGCGGGCGTCAAATTTGTTTATAACACCATGATCGGCAAAGCGAAAACCATTGACGATCTGCAGGCGGACGGCTATGATGCGGTTTTTGTCGGCGTCGGCGCAGAGGTTGATGCGCCCATGGAGGTGCCTGGTGAAGACCTGCCGGGTGTTTATAAAGCGACCGATTTCCTGATGCGCTGTAATGTGGATTTTGAAAACCTGCCCCCCGAAATGCGCCAGAGACCTGATGTCGGAAGTAAAGTGGTGGTGATCGGCGGCGGCGATACTGCCTCGGACTGCCTGCGTACCGGGCTGCGCATGGGGGCGGATGAGGTGGTGTGCCTGTACCGCCGTACACTGCAGGAAATGCCCGGTGGGTGCCACGACCGGGAATTGGCGATAGAGGAAGGCGCCGAGTACCAGTTCTTGACCCAGCCGGTGCGTTTTATCGCCGGCGAAAACGGCAGATTGTCGCAGGTGGAATGCATCCGCATGGAACTGGGTGAACCGGATGACAGCGGGCGCCGCCGGCCGGTGCCGGTCGACGGCTCCAACTTCATCATCGAAGCAGATACAGCTGTGCTGGCGCTCGGGTACTGGCCGGACCCGATCATCGGAGAGACCACCCCGGACCTGGAGACCCACAAGTGGGGTCTGATCGTAGTGGACAAAGAGACAGGCGCGACCTCCAAACCGGGTGTGTTCGCCGGCGGTGACGGCGTGACCGGGCCGGACCTGGTGGTGACGGCCATGGCTGCCGGGCGTAAAGCTGCCCTGGCGATCGACGAGTATTTAGGATAATTTAGATTATTTTTAAAGAAGGAAGGGCTGTCCCGTGAAAGGGGCAGCTCTTAATATTTAAAGGATATACCGAATTTACGCGGGAGGATCCGTTGAAAAGCACTCCGCGGGGGATAGTCCTGCAAAGAACTGCCTCAAAAAATGCCTTATAATCAATCCCTGTATGTCCAATAAACAACTTGCTGCGCTGTTCGCCTGCAGCCTGGTCCCTTGGACAATTGGCACCGGTCTGCTGCCGCTGCTGCCGGTCTACGTGACCCAAACCGGCGCCAGCCAGAGCGCGGCCGGATACTTTTTGGCGTTCTGTTATGCGGCCCTCGCTCTGGGCACTGCAGCGGCCGGCTGGCTCTCGGACCGCTTCCAGCGCAGGAAGCAGATGATCATCCTGGTTGGTTTCGCCTGCATCCCCATCCTGATGTTGGTTGGGCAGGCTGAGGATATCTGGGTTTTGGCGCTCCTGTTTGGGACGCTGTTCTTCCTGGGTGGGGTGGTTATCGCGCTGGTGAGCATAATTGCTGGATTATTTGCGGGCGAAGAAGAGCGCGGTCGCGTGTTCGGCATTCTGCTGCTGACGGCGCCGGTTGGGGCGATAATCGGTGGTTTCTCCACCGGTTATCTGGTGGATTTGTGGGGCTATGCAACCATGTTCAGCATCCTGGCAGCATTCTGCATGTTGGGACCACTTGCCGCTTTATTAATTCAGGACAAATATTTGCAGCAGGTCGAGAGGGCTGGAGATTTTTCAACTTTAAGAAATTTCCCGGGCGGTTACTACTTCCTGGTAACCGCCAGCCTGGTTTCGGGGGCAGCCATGTTTAACGCGGTGCTGGTTCGTTCCCTGGAAATGGACACCCTGGATTTTTCCACGGCAGCCATTACTGGCGCGGCAGCGGTAGGCAGCATTGCCAGCATCCCGCTGCAGCCTCTGATAGGACGGTTGTCGGATAAATCAGGACGCTTCCCTTACCTGGTGCTGGGTTACAGTGCTGGTGTACTGGGCGTGATTGTGATGGGTTTTTCGCAGCAGATCTGGCAGTTCTGGCTGGCGTCCGTACTGCTGACCCTGCTCATTTCGATCAGCACAAGCGTGGGTTCAGCGCTGGTCACGGACCTTGTCCCGGCCGTGAATCTTGGCAGCGGCATGTCGTGGTTTAACAGCACCATCTGGGTTGGGGGCATCATTGGTTATGCATCCGCCGGGTACCTGGTGCAGAATTCCGGCGCGGGAGAATCGTTGGCTGCCGCTGGAATGGTGATGGTGATATCACTGCTGCTGTTGTTCCCGTTACGTGGTAAATGATCGTTTAGAATCAAGCTGTTATAAATGAGACCTGGCGGGTTAACTCACTTAGATTTTGATGAGGGATGTTTGCCTCCATTACAAAAATTTTTTGAAAAAGGGGTTCAATTATGTTCACATACATTCTTGCCGGACTGCTTATTTTTCACGGGCTGGTTCACATTCTGGGTTTCCTGATCTTTTTTGAAATTACCGAAGTAGACACGCTGCAGTACTCCACAAAAGTGCTGGGAGGCAGATTTGATATCGGCAAATTTGGTATGCGAGTCCTGGGGGTTATCTGGCTGCTGATTTTAATCATCATGGTCGCTTCCGGGATTGGTTTACTGCTGGGGACTTCCTGGTGGTTTACTCTCGCGCTTTGGTCGACGGCTGCTTCTACCGTAGTAACTATCCTGGGCTGGCCGGATACCAAGTTCGGGCTGCTGATCAATGTCCTGGTTTTCATCCTGCTTTTCCTGGGAAATTCGCAGGGCTGGTATTAAAAAATGGGGATGGTCAAACCGCCCGATTTTACAGACCGGAAGAGGTTCCTGGTTTATTCCTGCCTGGTCGGGGTGATTTTGCTGTTGGGTTTGGTGCTGGTGATGGGGGTCATCGGCGGTTTGTTTGTCGTCCTGTAACTATTGGAAGTCATGGAAATTATGAACGGAAGATGTTTAACATGGGTGTGAAGCGTTGAGAAATGGGTAACTGGTGCAATACCCCGTGAGGATGGGTGTATTCATCGGATTATTTATCTCGCTAATTTTTGGATATATTCGCGAAAGGAGGAGGCGCAACGCACTTGGGGTCCCTCATAAATTCGAGATGCTGTCCTAAAGGACGCTTCGCGGCGCGGAGTGCAGCGAATTAATTTAGAGCAGTGCTATAATTTCATCACCGGGGTACGGCACCCGAGTTGGGTTGAGGAGCAGCTAATATGTTAAACAGTATTATCGCAAGCGCGGCCGGGGGTGAGTTGATCCTGGAATGGATCGAGTTTGCCGCGCTGGCTGTTGAGATCCTGGCGGTCTTGATAATTGTTGTGACCATCTTTTACGCCATCATCGAATATATGGTCAAGGGTATCCGGGTCCATAATATCGAAGGCCGCTACCAGGAACTCAAAGTGAGCTTGGGAAAAGCGCTTCTGCTGGGTCTCGAAATCCTGGTTGCCGCAGATGTCATCCGCACCGTGGCGCTGGAAGCAACTATTCAGAGTGTGGTCACGCTCGGGCTGCTGGTTCTTATCCGCACGTTCCTGAGCTGGGCGCTGGTGGTGGAGATTGAAGGGCGCTGGCCGTGGCAGCTGCCCCGGGAGAGCGATTGATCGCTTAGCTGTGTGTGCGGGTTGGGTAAAGGTTGGGGAAATCACCCGCCCTGATATTCGTGTAGTCAACGGCCGTCAAATTACTGAGGGTTTTGATATCTTGTTCCTGCTCAACCTGCCAATATATGACCATTTTCAGAGGCAGCACTACTAAATCCCGCACTACAAAACGGATGTAGCCTAGACATCCCTGTTTGGGATGGGATCGCGCTGATTGCGGAAAGGTGTTTCTTGTAAAAAACCCGAGACGAAAGCCCTCATTGAGGACCACAGCCTGAACTACAAAACTGGAAATTTAACTGGAGGTAAGCAGCAGATTTTTTGAACGAAAATTAATTTGAATTATCCCGTGATATTATGATAAAAGAGAATAGGAGCTTCAGCATGAATACAAATTTTCAAGTCGAAAAATTAGCTATTGTGAGCATCATGGCGGAAAATGTGCATGAAACAGTACATTTTTACCGGGACGTGCTGGGATTGAATCTCTTACCGCACCACGGACACCGTTTGGCATTCGATGTGGGAGAGAATATCCTGGTAATTATTGAAGGTTTACCGGGAAAGGAGAAAGATGAAGCAGCGCGCTTCCCGGCGCTTACATTCGGTGTGCAGGATATTGAACTTGCGCTCAAGCACCTGGAAGACCATAATGTGGAAACGCTGCATGGGATAGAGTCCAGAGGGGATACACGCTGGGTGTTGTTTTACGATCCTGCTGGGAACCTGGTTGAGCTGGCGCAGTTCGGGCAAGAAATGCAGTACTTCAAAAGTTAATCTACTTAAGTGCAAAAGCGCTAAAGCGATCATATATCAAGATTGTCTTACCGATTCATTCAACTGCTTGCTTCAAGGTAAACATGGATTTGGGATTACCGGACGGGATTGTCCAAATTTTACCTTTCAATCCGGCGTGGAATGAGTCCTTCACCGCAGAGAGAGAACGGCTCAACCTGGCGATAGGTGCGCATGTCGTGGATATCCAACATATCGGGAGCACCTCCATCCCGGGTATGCCATCAAAACCTGTTCTCGATATTGGGATAGCGGTAGTTGATTTTGAATCGGCAAAGGATTATATAGATCCAGTCGTCGGGCTGGGGTATAAATACCTGGGCGAGTACGGCATCCTCCGCAGGCATTTTTTTATGCGGGGTAACCCGAGGCCGCATCATATACACATGTTGGAAAATAACAGCCGCGAGTGGCGCTCGCATTTGCTTTTCAAAACCTTTTTGAGCGAGCACCCGGATTTTGCCCGTGAGTATGCGCAGTTGAAGTTTAACCTTGCGCAGAAACATAAAACAGACCGGGATGCTTATCAGAATGGCAAAGAAAAATTTATCAAGCGTGTCCTCGAGTTAGCTAAGGAGGAGCAGGGGTATTGATGACCATTTAACGCCGAAGAATATTGCCGTAACCAAAAATATTCGATCTGACCGGTAGTAATGTGGTCGCTGTCGAATGGGATGCCGGGATAACCAATATCGACGGTTTCTATTTGGAATACAGCGGGGTCGCGATGATGACCATCCGCCGGAGAAAACTCATCCGTGTTGTCCTGTATGTGTTTGTTACAGGTGAACAACTTAAAAACCTCTGGGGATTCGCGGAATCCAAAACTCAAATTACCTGAGAGAATTCACTGCAGATCAATCAACAAGCTCTGGTGAGGCAGCAATTGGAGACTTGATAAATTGAAAGCTTCACTTGTATAAGTGTGGGTTGATAACAGCAGATTTGCTTCCCTGGACAGGTGCGAAAAATCCAATTCATAAATTTGATTTGTGAAGTTTACCAGGACTAAAGTGCGTTCACCCGCGAACTCGCGAATATAGACCAGTACATCATCTGGTACATTCTCAACGAATTGGAAAATTCCTTTATGCAGGCAGGGACGTTCGCGCCTGAGTTTCAGCAGGTTTTTGTACAGGTTAAATATGGAATCCGGGTCACCAACCTGGCTGGCAGCATTCGCCTGCGGGTAATTCTCACCCACCGGCAGCCAGGTTTCAATTCCTGGCGGGGAGAAACCCGCGTTAGGGGTTGTATCCCACTGCATTGGCGTGCGTTCCGGATCGCGTGCGTTGCCTCCTTCAATAAAAGCCCAGGGGTCCTGCAGGCGCCCGGGCGGTATATGCACGTCCTGCATACCGATCTCATCGCCGTAGTACATAGTCGGCACGCCCCACAGTGTTAGCAGCAGCACCGCCGCTGAACGGAGGTTTTCCGGTCCAAATTTGGTGGCGATGCGGGGAAAATCGTGGTTGCCGAAAACGATGCTGGGCACTGCGCCTTCCGGGATGGCATTGTAGTATTCCTCCAACACTGCCTTCATCCCCTTGGCATTCCAGGGGGTTAAAAGCAGCTTGAAGTTGAAAGGGATGTGCACCTCGTCCAGGTTTGCACCGTAACAGGAAACTAGCTGCTGCATATCAAATAAGGGGGTCTCGCCAATGATCACCCGGTCACCGTCATAGCTGTCGAATAATTTACGAAACTGGCGCACGATCTGGTGTGTTTCAGGTTGGTCGACTGTGTACACCTGCTCTTGAGTTAGTCCGATATCCCGGAACGGATGTCCATCCGGGATGGGCGGGTTGTCGGGGAAGTCGGGGTGCTCGAACAGGTGCGGCAGCATATCCATGCGGAAGCCGTCCACACCCTTATCCAGCCAGAATTTCAAAACATCCATCATGGCGGACACCACTTCAGGATTTCGCCAGTTGAGGTCGGGCTCGTCCTTGATGAACTGCGCCAGGTAGTACTGTCCGCTGCCTTTATCCCGGTTCCAGGCGCTGCCGCCCACCACCGCCTCCCAGTTGTTGGGGGGACCGCCCTGCGGATCGGGATCTTTCCAGATGTACCAGTCCCTTTTGGGGTTATCCCGTGAAGACCTCGATTCGATGAACCAGGGGTGTTTGATGGAGGAATGGTTGGGCACGTAATCCAGCACGATGCGCAAGCCGCGCTGGTGCATTGCTGCCAGCAGCCTATCAAAAGTATCCATGTCACCAAAGATGGGGTCGATGCCGGTGTAATCGGATACATCGTAGCCGAAATCCGCCATCGGGGAAGGGTAAATGGGCGATATCCAGATCGCATCAACGCCCAGTTTAACCAGGTAGTCGAGCTTGTCCAGGATGCCCTGTAAATCTCCGATCCCGTCGCTATTGCTGTCCTTAAAACTGCGCGGGTAAATCTGGTAAAAAACGGCCTGTTTCCACCATGTGTATTCTTCATTCATTGGGAATATCCAGTCCTCGCCAATAAAAAGGTATTGCTTCAGTGGAAATTTTACACGAATATCGTTAGCTCTTCCACGGCAAGTCTTAACCACTTCCATTCGTCGGCAACGGCAGTACAATCCCATGTAGGGAATTGTTTTTTGGTATATTGTATTTTACCAAGCAGGTTGCAGCCGATATATGGTTTAATGGAGGCGCTATTTTTCTAAAATTGAGGCTCTTGTTAAATACGTATAAATTAATCTGTGTGATTGAGCGCCGGTGGCAGCATATAAATATTGAACGATCTCATCACAGCCTTTCATCGCATCCAAATTGGTTCAAAGGGAAAATTTATATCGGGATTTATACATCTATATTCTATCAAGATTTGGAATTCAGAATTATAAAAAGGAGATATCGATGCGTAAAATCACCTGTTTCAAGTATCAAAAGATTGTCGTGCTATTTGGCTGTGTTGTCCTGTCATCTCTACTGGTTTTGATTTTGATGAATTACAGCGCGGCAGCATCAGCCCAGACAGCAGGTGAACGGACAGCAGCCATCCAATCCAAGAATTCACCCCAGGAGACATACGTAGTTGAGTTCTTCTACAATGATGAATTTTCTCAAACGGCTTCTATAGCCGCCGATAACTTCGCCGCGCTGCTGGCGAAAGAGACTGGGCTGGACGTCCAGGCTTCCATTAATCCTTGTGAAGCTGATATCGTGCGAAACCTTGGCGCGCAGAAAACTGATCTTGCCACAATGAGCGCGTTAGCCTATGTCAAAGGAGATGAGTACTACGGTATACAAGCCAAACTGGTCAACGAGAGGTATGGTGCATTTAAATTGCGGGGACAAATTAACGTACAGGCTTCCGGCGGGTACACAGATATCTGGGGTTTGCAGGGAAAAAGATTTATTGCTTCAGATCCTGGTTCGATGTCAAGTTACATGCTGCCGACCGTGTTGATATCGGAAACTACCGGCATGACGGTGAACGAATTTTTCAGCGAAATCCAATTTGTGGGCGGGCACACACAGGTGATCAAGGACATATATAACGGGTTGGCGGACTGCGGAGGGACATACGAAGACGCCAGGGCTGCAGTGGCAGGCGAATATCCAGATGTAAACGATGTGGTTCACGTATTAAGTTATACCGAATACGTCCCCAACGATGCATGGGTTTTTCGGAAAGGACTTAATGCGGTGGATGTTCAAAAATTGTCCGATGGCATCATCGCGGTTGCCGGCACGCCGGATGGTGAGAAAGCGCTCAAAGCAATCTTAGGCTTGTCATGGGACAGCATTGATACTATTCAAGATAGCGACTTTAACTACTTGCGCGAGGTGGTAAAAACATTTGGTCTTCAAATGAATACCTGCTATGATATTTACCTGCCGTATGTAAATCAGAAAAACGGGAATTGATCAAAGACTTTTCATCGTACAAGTGTTATAATTTTCACGAATGAAATAGAAGTCCGCATTATTACGGAATCTAACATAACTGCCGCCATAGAATCTGCCGAAGACACCCAGCAATAAAAAGCTGACCTTCGGCAGTTTTATTTAAACCAATGCCGCTGTTCTTCGGATTGTATTGTACAAACTGCAAGGAGTAATCAGATGGTTAAACGATTGATTGTAATTGTTTCGTCCTCCCTGATCTCAACAACGGCAGTGATCCTGCTGCTGTTCTTAATGAAAACAGGATTGGGCACTGTTTTCCGCCCGGCATTTGCCTCACCGCATTCCCCCACAGTGACCGCTGTTGATCCCGGCACTGCGCCGAACGATCTGGATACACCCATCGTGATCACCGGGACAGGTTTCACGGCTGTACCCACGGTGACATTGGGCAGCACCCTGCTCGAGGATATCAACTGGGTCAACGCTGATAGATTGACAGCGACCGTGCCCTGGGGGATGCAGCCCGGTGTTTATGCGCTGACGGTGGAAAATCCAGGAGGTGAGATGGGAAGCCTGACCGATGCCTTTACCGTGACTCACGGTATCGGTGTGTGGACGACGGGCGGTCCGTATGGCGGCGAGGTCATAAGGTTGGTGATGAATACTGTAACACCGACGACATTGTATGCATTAGCCCACAACGCTGGGATTTTCGCCAGTTACGATGCCGCCGGAACCTGGGAGCCAATCCTGCTCGATAATACTCCAATTCTATTAGCTGTTGACGCCGGGGATTCGCAGGTTATGTACTTTGGCAGCGCATGCTGTCTCCTGCGTACCGAAGACAGTGGTGAATCCTGGGAATCGATTGAACCTCCCGGGTATGACAGGGAATTCTATCCTGCTGCTCATCCGGAAAAGACCGGAATCATCTACGCTGGATTAGGCACGCAACCAGGCGTCCTCCGTTCAGATGATTACGGTGATTCCTGGATTGCCGTGACCGAAGGTATTTCAAATGCTTTCATTACATCCTTGGCGTTCCATCCGGAGGATCCCGACAAGATGCTGGCGGGGTCATCGGATGGAAATGTGTTTCTTAGTACTGACGGTGGAGGTACCTGGGATTGGAAAGCTAAAGTCGATGCCCACATCGAACAGGTGTACTTCAATCCTTACGGGGCACACGAGGCCTGGGCGATCACCGAAGTTTTATTCGGGACTAACGTATATCCCGACGCCTACTTGTATAAAAGTGTTGATTCTGGCTTGGGTGTCTGGTCAGCGGTTGATGTTCATGAAGGCAACGTGGTGCGGTCGCTCACGTTCCTTACTGACACGATTTGGGCGGCGGGTGCTGAGGGTTTTACCAGCACCAACGGGGGTACGAGTTGGTACCCGGTGAGAACGGATTTAGACCCTGGATGGAATGAGGATACCCATGATTTTGCCATAGATCCGGGCAATCCTGCTGTTATTTATGCAGGAAGTCTTGGACAGGGGATGTTCAAGAGCAGTGATGGTGGTTCCACCTGGGTCGGGGTGAACGAAGGTATGGCGGCAGTCGTGCCGCTTGGATTGGCTGTTGCTCCTGCCGATCTGGATACCCTCTACGCCGATACTTATGCTTTAGGTATTCTCAAGAGCAGCAGCGGCGGGCATACCTGGAAGTCATTGGGCATCGGGAAGGGAGGTTTCAGGAAACCACTGGCGGTCGACCCCGTATTGCCCTCGCGAGTCTACATGGGGGACGGGGATTCCGGCCAAATTCGTTTTCAAATCAGTGAGGATGCTGGAGATACATGGCATGAGGTGACAGAAACCTTACCGGTCAAATGGAGTGGATGGGACGCTGACATCCTGAAAATCGTCCCGCATCCCACTATTTCCGGCACAATCCTGGCTGGCGCTCGTTTCCTTCGGTCATTGGCTCAAGTTGATGAAAGGACAGAGCGGGGCGCGATATACATCAGCGCTGATTATGGCGAGCACTGGGAATTTGCGGGTCCCACCCAGCCCATCAGCGGGATCTTTGAGTTGGCTTACGATGCCGTAAACCCCAATTTGACCTATGCTGGAACATCCAATACCGGATTGTGGAAGAGCACCGATGGCGGCGCGAGTTGGGGAGCAGTTACTTCCTTCCCGGGTGGTCCGAAAATCTTTTCGATAGCGGCACATCCCAACATTCCTGACACTGTATATGTCCGGTGCGACTACCTGGAGATGCCCACTTATGTTTCGCGCGATACAGGCGAGAGCTGGGAACAGCTGCCTCCGTGTGAAAATTGTGGGGGACATTTGCTTTTTGCACCACCAGGGCGGGGGAAACCGGATTATACGCTGTACGCTGGTCCCTGGATGCCCCATGGACTATATTCCAGCAAAGATGGGGGTTATAACTGGGAGCAAGTTGATGGCGTGCCTAACACAGACATTTACTCACTGGCTGCGGGCAGTGACGATGAGCGGGTCGTGGTTTATGTTGGTATTTCCGGCGGCGTGATATCACCCCCACCACAGATGGCTGCGGCATCCGCTGTACTTCCTGACCGGAATATGATAATGCCTGGTGGTGTATACCGGTGGGGAAATTGGCTCAACCCACCGCTTTATTTCCCACTCATTTTGAAGTCAAGCGCGCGATGACATTGTCATTAGCTCACAACGAAATTTCCTGATATGATAGGGGTTGGAATTGAATTTTGATTTATAAAGGAGGTGAAATATGTCGATTGACCATACACGCGCAGAGGTGATCAGCAGTGTGTGGCAGGCGGTCGCCCAAAGCGGGGTCGATCTTTCCGCTGTATCGCCCGATCAGCAGGAAACCCTGGTCAGCAAAATCGCAGATAATGTGATGCTGACCATTGACGGCTTGCTAGATGAAGGTGCTGTAGATGAACCGCAGGCGGAAATCGTGGAAGGGCAGGAAGAGGATTTCATTTGGAAGGGGCGCCCATTTTTATCGCTGGTCGAGAGCTACCTGATCACATCCGAACGGATAAAAATTGTAACAGGATTGATCGGGCGCGAGGTGGAAAATTTTGAATTGATCCGCATCCAGGATATCGATTACAAACAGGGTATGCACGAACGCGTGTTCGGTATCGGGGATATCACAATCATGGGTCATGACCCTTCAGATCCTAAATTTGTGATGCGCAATGTATCAAATCCGGAAGAGGTTTACGAGATTTTGCGAAAAGCCTGGTTGGAAGCGCGCAAACGGCACGGGTTGGAGTTCCGCGAGTTTATGTAAATCGACCTTTATGGTGCGGTGAACTTGGTTTTCCTGAAGGAGCTTCGCGGCGTGCATCGCACTGGTTCAACGTGATGCGATGCACGTAGGTTCGTGCGTTGCATCTAAGCATGGCCTATAAAAATATTCCTGGTACGCTCCATCCATATCAACTTCTGCAGAAGGATTGTGTAAATAGTTTAATAAAAATTCTCTATAAAGCTCCACCGAATCAAATTGTTGATTAATAAATCCTTTATCAACCAAGGTTCCATCGCGCAAACCCATCCATTCAAGATAATTTGAATAAAGCCAATCTTCTAAATTTTCAACGATATTACCTTTCACGGGATTAGCGTGAATATAGCGGCACAAATGGATAAGATGGTTATCTTGTTCCACCATGATTACTTCATACGGACCTTCAAATAAAGTTCCGCTTCTTTGATACCGTTTGTTGAATGCTTTTGTATAAGCATTAAAGATTCTTTGAGGTAATAATCCGGCATTAAGATCACCGTCTTGCCGGACCAGGAAGTGGTAATGGTTGGGCATCAAACAATAAGCTATCATCGATATTGATAATCTATTACAATTTTCCTTACACTTAGTCAGCACATAAACATAGTTGTCGTCCTCGCGAAATATCCGAGATCCGTTCGCCCCCCGGTTGTAAAAATGATAATATTGGTTTTTGATGTAGGGCGGTCTTCTAGGGCGCATATTCCCTCCTTTTCACAAAGTACAACGCATCTTGGAGATGCATCGCACTACATCTACATGGTGCGATGCACGTAGGGTCGTGCGTTGCACCTTTTTGCCTCAAGGATCAACCAAGTGCAGCGCATCTTGGAGATGCATCGCACTACATTACCTTTTTGCCTCAAGGATCAACCAAGTGCAGCGCATCTTGGAGATGCATCGCACTACATTA
>Ga0180437_10007598_pt1 | contig 14032 bp, 9 predicted proteins | sample SS_ome_4_FD_132410 | JGI IMG/M metagenome (GOLD analysis project Ga0180437, IMG submission 132410) | Hypersaline lake sediment archaeal communities from the Salton Sea, California, USA - SS_3_D_1 metaG | ecosystem: Environmental > Aquatic > Non-marine Saline and Alkaline > Hypersaline > Sediment...
GACACATTGGCCTTCTCCAGGCGTCCTTTCAGGCGCTCCAGGGCGGCGGTGCTCTCGGCCGAGTCGGCATCCAGTCGTCGCAACGCATCTCGGGCGGCAAGCGCAACGCGTAGATCTTCGTCGTCAAGGAGAGGCATCAGATCTTTTGCGGCGTTCTTCGCATTCAATCTCGTCAACGCTTCCACAGCGTTACGGCGGACAAGGGCATCTTTGTGCTTGACATTTGCACGGAGCGCCGCCGCAGCGGGTGAGGCCGTTTCGCCCATTTTGGCCAGCGCAAAGGCGGCGAAGCGCCGCATCCGGGCGTCATCACCGTAAAGGGCCTCAGTGAGCCGAGCGACAGCCGCCTCACCGAATGCCGCGGCCCTCCGGGCGGCGTGAAGGGCGACCGCGTCTTCCCGTAGCGAGAAGGCTTTCACCAGGACAGTAACGACCTCTGGCGCCCGTTCGGCCCCGACGCGGGCCAACGCGTTGGCGGCGGCAATGCGATCCGCCGTGCCGGAACCCTCTCCCATGAGAACCTTCCCGAGGACGGACATCAAGTCGGCTGCCGCGGGCCCGATGTCTCCCAAGCCCGCCGCGGCGGCGGCGCGCACGTTCGGACGGGGGTGTCCGAGGTTCTCGATCAGCGCCGGCACCGACGGCGCGGCGTCAGGTCCGATGTGTCCAAGCGCCCTGGCCGCTGCAGCCTGCAGCTTGTTGTCCCGCGCTCCGAGCGCCTTGATCAAGGCGTTAACCGCCGGCCGGGCGCGCTTGCCCAGCGCAGCCAGGATGTTGGCGCTCGCGACCCCCGTCTCCGGGTTCGTATCGGCCAGACGCTCGGCGAGCACCGGAACCGCCTGACTCATCTCTTGGCTGCGAGCCACCCAGCGCACCATGCGATGCAGCGTCTTCACGGCCCGGGCGCGGACCGTGTCGTTCTCCGCCTGCGCGGCTGTCACCAGCGCCGGCACCGACCTCACCTTGTACCATGCCAGGAGGTTGGACGCCGCAACCCACTGCTTTTCGTCGGCGAGGCGCTGGATCAGCTTGGTGACCACCTGGCCGTCCTCAAAACCCATGTTTTTCACGGCCTGTTGGAAGACACCCATCGTCCGGTTATTCACGCTGGCTCCCGCGTCGAGAAGCGCCTCGAGGGCCGTACGCGCCTCCGTCCCCCGGAGCCCCTCGAACGCCGACGCCACGGACGCCCGCTTGGCGGCCGAGCGCATCGCCTTACGGTTCTGCAAGAGCTTGACGGCCTCCTCAACGGAAGGCTTCTCTTCGGCCGCCGCCAAGGGGAGAGCCACGAGAATGGCCAAGACAGCGACGAGCACGGGATTGATTGCGTGCGGCATGTTGGGAGACCTCCTTGTCAATCAGACATCTGCGGCGTCCCCTTCCTGCTGGGATGTTTCCTCTTCGGAACACGCGCTTGGGAAAGAAGCATCCCGCCCGGTCTCGGACGCTTCCTCGTCCGAGCCTGCATCTTGGGATGGGCGCTCCTGCTTGATCACGAACGGCGATGACGTTTTGACCGAGCGGACGTGGACATCGCGCTGTGGAAAGGCGATTTCGATGCCGGTCTTACGGAACATCCTGTCGATCTCCGTGTGTAACGCGTCGATAGCCGCGAAGTAGTTGACGAAATCCTTGATAAAAACGCGCAGCTCGAACTGAAGCGAGCTGTCACCGAATCCCAGGAACAACACGCTCGGCGCCGGGTCGCGTACGGCGAACTCGCAATGACGTCCCACGTGCAACAGGACGCGAGGCGCCAGATCAACGTCAGAACCGGAGGCGATTCCTACAGGGGTTACCACGCGAACCATCGGGTCCGAGAGCGTCCAGTTTATCAGTCTCCCGGTGACGAATTCCTTGTTCGGAACGATGAGTTCCCGGCGGTTCCAGTCCAGGATCGTCGTCGCGCGGATCTGTATGCGCGTCACCGTGCCGTTAATCTCGCCCACGGTCACCGTATCGCCGATGCGAATGGGACGCTCGAAAAGGAGGATCAGGCCCGACACGAAATTCGCGAAGATCTCCTGCAGCCCGAAGCCAAGCCCAACCGTAACCGCCGCCACGAGCCATTGGACCTGAGTCCATCCGATGCCGATGAGTCCGAAACCGATCACCACGCCGATCACCGTGATAAGGTATCCCGCAATGGCCGTCATGGCGTAGCGGACGCCCGCATCCAGAGGCAGGCGCCGCAGCAAGGCGATCTCCAAGAGGCCGGGAATGTTTCTGCCGGCAAGGAACGTCATCAGGCCCACCAGGATCGCCATCAGCAGTTCCGCCAGACTGATGCCCTTCCAGACATCGATTCGTTTAAGGATGCCGAGAGCGGGGAGGACGTCGCTCCAAACGAACCAGAGACCGAGAAGGAGGAGGAAGCCGCCGAGACCCGCCAGGAAACGTCGCGCCCGGACGTTGAGCAACAGGATGTTCTGCTCGGGGGCCACCGTCAGCCCGGTGAGACCGACAGTGCGCAGGCGTTCCTCCGTCCGATCTTCGCCTTGCCCCGACCGGGCGCGTTCCCGGGCCGCAATGATCCGGCGAACGACGAACACCCACCGGATGGCCAGCCCATAGCCGAGCATGACACCGAGCACGAGCAGGCCGGACAAACCCAGGCAATATGCGAGTTGCTGTGCCGTATAGTAATAGCCCAGAACAGCAAGCGCCGCGAGGGCCGTCGGCGCGATCACGCCGAGGGGATACCAAACCCCCTTGAGGCGGTCGAGCCAACCTCCCCGGCTACGATTGATGGCTTCGGCGATGAACGGCCCGGAAGGGCGCAGCACTTTCAGCAGAAAGAACGATGTCGCCAGAAGCATGACGGCAAACGCCATTCGCCCCAGGGAATTCCGGTAGTTATCCTGGGACTGCCCATCGATTATCGACCATGCAAGGAACAGGGGAACCGCGGTCGCCTTGAACCAGATCAGATTGCGCCGAAGGAGGGTGAGCCCCTTGGCGGGCCAGCGGAAATGCACCGCCCCCAAACCGCTCGGAGCGCACACGGCGCGCAGGAAGGCAAGGGTCAGATAAAACGGAGCGGTGCGTCGCAAGCCGAAAGCCGCCGCCCGAACGAGTTCCGAGGAATTCGAGAGATTCGAGAGTCTCCAGGCAAGAAACCAGAACACCGCCGGCCCCGGCGCGCAAAGCAAGCCCGTTACGAAGAACGCGCGTACCGTGTAAGAGAAGCGGTCCGTCTCCGGATACGCGACCAGGGCCGCGATCCCTCCCAACTCGGTACGAAAACGTCGCCTCGCCACAAGCAGCACGACGCAAACCAGAAGGAACAGGGCGTACACTGTAGGCAACGTCTTCACGTCCTGACCCACATCCAGAATCAGCTTACGCCAAGAGGACGGGGCGGCCAGCCAGGCGACGGCCTCGACGGCGCGCCCGAATTCCGACAGGCTCAGCGCCGCGGTGCTGCGGCTCCAGAGCAGTCGCTCGTCTACCAAGGCAACGTACTCTCTCACCTGAGAAACCAGTTTCCTCTGGACCGTGTCAACGTCCACCAGCTTCTCGAAATAGCTGTCGTAGTCTTGCGCCAGACCTCTGAGGTACTGAAGGCGCGCCTCGATGGCGCGGCGGGTTTCGCTTTCCACGTACGATTGTTCATCGGCCGCCACCTGCGACCCGAGACGTCCCATGATCCGCTTGACGTTCTTCTCAACGTCGGCCCACTGACGCACCTCTTCTTCGATTTCGTAAAGCCGGACCTGGACCCTGCCGATTTCCTCTTCGCGGGCCCCAATTTCGTCCAAATGCCTTTTCGGATCGGGTAGCCGAGCGCGCTTTTTGCGCAGCAGCGCGACGACCGCGTCCGTCGGACCGCTGGCGCTGAGGCGCTCCTTGATCTGCTTGAAATCGTCCGTCAATTGCCTCAGCGTTTGCTCGATCGCGTCGTGCTTGCGGTTAACCTGTTCGATGAGCGTAGCCGGCGCCTTCGGGCCCTTCCGCTCTTCGGCAAGTTTCTGGTTGACCTCTGTAATCTCCCGGACGGCCGGGTGACTTGTGGCTGCCTCTCTGCGCGCTTTCTCGACGGCCTCGGCGGCTTCTTTTCTGCGGCGTAAGCCAACCTCCTTCTGCAACGCGTTCACCCGCTTCTCAAGCGCGGCCGTCCTTCGGACCGCCAATGCCCGGCGGACCGTCAACACCGAGCCTCGCACCGCCCAACTTGCCAGCTCCTTTTCGTAAACGTTGATCTGATCGGCGAGAAACGCCTGGGAGGCCCGCAAGAAGGTACGCTCCGCAAGCTCCAGAGGCGAAGGAGGCTCGGCAACCTCACCTGGAACAAGACGTTGCTTGACCTCTTCGAGCGCCTGCTTAGCGGCCCCAAGCAGCTTTGGCGCTTCGGCGCGTCGGCGAACGCGGGACTGAATCTGCTCTTCGATGGCGGCCAGGGACTTCTTGGCATCCGCAAGCTCACTCTCTCGTTCGGCCAGTATCTGAGACAACTCCGCCAGCGACACGTCTTCGCCAATCTGCGTCGGCGTTTCCGGCTCGGGTTCCGCCAACTGTTTCTGGAGCAAGGCCAGCGTTGCGTCGGCCTCCGCGAACTCCTTCTCCTTGGGCTTCAGAGCGGCAGCCGCGCGAATTTGTTGAAGGGCCTGCTGATAGAGTTCGATAATCTTTTTCTTTTGCGCTTCGTCGATATTCGACGCCTTGTTGACGTGATCGATCTGGGCCTGCACGGCTTCTTCAGTCAGGGGGATTTCCGCGACGGGGCCCGACTCCGGCCGAAGAGGCGGGGCCGCCTCCTGGCCGCCGACAGGGGATAGTACGGTGAAGACCCACAGCAGCGTAAGCGCAACGGCGCCCTGCCGCGCCCAACGCGCTGGTGATGGGAATGTCATAAGCCGTCACTCCAGGTCGTTCGCTGCGCGCATCGCGTTCCATCGAACTCGCCGATGCCGGACGAAGCCGGTTGGGAACCGACCGCGGTCGCGCTGAGTCTAGCATCAGCTCGCGAGCCGCGCAACGGAACGCATGGATGAAAAAAAGCCGCGCCGGACGGCCGGCGCGGCTCATAGAGACGAAGGGTTCCGGGGACGTCTACTTCTTCCAGGGTGGCAGTTCCGGCAAGTAGGTTTCAAACTCCTCGTACAGTTGTTTCTCATAGTCTCCGGCGTAGGAACCGTCGAAAAAGCGGTCGAGGGCCTCGTCGTGGAAACGCTTCCAGGACTTATCTTCGGCGCCGGGGTTCACCGGGAAGAAGAGCGCATCATTGTCTTTGGCGGCCTTGTAGTCGCCGGGCGCGTCGCCCACCATCAGAATGCCTTCGGACGGGTACTTGCCCTTGGCGGCCAGGGCGAGGTGTTCCGACTTCTTGCCCATCTCCTGGCCCGCGATCACGGCCACATACTGCGCGATGTCGTGCTCCACCCACTCACGCTCCAAGGCTTCATTGGGGGTGGCGCTGACGACGATCATGTCGGCTTTGGCGAAGGCCTTTGCGAGGCTCTCGCGCACGAAAGGGAAAGGCGGCACGTCGTGGACGATGTCGCCGACGCTCGTGTTGACCGCCCGCGTCCAGTCGTACATGGTCAGCAAATCGTCGATAAGCGCCGGGTCCGTATTCTTGCCGATAAACTCCTTGAGTCCGTCGTTGCTCAACGTGCAGCCGCTCTTCAAGAACGCGTTCAGACCTTCCCAAGGAGGGATCGTTACATTCCGGGCGGCGACTTCCGGCCGTTCGGCCAGCAGGTCCAGCACTTTGCGCACGGCAATCCAGCGATTGCAGCCCCGGTCCTTGCTGTAAAGATTCACGAACTCGAAGGCCTCACGCGCCATTTTGCTGACCGGTTGCAGACCGTAGTATTTCACGATATTGGGGCCGAAGCACTCCTTGTGCTTGATCTCCATCGTGTCGAAAGCGCACCCGTCGCTGTCGATCCCGATAAAGAAGTCCTTGGTCTTCTGAAACTCCTTCAACGGCGCTTGTGGATCACTCACGCTTGTCCTCCCATTCACCCAGTATTCCGCACTTCACACTCCACACTCCGCACGCGTCAGACTCCGCTGAACGCGTTGAAACCGCCGTCGATGGCCACCACCGTGCCGTGCACGAAGGAGGCGCTCGGAGACAGCAGCCAGACGAGCGCGCCGACCAGCTCTCCGGGGTCGCCGAAGCGGTCCATCGGCGTCTGTGAAATGATGGTCTTGCCGCGATCGGTCAACGATCCGTCCTCGTTCGTCAGCAGGAAACGGTTCTGTTCCGTCAGGAAGAAGCCCGGCGCGAGAGCGTTCACGCGAATCTTTTTCGAATAGTTCTGTGACATGTGGACGGCCAGCCACTCGGTGAAGTTACTGATCGCCGCCTTGGCCGCGCTGTAGGCGGCGACCTTGGTCAGCGGATGGAAGGCGCTCATGGAGGAGATGTTAATAATGTTACCGTCGTCCTTCTCGACCATGATCTTGCCGAAGCTCTGCGAGGGGAGCACCGTGCCGACGCAGTTCAGATTGAAGACCCATTGAAAGGCGTCGGCCGGGAGGTCGAAGAAGCTCATTTCGGGCGACGTGGTGGCCTCCTTCTTGTTGCCGCCGGCGCCGTTGATCAAAATGTCGACGGTTCCGAACGCTTCGACGACGGATTGTGCGGCGGCCTCGCAACTCGACTTGTCGAGCACGTCGCATTTGATCGCGATGGCTTCGCCGCCGGCTTCCTTCACCTGATCGGCGACCGCCTGGGCCTTATCCTCGAAGATGTCCAGCAAGGCGCACTTGACGCCCAGTTTGCCGAGGGCCTCTGCCATGGTGCCGCAGAGAACCCCCCCGCCTCCCGTCAACGCGGCAACCTTGCCTTCGAGTCCGAAAAGTTCGCTCAAATAGTTGCTCATCCATTTTCCTCCTGTGTAGCCATTCAGTCGGCGAACGGGGCGACGTGTTTGCCGAGGTGGCTTTCGAGCACTCCGTAGTACTTCTCCTCGTCGCCGCGCAAGGCCGCCATGAAACGGTCATAAAACAGCCAGCCGCCGTCCGGCTTCTTCGTCGTCAGCACACTGCCGAAGGTGACGTGCATCACTTCCCGAGCGTCGATCCGGTCCGGTTCGAACAATCCCGGCAGGTCCGCGTCCTTAAGGTCATTCGGGTCCGGCACCCGCTCCGCTTCGGCCGAGACGTGATACGTGGCCCGGTCCTCGGGATACCGCTCTTTGGCGAATGCCAGTATCTCCCGAAACAAGGGCGGATCGATCATGCTGATCGCTCGCAACGCCTCGAGGTAACTGGTGCCGGCCGTTTTGACGTGAACCAGATTGTCGGCCAGTTCCGCCGCCACGGGATAGACGGCAAACTTGTCACTGCCGGAATGGACAGAGATTTTGTAGGGACCCAGCGCCTTCATGACGGCGGCGTGTTTCTCGAACTCGGTGCGGAAATAGTCGATGTCCCCGATGTAGTCCACGCCTTTCTCGAATTCACCGACGAAGCGCGGCGCCAGGCTGACCCACCGTACGCCCAGCCGGCGCAACTCCGCCGCCACGTAAAAGTGCTCGTACACGGTCGTCGGTGTTGCGGTCTCATCGACGCTCATCTCAAGCTCGAAGGGCCGCCTCCGCATGACGGTCCGAGCGTGCCGGTACATCTTCACGGTGTGCGCGACGGCCTTGCCGTACTTGGCCGCCGCGCGCAGGAGATGCTTCTCGCCGAAGGCTTCGATGCCGCCGGGCATCGGCCGTCCCACGTACAATTTGCGGCAGTCGGCCGCTGAAATCTCGAGGTCGCTCCAGGGAAGCCCCTCGTATTTCTTCATGAGGGCGGCGTCATCGTCCGAGTCCGAATCGCTGTCCACGTGGTCGCCAGGATCGACGGTGAACATGGTGAAACCCGCAGCCGCCGTGTAGTCGATGTGTTCCGGCTGCTTGAGATGGTCCGCGTCCGACCCGAACCCGGCTCGAAAACCCTCCTGAAGCGTCCCGAAAGACGCGCAGTCCATCACTTCGTCGGGCGTTCGATGCGTTCGCTCCATTTCGCGAATCGACTGCTGCGCGAAGAACGGCGTCACCCCGGTTCCCGCGACCGCGCGGGCATGACCGGGCGTGGCCAGTCCGAGACGGTCTCCGAGACCGATCGACTTCTCCAGTCCCGCCGTTCGCGGCCGAAGGAAGGGAATATGTTTGCGAAGCGTCAAGGCGTTCGCGTGCGTAAGTTCGCAGACCTTGACCTGATAAGTGTCGCCGCCGGCTGCGGCCGTCGAGGCGTGGCCCTCCGCCTCCTGGAAGAACGGGCTCTCCTTCGCGCCGCTCGACAGGACGCAAAGGCGTTTCTCGACGCCATCCCGGGCCAGGAAGCAGATCGCGCCCGGCGGCGCTGTGATCGACTTCGGATACGGACCCATGCGGACCATCTGGGAGAAAAGGTCCGTCAGCGACCTGCCGAATTCCTCCTCGAAGGCGGGCAACACTTCGCCGACGGGCAGCGAGGAGACGTGGACCAACGTTTCTTCAGGCTTCATCAGCTCAACTCTCTTGGACCTGCGCTTTGCGGACCTCGGCAAAAGACGGTGAATGGTTGATTATAGCGTGGAGACGGATGGCGTCAAGTTGCGGGAAACACTCCAAGAACGTATACTATGCTCTGGGAATACTTAAGGAAGCGCTGTGGAAGCAGGCAAGAAGAAGCAGAGCAAGAAAGCCCTACTCCTGGGTGTAGGCCTCGACGGCAAAGACGGTCACGTGCGCGCGACAAAGGGCAAGAACTTCTACCTCGTGGGGGGGTCCGAAGATACGCACGCGAACATGCAGGAGAAGGCCATCAGGATGAACGAGGAGCTGGACCGGCGCAAGAAGCGTCTCGAAGACGTGGAGCCCAAGGAGTTCCTCGATATCGCCCGCAAGGTTCGTATGGTCGAAGAGTAACTCCGCCGCTACTCGATGTCTCACTCCTTCCCCGGCAGTATTCGCTTTCCGGCCGTAACTCTTCGTGTTGAGCGCGATGCTTTCCCCGGCCGTCCGGAAGCGCGAGGCGCGACCTTTGTGGGCCGACGCATCGACGCCAACAGCCGCTCAAGCCGGCGGTGCTCCTCGGCGTCTGCGGTCACGACCAGGTAGCCTTCCCAAAGACATCGTTGGGCACACGCCGCACGGGCCGCGGGGCAGGGCTGGAACGCCCGGTAGAGCGTCTTCAGAAGCGCCTCCTCCGGATTCTTTTCTCCCGGGCGCCCAGGCGCCAGGCCGGCAACCTCATACAAGCGGGTCTCGAAACGCGCGCGGTGAGCCGGGGACCATTTCGACGTCACCAGCACCGCGCTGCGATGCGGAAACCATCGACAGGAAGGGGGAACGATGATGTCCAAAATCTCGCGCACCGTGAATCCCTTGCCCTTCAGAGTCACGGTCGGCATTTCGCGAACCGGAGGGACGACACAGACGGCGGGAAGCTCCGCCGCAAGCCGCACATAATCGAGCGCGTCGCGCAAAGATGTGCCTTCGAAGTGGATGGGACCCAGAGGCCGAGACAGAAGTTCTGAAAGCGCTTTGTCCGGCCCGGGGGCCGGCAATTTCTTCGGCGCGATCACACGGGCGCGGCTTTCCACTCCGGCGCGAAGCAGGCGAAGCAGATTGCGGATGCTCACGTGTTCATTCGGCGTGGCGGTCGCGAAAAGGCGCGTTCCGGAGACGGTCAATGGCTCTGTTTCGGCCGGCCGGACGCTCGGGACCGCTTCTCTTTCATACACCGAGTAGTCGATGCGTTTCGATTGCGCCGCAAGCACACTCGCCGCAATGCCGGCAATCTTCATCGCGTCGGCCTGGCGCCGAACGGAAACGGTCTCGGAAAGATCATAGGTTCGGTCCACGCGTGGTATGGCGCCGTAGATGACGTCCGGCGCTCCGACATGTAGCGCGCGGCTCCGGTAGGTCCATGCTGTATCGGTTTGGATCAGGAGAAGTTCCATCGCGTCCCAGACCGGCATTTCCCGCACGGACAGGGAAACGGAAAGTTCTTCCAAAGCCCCTGTGCCCGCCTCCGTGAAGACGAAGTTGATCTGGGTTGCCTCTTGAAGGAAATTGAGAACCGTGCGGAGCGGTTCGCCCTCGAACGAAAAGGAAATGAGGTTCTCGAGCGACCTGCGCATTCGCGCCGCGAAGGCTCGTTCGCCGGAGGGAACGGATTCAAAGGGCGGCCGGGTCTCGGCCTCTACATGGACGCGATGTTCGGCGGGACCGGACGTCCGCGTTCTCAGGAAAGACGGCCGGCCCGACGCAGACGCGTAATAGCCACGGTCTCTGAAAGACCGCCGGGAGCTCTGGACATGAAAAACAAGAGTGGCGCCGAGAAGCGCCGCAGCCACAAGCACGAGCAAAGAGGACACGCGCATGAAGGTTTCCTCGTCACGTGTGTCAGCAATTCCATGAATACCAACGGCGATTCTAGTCTTCCCCGAACGAGGAATCAACGGAAGATGCCGTCCCACCTCGCGTCAGGTGTGTCGAAGCGGCATTGTTGTCGAGCCGTCCTGGCGACGATGGGTGGCACAGGCGAGGTCGGAAAAGCGGATGTCGGCCGCATGGCCTGGCATCTGGGCGTGCGCCGTCAGCATGAGGTAATGTAACCGTTCCGCGCCGTCTGGAGCGGAGGCGCCCTCGCCTGCGCACGGTTTTGTGCCCGTTTTGGCAGGCGAGGGCGCCTGCGCTCCACGTATCTGTTCAGATCGCAAATACCTCCAGTATGTGCCTGCCTTGCGCCCATAGGAGCTCACTGCTACAATTCCCGCGATGCCAAACGCTCCGGAAAGGAGGCCTATGCTTCATGTCACAACCGACGGTTTATCACACAGAGCTCAGCGGGCTGGAGTTGTTCAACCGAGGCAAGGTACGGGATATCTACGAGGTGGGAGAGGACCTTCTGATCGTTGCCAGCGACCGCCTCAGCGCATACGACTCGGTGCTGCCGACGCCCATTCCCAAGAAAGGACAGGTCCTGACGGGATTAACGCTTTTCTGGCTGGACTTCTTCAAGGACGACGTCGCGAACCACCTGATCACGGCCGACATAGCGGAAATGCCGGAATCGGTGCGCATGCACTCGAACGTACTACGGGGCCGCGCCATGCTCGTCAAGCGCGCGGAAACACTGCCGGTCGAGTGCGTGGTCAGGGGCTATCTTTCGGGCAGCGGCTGGCGGTCCTACCGGGAGAACGGGGAGGTCTGCGGCGTTTCGCTTCCGACGGGTCTTCGAGAATCGGACAAGCTGCCCGAGCCGATCTTTACCCCGACGACCAAGGCGGAATCCGGCCACGATGAGCCGTTGAGCTTCGAAGAGTCTACAAAGCTTGTAGGAGAGGAAACGGCGAATACGATCCGGGACCGCTCGCTCTGGGTGTATGCCAAAGCAGCCGAATACGCGGCGTCGCGCGGCGTCATCATTGCCGACACCAAGTTCGAATGGGGCACGTTCGACGGAAAGCTGATCCTGATCGACGAAGTGCTCACGCCCGATTCCTCTCGTTTCTGGCCGGCCGATCAGTATGCGCCCGGCGGTCCTCAACCGTCCTTCGACAAGCAGTACGTCCGCGACTGGCTGGACGAAAGCGGCTGGAATCACGAGCCGCCGGCGCCCGAGCTGCCCGCTGAGGTGGTCGCCAAGACCACGGAGAAGTACGTGCAGGCCTACGAGAAGGTCACGGGGAGTGAACTCCAAGCCTGAGAAGCCTGTCCTTGAGCGGAAGCGCCAACACGCCCGGGGCCCGGAAGCCCTGGAAGGATCGGGCTACCTCGCCGTCTCCCGAAGCGCCGCTGCCTCCATTCTCTTCATGATGCCGCTGCTGTTGTTATATGAAATCGGCATCTGGCAGTTGCGTCATGCCCCCCCGCCGTCGGTCCATGAGGAGCCGGTGATAACCTTGCCCTCGCAAAATCCCGAGAATCCCCTGCGCGGGAATATCAACGCGATCGCCGGCGTGGCCAAGGGGCCGTTGTTCGTGTTCGGCCGAAACGCCATGCTGGTTTTCAATCTCATCGTCGTGGCGGCCCTGGTCTGGGCGTTACGAAGTATGGTCCGGCGCCCGGCGCTTCGGTGGTGGACGTTTCCTCTGATGCTGCTCGAAAGCGCCGTCTACGCGCTTGCCCTGATGGTGTCGGTGAGTTTCGTCCTGCGGTGGCAGCTCGCCGTCCCCGCCGCGCCCGGCGACTTCGGCGATCTCTGGCGCAAGTCGATCTCCGCAGCGGGCGCCGGCGTTTACGAGGAGTTCGTGTTTCGCGGCGCGATCCTCTATGGCTTCACCTTCATTACGGTGAACGTGCTACGGATGCAGCGGCCCATCGCCCTGGCCGTGTCGATTCTGGCAGCGGCCGCCGTGTTCAGCGCCGCGCATTTCATCACCCCCGGCGAGGCAACGGATTGGATCACCTTTCGTTTCCGTTTCGTGGCCGGCGTTCTACTCAGCCTGATCGTTTTGAAACGCGGCCTCGGCGTCGCCATCTGGTCCCACGCCATCTATGACGTCTGGGCATTCTGCCTCACGCGCTAACGCCGAGGCGCGATCTTGATCCAGGAAAGAGCGTTCGCCTTTGAATGAGCCAAAAGAAATGTCCGGCGCTGCTCAGAGCATTGCTTTCGCAGCGCCGGACACCATAAGCCCGGCCGGGGAGCGGGCTTCGCGTCCGCTGAAATGCGGACGGCAGGGATATCTATCGGAGGATAGCCAGGAGTTCTTCCGGGACCTCGTGGCCCAGGGACCGGGCGCGCCTCACGTCGGCGCGCGCCGGGCCGTGCTGGCCAAGGTTGTAGTACATGCTGGCCCGATTGAGCAGGGCCATCCGGCTGGTCGGGTCAATGGCGACGGCTTTGGTGACGGCGTTGACGGCTCGGGGATACTTGCCCTGCTTGAAGCATACGCCGCCGAGCGTCACCCAGCCGCCGACCGATTCCGGATTCAGGCGTACCGCCTCATCCGCGTCGCGCATGGCCATGCCATAGGACCCGCGTCGCAGGTAGGCATTGGAGCGGAGACAATAGGCCCAGTCGCTTTCCGGCTTGATCTTGATGACCTCGTTCAGGTCTTTGATGGCGCGGTTGTAGCGGCCGCCATAGTACGAGTAGAGCGCCCGGTAGTAATAGGCCATGGCATGGTCAGGATCGACTTCGATGGCCTTTGAAAGGGCCTGGACGGCATCCTCGTATTCACGCTTCCTGCCCAGGTCGCGCCCCAAGTCATAGTAATGCTCGGCAACTTCGGCCGAATCCTGGGAGGAAGGGGCGCTTATCCGCGGCGAATCGATTCTCACGGAAGTCTGGTCACTGCTGCAACCCCATGCCAAACAGCACGATACGGCAACGATTGCGATCGACGTTCTCTGTGTCATCCTGAAACTCTCACGTCAAGTCTGCCCTCACACCCATTTAATTAATCGGAATCCGCCGCGGACATTGAAGCGGGAATCCTGTGGCTTCAGGCCGCCTCAAGGGATCGGGTTTGGATTCATCCGTTGATTAAAGCGAAACCTTCGAGCCCCCAATGCCTTTCAAAGATTCATTATATCCTGCCAGGGCGCCTTCCTGCAAAAACTGCCCCTGAGTCGAGTCGCCCCATTTGCGGTGCCGCTGGTCCACTCACCATTCAACAATTTCCGGCGGCGACCCCCGATCAAGAACCGCACATTGAGGGAAGATCAAGGGCTTCTCCGCCTTTCGAGTTCTTCTTCGAGTTGCCGCCTTTGCGCCTCTCTTTTGAGCATACACCAAATGTCCCAATGGCCCGTCTGATACGCCGTTTCGATCAATGTCCGGCCATCCTTGTCCATGATCTCGATGTCCGCGCCGCTCTCGATCAAAATCTTGATGACACTGGTGTGACCCATTACGACGCTCATATGAGCAGTTCCACTCAAGTCAGGCAAGCGGTGGCCCAAGGCGAGCAGGAGCTTCACAACGTCGGCATGGCCCCACGCGACCGCCCGACGAAAGGCGTCGTCGATGTCCGCTCTCGAATACTCACGACTGGCGGCTTCGTTTCCGGCGAGGAGATGCTTAACGAGGTTTAGGCAACCGTTCGCGGCGGCGACTTCGAAAAGCGTTCTGTTCGGGGATGGACTGA
>Ga0180437_10007599_pt1 | contig 14031 bp, 10 predicted proteins | sample SS_ome_4_FD_132410 | JGI IMG/M metagenome (GOLD analysis project Ga0180437, IMG submission 132410) | Hypersaline lake sediment archaeal communities from the Salton Sea, California, USA - SS_3_D_1 metaG | ecosystem: Environmental > Aquatic > Non-marine Saline and Alkaline > Hypersaline >...
CGCAGGCTCAAATAGTGTCCGCCGATACCCACTCGCTCAATCACGCCGCCCTGAAGGTGTTCCTCGTCCACCAGAACCGGCTTGACCATAGCCTCAAGTTGATGAGCCAGGTGATTATCGAGCACCATCTTGACCAACGACAGAATCTGGGCAGAACCAAGCAGCCCGATGCTATAGATCTCATCCGCGCCAGCCAGGTAGCTCAGCAAGCAGCTAGCAGCCGCCTCGTAGCCATACTGCGCATCGAGGTCGTATGACGCCGTGTCTAGGCCGCCCAGGTTCACCGGCAGGTTGTAAAAGCGAGCAAGATCACGCAGTGCCAGTCCCAAGCCACGTCCGTCCGCGCTGCCCCCATACCGCCCGGTGTGCATGTCCAATTGCGAGGCCCCCGTGCCATAGATGATGGGCGTCCCAGGATTCACCGCCTGGAACAGCACCAGCCCGCTGAGGAACTCGACGTTGTGCACCAGGATCGTGCCGCCGAGGGTGACCGGCGACGTACCGCCTGCCAATGGCATCGGGTATACCATAATCGGCACGCCCAGCTTGGCCAGTTCGATACAAGCCTCCGTCATTGGACCGTCGTGCATCAGCGGCGAGATCGTGCAGTTCACCGCCGAGAAGATCGGGCGGAACTCTTGACTGCCCGTAGCAACCTTCGCCAACTCGACGACAAAGGGCACCTGCCCGGCGTGCAGCACGCCCGTGCGCACGTGCTTGCTGGTCTGGGCAAAGGCCAGGGCAAAGTGACGGATGGTGCGCACGTGGGCCGGTACGTCGGTGGCAGCGACCATCACGTTGACGATCTCGACCATATCCAGGGCGTCGGCAAAGAGCAGGCCCCGCTTCAGATCCTCGGCCGTCGAATCACGGCACTCGCCGGTCTCCAGGTCGATAGCCTTGGTGCCCTGGCTATCGGTCGTGTGATGCGGGCGGCAGCCGTTCAAGATCACGTCGCGGGCTGGGTCGCGGGCGCACAGCCTCACCACCCGTGGCGCCTCCTGCAACGCCCACTCGACCAGTTCGCGCGGTAAGCTGGCCCACGTCCTGTCGTAATCGACGGGGCAGCCCATCTTTTCCAAAATCTCCAATGCCCGAGGCGTTTTGTAGTCAATCCCGACCCGTTCCAGCAGGTCAAGGCTGTGCTCGTGGATTCGCTCGACGTCGTGGTGGGTCAGGATGGGTTGTAGTGACAATGACGGTAGCATAGGTACTCCGCAAGGATCTGGTAGATTTATCAATTGGCAGATGAGTAGATCGGTCAGGGTGATTGGATTGCCGGTTAACCAGTTTCCCAATCTACCACTTCACTGGTTGAGCTCTCGATCGGCGGCCTGGAGGATGCGGGTCAGCTCTGTCTTCTTGGCTTCCTCCAGTGGCTCTGGCTCGTGATTATCAAGGATCCACTTCACCCGCTCGCGGGCCACCTCCAGCGGATCTCGATACCCGCCGTCCGGGTCTGGGTACTGGCCGAGACCTCGAACCAGCGCCTTCCGCATGTGCGTACGCGTGTGCTTCTGCGCCAAAAAGTGCCCACCAGGACCCACAGCCTGGATAACGTCCAGGGCCAGTGTCTCCGGGCTGACCTCCATGTCCATCAACGCATACCGTGCCCGGTGATAGAGCTCATCGTCCAGGATGATCGCCTCGGGATAGAGCAAGGTGAAGCTGCGGTTCAGTCCAATCCCCGTCACCCACTCGGCTCCGGTCAGCCCCACCAGCAGCGGGTCCGTGGCCACGTCAGCAGCCGCCTGCCAGGTGCCCGGCTCGCGGGCCTCGGTGCCAAAAGCGCCCGCGAAACAGGGCATTCCCCAATGATGCGCCATATTGATCACTGCGCCTGCGCATACACGGTTCACCGGGTAGGGTACGTAGATGCCAGAACGGGGATCGATGTACCCATGCATGATCGAGTGAGACACGGGGGCACCAGGACTGACAAGCTGCATCAGCACAGTGGCACTGATGACCTCGGCATCGCCCACCACGTAGGTGCCAGCCAGCGTGGCCGGCCCCGTGCTGCCCAGGTTCGGCATGGCCAAGAAGGCCACCGGGATGCCCGCTTCAGCCAGTAGCATCGCGCCTTCTATCCCTTCCTTGTCCTGAGCCAGTGGCGCGATGGTGCAGACGACCAGCGAGAAACCGGGACGCTGGCGCAACTTGTCCCGATCACCGGCGATCACCGTGGCCATCTCGAGTGCGTAACGAGCGGGCGCTTCTCCCATCAGGGTCTCGCTCTGGATATGCTTGACGGTGTTGTTCCACGAAGCATCCAGTTCGTGCAGGGGCGCCATCCTTCCATAGTCCTGGGCGCTGACCATAGGCCAATAAAAGGCCAGCGAGGGGAGATAGTCAACCACCCGGGCCATACGCTCCACGTCTTCCTTGCACGAGGGCCGTATCTGGCGGGTCTCAAAATCCACCGTCTCGTGGCCGCACCCGTCAGTGGTGAAGTAGGTGACGCCATCCTCAAGGTCGAAATCACACGTGAGATCGCGAGCACCCACGTGAAAATAACGCGGAACGGTCGCCAGTGCTTTGAACACCAGATCCCGCGGCATCTTCACAATCTGAGTGTCGCGATCCACCTGGGCACCGTGGTCGGCGAACATGGCGAGGGCCTTCTCAGAGGGGAACCGCACCCCAACGTCCTCCAGAATCTGGAGCGTGGCCTCCTGCATCTGATCAAGCTGTTCGTCGCTGAGGAACTGCGCTTCCAAAGAGGATCGAATCGGCTCGATGGCTGGGCGTTCGGTAGTCATACTGAAGCATCTCCTTCCTTGCTGCAACCTTCGCTCGATGGATACGTGAAACGGTAGATTCAACCCCTGGACCACTGATCCAGCGACCAGTCCGCCAGTCTGCCAGTCTACCCGATCTACTAAACCTCTCCAACCTGCTTCAGTACCTTGAAGGGGTCGAGGGCATCGCGCAGCCCATCGCCAATGTAATTGATCGCAATGATCGCCAGGAAAATCATCAACCCGGGGAAGATGGCCAACCAGGGATGCTTGGTCAGGTGGGCTTGGGCATTGCTCAGCAGGTTGCCCCAGCTCGGCGTGGGAGGCTGAATGCCGAAACCGAGGAAGGAAAGGCCCGACTCCTCCATGATCGCCCACGCAACCTCCAGCGTAGATTCGACGATTATGGGGCCGACCGCGTTAGGCAGGATATGACGCACCATGATCCGTAGATTCGACGCCCCTATACAGTACGCGGCGATGACAAACTCCTTCTCCCGGATGGTCAAGAAAGCCGCCCGGACCAGGCGAGCCACTGTCATCCATGAAAGCAAACCGATCACGAGGGCGATGGTCAGCACGCTGTTCCGCTGCACAAGAGGCAACTCGGTCTCCCGCAAGATAGCACTCAGCAGGATGAGAACAAGCAGGGCCGGCAGGGACAGGGCCGCATCGGTGATGCGCATCAGGATGTTGTCCACCCATCCCCCGAAGTAACCGGCCACAGCGCCCACAGGGACGCCGATCACGAGCGTGATGGCCACCACCATCAGGCCCACGGCCAGGGAGATGCGTCCACCGTAGAGCACGCGGGTGAGCAGGTCCCGCCCTAGCGGGTCGGTGCCAAAGGGATGTTCCAACGACGGAGACTGTAACCGGCTGGGCACGTCCGAAGCCTCGGGATCATAGGGAGAAAAGGAGACCAGAGCGATGCTCAACACCAGGAGACCCAGGACGACCGAGCCAGCCACAGCGCCAGGATGATGGCGGAATCGCCGCCATATCATGCGCGTCATGCCCTCGTGAGCAGGCATCCTATCGTCTGTCTCAAGAGCAAAACCGTGTTCAGCCGTGTTTTCCAGAGTCTGTCGATTGCTCATCGTGTCTCTACAGCACCTCTTCGCTAGTCATAGCGGACCCTAGGATCTACGAGACCGTAGGCTATGTCCGCTAGCAGATTAGAGAAGATCATGATCCCGGCCCCGATGGTCAGAACCGCCATCAACACAGGGTAGTCGCGCTTTACCGCCGCCTGGTAATATAACCGCCCCATCCCAGGCCACGAGAACAACAGCTCGACGTAGAGCGATCCGGCAAATATGTAGGGCAGATCCAGCGCGAATATCGTCAACAGGGGTATGATCGCGTTCTTGAGCGCATGCCGATACAGTACCACCCGTTCCCGGAGCCCCTTGGCCCGCGCCGTGCGGATATAGTCCATATGGAGCACGTCGAGCATGCCCGAGCGCAAGAAACGGGAATACCACGCCACCCAGCCGACCGCCCCCATCGCGACCGGCAGGATCAGGTGCTTGATCCAGTCCCAGAGCGAGAACTCTATGCCTAACGTGCTCATGCCACCCGAGGGCAATAACGGTTCGCCGGTGAACGGGTTATCTAGCCAAGCATAAAAGACCAGGATCAGAATCAGACCAAGCCAGAACTCGGGAATGGCCTGCCCCATAAAAGACAAAGTGGTCACGATGATGTCAAACACAGAATATTGCTTGACGGCGGAGATGACGCCAACCGGAATGGCGATAATGGCCACTACAATGAGCGTCACGCCCATCAGATAGACTGTGTTTGGCAGATGCTCCACGATCCGTTCCAGCGCTGGCTGACGGGTCTGAAACGAAAACCCAAAATCGCCCCTCAATATGCCCCAACGCTCACCGTGCTCTTCTCTGATCCCATCACCATCAGCGTCAACCTTCATCCAGTCATTGCCGATCAGCCAGACGCTGTACTGCGTCCTTGTCAGAAAACCAATCGGCTTGAGCCGTGTCAACTCTGACCAGTTGAGGAAATACGGCTGATCCAAACCGAACTGACGCTTGAGCATCTCGGCTCTCTCTGGCCTGATGTGCCGGGATCGACTGTGTCCGGCCAACGGTCCACCGGGTGCCAGGTTGATCAAGGCAAATAGCACGATGCTGATCAGGAACAGCATCGGGATAGCCTGCAATAGCCGCCTCGCGATGTAACGTCCCATACCATCCTCCGACGATTGGATCGGGTGGGGAATCGCGTAGATACGGGGATTGGGTAGAGGCGACTCAGCGAGTAGCCTCTACCCCACCCGATCGCTTGCACCGTGCCGGGTCACCCCCGCTATGGCATCACTACTCCGCGATCTTCCAATCCGCCGCATTCCAGGTGATGATGTCATTGACCTGGGGCTGTACGCCCTGAAGCCGCGTGGAGTGGGACGTGTTCTCCGTCGTCGAGAACAGCAGGATCCAAGGCAATTCCTCCTCAAAGATGTCGGCGAGTTGACAGAACACCTCTTGGCGGTATTCCTCATCCATCGTATATAACTCGTCGATCAACGCGTCAGCCTCCTCGTTCGACCAGCGTACAACGTTCCAACCCCAGTCGGGCTCCTGCGCGCCGGTGTGGTAGAAGGTCCAGATGAACTCAGTGGGATCGGCGCCAGCATAGCCGTCGTCCCACATGTTGAGCTCGAACTCCCCGTTTTGCTCGGTGCCGCCGCTCTCAAAGTCGGCCCACATGATCCCGCCTTCCATCATGCTCAGCTCCGTATCCATACCGACAGCCCGTAGGTTCTCGGCGATCAACTGCTGGGCTAGCTCCAGCGACTCGCCATAGTCAGAGTAGATCACAAACTCCGACGACATGACGTAGCCTTCCTCGGCGTTTGGACAACCATGGCACTCACGGATCCCGTCGCCGTCGGTGTCTGTCCAGCCTGCCTCCTCCAGCAGCGCCATCGCTCTCTCGGGGTCATACGGCGGTCTGGGAATGTCGCAGACGTAGGGGGGACGGAAGAACTCGGTCCATATCGGCTCCCCATAGCCGAAGAAGATGTCGTCCACGAGGGTGTCAACGTCGATGGCCATGCGGACGGCATGGCGCACCCGCACATCCGAAAAGAAGGGATGTGGATGCGCTTCGGAGTCCAAGTAACCTTTTTCCGCCTGATTCGGGATCAGACGCATCACCCACCGCGAGTGAGGGCTCAGACTGAGCACGACGTTGGGCTCGTCCTTGATGTCCTCCATCGTCGTCTCATCCAGCCAAAAGTCCAAGTCGGCATCCCCCTCAAGCATCATCGTCTTGCGCACCGGCGGTTCTGGCACGATCTGGATGATGACCTTGTCAATGCTGGGCTTGTTCTCCTCAAAGTAGTTGGGATTGCGGACCAAGGTCAGGTGATCGCCTTCCGCCCACTCTTCAAGCATATAGGGCCCGCTGCTCAGCGGGTCGCGGTTGCAGTCCCAGGACACAAAATCCTGCTCTGGATCGCAGTAGTGCTCGGGCCAGATGACTATCTGCTCACCGCCAAACTGGGTCAAGTAGGCGGGAAACACCGTGCTATAGTGAACTACGAAGGTGTGATCGTCGATCTTTTCCACATCGTCGGTGTAGTCGAGGCCTGGGAACCAGATGCCACCCTCGGGATCGGATATCTTCTCCCAGGTAAAGATCACGTCATCCGCCGTGATCGGCTCGCCATCCGCCCAGGTCACATCATCCCGCATCTTCCACGTGACGTCCATCGTCCAGGCGTCCTCATCGATCACCACCCCGCCGTTCTCGACGGTGGGCAGTTCGGCTGCCAGCACCGGGTAATACTCCCCCTGGGGGTCAACGGCGGCCATACCCACCAACACCAGCTTCATCGCCATTTGCTCGTAGCCGGTGTCGGTCACGATGCCGTTAAAGCTCGGCGGGTCCTCCGGGATGACGATGACGATGCTAGTTTCTTCCTCTGCCGGCTCAGGCTCTTCAGCCGGCTCCTCCGCTGGCTCCCCAACCGGCGGAGCCTCCGTCGGCTCTTCTACGGCTGCGGGTTTACACCCGATCAGGCTGGTGACCAGCAGCACAAAGACAGCCACCAGCGCCAACACTTTGAGACTTCTGTTACCAAGCATTTTCCTCCTCCTATGGTACTGAAACAACTCTTACGGCACATTGCCGGCCCCTCGCCTTGGGAGCCCTCTGTAATGACAAAAGAACCGCGGTACACCACCTCCTTTCCCCGAAATCAAGATTCAGGCCCAACCGTCAGACAACCCCTAGCCCGTGCTCGCGAGAGACCTCTTCGATCGCCTCTTCAACGACATCGCATGCCAGGGCAAACGTATCCCTAGGCATGTTCAGCGCCGGGTAGAGGCGCAACCACCACAGCCCTTGCTCGTGGACCGGCACCAGTCCACGGCGAATACACCCCAGGTGGATCTCGCGGGTCAACGCGGGGACTGGCTCTTTGGACACCTTGTCCTTGACGAATTCGAGGGCGATGTACAGCCCTTTGATCCGCACATCCCCCACGATCTCATATCGCCTCACAAGCGGACCGAGCCTGTCTACAGCGTGCCGCTCCAGCTCCGCCACGTGATCGAGGACCCGCTCCCGTTCCATCACCTCGATGCTCTTCAGCGCACCCGCGCAGGCCGCCGGATGCCAGGCGAATGTGCCACCCAGGTAGAGCTCGCAGTTGGCGAGCAACTCCTCACTTCCCAACACCGCGGCGATGGGCAGCGCGCCCCCTGAAAGCGCCTTGGCCAGAGGCATCACGTCAGGCTCGACACCCCAATGCTCCAGGCAGAACATCTTGCCCGTGCGGCCGAAGCCAGTCTGCACCTCGTCGGCGCACAGATACCAGCCGTACTTGTCGCACAGCTCGCGCAGCCGCGGGAAATAGTCATCGGGAGGGATGATCACCCCGGCCTCTCCCTCGACGGGCTCGATCAGGAGACCAGCGATCTGATCGGCCGTGGTTTCATAGCGCAGAATCGTGTTCTCGATCGTATCCAGGCACCACAGATCGCACTTCGGGTGAGACAGTTTGAAGGGGCAACGATAGCAGTAGGGATAAGGAGCGTGGATATAGCCCCCGACGAACTGCTTAATGCCGCGCGTCACACTCGGCTCCAGCGGACCGGCCCCGCCGGTGCCATAGTTGCCGCCGTGAAATCCACCATAGAAGGTGATGACAAAAGGCCTGCCCGAGGCCTCGCGCATCAAGCGCACGGCACACTCCACCGCCTCGGTGCCCGTCGTATCGGGCGCTACACGGGTCAGTCGCTCGGGAGAGATGGCGACGAGCTTCTCGGCCAGGGGGAAGAGATGGGCGAAGGTCACATAATCAGTGCACTCGACACCGGACTCCCATAGTGCATCCACGGTGGCCTGCGTCACTTCCTCGTGCGCAGCGCCCAGCGGGGTGGATGCCCAGCCGGTAGCCGTGTCTATGAAGCGATTACCGTCCACATCCTCCAGAATCCAGCCCTTCTTGCGCCGTACGATGAACGGCACATCCTTGTCTGTATGCCAACTCTTGGAGAAGAGCCTCTTTTCCCTCTCCAAGTACAGACGGCTGTTAGGGCCAGGTGGTGGCACGATGACCTGCGGAGCCCGCCATCTATGTTCCACAGACTTGTCCATCATTCTGAGCCAGCCCCTCCGCCATTCTGACCGCAACCCCGCCCGCCGTTCCGAGCGGAGCGAACACTCTCCAGCTATGTCACGAACATCATGCAGCGCCGACGAGCCTCTTGGCGACGGCGACGGCGGCGATGGCATCCTCGGCATAGCCATCGGCCCCGATCTTGTCGGCCCAACTCTTGGTGACCGGTGCCCCACCGACCATCACCTTCACCCGTTCGCGAAGCCCGGCCTCTGCCAGCGCTTCGACGAGTTTTTGCTGCTCCGGCATTGTCGTCGTCAGCAGCGCCGAGGCGCCGACCAGCGTCGCGTCCGTCTCCTTGACCGCAGCGACAAACTCGGACGCCGGCTTATCTATGCCGATGTCGGCGACTAAGAACCCATTGGCCGTGAGCATGGTCCCCACCAACGTCTTGCCGATCTCGTGCAGGTCGCCCTCCACGGTGCCAAGCACCACGCGCCCCAGCACCTCTCGCTCCTGTCCCCCCGTCAAGGCTGGCTCCAGGATAGCCAGAGCCGCCTTCATCGCCTCGCCTCCGATGATCAGGTCCGGCAAATAGTACTCCCCATCCGCAAACAGCTCGCCAACGCGTGTGATGCCCACGGTGAGCCCACGGTTGATGCAGGTGAGTGGATCCAGCCCCCGACCGAGCGCCTGCCGGGCCAACTCCTCCGCGTCCTCTGGCTCGCCGTCGATCACCGCCTGGGCAAGCCTATCATAGAGTTCTTCCTTTGACATTGTGGCCTCCTTAGTCATGGGTTTATGATGCTTCGCAGTGGCGACCCCAGTCGCTCCCTTCACTCAAGAACGACCAAGTCGCCGCCAGGAACCAGAGTCTGCGCAGTGAGATTACCCCCCCAACTCCTGTTCCGCAGAATCCAGCACGACCCGCAACTCCGCCCGAATCGCCTCATCCAATGGCTCCGGCTCGTGTTCCGCCAAAATCCTACCTAGCTCTGCCCGCGCTCTCTGCCGGATGTCCGGCGAAGGCTTGCCGTCGAAGGGAGCCCACGGGTGAGTCAACCCCGGAATCCATACATCCCGCAAGTGTTGGCGCGTGTGATGCTGGGCGAGAAAATGACCGCGCGGCCCTACAGCGGCGATCACGTCCAAGGCCAGACTGTCGGCACTCGTGTCCAGCCCCTCGGCCAGTACGCGATGCGTATGGTAGATCTCGTCGTCATAGATGATCTGCTCTGGCACCAGCAGGGTTGAGGCCTTCAGCATGCCCCCCCCCGTGACCAGGTCCGCACCTGCCAGGGGAACCATCAGCGTCGTGTACACGCTATCCCGACCCAATTGCCAGGTAGCAGGCTCGCTCGCGTCCATCCCGAACGCACCGGCCAGCGTAGGGACGTCCCAGTCGTGAGCCAGTTGGACAGCAGCCGCGTTGCACAGGTACTTCTCCGGGATGCCGACGATATAGTCCGCCGTGCGCGGATCCATCACCGAAGCCAGGATCGAGTGAAAGACCGGCGCGCCCGGGGCGACGAGCTGCATCAACACCAGCGCGCTGACCACCTCGGCATTGGCCACAACCAATGCACCGCCAGGCGTCGCCGGCGCCGTGGCCCCCATGTTCGGCATAGCCATAAAACCCACGGGAACGCCCGCGTCTGCGTACACCATACCCGCCTCAATCCCCTCCTTGTCCTGCCCCAAGGGAGCAATCGTACAGATCAAGACAGAAAAGGGAGGCCGCGCGCGCATTCGCCTCCGGTCGCCAGCGATGACCTCCCCCATACGCACCGCGTATTGTGCTGGCTTCTCTCCCATAACCGTCTCGGTTTGTACATGCTTGACCGTGTTGTTGAAGCTGGCATCCAGCTCGTGGAGCGGAGCCGTCCACCCGTAATCCTGCGCGCTGACCATCGGCCAGTAGAATGAGACCGACGAAAGACAATCGGCCACCCGTGCCATCCTCGCCACGTCGTCCTTGCACGAGGGGCGCTGCTCACCGGTCTCAAAGTCAACTGTCGTGGTCCCGCACCCATCGGTCCCAAAGTAGGTGCTGCTGCCATCGAGGAGCAATTCGGTTCCATCAATGCGCCCTGAGAGCAGGTAGGTGCGCGGTGCGTGGCTCATCGCCTCTGTGACCAGCTCCGGCGGCAAGCGTACGACCTGGCTGTCCGTATCAACCCGCGCCCCGTGCTCACGGAATACTCGCAGGGCACGCTCCGAGGGGAACTGCACCCCTACATGCTCCAGAACATGCAGCGTGGCCGACTTGATCTCAGCCAGTTGATCGACGCTGAGTACCTCCAGGTGAAACCGAGAGCGAATCGGCTGAATGTCAGGCACCTTGTCCTCCTCCAGTCTTGTACATCAGATTGGGAAAACAGCAAGCCGGTCGTTCACCCTATACATCAAAACGAGTCGAAATGGAATTCCGGTCCCAGGTAACGCCGCACGATACGCTCCAGCTCCGCCTCGACTTCCGCGGGCAGTGGCGGCGGCCGGTGCTGGGCCAGGATATCCCGAGCGCGGCGCCGGCAGACCTGCTCAACGGTCTCGCCCCTGGCCTGCCACGTCTCGTAGGTATCGCGGTTCAGGATGCCAGGCTGCCAATGCTCACGCCACGTTCGCCGTGTGTGCTTCGCCTTCAGAAAGTTGCCGCGTGGCGTATTTGCCTTGATGAGTGCTACCTCCTCGTCAAGGTCGTGAACGGTGATGCGCTCCATCATACGCCGCAGCCCGGCCGCAAACTCGTCGTCGATGACCATCTGCACATAGGAGATGGTCGAGCCGGCATCGGTCGCACCAACCCCATAGATGATGTCGGCCCCCTCCAGTAGCAGCGGCACGACGGTGACCGCCTTTTCAAAGCCTGCCTGGGCATCCAGTTCCTTGGCGTCTGCCGAAAGCCCGCCACACATTGACAACATCCCGTAATATCGGGCCATCATCGCTGCCCCGGCGTTGATCATCCCCCGCTCCGGAGCACCCAGGGGCAGCAAGCCAGTACGCATATCGAGCACCGCCGATACACTGCCATACAACAAGGGCACACCCGGGTAGAGAACCTGCAGAGCGACCATCCAGGCCAGGATGTCGGTGTTGATCACAACCAACTCGCCCAAGAGCGTAGCCGGTGCTGATGCGCCCCCCATCGCCATGCTTAGCAGAGTGATCGGAACGCCGTGCGCTGCCCAGCGCAGCATGCAACGAACGTTCTCCGGTGTGAAATAGCCCGGGCTGATGGGGCAGTACAGCGTGGCGAAATTAGGGTGCGCGTGGAGGGAATGTTGCCCACCCGCCACAGCGGCCAGCATCTCGACGGCCGCGTCCACCCGCTCCGCCGACAGGGTGCGGTGCACCACCGGCTTGCCGGTGCAGCGGAGCAACTCGGCGATCTCGACCAGGTCGGAGCAAGGGCCCTGGTCGGTAGCGGTGACGGTCGGCCGGACGATGTCCACCTGGGTCAGCGCATCCTGCAGGATCACCAGGCTGCGCACGTCCTGCCGGGTGGCGGACCGCCGCACCCCGGTGTCTAGATCAAACACGTTGACCGGTGTGCCAGCCCCCATAAAGCAGGGCCTGCCCTGAGCAGCGCCGAAGGGCCTGCCTTCGGAGGGCACTGGCGTCCCGCCTGCTCGGTCGTAGAGCTTGACATCGCGAGGCAGAGTACCTAGCGCCGTCTCCAGCAGTTCGGGCGTCACGCGAACCATTTGAGGCTCCCAGTCAACCGGGAACCCAACGGCTTCGAGACGACCGAGGGCATCCCGCTCCGGCACGCAGAAGCCCACCTCACTCAGGATTTCGACCGATTTCTCGTGAACCAGTTCTGCGATGGAATCAGACAAATAGCACGTCAGCGCTCACCTCCACGCTGCGGCATCGAACCTCCCCCACCCTCACTTCCAGCGAAAGAGGCAGGGTGAGGGCTCGCTGTGAGGCACCCTACAACTCCTCCACGTCGATGCGAGGCCTGTGATTGACGCGTGGGGGCTCTGCCTCACCCCAGCGGTATGACAGCTTGTACATCTTGAGGATCATGAAGGTCTGTGTTCGCTCCACCCCTGGCACCTGCTGCAAATCCTGGTTGAGGAACGAGACAAAGTGCTCTCTATCCCTGCAAAAAACTTCGGCGAACAGATCAAACTCACCGGACGCCATAAAGAGGTAGCTGACTTCGGGAAATTGAGAGATCTGATGGGCTACCGCATCCACCTGTCCCGGTTGGACGCTGATCCCGACCATCCCTGCTGCACTCCACCCCAGGAATTGAGGCTCGACGACGGCCACAATCTGTAGCAACCCGCTCTCGGTCAGGCGCCTTACACGACGGCGCACGGCCCCTTCCGAGACACCTAACTGAGCGGCGATCCGGGTGAAGGGCAGGCGGCCATCATACTGCAACTGGCGGATGATGTCTATGTCGGTGTCGTCGAGGCGGTTTCTCTTCACAGGTATCTCCTTGATGCGTCGCTCCAAGCAAGTGACGACCCTGTCGCATCGACAGGAGTGACAGGGGCATACATATTATAGCACAATATCGTAGAATTGTCAACCATTATTTACGATATTCGTACACCAATGGCAGCAGAACGACGGATTTCCACTATCAGATTCTAGTCCGTCCGATTCCTGCCCACGCGACCCGGTTCTGACAGCTCTCTCGCCACATCGCCCATCCGTGCGAAACGCGCCGAACCTTGCGAGAGGACATACTGGATGAAGCGCTCCAGAAGTGCCATCCGGTGACCACGTCCGATCACCTGGGGATGCATGGTCAAAGTGAATATGCCGCCCTCCTCGTGCTCGACCATATACTGAAACTCATCCGTCCAGATCTCTAACACCTTAGATGGGGCAGAGAGACCCACCTGCAGGGGATCAAAGCTAAACGTGAAATGAGGCCAGTCGTCCAGACAAAAGTCCACCGGGAACTCCCACAGGGTCACCTCTCGCCCCGGCCGCAGAGGTCCATCCACGCCTACTTTGTCCCCCATTCGAGGGTGGTAGGGGTGGAAATCACCGGCAAAGAGGCTGGAATCATAGAGAAAGCCGTGTTCGATGAGCAACGAGAGCGTCACAGGGCTGTAATCCCAGGACGGGGAGCGATAGCCCAGAGGTGGATGTCCCAGAAAACGTCTCAGGATCTCTATACCCCGCTCCATACTCCGCCGCTCCTCTTCAGGGCTCTGGGTGCTGGGATCCTGATGACCGAGGCCATGATGTGCTACTTCGTGGCCGGCATCCAGGATCGCATATACGGCATCGGGAAAAGATTCGGCGGTGTGGCCGGGGACGAAGAATGTGGCGAGAATGTTGTAGGCCGCTAGCAGATTCAGGATACGGGGCACCCCCACCCTTGCCCCATACTCTCCACGCGACAGCATCGCCGGAGTGACACAGGGATGATCACCCAACCAGACGCTGAGCGCATCAAAGTCGAACGTCAGACAGACCGTATGGTGCCTCTCCTCATTCATAGGCTTGTCTAATATGGATACCAGAACTCTTTCACGCCACCTTCAATATCCCAGTGCACGTGCTTGGTCTGCCAGAACTCCTCCAGCCCCTCCTCGCCCAGCTCCCGTCCCAGGCCGCTCATCTTCATCCCGCCGAAGGGGCCGGCATAGTTATCGGTGAGGGGGTCGTTGATCCAGATCGTGCCGGCCCGTACCTCCTCGTAGAACCGGCGCACCTTGC
>Ga0180437_10007600_pt1 | contig 14031 bp, 13 predicted proteins | sample SS_ome_4_FD_132410 | JGI IMG/M metagenome (GOLD analysis project Ga0180437, IMG submission 132410) | Hypersaline lake sediment archaeal communities from the Salton Sea, California, USA - SS_3_D_1 metaG | ecosystem: Environmental > Aquatic > Non-marine Saline and Alkaline > Hypersaline >...
AAAAAGTTTCCCAGATGCTTTATAGTCATTTAAATTGCTCCTAAAAAGGCTCCATTTTTCAATATCCCCTTTATCGGTGCTAATATTATGAAAATTAATGAGCTAAATTTTATGAAATATGACAAAAAGCTTAAGCAAAATATACCATTTAACAATTAAATGAGCACAACAGTAAATTACTATAAACCTTCCTTGCGCTTAACAAAAAGTTTTCTTACTATCTGAATTATGGAAGATCGACCAATAGAATGCAGCTCATGCAAACATAAACCTCACATTGTCTTTAAAGAAATTGTCGATGGGAAGATTGTTACAACTTCAATGTGCTCTAATTGCCCTATTTTCCAAAAAAAATTAGGCAAACAAGTTGACCTAGATAATGATAACTCTGACTCCTCTTTAATGAATCTATCATGTACAAATTGTCAGACAACTTTCCAAAAAATTTTAATGGGAGAACCCATGGGGTGCCCTAAATGTTATACCTTTTTCGAAGATCTTTTAATAAAGGAGCTTAAGAGTATGGACTGTGTACCAAGCGATCCAAAATCCTCATCATCTAAGGAAAAACAAACCTCATTTCACTTGGGTAAGATGCCTGAGAACCTCGATAAAAACAATATTTCAACTCAACTTGAAACGCTAAATACCGCCTTAGGAGAAGCCTTAGCTTTAGAAAATTACGAAATGGCTGCAAATATACGAGATCAAATCAATACTCTCTTGGAAAACCCCAATGGAAAATAACTCCCACTTACCAGAAGCTTTTTTTTCTCAATGTCCTTGGTCTACATCAGAGGATCTTATTTGGCCAGCGACATCTCTTGCAATCCATAGAAATATTTATCCCTATCGATTTCCTGGATCTATGACAGAGCCTGAAGCAAACCAGATAAATGAAATGATTATAAAAACAACTACAGGTGTTTTAAAAGATCCAAAAATTTTACAGGGGGACACTCTCTTACCTTCTGATAAAGAATATCTCTTTGAGCATTTTCTCTTAAATGAAGCCTTTGAAAAATTAGATGCAAAAAGCTCTCTTTTAGTTGATGAAACCACTAATTTTCTAGCTCTTATCAATATTGAAAATCATTTAAACCTTCATATTTTTCAACCTTCTACAAACATAAATGAAACGTGGAAAACCCTAAATACGTTAGAACAAAAGTTAGCGGAATATTTAAATTTTGCATTTTCCCCCCAATTTGGATTTTTAACCTCAGATCCAAGAACCTGCGGAACCGGCTTAATTGCTCAAGCTTTTTTACATACTCCTGCATTAATTCACTTAAATAAATTTCAAGATATTGTTGATAATTTACATTTAGATATAAAACTCAAAGGCATATCCCAAAATGGAGAATATCTTGCAGATATCGTACTCATTGAAAATAAATATAAACTCGGTATTAGCGAAAAACATGCAATTGAAACAGTTCAAAAAGCCGCAAATGCCTTAGTTACTGAAGAAGAAAAAGCCCGCATTTCTTTGAACAAGGAAGGCAATAACTTGTTAAAAGATAAAATAAGCCGAGCTTTTGGCCTTCTAACCCATTCATTTTCTCTCCAAATCCAAGAAACTCTTGCAGCACTAAGCCTAGTCCATCTTGCCAAAGAACTCAGCTGGGTAAAAGGTGCCGAACAAATTAGTTTTCATAATCTTTTCTTTGAGTGTAAAAGAGGCCACCTCCAACACCAATTTAACAATCACAACCTCACAAAAGATGCTCTATTCCAAACAAGAGCTAACTTGGTTAAAAACAAGCTTGCCAACTGCCAATTAAGTATTTAACAAATCCTTATAATTGCATTTAAACTGTAGTTTTAATTAAGATATAGTATCAAAATTAAAAATATAAAAAATATTTATGAATTCATTAATACATTGCTCATTGAGTACAACAAAAATCGCGCATGGTCAACATGGTTCTAATTCAGTTGAGCTTGCTCCTAATGAACACTATAGTCCTGAGTGTCCTAATTCTCTAAGGGCAAAATTTGCAGGAAGTTCTGTTCTAGCAGTCGTGTGTGCTATTTCAATAGCATGCATAGGAAAAATAGCCCATGTGATTATCCGACCAGCAGCACAACTTTCCTTCAGAGCAATCGACCTTATTCAATTAAATTTTTACACAAGAGGCTATGAAGAAGCCCTACACCACCACCTTTCTAAAATGAAAACCGACCCTTCTCTAAGAGGTCAATCGCTTCCTCCTTCAAAACTGGTTTGCTCAGTAACAAAATATTTAGCATACTCAGTTGTAAAATGTGTGTTTTTCCCCCTCTACCTCATTGGAATAGAAATCACATCTTTTATTGGTGTATTTTTACCCATAGATGCACGCCGCGCTTATTGTAGATTAGATCAACTCTTTTATGTCCACCCCATTGATCCCTATGCCCCCGCCACAAAGTTTGAAATATTTTCAAACCTCGGCGCCCCCTGTATGCAAACAAAAGAATTTAGAAAAGAGAAAAATTTATTTCGCCTTGCTCCAAGCAACATGTACCACCCTCACACTCCTTTAACTTTGTATTCTCGTTTATCAAACGAAATAGAAAAAATGCGCTGTTATTTTGATGAAACTCTCATGGAGGGATGGGAAGAGCCGTTGACTACACTTAAAAACCTCATGTCCCAATACAGTTCTAAGAGGGATAGCTACTATGCAAATGAAATCCACAATAAGCCTGAAGTATCTGCAGATATAGATGCATGTATAACAAAACAGCCTATCAAAGATACTATATACTCACCTCCAAAAGGATATGAAGATCTTACTAACCTATCTCGATGGATTTTTCATCTCAGGCAATCTCTATTTTGGTTACATGAGGCAAAAAAACAACTCCACATTACAAACAATCCTGATGATGAAATTTGCAAAGCGCAATTAGGGTTTGCCATAAGCTCTTTACAAACTAATCTACAGTCTTTATAAATTACGATTACTATGAGAATTGGAGCAATATTACTAGCAGCTGGTGAAAGCCGGCGTTTTGGCGGGACAGTATCAAAACTATTTTCTCCCCTGGGGGAGAAGGAAGTCTATAGGCATGCCTATGATACCATGATAGAATCTGATTTATTTGATGAAATTATTCTAGTTACTTCTGATAAACGTCCTATGAAGGGTGCTGTAATGGGAGGCAATACAAGACAGGAATCTTGTTATCAAGGATTACTGGCTTGTAATCAGGTGGATTTTGTAGTGATTCATGATGCAGCACGCCCATTTCTTTCTTATGAGATATTAAAGAGAAATATTGATGCTGTTGTAAAACATAATGCAATAAATACCTGTATACCTTCTTATGACACTATTAATTTTGTTTCTAATGAAAAAATTGACTCTATCCCCAATAGATCTACATGTTGGAGAGGGCAAACACCCCAAAGCTTTTCTTATGATTTAATATTAGAAGCTCATCAAAGGGCTAAAGATAAAAATGCCTTTGATGATTGTTCTCTAGTTTTAGATATGGGTCACCCTGTACATGTGGTCTTAGGGTCGAATAAAAATCTTAAAATTACAACACCAATTGATCTTGCATTTGCAAAAGCGCTTCTTTATACTGCGGTAAATTGATGTCTTTTCAAAGAGGGTCTAATGGCAAAGCTATATTTCTACTATTCGGCGATGAATGCCGGCAAAAGCACAACCTTATTGCAGGCAAGCTATAACTACCTTGAAAGGGGAATGCAAACACTTTTATTTGCTCCAAAACTCGATAAAAGATTTGGAAAGGTTCTTGTGTACTCTCGCATTGGGTTAAAACAAGACGCCATCGCTTTTTCTCCAGAGTTTGATTTTTACTCCTATGTTGAAGAGAAAAAAAATATTATGGATAATTTGCGTTGTATTTTGGTAGATGAAGCCCATTTTTTAAAGAAAAACCAAGTTGCACAACTTTCAGAAATTGCAACGGAATGCAATATTGCTGTCCTTTGTTATGGTCTTAGAAGTGACTTTTTAGGAGAACCTTTTGAAGGGAGCAAGTATCTCCTTGCATGGGCAGAAGAGCTTTGTGAAATTAAAACCATTTGCAATTGTGGCCGTAAAGGTATCATGAACATGCGAATCGATGAAAATGGAAATGCTGTAACAAAGGGAAATCAAATTCAAATCGGTGGCAATGAAAGCTATACTTCCCAATGTATGAAATGTTTTAAGGATAAAGTTATAGAATTTAAAGAGTATGCAAAAACATATGTAAAGGAGCTCTAATGAAAGCAAATTCACTGCTAATGGAAAAATTAATCCCTTATCTTGTCTGTTTTTCTGCAGCTCTATTTTTTGCATATGAATTAGTCCAATTTCATATGATGAATGCTATTTCACCGATGTTGATCAATGATCTTGGAATGAATGCTACTAGCTTTGGAAAACTTTGTGCAAGTTATCTTTTAGCTGATGTGATTTTTCTACTCCCGGCCGGAATTATTCTAGATTACTTTTCTACCCGCAAAGTCATTTTATCATCTCTTTTATTTTGTATTCTCGGGACTACTGGCTTTGCGTTTGCTCGAAATTTTTCAGATGCCTGTTTCTGCCATTTTCTATCAGGAATTGGCAATGCTTTTTGCTTTCTATCTTGTATGATCCTTATCGCAAGGTGGTTTCCACAACGGAAACACGCCTTTATTACAGGTATGGTAATTACAATAGGGATGTTAGGGGGTGTGATTGCACAATATCCATTTTCACTACTAGCAGAACTCCTCTCCTGGAGAAAAGCTCTACTTGTAGATGCGCTAATTGGAACATTCCTCTACAGCCTTATTTACCTAACTGTCAAAGATGCTCCCTCTTCTGCAAGATCTGACAATATTAATACAAATAAAATATCTTTTTGGACTGGCCTGAAAAAAAGTGTATTTAATCTCCAAAATATCAACTGTGGACTATATACTTGCTTTATGAATATGCCGCTGATGGTTCTAGGGGCTGTCTGGGGATCAATGTTTCTCACTCAAATTCATCAAATCCCCCTTGTAAAAGCCTCTTTTATTGTTAGTATGATTTGTATGGGGACAATTGTGGGATCACCTATTTACGGCTACTTGTCCAGCAAAACAGCTTCTAAACGCCCTTGGATGATTTTAGGTGGACTTAGCTCATTGGTGCTGATGTTAATGATCCTATTCCTCCCTTACCCAACGGAAGCGCTTCTCATCAGTTTATTTTTCCTATTAGGTGTTTTCTCAAGCTCACAAGTGCTAGGCTACCCGATTATTACAGAGAGTAATCCTAAAGAACTTACAGGCACCTCTATGGGTGTTGCTGCTGTTATTATTATGGGGCTCCCTATGATTGCTCAACCCTTATCAGGCTATCTATTAGATCTTAATTGGAATGGAACTATGATAAATGGCTCTCCACTATATGCCTTGGAAAATTACTTAAGCGCCTTTTCAATTTTCCCCATAGGATTCATAATTGCCTTATTTACAATACCTTTTATCAAAGTAAAAAAACCTATAGAAGCCTTTGCCTAACTCAAAATAAGCTCATCTAGTTATTTGACTTTAACTTTTCTAATGCAAACTGATAGTCCATTAATCTCTTTTTATTAAATTTTCTGAGATGAAATGTAAGGCTAGTCCAAACAATAAATAACAGTAAAATCAACAAGGGAATTAGTAATTGCAACTGTTTTAAATTATTTGTTAATGAAAAGGTAATATAAATGGTTATAGGGTCAAAATCGCCAGTATATAAGATAATAACCTGATAAAAGAAAGAAAATACAGAGCAAATTAACCAAAAATTAAGTAGTTTTACCCCTCTTTTTTTATATGCACAATGATAACCCATCCATATCCCTAATAGAGCACCTAGTGTTGATCCAATTAGTTGGCCTACAACAAACAGATCAAAAATAGCATTTATACACATAGAAATGAGTAATAAAAAGGGGACAAAAAGACTCTGAAAAATGGTAATATATAGCCATTGTTTTCTGCAGATTTCTTCGTTATGAATAAAATTGAAAATTTTCATAATTGATTTGATTCCATTGAGTAAATAGAATTTGTGAGACATTCTTTAAAATAAAAGAAAGTTATGAGCCTTGTTGGACTCGAACCAACGACCCTCTCCTTAAAAGGGAGATGCTCTACCAACTGAGCTAAAGGCTCTCTTTGGAAATGTGACCCCAAGGGGATTCGAACCCCTGTTGCAAGAATGAAAATCTTGTGTCCTAGGCCAGACTAGACGATGGGGCCGTCTTTTAAGCTTGCCCATTCCAAAGTATGGACACTATTTTAGGATATCTCTTAATTTCAATCAATTAATATTCGTACTTATTGCAACAAATTAAGTAACTTTTCCTAAATTGTTAGGATCTCTTTTTCCTTTTCCTCAGAAAGTTTATCAGCAGCACTACAACTTTCATTTGTTAGATCCTGAATGCGCTTCTCAGCTCCCTTCAGTTCATCTTCTGTAATTTCTGAGTCTGTTTTTTGCTTACGTAATGCTTCATTACTTTTTCTACGTATTTCGCGAATTGCAATTTTAGCACTTTCAGTTTTTTGTTTTGCTTGCTTAACTATTTCCTTTCGTAAATCTTCATTTAACGGTGGAACCGGAACTCTAATATTTCCCTGTTCTTGAACTGCATTTAAATTCAAAGGAGATTGACTAATAGCTTTAACAATAGAAGCTCCTGTTGATGGATCAAATGGGGTAAGAATTAGTTGCCTTTCTTGAACGGAGATAGTAGCAATAGATTTAATAGTCATTTGAGATCCATAAACATCTACCTTAATGGCATCTAACATAGTTGGGTTAACTCGTCCTGTTCGGAGAGTTTTATATTCCTCTTTTAAATGCTCGACTGCGTGTTTCATCTTATCTTTTGCTTCATTAACAACACTCATAGATTTACCTCATTTTTCAGGTTTTTGGTAATAAGAGTCCCACCCCGTTTTTTAGTTACTGCAGCAAGAACATCATTTTGTGAAAATAAATCAACGACGCGAATATCCATTTCATTATCCCGACATAGTGCAATGGCCGTTGCATCCATTACTTTTAAACCAAATGCTAATGCATCTTCATATGTCAAGGAATCAAATTTTTTAGCATCTGAATAAATTGACGGATCTTTATCATAAACACCATCGACTTTAGTTGCTTTGATTAAAACATCTGCATCCATTTCGATTGCTCTAAGAGCAGCTGCAGAATCTGTGGTAAAATATGGATTTCCAGTACCCCCCACAAAAATAACTGCCACACCCTTTCCTAAATTCAATTTAGCTTCTTGCCAATTATAAGGTTGGATAATTCCATCGAAATTGCGCGCTGACATCACGCGGACTTTTGAACCTTTAGATAAGAGTACTTGATGAAGTGCTAATCCATTTATACAGGTTGCTAAAATACCAATTTGATCTGCAGGAGTTCTCTCAAATCCAAAACTTCCAGCATGGTGCCCTCGGAAAATATTGCCGCCACCAATTACCACCCCAATTTCAATATTTTGATCTTGGATAGACTTAACAATTTCGGCTACATATTCACAAGATGCGTAATCAAGACTACACATGTCCTTCCCGACAAGAGATTCTCCTGAAAGCTTTAGTAAAACCCTCTTATAGGAAGGAGATTCTGCCATAGTCTATTACTCTCCCCCGACGTACCAACGAATGAAACTGGCTACTTTTAATGTCTTCCCAATCTCTTTTGCACGATTTTCAACTAAAGTAGCTACAGTTAATGCTTGATCTTTAATGAATTTTTGATTCAGAAGACATACTTGATCATAAAAACCTTTCATCTTCCCTTCTAAAATCATATTTAAAACTTTTTCCGGTTTCCCTTCAGGAAGTTGACTTTTAGCAATTTCAGCTTCTTTTTCTTTTATATTTTCTGGTATATCTGCAGGAGTCAAATAATCTGGGGCTTCAGCTGCTACATGCATCGCAATTTCCTTTGCGAACTCTTCTTCATTTAGAGCTCCCTCTAATTCAACAACTGTCACAATCTTTCCATTCATATGAGAGTAAATTCCAAAAGAAGTATCTGGCTTTTTTTTCCAATTCTTCACTTTAGTAATATTGATATTTTCTCCCAAAACAGAAATTAATTGCTTACGGCCATCATCAATAGTCTTTGAAGGATCTTTTGTTTGTTTTTGTTGAAGTAAATCATCTAATTCATTTACTTGAGATTTAGCAGCTTCTTCTAATACTTCCTTTTGAAAAGCTCCAAAGAGTTCATTTTTTACAACAAAATCAGTTTCTGCATTCATTTCAACTAAAGTAAGAGAATCTTTGGTATCTAAATATTCTATTCTACCTTCATGAGTCACTCTAGTTTCTTTTTTTACAGCAGATGCAATTCCTGCCTTTCGCAAATGTTCAACAGCACCCTCAACATCGCCTCCAGAAATTTCAAGAGCTTCTTTACATTTACCAACTCCAACTCCAGTACGACTTCTTAAAGTTTTAATTAACTCAGGTGTGACTTTTGCGCTCATTTTTGTTCCTCTTCTTGTTTAGCCTCTTCACTCTTTTTCTTTTCAATCTCTTTTTCTTTAGCTTCTTCTTTTACTCCCATTATCGGAAGACCTAACTCTTTCTTTTTTTCAAGAATTGCACTTGTCAAAGCCTGAAGAATGATTTTATTACTTTTTAAAGCATCATCATTTGCAGCTATCACATAATCAATTAAATCAGGATCACAATTGGTATCGACAATAGCCATCACTGGAATGCCTAGTTTTCTTGCTTCTGCAACGGCAATATGCTCTTCAGAAGGATCTACCACTATAAGAAGACCTGGTGTCTTCCTCATTGGCCTAATCCCTGACAAATTACGATCTAATTTAGCTCTTAACTTCGTAAGCTGAGAAAGTTCTTTTTTTGTTAAATCTTCTCTTCCACTTGCAATCTTTTTTTCAATTCGTTCTAATTTCTTAATTGACTGGCGAAGCGTAGTAAGATTAGTAAGCATTCCTCCTAACCATCTCTCACAAACATAAAATTCTCCACACTCTTCAGCGCATTCCTTCACCGGTATTTTAGCTTGTTTTTTAGTTCCAACAAAAAGAATCCCCTGCTTCTTTTCAACAATTTTTTCGACAACGCTACATGCGATGCGAATATGATGCATAGTTTTTGCTAAATCGAGAATATGAATACCATTTCTTTCCTCGAAAATATATCTTTTCATTTTTGGATTCCATCGATGTCTCTGATGTCCGAAGTGGACACCTGCTTCTAGCAATTCTTTAATGGAAACTTTTGGATCATTTTGTTGTTGTGTAGCCAATTTTGCCTCAAAACTTTAATATTTTTTCGGGAAAATCATACTAATACTTTCTTTTCCCACTCTTTTTTAAAAGCTGATGATGGATCATACTCAGCATTGCGATATAAATCAAGAGATCTTCCCATCGCTATTGCATTAATTCAGCTTAAGGTAGCGCCTGATCAGAATCGAACTGACACTCATAGCTTGGAAGGCTATTGTTCTACCATTGAACCACAGGCGCAAAATCTTATGGGGTTAGATTATGCCGCATTAAGGTTATTTTTGCCAATTATATTTTTTTCCTGCCTCTAGACTTTAAAAAATATTTTACGCTTGAAGTAATTAGACCCAAGGTTTTAAGATGAATTTACTTATAGTATAAAATTTATTGGAGAAGATTTATGAAAAAATATCAACTATGTGCAATGTTAGCTTCTACACTAGTCCTATCATCAGGATTTTGTGCAGACTCCGAAGATAAGGCCCCAAAAGCTGAAACTGAAAATCCACTCGTTGTTGAAAATGAGGAAATGGAAACTACAAATGAAGAACAAAAAGAAATCACAACACTTAATTTTATCTCCGATGAAGAAGATGAAGATGAAGCAGACAAAAAAGAAATTTCTTCAGAGACCTCTGCAGATGATGATTCATCTGAATTAAGCTCTATTGCAGATGATAACTCATGTGGTTGCGATTATGATGACGATGAAGATGATGATGAAGATAAATATGAAGATGATGACGCTCAAGAGCCATACGATCCTGATGAAGGTGATGGTGAAGAGACAGATCAACTAAATTCTATCTCTGATGATGAAGATAATGTTTGTGATAGCAGTGAATGTGATGACTCTAAAGAAGCTTCTGAAGAAACTTGTGAAAAAACAAGCGAAGAAGATTGCGGTCAATGCCCTTTCAGCACGGCACACACCACTAACTAATTCTTTCTAAAAATAGCTCCCCTTGCAAAATGGGAGCTATTTTTATATAGTCATTTGATTTAAAATGATTATATCCGTCATATTTCAACACTCCCATTATTCAAATTGTGACTATACTCATTATAGTCTATCCTAAAAATCCTATAGTATTATAGTAGTTACTTCTTTATTATTTTGTTTATGACCTCTATTGGAGATAAAGTAAATCGCGTACTAAATATCATATTAATTGCGTTTGTATTAATTGCTATCCGAGTTTGGTATTTAGCAGTCATTAAACATGAAGAACATAAAGAATTAGCAAAAAGACCCCAATTAAAAACCGTCATTGAAAATCCTAACCGAGGAACAATTAGAGATCGCTTTAATATCCCCCTTGCAGTAAACAAAATTCAATACAATGCAGCTATTTGTTATGATGCAATCGGACGTCTGCCAAGAATTCGCTACGTCAAAAATGAAGCTGGACAACGGATTAAAGTCTACTACCGTAAAGAATATATAGAAAAATTTTCTCAATTTTTAGCCAAGGAACTTGATCTTGACCCCATTAATATTGAGGATCTCATCTATAGTAAGGCTTCAATTTTTCCAACCACTCCTCTAATTCTTTTAGAAAATATTGATGAAAAAACCTATTACCAACTGCATATAAAAGAGCGCGATTGGCCCGGACTTACAATGCAAATAAACTCCCGCAGATATTATCCCAAAGGTGAGGTTAGCTCTAATATTTTGGGCTTTTTAGGAGCTATTAATCAACGTGAATTCTTGGCTGTCCGCAGTGAATTAAACATACTTGAAAAGTACTTAAAGGAACGAGAATCTGGACTACCGGCCATTCTTCCGAAGGGATATTTAAGTAGTAAAGAAGTTAAAAGACGTTTCTCAGAGCTCAAAAACAAATCGTACACTATAAACTCAAGGGTAGGAAAATCAGGAATTGAAGGGAAATTTGACAATCAACTCAGAGGAATTTCTGGGAAGAAAAAATTTGAAGTAGATATTCGAGGGAATATATTAAGAGAATTACCTGAATCGTATGCTTCTACCTCTGGACGCCGCTTTATTCTTACAATTTCATCTGAACTACAAGAATTTGCTGAAAATTTACTCATCAATAGTGAAATCAGACGGGAAAAAAGATTTAAAAAGGCAGGAAAAAATCATGATAGCATACTATCTCCCTGGATTAAAGGGGGGTCAATTGTTGCTATAGAACCAAAAACAGGTGAAATAGTCGCGTTAGCTTCCTATCCAAGATTTAATCCAAATGACTTTATTGATTCATCTAAAAGCTCACAAGTTATCAAATGGCTTGAAAACCCCAACTATATCAGCCAAATTTGGGATGGACTGCGACCTTTAGAACGTAGTTTTAATCTCTCAACAAAACCTCATGATCTCCCCAGTGAAAAAATTCTTTCCTGGAATGCCTACTTAGATTCCATTCTTGGATTAAAATCCCAGGTGAGAAAATCAATCAATAAAATCAGACAAATTGGTTCTGCAATTTATCTACAAAATGCTATTGAAACACTGTTTCAACTTTCTGAACAAACACAAATGCAAGCTCTTATAGACACCCTTTTTCCCCCCGAAAAAGGTCATAAACTCACATTTTATAAGACCAAAAAAGAAACCCGTGATCAAATTCTTGCCCTCCTGCATGAAAAAACTTCTCTAGTAGATGAACTTTTAGATGAAATTTCCCCTTACCTAAATTCTATAGAAAGAAATGATGATAAAATTCTTTTGCTAGATCTTTGTCGATTAATATGCCCAAATCACTTCTTTGATGATCGCCTTTTAATGCAAGTAGGGCACGAAAGTCCTTCCTCGTATAGAGCTTTTAATCAAGCAACTATTCGCGTTCAAAAAGACATCTATCGCATTACTAAAAAAATTTTTCACGAAATAGATTTTTCCACATGGCGAAAAACCTATTTTAAAGACTTTCTAAAAGAAAAAAGAAAAGAAGAAAAACTTAAGTCTCGCTACCAAAAGCCCTATATTAGTTACCTCCATGAAATTGAAAAAGACCTTTTTGATACCTTTTTTGAAAAAAATAAATGGGATTTTTTAGCATGTTATCTTCTTGATAATGCCCCAATTGATGTTGCAGATGAACGATTACCCTACTTTCAAGAATTAATCAAAAAAAGCCTAGAAAATCAAAACTCTATTGATCAATCGCTCAAAAAACGATTAATTGAACTTCCTCCTGAATATGTAATTCCTTACTTAAAGACAATGAGGTCTTTTAAAGATCTAAACCGGATGCTCTGGGGAAAATATTACTTCCCTTTTAAAGCGGGAAAAAAGGCACTGGAAAAAGATCTGGCTAGACATTTTTATCCAACACCCGGATATGGTTTTACTCGATCCTTAGCATATCAAGAAAATGCTCCCTTAGGCTCTATATTTAAGATATTAGTTGGCTATGAAGGTCTTAAACAAAATTATAAACCGCATAATTCTTCTACAAACTCCTTTTCATTAAACCCTTTAACTCTTATCGATCAATCACCTCCCTACAATGAAAAAATGACATCTAGTTCTGTATTAGGCTACACTTTATCGGGGATTCCCATCACCCGTATGTATAAAGGAGGACGCTTACCGAGGGGTCACCTCAATATTGGACGCGTTGATCTTCCTGGCGCTTTAGAACGTTCAAGTAACTTATATTTTCCTATATTAGCAAAAGATGTTATCAATCACCCAAAAGATCTTATACTCACTTCAAAAGAATTTGGGTTTGGTCGAAAAACAGGAGTTGATCTTTCAAACGAAGCTAGAGGTCATTTGCCTAATGATTTGTATGATAATCCTACAGCGCTTTATTCTTTTGCAATCGGGCAACATTCTCTGACCGTCACACCACTACAAACTTCTCTCTTTTTGGCTGCCCTTGCAAATGGGGGAAACCTCTTAAAGCCTCAAATTGTAAAAACTATTGCAAACTTAGAGCCTTCAGATAAAAAAAATCTCCTCTTTAACAAAACCGATTTTAGTTACAAAGACATGCTCTCATCTGTTGGAATCTATTTCCCCCTTTTTACAGAAGCCCAAGAACAAAATAAACTCCCCTATATCTGGAAAGGTAAAACACAAATACAAAATCAAATTTTCCTCCCCGATGATCTACGCTTATTTCTTTTAAAAGGTCTATTCGATGTTGTGAACTCCTCCTTTGGAACTGCCAGAGCCTCTAGCATTCGATCCCTTTGGGAGTCTCCTTCTATTAGAAGAACATATAAACAAATTCAACCCTACCTTGCAGGTAAAACCTCTACAGCTGAAATTATCTACCGCCCTTGCCTAGATAGGGAATTTAACCCTCTCATATGCAAACACATTTGGTTTGGTGGAATATCATTTAAAAAACCTGAAACCCTTGAAGAACCCGATCTCATAGTTATTGTCTACTTAAGATACGGTGATCATGGGAAGGAAGCTGCTCCACTAGCAGCACAGATAATAAAGAAATGGAAAGAAATTTCTGAAAAACACACCAAAAAATAAACTTGTCACTCTATAAATTAAATCCCAACAAATCTCAGAAAGCTCAATCGCAGCCAACTGAAGCTCCGGTCGATCATACTCCTACTTATAAAAGCCAAGCGCAAACCCCAAAACCACCTCTAAATAAAACATTCTTTGAGTGTGGTTTAAACATGTGTGTGGGCATTATTTCTTCTATTTATAATTGTATTCGAAATTGTATTGGGCGATGTTTATCCCCTTTTAGGTTCAACTAAGACTTGTCTCAAATCACTATATAAGGCCAAAATCTAAAAAAACACTTGGCAATTCTG
>Ga0180437_10007601_pt1 | contig 14031 bp, 27 predicted proteins | sample SS_ome_4_FD_132410 | JGI IMG/M metagenome (GOLD analysis project Ga0180437, IMG submission 132410) | Hypersaline lake sediment archaeal communities from the Salton Sea, California, USA - SS_3_D_1 metaG | ecosystem: Environmental > Aquatic > Non-marine Saline and Alkaline > Hypersaline >...
AACTACTATTTCTCGACCCTCGTGGAGAATATTGCGTGGTATGCCGAGCAACAGATGAAGGAAGAGGGCGTGATGTCCTCAGAGGTCAGGGTTTTGAAGGATGTCGAGAAGATACTTCGTGCCGCAGTGAATAAACTGCGACGCCCGGATATGATACTTTCACAGTTGAGATAGATTGACCCTATGCCCAAATGGGTCGGCATGGAGCCATGGTGGCGACCATGTTGAGGTTATCGTTTGCGAGACCTCTAAGGGCAAAAAACGAAAGGAGGCCTAAAATGGCCGGAAGTAGTACATATAGTTGGTGGCAGTGGGCGAGATGGGTATGGAACATCGCCCGGAACAGTCGTATCACGGAGCCGACAGGAGCCGAATTGGCGGCGGTCAAGACGTACTTGAAGTACATCTGGAACCCGCAGACGCAGACGGGTACCCGTCCGTGGCTTGCGGCCAAGTTCAACCGCCTCTCGGTTACGGCGGCGGCATCGAACTACCTTGGCGACATTGACGCCGAGCCGACGCACGTCCTTGTCGAGATGCTGGGCGTCGTGGGTCGTGACCTCGATGACATTCCGATTACCGATTCGGAAGTGGTACACACGAGCGTCTTGGTTGGCGCAACCGGCAACCGTCGCTATGGCACGGGCGCACTGTTCGGTGGCGTGGGCGGTTCGAATGTAACAATTCCGTAAGGATGAAAATTGAGTCCGATGGGGCGGCTTGCCGCCCCGGAGGGCTTTGGGTTGGCATGGATATACAGAAGATAGCCAACAATCTTCTTGAGCGGATGCACAGGGAGAATCTGGAGGAAGACCTGCCGGAGTGGGAGGTCAGGAGGATTCTTACCATGAGCATGAGGGTTCGGGCCAAGAGCAAGAGGGATGCCATTGAGTTGGCCACTGATTTGGGAATAGAATCTCGGGGCGGTGTTGCGATAAAAGAAACCGCAAGGAAGGTCGGATGATGAATAACGAAAAGATAGCCCAAGAGCTGGTAGCCATGGCCAGAGAACTAACAGCGGCAGACCGGATTCTTGATGACCGAGATGTGATAAAGGCACTAAATGCTCTTCGTAAGATGCAACGAGAGCTGGGCGATTTGTTCCGGTCTTTCAAGGATGTCAAGCGCACAGAAATTGAGAATATGGGCACCGTGGCCAAAAATATGTTCAAGCATATCGAGAAGCAACTCGTGGACGTTCTTGAAACCACTGAGGGATTGATAATCCATTTGGTGGAGGAGACAAGCGATGAAGACTGAGCACGTCATAGCCAGAGAGTTGGTAAGACTGGCCAGAGCGCTGACAGCGGGCAGGGGGATTCGTGACAATCTGGATGCCGCCGAGAAAATGGCGAAGGGCGGTGGCCGGGGTCTTGAGCTTGCCCGTCGTGAGATTAGCGAAGTAGAGCGCAAGGCCGGGGAGCTGAAGAAGGAAATATGGCGCATAATGAATGAAAAGGGTCGTGGAAGCGATGCGGCAGGCCCTGCGGCGGAGAGGGCCGTGCAGGAGGCACTGAAGGAAGCTTTATGAACGAACAAAAGATAGCACAGGAGCTGGTGAGGCTGGCAAAGCAGTTGACGGCAGTCAATATCAGGTTTGAAGACAGGTTAGACCCGTGGGAGTGGCAGATTCTCTCGGTCGAGCACACCAGTAATGGATATGCCGTGAAATTGGCCGGTAGCGTTCCTTATCCCGTTACGGTGAAGGTGGGCAATCCAAACACTGAGTGGCACAATGCCAAGAAGATAGCTCTCGAATTTGCCAGTTATCATCTTCGGAACTTCACCAAGGAGGCAGAGGCCAAGCTCAGGAGAAGCGTCGAGTATATTGGAGGGATGGGTCGTGTAGCTTATGGAGTGAAGCAGATAAAACCTGCTCACGTGGTGCCTTATCCTCAACTCGACAGGCGGTATGAGGGGGATTATGGATTTGCTCTTAATGCAGTTGCCATCATAACAATGGAGTCCAACTGGCTGAATCCTACCGAGACAAAGAAAATGCTCGATGGGGCTATTAAAAGGGCGTAGCGTTATGAACGAACAAAAAATAGCTAAAGAGTTGGTGGCCGTAGCGAAAGAGCTGACGGCTGAATTGGGAGTAGACCGCAGTACGGCCTTCAAGGGTGTCTTCAGGAAGCTTGAGGCTCTCCGTCAAAAGTATGACCCCACTTCGGATGAGGCAATTTTTCTTGGCATGGTCAGGGACATGGCGCTCTATATCTCGAAAGACCGCTGGAGTTCTGTGAAAGCTCTTGGAATGGACATACAGTCTCAACTTGAGGCCGGAGGAGAATGAGATGAACAACCAGAGGGTAGCCCGAGAGCTTGTGAGGCTGGCGAGAGAGCTGGTTGCGGTGCCCGGTACAAGTTACCAGCGGGCGGTTGCCAAGGCCCGGAAGATGGCTCGCCGGACAAAAGAACTTTGGTATGTGGTGAAGGACGATGGTTTCCATGCCACGGACGATGAGGGGTTGGACACTTTCTTTGCAGGAATTGAACCCGAGGCCGTTGTGCATCCTGACGGCATGGTGGAGAATTGACATGGACAATGAAAGAGTAGCGAGAGAACTTGTGACTGTTGCCAAGGAACTGAGCGCCGCCTCGGGGAAAGGCCTCCTGAAGTACAAGACGAAGATGTGGCAGGCGGTCGCCAACGATTTGAAGAAGGCTCTGAATACCGCTTTCAGTGGCTACGGTAAGGTTACATATGCAAAGGGTGAGTACGACAATGCTTACATAGTTCTTGAGGGCCATACGAAAACAGACCTTGCCATGGAGCTGGCGGTGCACTTGATAGAGAGACAGCACAAGTATCTTTTGCTCTTGAGTGGCAAGAGGGGTGACTGGAGCGGATATCCATCTTTTGTCGAAAGGGAATATCCCAATGGCGCTTTCGATGCGAAGGAAATTGCTAACTGGGCAGTGAGGGGAATACTCTGATGGACGAACAGAAAATAGCAGAAGAGCTTGTATCTGTAGCGCAAGAGCTGATGGGCATGCGTGTTGCCAAGGAGCCAGAGATTCTTCAGACCAGAGCCGCAAGACTTCGTGAGATAGAAATGTTTGTCAAGAACTTCCGCAACCATGCGAATAAGATTCTGAATATTACGAAACTGGCTCGTAAGCAGTACGATGATGGGAGACGCTTGGGCATGATGAAGGATGTAATAGGGGAGTTGCGTGTGATTGCGCAGGACTGCAAGGTGGTCGAAGATGATATAGATAAATACTGGCGTGCTGGAGAATTGTGATGAACGAACAAAAAATGGCAGAGAAGCTGGTGCGAGAGTTTGAGGCCGCCAGTGTGTATATTTTCCACGAAGACCCCGGACATGGTTGGCTGGAAGTTGACCGTTCGGAGTTGGAGCAACTGGGCATCCTGAGAAAGATATCGCACTATTCCTACCAGAAGGGCAATAAAGTTTTTCTGGAGGAGGACGTGGATGCGGGAATATTCATAGATGCCAAGAAAAAGGCTGGTGAGCCTTTTCGCCACAGGGTGGTTTACGAGGAGAATACGCCCATCCGCAGGTATCGGAGCTTCAGGGCCGCAGAGCGCACAGCCGGACGCCACCCTCTGGACGGTGCCCGTGGCCACGAGCTGATGCCCAGTTCGGTTGCGAGGAAGATTCCAAAGCTCTACTCGCAGGAGAACGTTGAAGACCCGATTGTGTGGGTCAAGTTCTTCACGCCGTATGGCCGGGGCACATGGTACATCACCGAGTTTGACGGAAGAGACACGATGTTCGGTTGGGCTGATTTGGGTTACGGGGAGCTTGGCTACATCTCGCTGAAAGAACTCCAGAGCGCACAGAGGAATGGTCTTCCCCTCGTTGAGCGTGATTTGTCTTGGAGGCCGAGGCCGCTGTCCAAGGCGAAAGGAAAATGACATGAACAACGAGAAAGCATCTAAAGAGCTGATAAGACTCGCCAAGAGCCTGACTGCGGCTGATGAAAGCCTCTATGACCTCATGATGACATGGAGTAGCTCATTTATACACGGTGTCGTAAGGCCCCTGAAGCCAAAGACTAGAAAGAAGGAGCGCAAGAGTATACAGTTCTCTTTTGACGCCATGACACCCGAAGGGAAAGAGAGAGAGATAGTCCATCATGTGACGTTGTCGGTCAATGCAGGTACGGGCATGAGCAAAATTGGTACGGACGTGTATGTTGAGAGTTTCGAGACGGACGTGGATGACACATCGGATTTGAAGTTCTTTGGCGTTCATACCAAGCCGTCTGTGCTGACCCGGTGGATAGGCACAACCATGATGGAAAACGAAGAAAATCTCATAAGGGGGTTTTGATGAACAATCAGAAAATAGCACAAGAGTTGGTGGCCGTGGCCAGAGAGTTGACTGCCCGTCAGAGTTTGATTGACGCAGTTCTTGACCAGAGAAAGCTGGCCAAGTTGCGCAAGCAGATGGATGAGCAGACCTACGACTTGATGGTGGATGTTTACGATAAGTTGTCAGATGACTTGGCGCTGACATCGGGCCAGCAGGAAGCCATTAATCGCCTTCAGATGAGTATGGAAGGCCGCTATCAGCCGGACATGCACAGAAACAACATTTTCAAGGCCGCACACGCTCTGGGTATGAAGCTTCCGAGCATGATGTTTTGAGGAGAGACATGGACGAACAGAAAATAGCGGAGAGTCTGGTGCGAGAGTTGGTAGCCACCCCGATTGAATATGATTCGAGAACGGAGGTGAAGTATGCTAAGCAATACCAGAGCGCACTGGCGACCCTAATGAGGAAGCCGCACATCTCATATCAGATTGAAGCGGCGAAGGCGGTCTACGACGGCGTGGAGTTTATCAACGAGGCTGGCGTATTGTTTAAGATATCGGTGAACACCGGGGCGAAGAAAGAGGGTGACATACTGAAAGTCACCGCTTCGAAAGACGGAAAGAAAGAAGTCAAGAATATCGCTCCGAACATGGTGCCTTGGATGGTTGGCTGAGGAGAACGGAATGAATAGACAGCGAGTAGCAAGAGAGCTGGTAAGGCTGGCCAGAGAATTGACTGCGGCCAAAAGCTATACCGTCAAGAAAGACTTTCGGACGAAGAAGGGCACAGAGTATCGCAAGGGTGACCGGGTTACGGTTGACGAATACGTAAACAAGTATCCCTACCTTGTTCGGTTTAGTACGGATGACGGCAGGAAGGTGGCACTTCCAGCCTCGGCGGCTCACAAGTTTATTCAGGGGTTTCCGAAGCCACCAAGCGAGAGAACCATGATGAACTGGATGAGCAGGGGTGTTGCGATATCGCTTGATGGAAAGAGGGTTGAGCCTGATGGTTATTCGCCAGCTCATGCGCCATCATGGATGCTGGTAATGGGTGTAATTTAATGTTTCCGCATTGTGGCGGATGTGCTATGGTAATGGAGCTTAAGATAATTTCGGCGTACGGTGCGTCGGACACAGGCAGAAACGCCTGACATTATTAACCTCATATAAAGGAGGTGGGAAGTGAACGAGAAGTTCATACTCACGAGAACACTGCACTTGGGGTTCGTCAAGGACACCTTCAGTGCGGGGGCAGTCATCGAGCATGATGAGGACAGGGGAGTGCTCATCATCAACGGTCGCAAGTTTCAGGACACCCGAGACTTGGACATCCTTCAGCGACACGGCTGGATTGTTCCGTACGACAAGGAAGTACTGGACGAATTCCGAGCCGCCGAGCCGGAGCCGGTCGTGCAGAAGAAACCCCGACCCGGAGAGGGCATGGAAATCGTCAAGTCTGATGAGGACATGATGCCCGACCCCATTGACATCCGAGACACTCAGGTTTCCAGACGCAATCAAGAGGCCAAGGAAGCCTCTCGTGATGCGGCCCGGAACAGGGAGAAAGACCGCAAGATGGAAATCATCAAGGGTGATGAGACCGTCGAGGAGCGGCTGGCGTCTCTCAAGGACAAGACGGATATCAATTCGTTGTCCGAAAGGGTCAGGCTCAAGAGGCAGAGGGCGAATATGTCCGTTGTCCACGATGACAGCCTCGGCATGGGTGTAGGCAAGAGTGAAATACCCCTGAATGCCGGACAGCAACTTCCTTCGAGGGAAGAAGCGGAGGCTAAAAAGGCTGATGCTCAGGCACAGGCTGATGCCCGGAAGAAGCAGGTTCAGAAGACCCGCAAGCAGGCTGGCGTTGACGTGCCGGAAGGCGTTGGAGAGGTTGACCCATCCATCGCTCAGGAGGTCACAGATGCCACAGAAGGGGCGATATTGGCCGAGGTAGACCAAGACATCCCCGAGGGCGCTCTGGACGATTCTGGGGGCAATTCTGGAGGTGAGGCGGCGGGTAATTCCGAGAATGCCGAGCTGAAGGCGGAGAACGCCGAGCTGAAGGCGGAGAACGCCGAGCTGAAGGGTCAGATGGGGAGCATCATGGACAGGCTGGCGGCCCTTGAGGATAACGGCAAGGAGCCTGAAGAAGCCCCGGAGGTGAAGAGAACGCCTGTCACGACATGAGGTGAGCATGGTATACGAATATCAGTGCGAGAAGTGCAAAGAGATAACAGAGAAAGACTTCAGCATGGGCAAAGCCCCACGCTCGGTTAAGTGCGGGTGTGGGGCCAGAGCCAAGCGGGTCTATAACAGCTTTGCGCTCAGCATTAACGGCGGAATTGACCGCAAGAGCACGTTTGGCGAGGAGATGAAGAAGCGTAACGAAAAAGCCGCCCACAGACAGCAGGGCCAGAAGGCCCCTGTCAGGACGGTTGCCCACGATTACGGAAACGGGGATATACGAGAAGCTTAGAAAGGAGAGGTCGCAATGGGTAATACGAGATTGTACAGGACATCTGACATTTATTTTGCGGCCTATCTGTGTTCGCTGGACTTTCCGCTTGAAGCTACCGAGAATGAAAAGAACCCGGAAGGGCACAAGAAAGTGGTTTTCGTGTTCAACCTGACGGATGAGCATCTTCGGAGGGCTAAAACGGGCTATTTTGGTGGTACTGCCACCGTAAAAGCCAGAAAGTTCGTGGACAACATTCGAAGCTTGAAGTCAATGTGTTTCGTATAATAATTCCTTGATATTCTCTCCTATTGGTGAGGGGCTGTGCCCGGTAATGGAGGCCAATGTGGAGAAGTACTGTCAGATAGCGAGGCGAGTAGCGTCCACTGAGGTCGTTACCGCCTCGTTGCTTTTGGCGGCACAGAGGCCAAACGACCTCTTTGGTGCGACCTTTTTTGACATTCGCACCAAGGCGAAGGACTTGAAAGAGGAGTGGTCGCAGAAAGCAAAGACGAAGTTGGAAAAAGCAGTCCGGGCGGATATGAAGTCAAAGAACGTGCCAGTCAACTCGTTTGACATAAGCTTGGGCAAGTACCGTGGCAGTCGCTTTGTGACATCTGCGAAGTTGAAAGTCAGGCTGAAGGATGAGAAGTCGGCACAGAAGCTTCTGAGCTACTTGCAGACCAAGTTCAGTCCGAAGTTCAAGCTGAAATCCTTTGATGAGGACAGCAAAGAAGCCTTTTACAATGTGAGGTAGATATGAGTGATTGTCACTATGCCAGCACGGTGGAAGACCTGAAGGAGTTCAAGGAGCTTCTCAAGAGGCTGGAGAAAGAAAAGTCGCAGGAAACAGTCAAGGATATGGTTTTGATAATAGACGAACACCCGTCTTTTGCGAGACACGTTCCGGTGAGACTCAGGAAGCTTTTTTCGGAACACAAAATAAACTGGAGGGCCGCTTCGATGGATTCGGATTTTACGACGATGAATGTAATAAGAGAGCTGGTAGCGACGGCAATGGAGATAACGGGCATGGCCCGGAAGCACGATGTCGTGAAAATACTTAAAGGGGAGGGAGTGAAGGTTCGCTCCATTGACCAAAAGGGGGAATCTACAATAGTAAAGTTTCCAAGCGATGTAGACGCTTTCGAGGGACAGATGTTTCTGGAAGAAGAGGGATACGAAGTCGAGCCTCTTTCCAGCCGTCAGCTAATGGTAGCCAGAGAGGTTATTGGCGGCCCGCAGTACGAGGTTGGTGACATAGTTGTCGTTAAGCAGAGGGGGCGTGAGATTGAGGATGTCGTGGAAGACCTCAAGATGAAAGGCGGCAAGTGGATTTACAAGCTTGAAAAGACAAAAGACCCTGTTCCGCAGGAAGAGCTTCGCTGGGCTTCTGATTCAAGAGATGTTTCCGGTATGGATGATATTGCCGAAGCGCTGATTGAAGTGGCCGAGGCACTGGCCGGGGGTATTTCCAAGACAGCCGCCAGCCGCCCGTGGTCTCCGGGCGTGATGAAGGCGTACTTGAAGGAGATGAGCAAACCCGTGCGTCAACTGGGGCATAGCTGGAAAAAGGTATCAACTGCAATTTCAACCGCAGACCGGTCTTTGGCAGAGCGCCCGGAGGTGTATACGGCACTTCTCGATGCAAGAGATTACCTGAACGCTGTCAGGGATTTGACAAGCATGGTAAGTGGCAGAATTGATGGGGCACTCCAGTATGTGGAAACGGCGGAGTGACAGATGAGGGAAGCCAGAGAACTGCTGATTCTGGCGAGGGAGCTTTTGGGCGTTCCGAAGTTGCGCATGAAGACGGTTATGGAGCGGGGCAAGCGCACAAGGAAACAGCAGGAGCGAGAGAAAAAGAAGTATGTTGACGCTGTCGGGCCAGCATTACAGAGGCTTACCCGTTCTGGTTCAAAGGCCCGGCGCTTGGCTGATAAGGTGGTAGAGGAGTTTCCGGGGCGCAACAGTGGCTCCGTTTTAACACAGCGGAAGAATCGCTGGGTGAAGCTGGCCAAGCAGGTGTCGGAGCTTGTCGAGTTTGCGGATTACATCGGCGGCCCCAAGAGACTTGGGCCAGCGTTGTATATTGTCAGGGACATTGTACTGGGCCAGATGAAGCTGAGAGACGGCAAGGCAAAAGCCCAGAAGATGGCTGGCAAGTGGTTCATTGAAAATTCAATACAGACTGAGGCAGAGGTTTTCGAAGAGGGAGGTTACGAGGCAGACTTCAAGACTTTCCTTCCGCCAAATATCTCTTTCAAGATAGGGCCGACCAGAGAGGTGCAGGCCATTGTCGAGACATTTGGAAGAGAGAAAAAGAACTGGGAGACGATGGCGAGGAAGCTGGCCTATATCGCAGAGCGCTTTAACGATATTGTCCGTGATGTAAAAAAGGACATGCGTTCGAACGATGAGGTGAAGCGGCTGTGTGCGCTGATGACAGCTATCACAATTGAAACAGGCTTGAGGCCCGGTCAGGTTGGCAATATGGCCAATGTTAAAGACCCGGCGACAGGGGAGGAGATTGAAATAGAGACCTTTGGCGTGACAACGATGCAACCAAGACACGTGAAGTTTATTCGTGAAAACTTTGCTGAGCTTCGATTCATTGGAAAGAAAGGTACTGAGCAGGTGGCGGAACTGTCAGACCAAGACATTCTGAGTGCCCTTAAAGCCGCCGTGGAGAGTACAACTCTGAGTGGCAATACTGGTATGTTGTTTGTTACCAAGAGCGGCGAGCATGTTGATTATGGAGAGATGCAGAAATACGTAGCTGATAAGTGGGGTGACATCACGCCTACAGATTTCAGAAAGCTCAAGGCCACTAGAACATTTTACGAGAAGTTGAAAAACAGGGCGGCGGAGATGAGGGATACTCTTGGCAAGTCGGTGACGGCTGGAAAGGGAAAGCTCAAGCAACTGGTAGTAGCCCAGATTATGCAGACTCTTGAGTCTGCCGCTGAGGATGCTCGCAAGGCGTTGAGTCATCAGGACTGGAAAACAACTATCAAGAGTTACGTTGACCCGAGAGTGGTGGTTAACTTTTTGTATCAGGGTGGTCTGGATGATACGCTTGAGGATATCCTCATAAACAACAAGAATGTGAGATTAATTTTTGATTTTAATGCCTTTATTGAGAGGGCAAAGAAGGTGGCAAAGCCTGTTGTTCTTTTTGACGTGGTGGGTGTTGGGCCGCTGTCGGTAGTCAGTGTATTGGATGATATGGATGACATGGTGGAGAGCTTGGCATGAGAGAAGCCCGAGAACTTTTGAGATTAGCCAGACTCCTGATGGGAAGGGGAGAGAGTGGCGTGTCCATTGAGGGGTTGAGGGGCGCAATCCAGTTCAGTCCCAAATACATGGGAGGTAAGAACTTTTGGATTAAGACTTCGCCGGATGCCATTCTGGTAAGAGGCCCACATGGAGCCGAATACTTCAGGGAGATTCGCTGGCGTGACCGTCATGGCGAGTTGAGGTTGAGGAATGCCCCGGTGGTTGTCATAGAGGCTTTTGACAGGTATGGCGGCGATTTCAGAAAGCTCATAAGGGCGCTGTCAAACAGCGGTGCCTTTCAACTGAAGAAAGTTGCCGGTGCACGGATGGCTGTAAAGAGCAGGTTCACCATCATAAGGCCGCTGTCGCTGAAGAAAGAAGGAGCAACAAGGGATAGTCTTGAGAATGCTCGCAGGCTAAAGGACGCCGGATACGAGCTTATCAATGGCAGTATGACTTTTGACAGGAACAAGGTCAACTGGGAGGTCAAGGCTTACTTTTTCAGGAAGGTGGACGGCTCTGACGGTGTGCATATCTTCAAAGGTTTGTCGTTTGGTTATGGCGGGGAGGGGCCGCACGGTCTTCGTAATTTTTTGAGGATGTTCGGATGGAATCCCAAGGATGAGAAGATATTCGAGCATGGTTACTTCGAAGAGGAAAAAGGAACTTTCAACCTAAAGGCGTTTACATAATGGCTGTATTCCCCGGAACATACATACCGACAGGCGTGGCGAGCAGTGCAGATTTCAATACGCTGATTGATGAATACTTGACGCCGAGGCTCATGTCTTTTCGGCAGATTTGTATTCATGATGAGCCGTGCAACTTGAGTCCTGATGACCAGTTGACATGGAATACGACATTCGGTAACTGGCTTTCAGCCGCACCCTTGCGTATTCGTAAGAATGGCATACTCGTGGCCAGCGCTTCGGTCACCAACATTAATTACGACTATGGAACTTTTCAGGTGGGAGCCGTAGACATAGGGGCGGACACGAGGCCAAGAGATACTGTCGAAGCCGACTACTGGCTGGATTATTTCAGGGTGGAGATTCTGGAGGGCTTTTACAAGGCGGCGGTTCAGATTATCAATGCCACAGCCATCGGGCCTCCAACGAGCTACACGGTGGACACTGCGCCGGTAAGCTGGTATGGAGTCATGACCGACTTGGCTTTCGCCCAGTGCATGGAAAAGCTGTTGCTTGATTATGACCTGTGGCGCTACAGGTTGCTGTTTGCCATAGGGCCGAATGAGATTGAGGGAGGGGGCGGCGACATTGCTGGCCAGCTTGAAACTCTCAAGAGCAACGCCGAGCAGAGAGCTGAGAAGGCTATGGATAACGAGAAACTTAAGAGTGGAAACTACTTGGCTCCGCCCACTGTGTACTATTTCGATGCCATTAGAGGCATGGGTGGTTCAAGAGGCGTGCACGGAATACCGTTCCTGACAGGCCGCCTGAGAGGCTGGAAGCCAAACAGCTATGCGTGAGGTGAATAATGGCGAATGAGATTACATATCAGTTTCAGTTGAGGCTGGCGAACGGTGACCTGAGTGACACATACAGTTCCCCCTCGCAGAGAACAGACCAGAGCACTGCAAGGCTGATTCGCAATGTACAGGAGATAGGAACTTCGGAGGAGGTTCTGGAAACAGGAGGCATCGCAACGCCGGGGTGGGCTGTCTTTGTCAATCTGGATGATACGAATTTCGTGGAGGTGGGACACTACACTGGCGGTACATTCTATGAGTTTCTTAAGCTCAAGCCGGGTGACCAGATGGTTTTGAGATTGGGAATTGCGACAACTGAACTGTATGCAAAGGCTGACACGGCCACCGTGTCGCTTTTCTACATCATCTATGATGACTAAAGAGGAGAAGGAAGATGAATGAGAAAAAGATAGCCGAAAGACTGGCGAACGAGGTTATCGCCAAGAAAACCGAGTATCAGGAGTTTTTTGAAAAGATGCTCAAAAAGCATGGCGTGAACAGCCCGGACGAACTCGAAGGCGACGCTAAGAAGAAGTTCTTTGATGAGGTGGACAAGGGGTGGAAGGGCAAAAAGGAAACTGACTGATGGTTGACCTCAGTGCAGAGATTGCCGAGATAGGACGCCTGATTAATTCTGCGGCTTTCCTTATGGCCGTGAGAAAAGAGGTGAGTGCTATCAAGAAGGGGTCTTTTGTCGTTACGGATGGGAAGCATCAAGACGGTGCAGAAGACTATGAGGTCGTGGTGAAGTGCTCTGGCGACACAAGCGATGTAGCCCGGCGTATCCGGAAAAATGTAGCCGGGGTCAGGGTGGAAGAGATTGCCGAGAATATTCTCGGTGTGACCCACTCACGGCGAGGGAGCAGGAATGGCTGATATTTCTCCAACAACTGGCGAACAGTACTACAGTGGTGACTGGGAGGCTGTCGTAGCGGTTTTGAGTGTCCTCAACATTGAGGAAGGAAAGATTTCTGAAATTACTCAGGAAACCGTGAACGAATACCAAGAGAACGCCGACAGAGAAATAGACGGCGTGCTGGAGGACACCTACCATACGCCGCTCCGAGCCATGAATGCTGTGCAACCCGACGGCAGTACCAAGCGTGTGTTCCCCGGTGATGTCCGGCACGCCGCTAAATACTGGGCCGGGGCGCTGTTGTTGCTCAATGAGTTCCAGCAGTTGGGCCAGAATGCAACCGACCAAGCAACCCAGTACATGGAGGAGGCCCGCAGGCGACTTTATGCCATGAAGCGATTTACGCACAGGATACCGGGGGCGAAGCGCAAGAGTCATTTCTCGCACACGTTGCCGCCCAATTTCCAACCCCCAAGCATACCGGAGCCTGACTTCTAATGAATAGAATTTCAGTAGAATTGAATGAGGTGGCGAAGGAAATGACGCCCTGTGTTGTTATCACAGTGCCCCGTACGGCTGGCATTGACGGGTGGGCATATAACGAGGTGCATTTTGAGATTTCCAAGTTCCTTGACAGGGTGAGGCGCAATGAGGGGCTTGCCACTTTTATCGAGAGGGTAGACGCCGATGACTCTATGGTTCTCAGGATAGGGTTTACAGACCATGAGGCTGGAAGCGCTATCGTGAGAGAGTTGGTTACAAAAGCAAGCAAAGTCTGTAAAAAGAATGGCATTGATACAATCAGTGCAGGTGTGGAGGATGACATGAAACCGATACTGGAAGAAGCACTTGAGCTTCGCAAGATTGCCTCAGAAATTGAGGCAGAAGAAAGATTGAACAGAAGAATATTGGCCGCTCTGGAAGAGATGGGGGTTATTCCCTCCGGCCCCATTGCAGGCCCTATTCGCTGGCAGGCTGTCTTTTTCATAGGGCCTGCGGGTTCGGGCAAGAGCTTTATTCGCAACATGCGTTACATGAGACACCTTGACTTCAAGGTTGTTGACCCGGACGAAATCAAGAAGAAGCACCCCGAATACGACCCCGATGCGCCATTTAAGGTTCACGGGTGGTCAAAGGTAAGAGCCAATGCGGAGTATCAGAAGATTGTTGAGAGCGGCACCGGTGCTCCTGTGATTGTAGATGGTACTGGAAGAAACATCAAGGGGATTGCCAGTAAGATTGCGATGGCTAAGAAGATGGGCTATCGCACCTACATTGTCTACGTGTATGTGCCGTTGGAGGTTTCCATTTTCAGGAATCGCAATCGCAGTCGGTTTGTGCCCGAGGAGCTTATCCTTGACCAGTCAGCCAAAATCAAGAAAAACTACAACACCTTCAGGAGCAAGGCTGACAAGGGTAAAGTAATCCCAAACTATACCAATTCTGAATTGAGTCAGGCCAAGGAGGATATTGCAGTTTACCCGGTGCCTCAGAAGAGCAGACCGCCGAGGCCCGGCGACCCCAATTATGGTATGGCGAAAGCGGCTAGTGAGATTTTGAGGGTGGCGGAGATACTGATGAGTTGACATGTATACGAATCCCCACAACATAGCGCTTACACTTGTGTCCCTGCTGGAGAGAAATGAGAAGCAGATAAA
>Ga0180437_10007603_pt1 | contig 14024 bp, 14 predicted proteins | sample SS_ome_4_FD_132410 | JGI IMG/M metagenome (GOLD analysis project Ga0180437, IMG submission 132410) | Hypersaline lake sediment archaeal communities from the Salton Sea, California, USA - SS_3_D_1 metaG | ecosystem: Environmental > Aquatic > Non-marine Saline and Alkaline > Hypersaline >...
TCTATATTGTTTGTTAGGCTATAAGATATTCCGGCGCCTAGTCGATAAGCAAAATTTACATCTGTGTGTGATTTAAAGTCGGCGCTATAAAATCTAACATCAGGGTTTGCAGGAACTGGGGTTTCATCGTAGCCAAAGGCATAATTGAATGCAGCGCCAATTCCGCCTTCAATAAATAATGTGAAGTTTTCGTATTCTATTAATTCTAGCTGATCATGTAGCCAAGCTGTATTTGAGGTTACTTTGTATGAATAGTCATAGGCTTTGATAGTTTGATATTTGTCTATATCACCTCTGACGGTTGTTTCGAAGTAATAGTCATAATATATTCCAATACGATTTGCTGGAAGACAAAAGGCCATATCTCCTACAAATTTGTAACCAACTCCCACACCAACAGTCCAATCACTTGTTTGTTGTGTTGGAATATAATTGTCAGGTGAGTCAACATTTGGCATTGGTTGTACAGTTACATTGCCTGGAGTTATGCTATTTGTATAGCCGAATTCAAATGCACCCCAAAACCCTGGACAATCTGGTCCGCGGCATTTTTTGTGAGCGAAGCTTTCAGTGCTACTAATAAAAGATATTAATAAAATAAAAGCAAAGGCTGCATTCTTTACACAAACTCGAACCATTTACTGTCCTTGATAATGCGTGTAACAGGAATTTTCACTATGTTAGAATAACTTTTTTGCAACTATAGGGTCAAGCAATAGCTAGCCAATTCCTGCAGCTTTGCGCTTTTTGCCTTTAGAATCTGGTTTTATACGCTTAACATGTACAACATGTTTGTTATTACGAATTTTACGTAAGACTTTGGCCAAATGATTACGATCTCTAACAGTCACTGTCATGTTGACTGTGAAATCTCTTGAGCCGAATTCTTCAGCCATAATATTGATGATATTAGAGTCAGCATCTGCAACTATTAGCGCAAGACTGGCAAGACTGCCTCTTTGGTTGTGAATATCAATGCCAATATCAACAGGGAAGTCATCGCGAATTTTCTTTTCCCAGTGCAACGTCACATATCTCTCTGGATTATGGTGGTATTTATCAAGAATTGGGCAATTTTCTACATGTATCAGCAATCCTTGTCCTGACTCAATATAACCGCCAATTGGGTCACCTGGGATTGGTCTGCAACATTTTGCAAGAGTGATTGCGATGCCTTCTGTACCTCTTATTGCAAGTGGGCGAAAGCTTGAAGGTTTTAAAGGTTGCTCTTTTAGTTCTATCTCAGGGATGCTTGCAACTTTTGCAATTTGTTTTGCAGCAAGTAATGAAGTTCTGTTACCAATACCAATTTCTTCAAAGAAATGATTTGTGGATTCTAGGTTTAAAGCTTTTGCTGCCGCTGTAAGTTGATCATCTGAAACATCATCTAGAGTTAAGCCAAAGGAATGCAATGATTTTTCTACTAGTCTTTTGCCTAGTGCAATAGATTCGTCGCGTTGCTGGCGTTTTAAGAAGTGCCTGATGTTGCTTCTGGCTTTTCCTGTTACGACGAAGCTAAGCCAATGTGGGTTTGGTCTGCCGCCAGGTGCTGTAATTATTTCTACTTGTTGGCCATTTAGCAAGGTTGTGCTAAGAGGGCTTAATCTTTTATCAAGCTTTGCTGCAACGCAAGTGTTGCCTATATCTGAGTGAATTGCATAAGCGAAATCAACAGGTGTTGCACCTTGGGGAAGTTCAAGAATACTGCCTTTAGGGGTGAATACATAAACTTCGTCAGGAAAGAGATCTGTTTTAACATTTTCAATAAATTCAAGAGAGTTTTTCGAGCTTTGGTGCATTTCCAAAACCCCTTTGAGCCATTCTTGGGCGCGCTGTTGGGCTTCGTCTATTTTTATTTTTTCTCTTTTGTAAAGCCAGTGTGCTGAAATGCCATATTCTGCCATTTTATGCATTTCATCTGTGCGAATTTGCACTTCTATGGGTACGCCATAAGGACCAAACAATACTGTGTGTAAAGATTGGTAACCGTTGGCTTTAGGTATTGCAATATAGTCTTTAAAGCGCTGTGTTATAGGCTTGTAAAGATTATGTAGTGCGCCTAGAACTCTATAGCATGAGTCAATTTTGTCGACAATAATGCGGAAACCGTAAACATCCATGACTTCTGAAAAAGATAGGTGTTTATCATGCATTTTTTTGTAAATGCTATATAAATGTTTTTCGCGACCTTTGATAACTCTAACTCTTAAGCCGGCTTTTTTAAAAGTGTTTTCGACATCTTTGTGTATCAGCTCCATCATTTCGCGGCGATTGCCTAAAGCTGTAGAGACTGCGTTTTTCAAAACTTTGTAGCGCAGAGGGTAAAGAACAGAAAATCCAAGATCTTCAAATTCGACTCTGACGGCATGCATTCCGAGGCGGTTTGCAATTGGCGAGTAAATTTCTAGCGTTTCTTTGGCGATTCGGTGTCTTTTATGTCTTGGGCAAATCCCAAGAGTTCGCATGTTGTGCAAGCGATCAGCTAGCTTTATTATTATGACGCGGATATCTTTGGCCATAGCCATGACCATTTTGCGGAAGTTTTCAGCTTGAGCTTCGGCTCGGCTTTCAAAATGGATTTGTGTAAGTTTGGTTACGCCGTCTACAAGGTTTGCAACTTCTGCGCCAAATTCATTGATTAAATCTTGTTTTTCAAGATAAGTGTCTTCAATTACGTCATGCAGTAATGCGGCTGCTAGGGTGGGCGGGTCCATGTGCATTTCCGCGAGGATTTTGGTGACGGCTACCGGGTGGATTATGTATGGTTCGCCAGTGTGTCTTTTTTGCCCTTCGTGAGCTTCTTTAGATATCTCAAAGGCTTTTTGGATGAAGCCAATTTGGCTTTCATCTAAGTAATTGCCTAACTCTTGTTTGAGATCGCTAAATTCATCCAACACAACTATCCTCGGGTAATTATTAGAGGCGCCTTTGATCTATTTATAATTATGAATCAAGTAGCCAAAAGTTGCTACTGAAAATCAGTAAGCTATAAACCTGTATCAGAATCTGTATTTGGTTGTGGGAAAATCGGGCTTTCTGGGTTTTCTTCCGGTTCTGGTGCCGGAGTTTGTGTTTGAAAAACACTTTCTTCCGTAATATTTTCTTCAGAAACAGATAGTTCTTGCTCTTCGGTGTTAATTTGCGGATCTTTGAAATCCTTAAGGCCAGCGGCTATTTCTCTTAAGGCTACAACTGTAGGTTTGTCGTTTTCCCAAGGTACGATAGGGTCAACACTTCCACGCATTAGCTGACGGGCGCGCTTTGCTGCAACTAGTACGAGCTCAAAGCGGTTACTAACATTTCCTAAACAATCTTCAACTGTAATACGTGCCATAATTTTGCAATGCCTTTGTTAAAAGAAAACTGGACTGGGCATTCTACTGGCTTTTAGGGTTTTTGTAAAGATACGCTATTCTAGTTGTTGCACAAAATTCTGCCGCCAATGCTTAGTGGTAACTTACTTTTTTAGATCTTTAAGTAGTTTTGCGTATTTTATGAGCTGTTGCGACTTTTTGAGTCTTGCGGTCAAAAGAATGTTTTTTAGCTCTTCCTCGGCTCTGCTGAAGTCATCATTTAAAATCACATAGTCAAATTCATTTATGTGTGTTGATGTTTCTTTTGCATCTGCTACGCGCTCTTTTATTACTTCAGGCTTATCTTGATTGCGTTTTTCAAGACGTTTTTGAAGCTCTTTTTGGGAAGGCGGTAGAATAAAAATGCTTGTGCTGTTTGGGAATTTAGCTCGAATTTGTTGACATCCTTGCCAGTCAATCTCAAGAATAACGTCGATGCCTTTGGCAAGGGTTTCTTTTACTGTTTTGTGAGCTGTACCGTAAAAATGGTGGAATACATTCGCATATTCTAAAAATTCACCATCTTCTATCATTTGGATGAAGCTTGGTTTGTCAACGAAGTGATAGTTGATACCATTTTCTTCCCCTGGTCGCATAGCTCTTGTTGTATATGAAATTGAAATTAAAACATTTTCAGTTTTATCTACAACAGCTTTAACTAGGCTTGTTTTGCCTGTTCCGGATGGTGCTGCGATTACGAAAAGGTTTCCTTGGATTTTCATAGTTATAATTCCTCCTCCATACTTTTAATCATGCGCTCAATCATAAGACTTGTAGAAATGTCTTTAATTACGCCAAGAACTCTTACTTGACCACCATATGCATTTACAATTTTAGCTCCAACAACTTGGTCTTTAGTGTAGTCGCCACCTTTTACTAAAATATCAGGCTGCAATAGCTTGAGTAATCTTTCTGGGGTTTTGTCGTTAAACGGTATTACGAAGTCGACCGAGGTAAGGCTTGCTAGCACTGACATTCGGTGTTTTATATCGTTTATTGGTCTTGTTGGCCCTTTGTTTTGTTTTACTGAGCTATCATCATTTGTTGCAACAATTAGAATATCGCCTAGTTGTTTTGCTTGTTCTAGGTACGTTACATGTCCTGCATGTAATAAATCAAAGCATCCATTAGTGAAAACAACTTTTTTGCCATTTTGTCTGGCTTTTGTAATGGTGCTTAATAAATCTTCTTCGTTTGTAATGCCGTAAGTTATAGCGCTTTCGTTTTGTTCTAGCGCGGTTTGCAACTCATTGGCGCTAATTGCTGCGGCACCAAGTTTGGAAACAGCTAAGCTTGCGGCGAGATTTGCAAGTTTCACAGAAGATTTGATGTCAGCTTTGGCAGCTATAGCTGCAGCAAAAACTGAAATTACTGTGTCTCCTGCGCCTGTTACATCGTAAACTTCGCGGGCGTGAGCTGGCAAATTAAATTCTTCAGCCTTTTCTTCAAAAAGAGTCATGCCTCTTTCGCCGCGAGTTAATAGCATATTTTTTATATTATATTTTTTAAGGAGATCATTTGCTTTAATTGAAACTTCGGTTTCAGTTTCAGCCTGGCCTGAGATTTCTTCAAATTCTGCAAGGTTGGGGGTAATAGCAAATGCACCCTCGTAGCGAGTAAAATCTTTGCCTTTAGGGTCGACGATAACAGGTATATTGGCAGCATTAGCTAGTTTTATTAGCTCTTGGCAGATAGCTAAGGTGCCTTTGTTATAGTCTGAAAGAACTACTAAGTCTGTAGACTTAAGATGTTTTTTAAATCTTTGAACTATAGACTCAGCGTGTGTGTTTTGAAGTTTTTCTTCGAAGTCTAAGCGAATCAATTGTTGGTGACGGCTAATAATGCGTAATTTGGTAATAGTTGGGATTTCAGGTATTTCCAAAATGTCGTGCTTAATGCCTAAACCATCAAGATTGTTTATTAAAGACTTTGCAGCTTCATCTTTACCAGTTATGCCAATAAGGGTTACATCCGCCTGCAAGGCTTTTATATTGGATGCAACATTTGCAGCGCCACCAGGCCTTTCATCATTTTGCTTAATTTTAACTACAGGCACGGGGGCTTCCGGGGATACTCTTGCGGTATCTCCAAACCAATATCTGTCTAGCATTATGTCGCCTACAACTAAGACTGAGGCTTTGTTAAAGTCTGGTAGTTTATTGAGCATATCTGTTTCAAATTAATAAAATTACCGGATTCTAACACATTATTGAGGGGTCAGGTATTCATTTTACATTAATTGCCTATCCATCTTGGTGGGAAATTGCTCGAAAAATAGAATCTTTTTTCACCAGGAGGTCTTGTTTTAAATCTTTTATATTGCCAAATATACTGATCTGGATTTTGTTTGATCGCACTTTCTATCTCTTTATTTAAGTTTGTGGCTACAGCTAGTGAGCTTTGGTCTGCTAAATTGTTAAGCGGTTCACCAAAGACAATTTTGTAAGTTTTATTATCATGATTTCTGCAATAGCGCATAGGAACTAAGCTTGCGCCGGTGATTTTTGCAAGATCAGCTGCTGTAGTTAAGGTTCTTGTTGGAATATCAAAAAAAGGCGCAAAAATACTTCTTTTCTTTTTGTCGTCAATATCATAAGCATACCAAATAGCTTTATTTAGTTTTAGAGCCTTTATTAGGCGTTTTACTTCATTGCTTGCAATATAAGTTTTAAAATGAGGTTGGCGAAATTTGTTTTGCATAAAAGCAAAGTTAGTTTTTTTGTGAGGTTTATATAAGATTCCAAAGTTATCTAAAGAACCAATAAATCTTGCAGCTAGCTCAACTGAAGTAAAATGTGAAGTAATTAGTAATATACCTTTACCTTTTGCAAAACTTTTTTCAATATTTTCTAAGCCCTCAATAGAAAACTTAGTTGATATCTTATTAATTGGTGAAACCCATGCTATGGAAGTTTCTATTATGGAGATGCCTACATTGATAAAGTTTCTTTTAGCAAGCTTGTATCTTTGCTTTTCAGTTAAATGAGGGAAACTAAGTTTTAAGTTTTTTAAAGTGGTATCTTTGGCTCTGGTTGGAAATAAGAAGAACAACTTGCCAAGCAATTTACCAATTGCAAAGCCAAAACTGTTCGGCAACTTGGCCAAAATCCAAAAGATGCCAAATAAAAGCCAGTAGTGCAGTATTTGATTCAGTTGTTTAGCCATAATTTTTTGTTATAAATAATTGTAGAATAAAATATAATAACAAAAAACTTACGGAGAAGTATAACGTGGCAACTAATATCAGCATGAGGTTCTTTGTAACAGGTAGGGTTCAGGGGGTGTGGTTTCGTGCATCCACTCAAGAAAAAGCTGAAGCTTTAGGGGTTACAGGTTGGGTCCGTAATTTACCAGATGGGCGTGTTGAAGTGTTAGCAACAGGCGATTTTGATAAGGTTGCTAATTTGCATGCATGGCTTGAAAAAGGCCCAGAGCTTGCAATAGTTGAGGAAGTCTTAGTGGAAGAAGCTCCATTCCAAAAATTTGATCGCTTTTCTATAGAATAAGGATAAATAGTGAAAAGTCTTGTTAAAGTTGTTTTGTGTAGTTTTATGATGCTCAGTAATATAGCATTTGCTGTTAATGTGCCGGTGTATAGCTTAAGTGGTAAGCAGCAATATTTAGGCTATATTGAACTTGAAGATACAGTTTTTGGTTTGTTGATATCGCCGCACTTAAAAAAATTACCACCAGGGGCGCATGGATTTCATATTCATGAATGTTCATCTTGTGCCTTGCGAGGTAAAGCTGCTGAAGGTCACTTAGATCTTTCGCGAGTAGGATTGCATCGCGGCCCATATAATGGCAATAGTCATACTGGAGATTTGCCAGTTTTGACTGTGTGCCCTAAAGGTGGAGCAGCAGTGCCAGTATTGGCGCCTCGACTAAAACTAGCTGATGTTATGGGGCGCTCAATAATGATTGATTCTGGGTCTGATAACTACTCAGATACCCCCAGAAAGAATGGCGGTGGTAAGACTAGAATAGCTTGTGGTGAAATCCCGGCTTATTAATATAACACCTACCATTAGCATACAAAATATACAAATCTTAATGTTTTGTTAAGGTTTCATGCGTATACTGACTCGACTAAAGGCTAACTGTCTTTGAAATAACTATATTCTTATAAACAAACCTAGGTATTTTATTATGTCTAATTCGCGCAAACCACAAGATTCTCCAAAATCTTGCTTAAGTCTTTTTGGTAAAGTAGTTACAACAGGTATAGACCTTTATACTAGTACCTGCACACCTAAAACATTAATAACTTCTGACCTTCCATTTCAACAACAAGATAGCGAAGAGCGAATAGCATTTGATAATGCACGAAAGGATTTTGAACAGTGTGTACAAAAATCTAGTGTTGCTCGTACTCCAGGAAAATAGAAACGTCATCCCAGCGAAGGCTGGGATCCAGAAATAGCTTATAGTGAAATCTCTGTTTATTAACTCAATACCCGCCAACAGCCCGTAAAATATATAAGTCTTAATGTTTATAGCGGCTATTTTTGAGGCTAAATGTCTTTAAAATAAGTATATTTTTATATACAAGTTAAAAGAGCCTAAGCTTCTATTTCAACCATCTCAAAATCATCTTTAGTCGCACCACATTCTGGGCACTGCCAAGTTAGGGGTACATCATCCCATAAAGTTCCAGCTTCGATGCCGTCTTCCGGCCAGCCTTGTTCTTCGTCATAGATAAAACCACAAAGTAAACACATATATTTTTTGAATTGCATAATTAATCTCCTCTAAATTGCGGCATATATTACAATATTTTGTTATTATCGTCATTAATTACTTATAGTTGTTTAATTATTCACCAGGAATTCAGTATGTCGCAGATAGAATCAATGTTTCAAAGGTCGTCACGTCGCTTAGTTGGAGGGGTTAACTCACCGGTTCGTGCATTTAATGGGGTTGGGGGTGAGCCTTTATTTATAAGCCGTGGTCATGGTGCATATTTGGTCGATGAGTTTGAAAGAGAATATGTAGATTATGTAGGCTCTTGGGGGCCAATGATTGTTGGGCATGCGCATCCTTATATAATTGAAAAAGTTGCTGAATGTATAAATAATGGCTTAAGCTTTGGCGCGCCAACCGTGCAAGAAATCAATCTAGCTGAAAAAGTCTGCGAATTTATGCCGGCAATAGAGCAAATACGCATGGTCAACTCTGGAACTGAAGCGACGATGAGTGCCATTCGCTTGGCGCGTGGTTTTACAAAAAAAGATAAAATTATTAAATTCCAAGGTTGTTATCACGGTCACTCAGATGCACTGTTAGTTGAAGCCGGATCTGGTGCTTTAACCTTAGGTGTGCCAAGCTCTGCTGGAGTTCCAGAAAGTTTTACTGAGCACACTCTTGTCGCATCTTTTAATAAACTTGAAACAGTAGAGGAACTTTTTGCAAAGTTTCCAAATGATATCGCAGCTATAATTGTTGAGCCAATTGCAGGAAACATGAATTGTGTTTTACCTAATGATGGGTTTTTACAAGGTTTAAGAGATCTTTGTGATAAATATCAAAGCTTATTAATTTTTGATGAAGTTATGACAGGGTTTCGAGTAGCTAAAGGCGGTGCTATGCAGCGTTATGCCATTAAACCTGACTTAGTAACTCTAGGTAAAATTATTGGCGGCGGTATGCCAGTTGGAGCTTTTGGTGGTAAAGAAGAAATAATGTCAAAGTTAGCTCCACTAGGTTCAGTTTATCAAGCAGGAACTTTGTCCGGTAATCCTGTTGCAATGACAGCAGGTCTTGCAACGCTTGAGCTTATTGACAAAAAAGATTTTCATGATGAATTAGAAGCTAAAGCAAATATATTGCTAAATGGTTTAAAAGAAAGAGCAGATGCTGCTAATGTTCCATTTAAAACAGTAGTTGCCGGCGGGATGTTCGGATTCTTTTTTACAGATCTCGATCAAATTACAACATTTCAAGATGTAAAAAAATGTGATACTGAAGCATTTAAAAAGTTTTTTCACGGGATGCTAAAAGAAGGAATTTATTTTGCACCGTCAGCGTATGAGGCAGGCTTTATATCTTCAGCGCACACTGAAATAGAAATTGTAAATACTTTAAATGCTGCAGAGAAAGTCTTTAATAGTTCGTTAAGCTAGCTATGCTAGCCTGATAGGATATATAACAAACACAAGGAAGATGATATGCCTCTAAGTAGCTATATATATAAATCTTTATCTGAAGCTAAGGAAAAAATTTCAACAAAAGCTCAAGAGTTCAGAGATTCCTATTTTGTGCAAGCTACCTGGCAGGGTTTAACTGCTCCTTTTTATTCTCGCAATGAATTACAAGCAGTAATAAATAACTCAGAAGATGTTCGAGAAACTCTAGATAGATCCTGGAAGATAAATAGAAACTATGCAGCAACCGCATTTTTTTCTTATGTTGTTTATTATAGATTGGTGCAACCGCATTTTGAAAATTACTACGAAGACCATGATTCAAATTCTTTAGTAGATAATGCCTCAAGCCTTGGTGTGTCAGTTGTCGATAACTCGTTATATGCTTTTATGGTTTTGTATTTAACTAGTGTTTGGCTAAATAATATTTTACAAAACTATTCTTTAGTTTCCAGTATTACATATGCTGCAGCAAGAGATGTTCCAGAATCTAAAGATTTTCAACCTTGCAGTTGTGCAAGCACAGAAGTAATAAAGCATGAAGGTAGTAGTTTGGTTTTTTATGCAGGGTCAAGGTATCTTGTAAATAAGCTATCTAGACCGGTTATGAGTTTGATGCCAGGTTGGGAAGGGAAATTGCTAGCATTCTCTATGGAAGCTGCAAGCTTTGGTCCTGCCTTAGTAGAATATAAATTTAGCGCTTCTGGAAAATGCTGGGAGCATAGATTTAAAGAAATGGTTTCACGACATAAAGCGTATTGTTTTATGTATGGTGCATCCTTTGTGGGGGCAACTTGGGGAAGTTATAGAGCCTTAACTGCGCTATCTGGTGTCGATAATGATTATCTTTATGATGCTGTTTTTAGTTTTATGTTCCAATTTTATGTATTGCTAGCAATTGTGAGAAATAAGTCTTTTCCAGGTAATCCCAGGGTCAGGTATGATATTCTTGGCGCATTAGTTAAGCTTACTCAAACTCCATTATTCCAGTTTTTATCAAACAGTTTTTTTGGTGAGCTAGCATCATTAGAAAAGGCTGTGCAAAGTCCTGGAGTAAGTTTATGGCTGTTAGTTAGAGAAGACCAAATAAGAAGTAATTTAGTGTTAGTTAGAGAAAAGCTCGACTATACAGATCAAATTAGATCTAGCAAATTAGTTAAAGTTGGAAAGTTTATTGATAAGCTTTTGCCTTTTCAGGTGGTTCCTAAAGAAATAAAAGATATTTTTAAAGCGATGGGCCCTGCAAAAATTGAAAAAATCTGCATACGTGTTGAAACTTTGCTGGAACTTGCAAAAGTTGCAGAAGCTGACAGGAATGCAAAAAAGAAATTCGCTAGAATTAAACAAGTTGAAAATCATTATAAAGTTCCTTTAGATGTAAAAAATCATCAAATTTCTATAAATCCACAAACTGCAGAAGAAGAAAAAAAGATTATTTTGCCTAAAGTAAAGTCATCAGAGCTGTTATCAAGAGTACCCTCAGTAAAAAAAGTTAAAGTAAATAATGATCACTTTACAGGAGTTAGTAAACAATCTAATGCCAGAGTAGCATCTACAAACCTTTGGGAAAGGAATAAACCTAAACAATCAGAAATTGAAGAAGATAATTTAGCAGATTTGACTGCTTCAATTATCTCAAGTGCAGCTATGTCGTAATTTATAGATAACTTTATAATTTGCACGGTATCAAATACATGCTAGTATTTTAAAATTATAACTAGATATTGGTTAAATCATATGCCTAAGACAGCACGTTTAGAATGCAGCTTAAATGAGTTTAAGAGCCAGAATTTTACAAAAACTTTTTGGAAGGAGGGTTCACCTCTTCCAGAAGATAATTCAGACAGTTTAACAGAAAAAGATATTTTAGATAATGAGATTAAACTGAGGTTGCGGCAAATTTGTAACCATCTTCGCTGTCAGATGACTCTTCTTGAGAAGAAAATGCCAGAAGTTCTTGAATATCCTGCATATATTGTTTTAAAGGGTAATTTAAGGGAATACATTAAAAATTCAATTGATGCTTCGGCATCTGAATTAAGCATACAAATTACTATTACAGATGAATCTAATGAGTTATTTATTTCATACATGGATGATGGAGATGGTTTTTCTAAAAAGATTTTGCAAAATAAAGATGAAGTTTCATATATCGATATCATTAGAAATAATAAAACTAGTTTAAATAAAATCTCTATTACTATAGATTCTGATAAAGCTGACAGTAACGAAAAGCTTGGTGGTGCAGGCGCAGGCCTTGGGTTAGCTGCTAGCTATCTTGATAAGCATAAAGGCAATTTGGTGATTGCAAATTGCAGGTTTCATAAAGGTGCGCTTATTACTTTTAACTCAGGACGCCGCAAAGGTTTATCACCTAAATCTTTTAAAATTTTTTGCAACTCAGTAGATCGTGATTTATCTAGAGAGATTAAATCTAAGCTTGTGCCAAAGAGCCCAGGTGAGGGCGATAGCCGCGGCATAACTTTTTTTAAAGATGAAAATTTTTTAGAAAAATCATCGGTAGTCGCGCCGAAGCCAAAGCATGGGTTGAGTTTATTGAAAGTTGGGCCTTAGTGCGGCTTATAAACAATCAAAAATATGATTCCCACCAAAAAAATCACCGGCACTTCATTTAGCCATCTGTAGAATACATGGCTGTGTTTATTATTGTCATAACGAAAATCGTACAGAATTTTGCCAAGGTATGCGTGGTATACAACTAACAAAAATACTAGGGCCAGCTTGAAAATCATCCATTTTAAATTGAGATAAACATCTAGGTGCTGTCTAATTAAAATAACGCCAAAAATTATAGTTAAGATTGCGCTTGGTGTGGTTATGCCCCAAAACAGCTTTCTTTCCATAATTTTAAAGCGTGCATTGCTAATTTCATCTTTAGTTTCAGCATGATAGACGTAAAGCCGAGGCAAATAGAATATCCCTGCAAACCAAGTGACCATAAATATCATGTGAAGTGCTTTAACTGCATGCATTATAAGTTTTCCTCTAACTTAAGGTTTATAGATTGTTAAAAGCTGTTAATTTTGCATATAATAGATCGATATAAATACAGAGGTCAAGAAAATGAGTGAGGGATTAACTTTTACTGAAAATGCTGCGGCAAAAGTTTTTGAATTAATACAAGAAGAAGGCAATTTCAACTTAAATTTGCGGGTTTATGTTACAGGCGGCGGTTGTTCTGGTTTTCAGTATGGATTTAGTTTTGATGAAAAAATCAATGACGATGACTTCGTGGTTACAAAAAATACAGGCTCTGCTGATGAAAAAGTTTCACTTTTAGTTGATGCAATGAGTTACCAGTATCTGTCAGGAGCTGAAATCGACTATCAAAAAGGTTTAGAAGGTGAGCAGTTTGTGATTCGTAACCCTAATGCTAAAACCACATGTGGTTGCGGATCATCTTTTTCTGCATAGCAAACATTTCTTGAAATGTTCTTTATTAAAATATAAGGTTGTTAGTCTTTACAAAAAAATCAGGTAGTTAAGGTTTATGGCAGAAGTTGCACTCTCAAAAAAGCTAAAGGAACGACACGTCAATATGATTGCTATTGGCGGATCTGTTGGCACAGGTATATTTTTAGCGAGTGGCTATGCTGTCTCTATAGGTGGACCTGGTGGCGCATTATTTGCCTATGCTGGAATGGCATTGGTTGTATACTTTTTGATGAAAAGTCTGGCAGAGATGAGTGCGCATCGACCTACAACAGGTACCTTTTGTGAATACTCCTCAAGATATGTTGGTAAATCATTTGGTTTAGCTATGGGTTACAATTACTGGCTAAATTGGGCAATTACCATAGCTGTTGATATTTCAGCAGCTTCGATGATCATGAGTTACTGGTTTCCTGATGTTAATAGCTTAATATTCTCAATTATATTTTTTGGGGGAATATTAATCTGTAATCTCTATTCAGTTAGAGTTTATGGTGAAGTTGAATATGTTATGTCATTCATAAAAGTCGCAGTTATTATGGCTTTTATAGTGCTTGGTACTTTAGTTATTTTTAAGCAGCCAAAGTTTGGTACTGGCAATTGGTTTGTTGGTGATGCACCTTTCCATAATGGTTGGTATGGGTTTATGGCAGTATTTTTGTTTGCCGGGTTCTCATTTCAAGGTACCGAATTAGTTGGTGTCGCATCAGGCGAAACTGAAAATGCTTCGGTTACTATTCCAAAATCAATAAAATATGTATTTTTTAGATTATTGTTATTTTATGTGCTTTCAATAACAATTATTACACTTTTGCTGCCATATGATGATGTTAGATTAACTTATCAAGATAATGTGGCAACTAGCCCTTATACATTAATTTTTAGTAAATATTTTTCAACATACGCTGCTGATTTTGTAAACTTTATAATTTTGATTGCAGTTTTATCAGCTGCCAATGCCAGTATGTATTCCTCAACCAGGGTGCTTTGGTATCTAGGCTCAAGCGGCCAAGCTCCAAAAGTGTTTAGCAAGTTAAATCCTTATGCTATACCAGTTGTAGCTTTAATATGTTCA
>Ga0180437_10007605_pt1 | contig 14023 bp, 12 predicted proteins | sample SS_ome_4_FD_132410 | JGI IMG/M metagenome (GOLD analysis project Ga0180437, IMG submission 132410) | Hypersaline lake sediment archaeal communities from the Salton Sea, California, USA - SS_3_D_1 metaG | ecosystem: Environmental > Aquatic > Non-marine Saline and Alkaline > Hypersaline >...
CTCAAAAAGGAAAACGTAATGGCTTTCGCATTTGAAAAACGATTTAGAAGAAATATCCAAAATGATCTCCGGCCTGATAAACGGCTTGGATAAGCGCACCAAATAAATTGAACTCCAAATTTCAAGGGAATTAAAAGAGGGAATTAAAGGAGGGGAACCTAAAGGAATGCGGTACATTTTCTTCGCCTACCTCACTCATCTTCCTTTTCGCCGTCTACGCAGCAATTTATGTTATATTGAATTGCCAAAGAATCCAAGTCCAGCATATCAAGCCTTCGCCCTGTAAACAAGTACGGATTATCTTTTGCTGATTCCTGTGGGTCAAGTTCCCCCAAGGGCCAGTTTAGGAATGTACACTTGCCGTAGGCAACGTATTTGTACCCGTGGAGCATCCTGACTTCATCTGCGCTGAGGGCCTTGTTGTTGTAGACAAGGACGCGTGTTCATCCGACACTTGCTACATCACAAATTCTCTGTGTCAATCTGTGTAAGCAACTCTCGTGCTTCCGGATAGTCTGGATTTACAGCCAACGCCTTTTCTATATAAGCCTTGGATTTCTCCGGATCACCCAATTTCTGATGGCACTTTGCTGTCTGTAAGTATATCTCCGCCTTCTCTGGGTGATTCAGGGAATCGGCCTTGAGATAATAACTTAATGCTTCCGTAAATTCACCCATATTAAACTGAGCACGGCCTAAGGCAGCAGTAATGTGAGGGTCGTCAGGTTTTAGAGAATCAGCTTTAGCACCCAACTCAAACGCTCTGGCCCAATTTTTTTCCTTTAATGCAATTTCGGCTAAATAACAAAGAATATCTGCATCTTTCGGGGCTAATCGAACGGCCTCTTCTAATAGTTCCTCTGCTCTTTCACACTCTGTATCGATGAGGCGAGAGGCTAAAGCCGTGAGATTAAAGCTGCTCCGATTGAGAGAAACCGCTTTCTCCAAGCAGGCCAATCCTTCCCCTTTTTCGTTCAGATAGTCATACCATAGCGCCCCTTTTATCTCATACAACAAATCCAGGTCGGCAGTATTGAACTCAAATGCTTTCTTCATATAACTTTTACCCAACTCATAATTCTTGTTGAGTTCTATTTCAAGGCCCGCCATATATGCAAGTAATCTACTATCATCGGGCCATATCCCAAGGCCGATTTGCATCATCGCATATGCATCGCTTTTTCTGTCTTGTTCAACAAGCCAGAAAAGTTTTTCTTTACAGTACTTTAATACTTCTTGAACATAATTATCCTCTGCGCTAAGCTTACCCGCCTCGCCGGCAAACCGAATAGCATTTACGTTATCACCTATCCTGCCGTAACTTGTTGCAATTATTGCACACAGATACCCCATATCCTTATAATTATTATTTCGCGCTCTTAACAACTATTTTAGGGCTTGCTGATACCACTTGAGGGAATTGTATATGTACCCAATTGCGAAGAGCACAGCGGGATTTGAAGGCTCCAGGTCCTCAGCGAGCTTAGCCATTCCGAGAGCCTTGTAAAACTCCTTATGGTTTTCCGCCTCCCATCCGCAATACAAAAGGGCCTTGCAATTCTTAGCGTCCTTCTCGAGCACTTTTTCCCAGATACTCAGAGAGCGTTTGTCGCCGACATCCGAGAGCGCCATGGCAAATGCTGACAAATTACTTACGGACGGCTCAGCAGCAACGCTGAGTTCATACTCCCTTACCGCCTCCTCATGTTGGCCTTTCTTCTGCGTCAGTTCTCCACGAACCCGGTGATAATACCCTTCAGGACAATCAAGCGTCTCGGCTTTCTTTATGAGGGCCTCTGCCTCGTCTAAATCACCCCCCACCTGGATCTCAAGATAAGCTAACATTGCATGCATCCGCCCATCCCGGGGATTATCCTTGATGAGGTGTCGAAAAGCTGCGTATGCTTCTTGAAAGTTTCCTGCTTCGTACAGCTGGCATGCTTGCGACATGGTGAACATAGCCATAATACGTTTCCTCTCAGAAACCACTTTCTGCATTCACTAAGGGGCACATTGTTCTCACGCAAACACCCGTTCCAACGTTGCTGGGCTCACATGTGAGTCTAACAAATCCCTTGAACTTCGTAAATAATGCGGTGGATTTCCGGCTATAAATATATTATCCTCTAACTCGGATTTCAAAGGGCTAAAAGCGGAAGTAAGACAATAATTGCCGCGGTGCCAAGCACAATTATGACTCACGACTGTTCGGGAGGAATTAAAGGGGAATTAAAGGAGGGGGAACCAAACGAGTGCGGTACATTTTCTTGGCCTACTTCTGGCTTTCAGCGTACATTCGAGTTCCATTATTTCTGCGGCTCGCCGCGTCCGGTCAGACTCCCCACCCAACGCGCTGCTGTTTATCCCGTTCTCTATTCGCCCCGGCCCGGAATACAATAAACGCATCCGTCAAACGTTATTCTTTTTCCTCTCGCCACGCCCACCATTACAAACGCCAAATAAACCCTGCCAGGAGGAAAAAGCACCGCAGCCCTCTCAATGCTTAAAGTGCCGCTTGCCCGTGAACACCATCGCAATCCCGTGCTCATCCGCCGCTGCAATCACCTCATCGTCCTTCTTGGAACCGCCCGGCTGAACTATCGCCGCCACCCCCGCCTTCGCCGCGTTCTCAACGTTATCAGGGAACGGGAAAAACGCATCCGAACCCATCGCGCACCCCTGCGCCTCCGCGCCGGCGTGTTTCATCGCTATCAGCCCCGACTCCACCCGGTTCATCTGACCGGCCCCCACCCCCACTATCCGCCGCCCCTTCACAAGCACTATCGTATTGCTCTTAACGTGTTTCGCCGTCAGCCACGCAATACGCAAATCCTCCATCTGCTCGTCCGTCGGCCTCACCTTCGTCGGATACTTCAGCTTGTCCGCCTCCCAACCCGCCAGGTCACGCTGCTGCAAAAGCATACCCCCGACAACGCACCGCGCATCGAACTCCCCGCAGTCGATTTTCCCCCTGTCGATGGCCCCCGTCTCCATCAGCCGAACACGACCGCCCCACGCCTTCAGCCCCCGGATTATCTCAACCGCATCCGAATCGAACCCCGGCGCGATGATAACCTCCGCAAAAAAACCTCCCGCACCCCTGGCCTTTCCGAACCGGCTGTATGATTCCATTATCGTCCGGGCAAGCTCCGCGTCAACCTTACGATTCAAAGCCACGATACCCCCGAACGCACTCACTACGTCACCCTCGTAAGCCTTCCGATAGGCCTCACAAATATCGTCATCCACCGCGCAGCCGCACGGATTCAGGTGCTTCACAACCACAGCCGCGGGCTCCGCAAACTCCTTCACAAGCTCGAACGCCGCATTCGTATCAAGAAGATTATTGAAGCTTATCGGCGTACCCCCCTCCAGCAGCTTCGCACTGCTCACCGATGTCTCACCGCTCGCAGCCAGCTTATAGTACCCCGCCGTCTGGTGCGGATTCTCTCCGTAACGAAGGTCCCCCTCTTTCCGAAGCGCAATCGACACCCGCTCCGGATAACCAACACCCGCCCTCTCGTTGAGATACTTCGATATCGCCGAATCATAACAGACCGTCAGCCCGAACGCTACTCGCGCAAACTCGCTCCGAAGCTCCGCGCTCACCGCACCGTTGCTTTTCTCCATCTCCTCGATGATCCTCTCGTACTGCGCGGGGCTTGTCACCACCGTCACGAACTTGTGGTTCTTCGCTGCCGAACGAAGCATACTCGGCCCGCCGATATCGATATTCTCTATCGCCTCCTCCAGCGTACAACCCGCCTTCGCTATCGTCGCCTCGAAAGGATAAAGGTTCACGCACACAAGGTCTATCGCCTCGATCCCGTGCTCACGCATCGCCGCCGCGTGCTCCGAATTGTCACGAAGCCCCAGAAGCCCGCCGTGAATCTTCGGATGAAGCGTCTTCACACGACCGTTCATCATCTCGGGAAAACCCGTCACCGACTCGACCCCGACCACTCTCACTCCCGCCTCGCTCAGCTTCTTCGCCGTCCCCCCGGTGCTGATTATCTTAACCCCCATCCCGCTGAGCTTCTTTGCAAACTCGACCACACCCGTCTTGTCCGAAACACTCACCAACGCCGTCTTGATCTTTACGTCCATGACTTTCACTCCTTTGAAAAACTTGACTCTTACAATCTGTTACCGTCCTCGTGATTAAGTCCTCCGTTCGGCGCCTCACCGCCGTCACCCTCTTCTATTTAACAGGCTCAAGACAAGCTATCCGCCCCGACTTGTCAGCCACGTAAATCTTCGAATCGGAAGTATTCGAAACATACCGCGAAACTCCCGGCAAATCCAGAGTATACAGCAGCTCCGCCTTCTTGTTGTCGATGACCTCAACCTTCGCGTCATCGGTTAGAACGTATGCCCTGCCCTCCCATTCGGTCAACAAATCAACACCGCCGTCGAGCTCCCAAACCCCCGTACCCTTCTTTCTGTCGATCGCCGCAACGTACTTCCCCCGAACGTGCTGATACACCACGTCCCCCGTCACCCGGGGCTCCCGCTCCAGCATGCCCCCGCTCGCATAAGGACGTCGCCACAAAAGCTCACCCGTATCAATATCAAGCTTATAAACCTTCGTGTCCTTGCTCGCAAAAAACAGTTCGTCACCCTCACGCACTAATTGCCCCGCGATTCCCCTCGCTGCCTTGAATTTCCAGATAAGCTTCGGCTCACCCGCCATGATGCTTATTACATTCCCCGCGTCCGTCCCGAAAACTACAAACTCCTCGTCCGCTATTATCGACACCACCTCCGAATCGTTGTCCGCCGCAACCTGGAAAACCTCAACCAGATCGCTCGACTGAAGGATGTGCATCCGCCGGTCCGTACCTCCGAAATAAAAGTAAGAGCCGTTACGGGCCACCGGGCTGGTCGTACTCACGTCAAACCGCTTGACCACCCGACGCTTGCCCGTATCCGCGTCAATCAGAACAAGGTCGTTGCCCAATATCGAATAAAGCTCGTTCTCGAAAAGACCAATCCCCATAATCGGAAGACCAACCGCCGCAAGTGAACCGCTCATCGCATATACCGCACCCCCGTCCTCTCGATTCAGCGCCGCCATATAGTTCCGGTCCGAAAGCCCGTATATCCGGTCCCCTAAAATAATCAGCCGCTCAAGCTCCTCCGTCTTCTTGATCGGAAGCTTCGTTTCCCACACCACTTTCAGACCGCCAAGCTCATGTCGAAGCCCTTCCGGCCGAACAAGAAGCTCATACCCCGCCTCTTGCCCGAATACGCCCGTACACGCTCCCACCAAAAGAACCCCAGCCGACACCGCAAAACCACTGAAAAACCCTTTAGCCATCGTAATTGCCCCTCGAATTCAATCAAATAACCGTCAAAATCACACCTGCACTCTCACGGCATATCAACATAATCGGCCAAATCGACACCGTGCTCAGCCTCGAATTCCGACATCTCTTCGATACGATGAATATCATCCTCGATACGGTTCGCCAGCTTGAATATATAAGGCTCACCAGCCAGCCGGTTCCGAAGGTCGTCAAGCATCGGCGCCCAACTGCCTCCGTAAAGCTGACGCTTCAATATCACCAGCATCCGCTGTTCCTCGCTGAGACCGCTCACATACTCACGAACAGCCCCGCTCACAGCCGTCTCGCCCCCCTTATCGCCCTTGTCTAAAGGCTCCGACATCGATAATAACCTCAATTAAAACAAATCCTAACCACACAAGGAAAAATTGCAACACCTTTTAACAAATTAAAACACCCCCCGCGCCCCATACCTCTACCCTGCGAACACCCCGCAAAACCGTTCACGCTTCCCCCCGAACGCTTCACGCCTCGCCCCCATCCACGCGCCTGCCCTCTTGCCATCAAACCTTTAGAAACCCCATAAGCCATCGTCTGAACAATCCACCCGCCTAATTCCCTCCAGACCTTCACAATTCCTTTTTTACCTACCCAGCACCCTTTTCACGCACAATTTCCACGGTTTCCTCCCTCATCCAATTCATAATATGACCGCACCAGGGGGGCTAATTATTTCCTAAAAAGGCTTGACTTTTGTGCCGCGACTCAATATATTACAGGACGGAAAGAGACAGGGTATTTCACCAATTACTACCGTGCTCAATGTGAAAATGCCCGGCAACGGCTGCAAAAAGGACAAACAGCTTTCATCTGTCAGTCGAGCAGGCCCGCACCGCAGCTTTGCGCTTCGTCAACAGCCAAAGCATTGCCTGCTTCGCTCCGCGGGATGTTTTATAGCTAGGCAGCCGAATCGATTGCCTGTTATAACCGTTGCAACCGGCAACCGTGAAAACCTCATCACGAAAAGACCCTGCGTCGCGGAAGTAAAATCAAAATAGGACATGGCGGTCAAACATGAAATGCCAGATTCATCGAAAGCTTGCGATAGCCGGCTTTTAGAAAGGAGGTGAAAGCAAATCTGATTGAGAGGACCGTGGAAAAGTCTTTGCTATCGCAGGAGGTTTTGATATTGATTGTACAATTCTTGATTGGAGGTATGTGAAAAATGACTATTTTCAGAAAATATGCAATTGAGTCTCTTGTAGTGGTCGTGTCTGTTTTGGTTCCTCTTCAAACATATGCTCATGAAGTATCCGGCTGCGGGGGCTGTGGTGCTACGTACTTTCACACCTGCGCGCAAAGATTTTGCGACGAGGTTGACAGCTTCCCCGGCTGGTCTCAAACCTTTTGCCAGGGCTGCAGCGGCTGCAGCGAAGACTATTACAAAAGTGCCGCCGACGGAGGAAGCGAAAACTCCTGGGTTGACGGAACAGATATTCATTTTCGTAATAGTCACTGTACCACGGCATGGGATTCGTACTGGGGCAAGACTCTCAGTGGCATACCGTGTACCGACGGCGTGGTGACGCCGGGCGAGGTCAGGGATGCCTGGGGTGACTACGACCTGGAATGGATTGGCCTTAAGTGTTGCAGCTTGTTGCGCGACAGCTCAATGGCCTATTGGGCTACCGCCATGGACGGACTGCACCTGATACTCGGTTATAAGACCAGCAGTTGGGGGGCCACTAATTTCGGGAGAATATGGGCCCAGAAGATGCGCCAGTACACCATAAACTTTTGGATGTTCACGATAACCATTCCTTCACAGACAGTTACTCAGGCGTGGTTTACGGCCACCGACCAGACTCAGCCAAACGGAACGGTCGCCAGAGTGCTTGCAGAAACAAGCGGCTGCTACGACGACCATCTTCACGGCAATGGGTACGTTTCTCCGGACCCCGTCTCGGACAGTTGGTATTGGTACTGGGACCATTCTGCCGGCAGCCCGGCTTATCGTGCCGTCAATAATCTCAGGGCTATGTATGTCTACGAAATTCTCGAACCTGCCGTTGACGAGCCCTACGTCAAACAAATCGCAGCCGCCTTTGGGTTCGATACCGAGCCGGTGCTTGACCTGCAAGACGTCTTCATGATGGTCAATGTTGATGATCCGAACAGCCCCCGCGTACTCGAAGTGTTCAAGGCCAGCGGCCAGTACTACTATCAAGACCTGGGCAAATTGTGGCGCTTCGATCCCAAAGCCGGACGTTACTCCCCCGACAGAGCCGAACAAAGGGCGCGGGGCTTCCTGTCCGAATATAAGCTTTTGCCGTCTGACGCAGGGCCTTCCGACGTAGAATACGACACCTTGGTTGAGCAAAGTGCAAGCGGAGATAAGAGAACCAGCCTTATCCAGAATACCTGCGCCATTTATGGTCGCGAGATTTTAGGGTCACAAGAGCAGCCGGTATCTGTGGCCGGGCCGGGCGCACGCCTCAAGGTCTACATCGGTCCAAACGGCGAGATAATGGGAGGTATGGGTAACTGGCGAAAGGTCAAGCAAATCGGAACGGTGGATACTATGACAAGTGAGGATGCCTGGTCTCTCTTTCAGAAATATGGAAATCGTGTTGCGATTGCACCCGTGCAGGCCGAATGGGACCAGACAAACACGGATCTAAAGACCGCCACTCAAGGCTATTATGAACGTGAAGGTCGGACCTTCCAGAGTGAGCTTATACCCTGCTGGATTTTCCAGGCCGAGTACTATGCGAATAAGAATTTGGTTACGACAGCCGACACTTACATTCCGGCGGCGGCGCGCTATGTTCCGCCTGTAGTCACCATAACCTCGCCGGAAGACGGCTCTACTCACGCTTATGGAAAAAGCATCACTTTCGACTGCACTCTCGAACGAGGACTTGGAACCGCACCTTTCACCTACACTTGGCAGTCAAACGTAGATGGCGTTCTGTCCAGCGAGAAAAGCTTCAGCACCAGCCTGCTCAATGTAAACTGCTCCGCCGAGGACTGCGTGCCTGTGCCTCACAGGATCAGCGTCACCGTTACCGATGCCAGAGGCCTGCAATCGACCGATGCCATCGAGCTGACGGTGAAAGGGCCCTGCGTTGAATGCGAAGCTCGTCCCTGCAGTTGTGACCTTAATATCGACGGTCAGATGGACCTCGAAGACCTCCAGGCTGTGGCGACAATACTCCTCGACGCAGGAACTCCGTTTATTGTGCCTTGTGAATAACACTCACTGATAGCGGAATATAACGAATCGGGGCCTGTGTTCAACACCTGTTCACGGGCCCCATTTACCGTTCAAAGACCTCAGGAATCTTTTCCGTCCCCGCCCACCTCAAGAACCTCTGTAACCCAAATCTCCGCACGACAATCCCTTTTTTGCAACCACCACCACATAACCGTTACCCACTCAACACAAAATCCCCACCCCAATTCGCCCAACTCCGCGAAACTGGTAATCGGCATGCAAAACAGCCAGGGAAAGTTGAAGAAATCGGCAAGTGAAATAGCCACACCGTAGCAGACTCCGTGAGTTGTTATTCAACTCAAGAATAGTGGAATAACGATTTACTGAGGCAAAGGATGCCCGACCTTCGGCTTTGCACAAACCCTCCTGCAAAAAGGGGAGACCGCATGCTTTTCACCGACCGATCTCCCTTGTCGCATCGTGCCTTTATGTCCAGATTATGTGTAAGGCGAAACCGCCTGGATGCACCCGCGACAAAAAGCATTGTACACAAACGCCGCACGCCTGTCAAGCCTTTTTTCCAAAAATCACTCAGCACGGCTACTCCGGGCACTGGACCCAGTAGTAGCTGCTGAAATGGGGCAAAAGGCTGCTTACAAGAACACTCAGGTCATAGGGCGAGACCCAGCCGTCACCGTTTAAGTCTCCACAATCGCTGAGGGCGGTTGTTACCCAATAGTATGTCGCGCTTTGAGGTAATAACCTGGAGATCAAACCGCTTATGTCGACCGGCGATAACCAGCCATCGCCGTTTAGATCGCCGTTGCACGCGCAGTCACACCTGTCACCCAGCCCGTCGCCGTCACTGTCCGTCTGGCTGGGGTTGGCCACCGGCAGGCAGTTGTCACAGACGTTGCCCACACCGTCGCCGTCAGTATCAAGCTGCTCGACGTTCGGCTCTTCGGTGCAGTTGTCGATACAGTCTGCCACGCTGTCGCCGTCCGTATCGACATCGGCTTTGCCGCAGCCGCAGATACCCGGTTCGACTTTGGCCGCATCCAAAGGACACCCGTCAATACAATCTTCAACGGTGTCGCCGTCCGTATCGCTGTCTGATACACCGCAGCCGCAAATACCCGGCTTTGTTTTCTCCGGGTCTTCCGGACAATCATCACAGGCATCACCCATCCCGTCGCCATCTGTGTCCGTCTGCTCCGGATTCTTGGCGTTTACACAGTTGTCTGACGCATCGCTCAGCCCGTCACCATCGGTATCGAACTCCATCGTATAAAGCTGCCCCACTTCTTCAGCCGAAAGTGCTTTGTCGAAAATCCGCACATCGTCCATCAGTCCCGCATAGAACCTGCTCCCGGCGCCCTGTTTTCCTATGACCGTATCCGTCCCCGAAAAGGGCCAGCCGGGGTCCGTATTCCCGCTGGTGACCATGTATTTGTTCTCCAAGTCCACGTTGTCTACATACAGCTTGGTGGCGTTTCCACCCGAATCGAAAATGACCGCCACATGCGCCCATGCGTCGTTAGGTGGCCTGTACTGCTCAAAAGTGTTATTCGCCGCATCTCTTATAATCAGACGCCCCGACCCGCGGTTACAGCTTCCAATCGTGAACCTCGCACTGTCGCTGATATAATAGTGTATCCAGCAGGCATTGCGGTCGTGCCCGCCAACGTCATACATCCCCTGATAATTGCCCACCGCATATACCCACATCGAAACCGAATATGGACCGCTTGAAGGCAGCGACGATTCGGTCACGTCTATAAAGTCATCTGCGCCGTCAAACTCCAGTGCACCGCCGAGAAGTCCCTCCGTCCATTGCGCCCCGTAAACGATTCCGTCATTGTCATCGGCTGAATCCTCCGCAATATCGCCCTGGCCCTCGTTAAACATCCAGTGTGCTGCGACCCTGCCACATGCATCGCCCACGCCGTCGCCGTCGCTGTCCGCCTGGTCGGCATTGGCTACGTCTGGGCAGTTGTCGCACAGGTCGCCATGCGTATCACCGTCGCGATCGGCCTGGTCCGGATTGGCTGTATCAGGGCAGTTGTCGACGGTGTTGTAGATCGTGTCGCCGTCTCTGTCATGGTCGCAGACGTCGCCTTCGGCATCTCCGTCGCTGTCGACCTGGTCGGCGTTCGCGATGTAAACACAGTTGTCACACATATCCCCTAAGCCATCGTCGTCACTGTCGATCTGGTCGGCATTAGGTGTGCTTGGGCAATTGTCCGAATTGTTGTTTACACCGTCACCATCCCGGTCATCTGGCGTAACGTACGGACGAACTGTCAGAGCCGATGGAATATCCCACCCATCGACTTCATTGATCCCTTCACCCGGCCCGATAGTGAAAGGCTCAAAAACCTGCGGCACTAAGTAATCAAACCTATACAGCACCCCCGTCACAGTTGGTTGTGCGAAGCCCACAAACCCCCCGGCTCCTTCAATCAGCACACCGCCTGAATTAACCACACTGCCGGCGTCACCGTAGTCAAACCCCCCATTCAGCCATAAATTACTTGCTTGACCGCCGGCAGGAGGCGTTTCAACAATGCTTCCCAGGACTAACGTTGTGCCTGACCCGTACAACTCTATCGTGATTACCTGACCGCATTGGGCATCCACACTATAACGCCCATCACTGCGAAACGAGGCCCCAGCCACAGGAGCCGAACCCACCAGCAGGAGTAACACTCCCCGGACTATACCTTTCGTAAGAATATTCTTCATTCTATTAATTCCTTTAAAAAATATACTCTAATCCTTGCCTTCTCCATGATTTTACGCCCCTTTCAAATGGTTCTCCTTTTCAAATAGCCTTTTTGTGCAGACAGTGTCCTTCCCGGCGCAAACCTACCGCCCGCCTGCTTCACAAAACGCACAAAGTTCTTCCCAAACGCAGCACAATTCTAACAAACCACGCAATGCTGTCAACCATTTTTTCTGTTATGTCCAGATATTTCGCGATAGCCATTGCCCGTTTTATAAGAAATCACCGCACATATCGCTTTGTTCAGCCGCAGACCCTGAATTCTGGCTCCTGATTATGCTCCAGCCCGTCACTTCAAAACACAGCCCACCCCTCCTCGCACGCTTTCCAATAGTAAGCCCACCCGTACGGCACCAGCGGGACCGTCGTGGAGCGTTACGTGTACGATCCCTGCGGCTGCTGTCGCATCTTCACCCCACAACTTATCCCGATGATCCCGCAGGAATCAGCAAAAGATAATCCCTACTTGTTTATAGGGCGAAGGCTTGATATACTGGACAGCGGCTCTTTGACAATACAATATAACAGAAACCGCTACTACGACCCCGAAACCGGAAGATGGCAAAAATGACTTTGCGGGACTAGAATACTGTACGTACTATAGGTGATTTATATGAATGTAAAGAATTATAACAAGAAGATGTCTGCGGCGCGCGCAGCAAATGTCGCACTTATGTTTGTAGTTGTCTCTATGTGGGTGTCGGTTGATCTAAACGGGAGAGTTTGGGGTATTCCGGAGCTAGCATCTAAGACAATATTCTTTCTGCTCCTTTTATGTGGGATCCCCCTCAGTTTTCTACTGCTGCTAATAGATACGAGGTATAGGATATTAGCACTTCTTTCGCTGTTGGCCTACGTTGGTTTGGTTGTCTCCGGGATAATGTACCGTTAAGAGAACATGGAAATAAAGCGACCATGAAGGCCAAATACTTGGAGACGATTCGTGTGTTACAATCAGCCCCAGAAGGCCAACAGCAGCGCCACGTTCCAGCGGCTGCTTCTTTACCGCAATTATGTCGACCAAGTGCTCAGAATGATCAACGACAGCGACAACGATTACTATTACCCCCACGACCACTGTATTGAGCAAAGCCAAATCCCCCCTCGGGACACCCCCCGCAGCTTGCACGCTCGCCTCCATATTCAACACAACCCGATATCGCTGCCAAGCAGCACTCCATAAGTATATATGTATATACTTATATACTATTGTTGCAATTGTCGAACTGAAAACGCAAAACTTCTCCCAAACTTGCTTACACCCAGCTTCTGGAAGCTTCGAAGGCTCCCGCCACCAGCCACGTGGCCTCCGTCCTCCCCCGCTTCTGCAGTGCAATGAAATCTTCAGCGAAGTCCCGATCTATCGGGAGCCCGCCGGGGCACAAACCCCGTTTCACGCGCGTGGTGCCACCACCCGCCCACACCCCGCGCAATCCATACATTCCCCCCATTTTAACGAACCTGCCGCCGCTGACCCGCGCCCAAAGGAAATCACATTTTTCGCCCGTCTTCCTGAACTTTTTGACCAACTCTTCCAATTTTTGGCACGTTTTTTGCAAAATTCACACGTTTTTTACGTTTTTGACACCCTTTTTCGCTTGCCCAAACCACCCAAACACCCCACACTTCCACCCACAGCCGCACCTAAAAACGGCACTCCTTATCCAGTTTCCTGTGCGTAAATCCGCGCCCTCCACTACCGCTGTATTCCGCCACGACCTGCCCACTGCCTATCAGCTTCCACTTGTATATCACCAGCCCCTCAAGTCCCACCGGCCCTCGCGCGTGTATCTTATTCGTGCTTATACCCACCTCAGCCCCCAAACCGTACCGAAAACCATCGCTGAACCGCGTGCTGCAGTTCCAGAAAACATCCGCCGAATCCACCAAATCCATAAACCTGCACGCCTTCTCACTCTCAGCCGTCACAATCGCCTCCGTATGCCCCGAGCCGTACCGGTTTACATGCTCGATGGCCTCGTCAATACCACCTACAACCTTCACCGACAGCACATAATCCAAATACTCCGTCGACCAGTCCCGCTGCGTCGCCGGCTCAACCTCGATAATCTCAGCCGTCTTCTGGCACCCGCGAAGCCGAACGCCTTTTTCCTCCAGCCCAGCCTTCACCTTCGGCAGGAACTCGCCGGCGATCTCTTGATCCACCAAGAGCGTCTCAGCCGCATTGCACACCGCCGCGTACTGGCACTTCGAATCGACCGTTATTTTCACAGCCATGTCCAAATCCGCGCTCGACTCGACGTAAACGTGGCATATCCCCTCGGCATGACCCAGCACGGCAATATTGGTATTGCTCATAATGTGCCGCACGAATTCGTTGGACCCGCGGGGAATAATAAGGTCAATGTACTCGTCCAGCCCCAGCATCGCCGAAACATCGTCCCGCGTCTCAAGCAGTTGCAGCCAACCATAGGGCAGCTTATCCTTCGTCGCACCGGTAATAACCTCAGCCAGCACCGCATTGGTGCGCTGCGCCTCGCTGCCGCCTTTCAGGAGCACCGCATTGCCGCTTTTGAGACACAGCGTCGAGATCTGCACAAGCGCATCGGGACGAGACTCGAATATCACACCGATTACACCGATCGGGCAGCTCACTTTATAAAGCTCAAGCCCCTCATCGAGCTCGGTCGCGCTGAGCGTTTTTCCCACAGGGTCATCCAGCCTAATCAGGCTCTCGATGCCCGCACAGACATCGGCTATTTTGTCCTCATC
>Ga0180437_10007606_pt1 | contig 14021 bp, 12 predicted proteins | sample SS_ome_4_FD_132410 | JGI IMG/M metagenome (GOLD analysis project Ga0180437, IMG submission 132410) | Hypersaline lake sediment archaeal communities from the Salton Sea, California, USA - SS_3_D_1 metaG | ecosystem: Environmental > Aquatic > Non-marine Saline and Alkaline > Hypersaline >...
ATGGATAATGACGGGTCCTGTCACGGCTTCCTCCCCCGGCCGTCCTCGCTCCACCCATCCCCCAGTGGGCACCCTTCCGCTGCGGGCGGGCGGGGGGCCCCCTCCAGCCGCACCACCCGTCTTGTTATCGTTATCTCCCTCACAAAATGGAAGAGAACCAAAAAAAACCGAAGCGGCAAAAAACCTGTATGTACAAGTGGAGAACGGTTTTTTCATGAACGGAGGACCACAGATGAATAAAAGAATTTTCCCGGTCATTATCGCCGTTACGGTTTTTTGCGCCATGGCTTTCTCAGGCGGTCCGGATGGAGAGGCCCTTCACAGCCGACCCCTTCAGGACCGTCCTGCTCAACCCCAATGGCAAACGGTAACGGTAGAGGATTTTGCCGCAGACGGTTTCATCCTTGATATCGGAGGGGGAGGAGAAGGGGTTATCGGGCAGCTCAAGGGACAGCAGGTGATCGCCATCGACATCAACAAGCGGGAACTGGAGGAAGCCCCGCACGGTCCGTTGAAGATCGTGATGGATGCAAGGGATCTGAAATTCCTGGATGATACCTTCAACACGGCAACCGTTTTTTTCACCTTCATGTATATCGATTCCGACGACCACCAAAAAGTTTTCGAAGAACTCCAGCGGGTGCTCAGGCCTGGAGGACGACTGCTCATCTGGGATGTGATATTTCTCGAGATGACAGACAAAAAAATGCCCAGGGCGCTTTTCCCTTTTACGTTCATTCTCCCTGACAGAGAGATCAAAACAGGGTATGGGGTTAAACGGCCGGAAGGGGAGCAGGGCCTGGCGCATTTTGTGGAGAGGGCCGAAAAAACCGGGTTCCAGATCGTCTCTCATAAGGAAAAAGATCAGTGGTTTTTTCTGGAGGTCCGGAGGCCGGAACAATAAGGAATCCGCATGCCGTCATTCAGCCATTCCAAACTGGGGACCTTCGAAACCTGCAAGATGCAGTACAAATTCGCCTACATCGACAAGATCAAAGTCGAATCGGAAGATACCATCGAAACCTTCCTGGGGAGCACTGTCCACGAAGCGCTGGAGAAACTCTACCGGGACATCCGGTTCGAAAAATTGATGTCTCTCGAGGAGCTTTTGGCCTACTACAACACGCTCTGGAAGGAAAACTGGAAGGACTCTATCATCATCGTCAAAACGGATTACACGGCGGAAAATTACCGGAAAATGGGCGAGCGCATGCTCGCCGATTATTACGACAGGCATAAACCCTTTGAGGAGGGCCGGATCATCGGCCTGGAAACCCAGGACTTCCTGTCCCTGGACGAGCAGGGCCGTTACAAATTCCACATCCGGATCGACCGCCTGATGGACATGGGGGGTGGCCTGTATGAGGTGCACGATTACAAAACGAGCTCTTCTCTGCCCAAGCAGGAAGATCTGGATAAAGACCGGCAGCTGGCTATGTATTCCCAGTGGGTCCGCTGGAATTTCAAAGACTTCAAAAAGGTCCGCCTGGTATGGCATTTTTTAGCATTCGACAAAGAGATGGAATCCTTCAGGACAAAGGAAGAACTGGAAAACTTGAGAAAAGAGACCCTGGGCCGGATCCGGGAGATCGAGGCCACGGAAGATTTCCCAGCCAGCGTGACCTGGCTCTGTGACTGGTGTCTGTACAAATCCATCTGCCCGATGTGGAAACACGAGGTCGAGCTGGCAGAAAAACCCGCAAACGAATACCTGAACGATCCCGGCCGCAAACTCGTTGACGCCTATGTCGCACTCAAGGAAAAAATTGACTCTCACCGCAAAGAAGGAGAAGAAGAGCTGGGAAAAATCAAGGAGGCACTGATCGCCTTTTGTCAAAGAGAGGGCGTAGAGGTCGTGGCCGGTTCGGATAACAGGATATCCGTCAAATCCTATGAAACGATCAAACTCCCGAACAAAAACACCGAAGAACGGAACGAATTGATCGAAACCCTTAAAAAACTGGGGCGGCTGGAGGAAGTTTCGGGCTTCGACATCTACGCCCTGATCAAGGTTCTTGTGAAAAAAGAGTGGGGAAAGGATGAGATGGACCAATTGAAGAGGTTCTGGACAGCCGAGAAAAATTACCGGTTGACTGTCGGTAAAAAATAATGAGATATTATAGACAGAAACTTTCGCTGCTGAGGGGAAAATGGACAAGGACATAAAAAAATATCTTTCGAGCCTGAATTTTGGGGAACTCCAGCATTTCAAAAACATGGCGGTTCTGCCGCTGATGACGGCACTGGACGATTCACCCCAGTATCTGATCTTGAAACAGGCCCTGGATCAGCATGTGCTGGCCATCGGAGAAGTCAGTCAGGAAGGGCGGGTCCCTGAACTCAAGGTCATCAACAGGTCCGACATGCCGGTCCTTCTCCTCGATGGAGAAGAACTGTCCGGCGCCAAACAGAACAGGGTGCTCAACACAACGATCCTTCTCGAAGAAAATTCCGAGACGATTATCCCGGTAAGCTGCACCGAGCAGAGGCGCTGGTCGTACGAATCCCGGGATTTCGCCGAGTCCGGCACGGTGATGATCCCAAAAATGCGGAAGATGAAATCCCAGACAGTCTCCGATTCCCTTCAGGAATCTCGGGAATACCGTTCCGACCAGGGGACGGTCTGGACATCAATCGATGAAATGTCGGAACGAACCGGGATCCACTCCCGGACAGCGGCGATGAGGGATGTTTACGAAGCCAAAGAAAAAGAGCTGGACGAATACCTCAAAACTTTTGCGTGCCTTCCTCAACAAAAGGGACTGCTGGCGTTTATTGACGAAGAGATCGTGGGATTCGATTTTCTTTCCCTCGATACGGCCTATGCTCTTCTCCATCCCAAGCTGGTAAAAAGCTATGCCATGGAAGCGCTCATGCAAAAAGCGCCGAAAAATGAACCGCCCGCAGTCGATAAGGCGAAGGATTTTCTCAAAGAAGCCGGCCGGTGCAAAGAAAAAAAATACAAGTCTGTCGGGAAGGGGGACGATCACCGATTCGAAGGGAAACAAATGGTCGGATCGGCCCTCAAATTCCAGAAAAAAGCGATCCACATGGCTTTTTTCTCGATCACGGACAGCGAAAAGGCCGGAAAGATCGCGGGATTCAAAAGACGCCGCGAATTCCGTACCCGCTAGACGGCGCACTCCTCTCTCTCACCTCTTCGATCCGCCTCATCTCTTTAATCCTTTAATTTAAAGGAAATTTCTCTTGACTCATTCCTTATTTATCCTTAATATTAAAGGAAAATAAGGAATCTCAAAATGAAACTTTTAACCAGGGCCGAGGAAATGATTCTCCTTTCGATTTTAAGGCTGGAAGAAAATGCCTACTGCGTGTCCATTTTTGACGAGATTCAGCGGATCACACAAAAAAAATGGACCATGGGAGGGATCTACATCCCGCTCTACAGGCTTGAAAAGAACGGGTATGTGAAATCTTATCTCGGTCAACCTACCGCATCACGGGGAGGAAAAAGCAAAAGATTTTACCGCCTGACTCCCAAAGGATTGAAATCCCTCGAGGCGATCAAAAGGATCGAAATCGCCATGTGGGAAGGCCTTACACACGTCGGTACCGATTGATTGCCATGATCCCGAAGAAACCCACCGCCCCCCGACTCGCCCGATGGTTGTTGAAAACTTTCCTGCCAGATTATGTCGGTGAGGTAGGAGCGGGCGATTATGAAGAGATCTTTCGAAGAACCGTCGAACACGAGGGCCCAAGGAAGGCCCGGCGGTGGTACCGGTTTCAGGTCATCAAGGTTTTGCCGCTTTTTATTTTCGATCATACATATTGGGGAGTTGAAATGTTTAAAAATTATCTAAAAATAGCCTTAAGAAACCTGCGCAAGCAGAAGGGATTTTCTTTCATAAATATTTCCGGACTGGCCATCGGCATGGCCTGCTGTCTTCTGATCCTGCTGTATGTATCGGATGAGTTAAGCTTTGACAGGTTCCACGAAAAGGGCAATCGAATCTACAGGATCCTGGCCGACAGCACCATCGGGGGCACCACCCGCCACTTCGCCATTTCTCCCGCAGCCCTAGCTCCGGCCGCAGCCGAGTCCATCCCCGCAATCGAACGCTATTCCCGGCTTTTCGAGTTCGGAAACATGCAGCTCCAGCATGAGGACGACATTCACGAGTTTCCGACCTGGTATGCGGCGGATCAGGACTTTTTTTCCATCTTTTCCCATGACTTCATAATGGGAGACCCCGATACCGCCCTTCAACAGCCCTATTCATTGGTTTTGTCCGCAAGCACGGCAAACAGGATTTTCGGGCGAACGGATGTTTTGGGTGAAACGCTGCACACGCCGAACGAAAATCCGCTCGAAGTGCAGATAACGGGGGTCATCCAGGACGTTCCGAAAAATTCGCACTATCATTTTGACATCCTTATCTCCACGGCCACTTGGCGGGCTATTCAAAACGAGCAGCAGGAAGGCCAACATCAGGAAGAATCTTTTCTGGACGAACCCTACTTCTTCCAGGCCTATTCTTATCTTCTCCTCCGGGAAAATGCCGACCCGGAAGACGTGCAAACCAAAATCATGGCCGTCGTGGAAACGCGGTGGGGAGAGCTTTTGCGACAGAGGGGGGTCACCCGGCAGTATCCCCTCCAGGCCCTGAAAGATATCCATCTCCGGTCCAACTACGAAACCGATCTCGGCAATCCCGGCAATATCAACTATGTGTATTTATTTTCCGCCATCGCCCTTCTCGTTCTGGTCATCGCCTGTTTCAATTTCATCAATCTCTCGACGGCAAAATCCGCCAAAAGGGCCAAAGAAGTGGGGCTGCGAAAGGTCTTCGGCGCGTACAAAAAACAGATCGTCAAACAATTTCTGAGTGAATCCATCCTTCTGTCACTGTTCGGTCTTGCCCTGGGGTCGATTCTCGTTCTGCTCGTTCTTCCCGCATTCAATACCCTGACCGGTAAACAGTTCGATATCTCCCAGCTTTTGAGTTTAACGGCCCTATCGGGCCTGTTCATCATCGTGGTGATTACCGGATTCATCGCCGGAAGCTTTCCCGCATTTGTTATCTCCTCTTTCCAACCGGCGGAAACCATTCAGGGAAGATTCGCAACCGGGAAAAAAAGCGGTTTCACACGCCGGTTCCTGGTGGTGATCCAATTCGCCATTTCCATCTTCATGATCATCGGAATCCTGGTCATCCTCAAACAGCTAAATTTCATGAAAAATAAAGATTTTGGCTTCAACAAAAACTATATGGTCGTTATCCACAACAGAGGTCCTGCCACCGACGCCTTAAAAAACCAGATCCTTCAGAATCCCGAGGTCTTATCCGTATCTTTTTCTCACTCTGTCCCCGGTCAATACACCGGGGATCACACCCTTCTCCCAGAAGGCTAGAGCCCTGAGGAAACGGTGCGGGCCTCCGCATTTTTCATCGGCTATGATTTCATCCAAACCTATGAGATGGAGATCCTCTGGGGAAGGGATTTCTCCGAACAATTTCCTGCAGATGCCCAGGAAGGAATCATCATCAATGAAAAAATGGCCGAAAATATCGGCTGGGGAGAGAATGATATCGGAAGAGAGCTGGTGAATGTATCCCGGAATAACGAACGAAAAAAAGTCATCGGGGTCGTTAGGAATTTTCACCACAAAAGCCTCAAACTGGAGATCAATCCCACGGTGTTAAACCTCGTTTCCCAGGGTGCCAGGTATACTTCCGTGCGAATCAGGCCAGATAATGTGGCCTCCACTTTGGGTTTTCTCCAAAACCTGTTCCTGAAGACTTTTCCAGGACAGGCATTCGAATATTACTTTATCGACGATGATTTTCGAAACAAGTATCCCGAAGAAGAAAAAGTCGAAAAGGTCTACTTCTACTTCGGCTTTTTGGCCATTTTCGTTGCCTGTCTCGGTCTTTACGCCCTGGCCTCCTACACCATCGAACAGAAGACAAAGGAAATCGGGATCCGGAAGGTCCTTGGTGCCAAAGTCCAAGGGCTGGTGTTTTCCCTCTCAAAGGAATTTCTCAAATGGGTGCTTTTGGCCAATATCCTGGCATGGCCCGCGGCCTTTATCATCATGACCAGGTGGCTCAATAATTTCGCCTACAGAATAAATATCGCCTGGTGGATGTTCATCGCCTCCGGAATCCTTGCCCTGATCATAGCCGTGGTGACCATCAGTCACCAGGCCTTTAGACTGGCTATCACCGATCCCGTCGAGGCTTTAAGATATGAATAGGAAAGGCAGCCGGAATCAATCGCGATTTCCTGGCTAACAGTCTTTGAGGGGGGACATGAACGATCCCGCAGTTCTCTGGGTGAGCGGCACCATGGAATGACAAACCTTGACCTGCACGGGCTTGCCCGCGATGAATTTCCCCACATCGGCGACTCTCGCGCGGATTTTCCGGTGAACGTCCTTTTCCACATCCGTTAAATAAAAAACCTTCGCCATAGTCTCTTCCAGATCCCAGATCCCGGCGATCCGTCCATCCACGAGAATGGTGGACGTCGCATTCCCGGACCGGTCGAAGATCATCTTGTCGTGTTTGGGGTGACGGTACCGTTCCCTGTGTTTGTACCCCATGATGTAGGGATCGAGAGCAGGGAGAACGGAGATATCGAAATACTTCGGGACATCGATGGATGCCAAAGCCTCCAATTCAGATAAATGGATAAGATAGCCGCCTTCCAGTTCCGATATGGCGACCGGAGACAACTCGCCGTCCAGGTCTTCGAGAATTCCCTTCACCAGCGTTTTGGGGAATCCCGTCCACCAGGCAATATCCTCTTCGCTCACCGGTCCGAAGGATAATATATATCGTTTGACAATTTCTCTTCTCGCTTCCTTTTCTTCGAAGGAAGTTAGATCCAGATCGGGATAATAATCCTTGAAAAGATAATAGGCGTGCTGCGTGCTCTTCCATCCCTCCCTGGGAAGGCTTCTTATAAGAAGCCCTTTGTCACACATGAGGTTCACGATTGGCGCAATGTTCATCGCCGTTCGCAACTTTTGCTTGATCTCTCTTGTGGTCAGCCCTCTTCCTTTCAGAATTTTCAGGATCTTGTTCGATATCCTGGCATACTGTGTTGGCGTGATGCCCAAATATTTGCTGAATCGGGTTGCCGTCACCTCGGCCATCTGGCTTGCGCCGGCAAAAGCCACGGGGATAAGTTCTTTGGGAAGGATATAAATCGTATTCCGGACATAACGAATTCTGGCCAGGCTCTTTTTTTGGGACATGGCAACAGCCAGGTCGTCTTTGGCAAAGGATATCGACCGGGCAAAAAGAGACAGGTATGGTCCGGTGGCCGTCGTCCCGTGCAATCCGCCGATATCTCCGGCGATACGGAGGACATCGTCGATTTTCGATCCATCGGCAAGGTGTTGTTTTTTAAGAACAAACCGATTGACTTTGGCTAGACTAAAATTGCTCATGATTAGTGACAGACCGGAATAAGTAGTATAGCGGACAATTTTTCTCTTGTCATTCTCGAAAATTTCCTTTATCAATAAAAGCAGAAAAAACATCCGATGCCCGAACGCCAAAACAAGCCATTCCAGGAATCCTTGGACTGTCTCGAAAAGAAGCTGACCGGTCCAAAACCTGGGCTGAATGCCCAACTGCAAATGACCCCCAATCCCCGGCCCGGTCATCAGGTTTATCACGAGGTGGAGGACATCTCTCTCAAGGCAGGTGTTCTTGCGCTGTTTTATCCGAAAGACGGCAGGTTCCATCTGGTGCTAACACGGCGCACAGACAGGGTGGATTTTCACAAAGGGCAGATTTCTTTTCCGGGAGGGCGGTTGGAGACCGGAGAAAGCCTCGAACAGGCCGCATTGAGGGAGGCCCAGGAAGAGCTGGGGATCGATCCCGATTCTATCCGAATCCTGGGGATGCTGACCCCCCTGTATATTCCGCCGAGCAACTACTGCATTTATCCTGTCGTCGCCTTGACCGAAACATATCCGGACTTTTTGCCTTCGCCGATCGAGGTAGCCGAAATCCTGGAGATTCCTTTAGACCATTTGCTCGACCCGCAAAATGTCCGGAGGGAGATGTGGCAAATCAGGGGATTCGATGTCGAAGTCCCTTTCTATGCTTTCGGCGCGCACAAAATTTGGGGAGCCACTGCCATGGTTTTGGCAGAACTCATACACATTATGAAGGAAACTAATTCGTGTTGAGGTTTTGGTTCAGAGCGAACATAAATTCGCGCATGATCTTTTTCCCGATGCCAAAAACATCGACAAGCTGTTCCTTCTGAAGGACTTTGCAATCCACCATGACGTTGTTGTCGAATTCTCTGATCATGATGGACAATCGGGGCGGCGCATCCCCTCCCAGAATATACCTTCCGCTCTCTGCCCCGATAAAGCCCGTCTCCCTGTCCATGCTGTCGATCGTGAATTCAATGTCGTTTACAGCTGCGATCGACGCCTCCCACACTTCGTCGAAAGTCCGGTTCCGCCAGTAATTCGTCTCTGTTTTGACCGTCTGTATCGCGCACGACACACTGGCCAAAACGAGAAGAGCCAAAAATATTTTTTTCATAGGAACCTCCTGAAGGCATCCACCTGTTCCTTTTCCTCTCATCCAATATTCTCTCTGCAATAATTATGCCAGAATGCATCCAGGCTAAACAGCAAAGCCGGCTGGCCTTTTGTGTCCTCTCAAGAGGACAAGACCAAGCAGGAATTGACGCTTGCCCGACCGCTGTGGCATAATAGTTTAGTTGTTATCTGGGAATAGTATGATATCGAGCACCAAACACCGACACACGAATAAACTCATTGGGGAAACCAGTCCCTATCTCCTTCAGCATGCCCATAATCCCGTGGACTGGCACCCCTGGGAAGAGGATGCGCTGCAAAGGGCAAAGAAAGAAAACAAACCGATTTTTCTTTCCATCGGCTACGCGGCCTGCCACTGGTGTCACGTGATGGAACGGGAGTCTTTCGTAAATGAAGAGATCGCGGAAATCCTGAACAGGCATTTCATATCCATCAAGGTCGACAGGGAGGAACGTCCCGACCTGGACGACATCTACATGACGGCTGTCGTTGCCATATCCGGGAGCGGGGGGTGGCCCATGACCGTTTTCCTTACCCCTGATTTGAAACCCTTCTTCGGAGGGACCTATTTCCCGCCCGAGGACAGATGGGGACGCATCGGATTCAAGAACCTGATCCTGCGCCTCGCCGATTTTTGGCGCGATGACAGAACCCGGACAAAACTTCTCGAAGACGCAGAAACCCTCAAAAAAGTCGTCGAACAGAGAACCTCCATCCGTCCACCCGTCAGCAAGGAGGCCCAACCCGAAGAAGCCCTTCTCAACGATGCTGCCCGTCAACTGGAAATGGTTTTCGATAGAGAATGGGGCGGATTCGGCGGTGCGCCGAAATTCCCCCCCTCCAACGCCATCAGGTTCCTCCTCCGCGATCATTTCCGTACGGGAAACCGGCGCTCGCTCGAAATGGCGGCTCTCACCCTGGATAAGATGCATGAGGGCGGGATGTACGACCACCTCGCCGGAGGATTCCACCGTTATTCGGTCGACAACGAATGGCTGGTTCCCCATTTCGAAAAAATGCTTTACGACAACGCCCAGCTTGCGATCGGGTTTATCGAAGCCTATCAGGTCACCGGTAACGATAATTATGCCCGCACTGCCAGGGAAATCTTCGATTACGCAATGACGTACATGACCGGTCCGGAAGGAGAGATTTACTCCAGCGAAGATGCCGACAGCCAGGGAAAGGAGGGCCTCTTTTATCTCTGGTCCCGTGATGAGATCGATGGCATTTTGGGCCGAGAAGAGGCCGAAATTTTATCCCGTTGTTACAATGTCGATCAGTCCGGAAATTTTTCTTCCCACGAGGCTTATCACAAGGGACTCAATATCCTGCACATCCGCGGGGACACCGCTTCCTTAGCTGAAGAATTCCATATGTCCGAAAGCCAGCTCGAAACAAGGCTTCAGGGGATGAGGAAAAAATTGCTGGAAGCCCGGGATAAAAGAGAAAGGCCGGGGCTGGACGATAAAATCATCACTTCCTGGAACGCCCTGATGATCTCTGCCTTTGCCCGGGGTTACCAGGCTTTTGAAGATGAAAGATATTTGAAAGCAGCGGAGAGGGCCGCCGCGTTTGTGACGGAAAAGATGCGCACACAAGACGGCAAGCTCCTTCGGACGCACCGTGGAGGCAAAAGCAAACTGTACGGTTATCTCGAGGATTACGCCTACTCGATTCGGGCCTTCATCGATCTCTATGAATCCGGATTCGATCATAAGTGGCTGTTCGCTGCCGGAGAACTGACTGAAAAGATGATCGCTCAGTTCTGGGAAGATAATAGCACGAGCCTGTTCAACACAAGCCACGATCACACGCATTTGATCGTACGAACCCAGTCAGCAAACGACAGCGCCACACCTTCCCCGGTCGGCGTGGCTGTCGAATCATTTCTCCGCCTGGGAAAACTATTTGCCAGGAAAGATTATCTGGAAAAAGCGCACCGCCTCCTTGTGACAAACCTGCCTTATATGCAAAAAAATCCCCAGGGATATCTCACTCTCCTGATGGCCATGGATTTCTTGATACATCGCACAAAAGAAATCGCCATTGTCGGCCGAAGGAATTCCACCGATACGGAGAAACTCTTTAAAGCGGTCAACAGCCTTTTTATCCCCCATCGTATCATCACATTCCTCGACCCCGAGAGCCTGGACAGAAAAGAGGCCTCCAAAAAAATCCCTATCCTTTCCGGCCGGGAAATGGTCGATGGCAAAGCCACAGCCTACGTGTGCGAGAATTACACCTGCCGGCTCCCCGTCACGATCCCCGATGAACTGATCGCCCAGCTAGACGCAAAAAAGCCCAAAAAAGAGTAAGCCCCCCTGGTTGAGGGGGGCCGAGGATTGGATCTAGAGGCGCGAAGTTAGAATGGAGGCTTAGTGATTAAAACGACTCCTGAATTTAGGATAAACGATGGCAAATTCTGCCTTATCCATATCGGAGAATTGTGCCTGAGGGATATCTGCTGCGGAGGATAAAGACCTGAGCCTTTTGTTGCTCCACAGCGATACCCACTCTGCAATGCTCCTGTCTCCTAAAGGATCGCTGAAATAAATGAAGGATATTTGCATCTCAATTCTTTCCCAAAACCATAGCTGTCCCGAATAATCCTGCCGTGAGAGTATAGCCGATATAAGAAGCCGTCATCAAACCCATCCACAAAAAGGCCAATGTCGTCCACGAACACAAAATTCCTATAATCCCGATAACGTTAAAATATTTCTTTAAGCTTTTTTTCATCTCCATTCTCCCGCTTCCTTATTTTGTTGTTCATTGCCCAATTCATTCGCAAATATCATGCCAATTTATAACTTGCTGATATTATTATATTTAGATTTGACTCTCTGGAATTTCAGGCAGAATAATTGACAAATAATCGTCATTTGTAACAATTATTGACATTTCTTGTCCCCCCGAAATCCCATCACCTGGGATGAAAACAGAAAAAATAAACCTCGTAGAACACCAGCAGGAAGTAAAGAGCGAATATGATATAAAGGAAAAAAAAAGCCTTGACCTTCCCGAACAGGATAAAGTTTTTGTGTATCAGAAGAATGACAAGGCAGATGGCGGTCACTACGTATTTAACGAAAAGAGAAATCTCAGGGAACTTATCGAGGAATTTTATCATCAGCGGATTCAGTTCTTTTCCGCCGTGATGGATGATTTTCAGCGTGAGATAGGCATCGCACACGCACAGGAGAAGGACCGACAGGACCAATGCCAGGTATTTTGCATCGTACTGGTCCACATAATAGTTCTGGTCTTCCTCTTTCCGGCGGGCATGCCTTCGATGGCCTTTGAATATGTATTTGCTGAAGGGGCGGGTGGGCGACCTCCTCCGGTCGGTTTGTTCTCTTCTTTCCGTCTCCATAAGTCCCCGTGTTCGATGAAATTCTTTTTTTCTCCGATTCTATTCAAACGCAAAAAAGAGTCAATCATCCTCCGAGATGATATTGGGGGGTGATATTGCCCCGGTCTGCCTGTTTTTTATCTCAAGCCGATCTTATCGAGCAGGTCGGCATATCTCGGGTCGTCCCGGATGGGATCGAGATAAGGAATGACATTCAAAAAGGACAAAGTCTCATAATGTTCCTCGTGAGCTTTTTCCAAACAGTCAAAAGCCCGGTCCCGCTCATTCAGCCCCGCGTAGATCACACCAACCCAAAAGGAAGGAACATATCGTGTTTCCGACATTACGCGCAATTCTTCGATTATTTTCCGGGCTTCCCCCTCCATCCCTGCCACAGCATAGGCCCATCCCAGCAATGCGATAGAAAAGGGCGACCGGCCAGACAGCTCGACTGCGATCTTTCCTTCTTCGACAGACTCGGAGAAATGTCCCAATATCCCGTGGATCCCACATGCAATTATCCGAGCATGAGCGAAAACGGGATCCATCGCTATCGTTTTTTCTGCCTGTTCAAGCGCTCTTTCAGGCTTGCTTTCATAAAAATAAATCATGCTCAAGGACGAGTTGATGATGAGCGAAACAGGATCGAGATCCAAAGCCAAATTCATCTCTTGGATGGCCTCGTCGAAGCGTTCCTGCATCATCAGATTTTCCGCATACCAGAAGTGGGCCGTGGCGTAGTTGGGGTTGAGGGCGATGGCCCTCTGGAATTCTCTCTCCGCCGCTGCTTGATCCCAGTCATAACGGCTTATCACATAGGCCAGGGAATTGTGCGCCTCCCCCAATGTGTCATCCAGCGCGATGGCCTTTAAAGCCGCATCTCTTGCTTTGGGAAAAGTCTCATCCGACCGCACGTTGCCGTACAGGCTGAGAAGATTGTAACAATCGGCCAACCCGACATAAGCCAAAGCATATTCCGGGTCCGCATCGATCGCATGCTGGAATTCTTCGATGGCTCTGTGCAAGGAATCCGCCGTCCTTTTGTTCCAGTAAAAGAGGCCTTGGGTATAATGGCTGTAAGCCTCGACGTTTTCGGTATATCGCTTCTTGAGCAACTCTTTTTCCGAACCCAGCAATTCCAGTCTCAGCTCATTGGCAATCGCCAGGGCTATCTGATCTTGGATGTCAAAAATATCCCGAAATTCCCTGTTGTAAACTTCTGACCAGAGCGTGGATTCATCCGTCACATCGATGAGCTGCACCATGATCCGTATCTTATTTTCAGATTTCTGAATGCTTCCCTGAAGGATGGTCGAAACTTTCAATTTTTCCCCGATCTCTGGAATATTTCCCGCTTCTCCTTCAAATGAGAAAGACGATGCTGGGGCAGGCACATACAAAATGTCTATTTTGTTCAGCGCGGTGATCAATGACACGGCCAGTCCCTTGCACAAAGCTTCCTGGTCCTTTTCCGGGCTCCAATCCTCGAAAGGAAGCACCGCGATGGATGCTCTGCCCGAAGGACGCGAAATCGGTTTTTCTTTGAAAAAGGCCAGCCATATCACGACAACAGCGGCCGCAAGAAAAACCAGGGCAGCAGGGAGGATGAGTTTTTTCAATCCGAATGTCACCGTAATTTCCTTGGAGGTGAGGGACTTTTTGGGAGTTGCGGTTTTTTCCGTGGTGGGGATGCCTTTTTCAATGTTTTCCAGAACAGAACTGAGCTCCCCGGCATTTCGGTAGCGTCGATCTCTATCTTTTTCCAAACATTTTAAAATCGAAGAGCTGAGGTCATCAGGAATTTGAGGATTGAGGCCCTTGGGATCTTTGGGAACCTCCCCCGTATGCTTCATCCCGACCGCAAAAGGAGAGTCCCCCTCGAAGAGCATCTGTCCCGTCACCATCTCGTACAGGACGATCCCCAGGGAATAGATATCCGATCGGGCATCTGTTTCCTTACCTTCAACCTGCTCCGGCGACATGTACTCGGGCGTTCCGATCATGATCCCCGCACCGGTGATCCCCTTCGTTTTCATGGATCGGGCGATCCCGAAATCCATGATCCGGGCATTGCCTTCCCTGTCCAGCATGATATTTCCCGGTTTC
>Ga0180437_10007607_pt1 | contig 14020 bp, 8 predicted proteins | sample SS_ome_4_FD_132410 | JGI IMG/M metagenome (GOLD analysis project Ga0180437, IMG submission 132410) | Hypersaline lake sediment archaeal communities from the Salton Sea, California, USA - SS_3_D_1 metaG | ecosystem: Environmental > Aquatic > Non-marine Saline and Alkaline > Hypersaline > Sediment...
CCGGCTGGCGGTGGATGTACAGCACGGCGCTCGACGTGCTGCGCGGAGCGGCGGCCGAGGTGCGCACCGGTCGCCCAATCGATACCGACAGCGTGCAGTCGAGCGTGCGCGAAATCGTGGACGATATCATGGGGGATCGCTCCATCGTCTATAACCTCAACTGGATGAAGGGCATGGATGAGTATACCTTCATCCATGCGCTCCATATCTGCATTCTCGGAATCGAGCTGGGACGCGACGCGGGGCTGCCCAGGGAGCGGCTCGAGCAGCTCGGCACCGCCATGCTGCTCCACGACGTCGGCAAGATATTCGTCCCTCTCGAGATCTTGCGCAAACCGACGAAGCTGGAGTCCAACGAGTTTGCCGTGATGAGCCGGCATCCGATAGACGGCGCGCTGGTCCTCGCCCGTGAGGATGATCTGCCGCCCGAGGCGGCCCTGGTGGCGTTCGAGCACCACATCCACCTGGACTACAGTGGTTACCCGAAGATGCCCCGCCGAAGGCCGCTCAACATGTACAGCCTCATGACTAGCATCGCCGACGTCTACGACGCCCTTACCACGATGCGTCCCTATCGGCCTCCACTGGCCCCCCATACCGCGGTCTCAGTCATGCGAGACCAGTACGCCGGCCGCCTGGAGCCCAGGCTGCTGGACCGGTTCATCAAGATGCTGGGCCCGTTTCCATGGGGCACTCTCCTGCGCCTGCGAGACGGCCGCCTCCTGGTCGTCACTCGGCCGAACCCCGAGGCCCCGGAGAATCCTCTCTCCCGCGTCATCGACGTCCAGAGTGGGGTGCCAACGGTGTCGCAGGAAGAGGTCTCCCTTCTCGAAGTGACGAGGGGAAGGGAGGGTATCACCGTCGTGGACCCAGTGGCGCTCGGGCTCGACCTCACAGCGCTCCTGCATCGAAAAGTGGTCGGCGGCGGCGCGGAGACCGACGACTAGAGAGTCAGCAGATCTGTTCGAAGCTGCGAGGTCCGAGCGCGCCGTCCCGCTGGGTGGAATGTGTCACCGCGCTGTATCCTCGGCTGTTCCCGCGGCAGCTTCAGGGCGAGGCACCCTTTCGACGGTCACCGCGGTGACGAACGCGTCCCGCTTGCTGCCCTTCGCGTTGATGCGGAAGTCGTAGCCGCCGCGGTTTGCGAAGTTCACGTCCGACAAGTCGAAGCGGTACCTATGCCAGCCGTACCCCGGGTCCACCCACTGCCAGCGCGTGAAGCGGTAGCCGTCGACGGCGTCATACATGATGTTGAAGCCGAGTTTCCCCGCGCCCATTGGACATCCCTGGCACTCGACCGTGATTGCCACGCGCGTCGCCCCGCGGTTGAAGTAGAGCCATCTGTCGGCCACGTCGAAATAGATCCACGGGTTGTCCAGCTCTGCCTCTCCCCTCCGGGACGTCATGTGGGTACACACCGCTGCCCTGCCCTCCACCTGCCCCTCCGTCACAGCGCCTCCTCGCAGACCGCGGAGACGGCGATTGTAGAGGCCGAACTCGGGCCGATCCGCCATCGAGTAGTCGGCGTAGACCATCGGCAACTCGGACAGCTCGGGGCCGAGACGGGCTGCAAGGACGTCCCGGCGCGTCGGCGGCCCGGCCTTCGCGATCTCATCTGGGGCCAACCCCCGGACCACCACCGGTTTGGGACCGATTCGCACGGTCACTGCCGGGGTCGCCGGCTCTTCGGCCTCGGCTGCGCCGCCCGGGGCCCCAGGGACCAGAGTCCCCTCGGCGGCGGGAGCGATGTCGCCCATGGGCACCTCGCGCCTCTCCGGGCTCCACACCACCACCGCAGGCCCCGTCGCGCTCTCGAACTCGAGCGCCCACAGCTCCGGCCCCAATGTCAGGTAACCCCGATAGCTCGACCCTTCGAGCCCCATGGTGAGCTCGCTCGTCACGGCTTCCGCGGGAAGATAGCAGCGTTCCACGCCGAAGGACCAAGCGAGGAAGTAATAGACGGCCCACAGGTCGGGTGTGATACCTTCTCCGCCGCCGAGCACCCATGCACGACGGTTCTGTTCCACTTCGCCCCGGCCGAGCACGTCCTGGGTGAGGACGGCCAAGGGAAGAGCAACGCGGGAGAGATCGCTCTCACCACCGGGCAGGTAGAAGCCGAGCACGTCACGAGAAGCGCAGGCTGGCGATCCCAGTAGGCGATCGGCGGCTGCGACATCCAGGTATCCCGCCTCCGGGACGATGACGCGCGCGGCAGCGTCGACCTGCCGCGCCTGGCGCGCTGCCGCGTCCAGGAGGCGGAGATACTCCCGGCGCGCCCCCCGGAAGTTGCGTACATTCGGCTGTTTGCGCACTTGCCAGTAGCGGACGCGGCCTCGGAAGTGAGAGAGCGCGGCGCGGACGTAGCGCTCCCACACGTCGAAGGAGCGGGGGATCGAGCGGCTCAGCTTGTCTGGAGGGACGCCCCACCTCGGATCGACGGCCCACTCCGCGCAAGGACCGAGGACGAGGACCACCTCGAAGCCGCGAGCCAGCGCGGCATCAACGGCTGCGTCGTACTCCTGCCACTGGAAGCGTCCGGACTCCGGCTCGACGCGATTCCAGTCCAGGGGCATCCGGATGCTGCGGACGCCGGCAGTCGACAGCCGCGCCAACTCCTGCGTGCGCTGCTCGCGAGAGAGGCGAATCAGGTCGAGGTTTGCACCCAGCACGGGAGCTGAGGAGGCAAAGCCGGGCGCCGCGACCCCCGCCACACCCCAGGCCAGCGCAATGATCAAGAAGGGAAGCCGAGCCCGAGGGCCCGGCTCCTCGTTCCGCGTCGACAGAAGCGACCTCACCGCTCTTGAAGTTGCTCGTTCACAATGCGCTTCGCCTCTGCCATGGAGAGCCACACGCCCTGCTCTCGGAACGTCATCCACCTCAGGTATCCGGACAGCGACATGTAGTTGCTCTCGGGGGTCCACGGCGTGAGGCCGGTTACGTTCGGATAGGCCGCGGCCTCCGCCGAAGGCGCCGCGAGCGCAACCAGCATTCCGAGCAGCGCAAGTACGGTGAGCGAAAAAGCGACCTTGGACATCTCGCCACCTCCCCTTTCTAGCTCTGCAAGCTGCCTACCAGGCTCCACGGTTCGGCGCCCTCGGTTTGCCTCCTGCCGACCCGCTACCGGTGTTTGGGGAATCTGGCGCGCACTGTGAGGGCCTTGCGCGCGTCCAGCTCCAGCGTCCCCCCAAGCTCTTCTTCGACCAGGCCCTTGACCACCTTCAGCCCCAGCCCCGACGCCGACTCGAGGTCGAAGTCCTTCTTGAGCCCGACCCCATTGTCCTTCACTTCAATCACCACATCGCCGCCACCCTCCGCCAGGTTGACCAAGATGCGCCCCCGCTCAACCGTCGACAAACCGTGGCGTACTGCGTTGTCCACCAACTCGCTCAGGATCATCGCCACGTTTGTGGCCTGCTGAGAGGGAAGCTTGACCCGCGCGCCCGAAACTCGCGTTTCGATCCTCTTCTCCGGCGCGGCCGTCTGACAGGAGAGCTGTACGATCTGCCGCGCCGCCTGCTTGATGTCGACGAGTTCGAGTTCTCGCGCCCGCGTCATGTCGTGGACGACAGCGACGCTTTGGAGACGAGCAATGCCTCTCCTCAGAGCCTCCTCCTTCGGCCGCGCAGAAGGCGATTCCAGCTCCATGCGCAGCAACCCCGCCACCGCCTGCAGCGTATTGCGCATGCGGTGGTTGATCTCGCCCATCATGGCCGTGAGGAACTGCGCCCGCTCTTGAGCTTCCTCGTAGAGCCGCGCGTTCTCGATGGCCACCGCCGCGCTGTTCGCCAGCGACATGACGAGGTCCCTGTCGTCTTCGGTGAAGTCGCGGGCCGACCGACGGTAGAGGTTGATCACGCCGACCGTGCGGCCGCGCGCTATGAGCGGCGCGCAGATCGCCGCGCGCAGCCCTCGCTCCCGCGCCGACACTCGGTGTTTGAAGCGCCCGTCGCGGCGGATGTCCGCGCTCGTCAAAGGAACACCCGACTGCGCCGCGCGCCCCGCCAACCCTTCACCTGGTTTGAGCGGGGTATACAGAGCATGATCAGGACGCAGACCGCGCGCGGCCTTCATGATGAGTTCCTTGCTCTCGGGGTCTACCAGCATCAGGGAGCAGACCTGTGCGTCGAGCAGCTCGGCGGCCGAGTCGAGCACGCGCTCCAGCGTCTGTGTCAGCTCCAGCGACGACGCCAGGCTCTGCGACACCGCGAACAGATTGCTGAGCTGATTGAGGTGCCGCACGACATCTTGGTACAGGCTCGCGCTCTGCAGCGCGAGGGCGGTCTGATTTGCGTAGGCGGACAGCAGCGCCAGAACATGAGAGGGGAAGTTGCGGGGGCGGTCGTCGCCGACCACGAGCAGACCTCGAAGCCCCTGCTGCGCGCTCATCGGCACGCAGAGCAGAGACCGAACCCCCATCCACTTCACCAGCGGATCTTCCGTGCATCCCTCTTGCTGCGCGTCCACTACCGTTTGAGGGACCCCTGCGGCCAGCGCCTCACCACCGATATGAGCGCCGGCGGGGAGCGGGCCTTGAATGGGTTCTGACACTCCCCGGTGGCCCTCGGGAATCGGGCTGCAGCAGCCCTCTTCGTCCGCAAGGAAGAGCGCAACCCGAGGAACGTCGAGTGCCTTTGCGGCGGCGTCGGCCATAGTGGCGGCGATCCGCTCCACGTCGAGCGTCGACGAAATGCGAGTGCTGACCCACGTCAGATCGGCCATCTCCAGCAGCCGCCGCTGCATGGTCTCCACGAGCTGCAGGTTCTCGATGGCAACGGCCGCCTGCACCGCGTACGCGGTCATCATCTGACGCTGCGTTGACGTGAAAGCGTTTGGCTTGCGGTCGAGCAGTAGCAGCGCACCCACCGCGTCGCCCCGGATCGTTAGCGCGAGGCCGAGCGCGCTCTGGATCCCTGTCTCCCGCGGCACTCCTCCCGGGCTCCGGCCGCACCTGCCAGTGCGCCACAGCGTCTCGCCCAGAGGCTGAGCCCGCGCTTCATCGGCCAGCTCTCGCAGGGCGCGGGCGACGCGGGGATCGTCGGCCGGTGCGTCGCCCGCCGAAGCGCGCAACTCGAGATCGCCTTCGGCTTCGCCCAAGTATAGCAGACAGGCGTCTGCACGCACCACCTCGCAGGTCGACCGGCAGATCAGCTCGAGCAGCTCCTCCAGGCTCAAAGCAGACCCCAGAGCGAAGCCGAGCTCTGAGGTGGAGCGGTGCTGCACCTCGGCGAGCTGCCGCTTATCTGCAGCCAGCGAGAGAGCGCGCAGGGCCGCCCCAACCTGCTGCGCCAGTGCGGCAAGCAGATCGATGCGCTCGTGCCCGAAGTCCCCATCGTGTACGCTGAGGGCCCCGATCCAGCGGCGCCCGCTGCGCGCGCGCACAAACACCCCAGAGGCGGCACCGACGCTCGCCAGCACAGCCGCGTGCTCGGGGCGGTCTGGTGAAAGAAGGAGAACCGGCGGGACTGCTCCGTCGCGCTGTCGCCAGAAGCCTGCCTCGGCCCGGAGCGTCTTGGCGCCAGCGCCCAGGCGCACGCCTCGGATAGAGGTCGCCGCGAGAATGCCGCCCGGCTGCTGTTCCCACCACACAGCGCTGGTGGCACCGCAGAGCCGCAGCGCCGCGTCTGTAGCGACGCGCATAACGCCCGAAGGGGTCGAAGCACTCTGGATCGACACCGCGGCCTCTGCGAGGGCGGCGGTCGGACAGGGCGGCGGCTCCACATCTCCGCCGCCCCTCGGCTGCTCCTCACAGGCCTTCAGCATTGAGGATGCGAGCGTGAGCAGAGCATCCTTGACCTGCTGGCCGCCCACCTCCTGCGCAGCGGCCTGTGACGCGCGCTCCCGAAGCAGCACCGCAGCAGCTCGAAGATCATCGGGGGAGCAGCGGGCCACGAAGCCGTCGAGATCAACGTGCTTCGCTTTGGATCCAATCCAGCCCTTGAATGCCGAACGGAGTTCAATCCGACTGCAAGACTCCAGCAAGCCGTTGCCGGACTCCTCTAGGTCCTGGAGCCAGCCCTCAACGAGTACCTCGATTGGGGCCGGCTGTGGCTCGGGGATGCTCCCGAGCCCGGTCCCCGCGCGTTCATCACTCACTTCGCGAGCTGTCCCTCCAGACAGCCCCCCACAACCCCTTCGGTCCTTTCTCTACATTATTCATACCTTGTCGCAGGGTCCACCCCTACCCGGTTGTTCGGGGTGAACGTCGCAATCTCGCCCCAACCGGAATCAGGGGGACACTCGATCTCGCAGTGCCGCCAAGCGTTTGGGCCCAATCCCAGGTACGTTCAGAAGCTCGTCGACGCTCTCAAAGCCATGACCTTCCTCGAGCATCTTGCGGTTTCGGTAATCTATGATCTGCTGCGCGTACACCGGCCCGATCCCCGGCAGGCTCTCCAGTTGCTCTGCCGTGGCAGAATTCAGGGAGATACGTCGCGCGCCATGAGGCGTCCTCCCGCCCCCGGCGGCCGGGGAGCCCGGCGTCGATGTGCTCGGGACCATGATCTGATCCCCGTCGTGGAGTCGGGCCGCCAGATTGAGCGCGGTGAGATCGCCATCGGCCGTGGCGCCTCCGGCTCGCTCCACCGCATCCATCACTCGGGCGTCTGCGGTGAGCCGGTAGACGCCGGGCTCCGCCACCTCGCCGGAGACGTCGACGACGATCTCTCCCCGTCCCGTGGGTCCCGCTGGAACGGGTACCAGTATGGGCTCGTCAGCCTCCACCAGCGTCGAATGCTGCCCTCTTACGTAGAGCAGCACCCCCGCCCCGCCTAGCAGCAGTGCGATCAAGACAAACAGAGCGATCTGCTCGAACCGCGACAGGTAGAACATTCCCCCCGCCCTCTGCGGCGTCCCGTGCCGGTTAGTTGGCCACGATGTTCACCAAGCGGTCTGGGACCACCACGATCTGTCGAACCGACTTGCCTTCCAGGTGAGGCCGCACCTTCGGCGCCGCCAATGCCCACCTCTCGAGGTCGTCCTTCGGAGTGCCGGCGGCGACGCTGAGCCGATCCCGCAGCCTCCCGTTCACTTGCACCACGACGGTGATCTGCTCCTCCCTGGCCACCTCGTCGTCCCACCCGGGCCACCTTGCGAGATGTACGCTCTGGTCCTTGCCGAGGCGCTCCCAAAGCTCGTCGGCCAGGTGTGGCGCAAATGGGGCGAGCAGCAAGCACAGGATCTCGCAGGCCTCGGAGTAAGGGACATTCATGTCCGCATCGCCGGCGCTGTCGGAGAGCTCCGTCATGGCGTTGACCAGCTCCATCATAGCGCTGACGGCGGTGTTGAAGTGCCAGCGCTCGACGTCGCCGGTAACGCGCTGGATGGTCTGGTGGGTTTTTCTGCGGAGCGCGGTCGCATCGGGGTCGGCGGTCTCATGGACGCGGCTGCGCCAGTCGGGATCGAACGCGTCGCTCCGGCCGGCGACGGCGCGCCAGGCGCGGTTGAGGAAGCGGGAGATGCCCTCGATACCGCCCTCCTGCCAGTCGGCGTCCTGATCGGCCGGGGCGAGGAAGAGGTCGTAGATGCGGAGGGAGTCGGCCCCGTACTGGTCTATCATCTCGTCGGGGCCGACGACGTTGCCCTTGGACTTGCTCATGGCGCCGCCGTCCTTGAGGAGCATGCCCTGGGTAAAGAGGCGGTCGAACGGTTCCTGAAAGCCGATGAGCCCGAGGTCGTAGAGGGCCTTGGTGAAGAAGCGGGAGTAGAGGAGATGGAGGACTGCATGCTCGATGCCGCCGATGTACTGGTCAACCGGCAGCCAGCGGTCGGCCGCCTCCCGGGAGAAGGGCATCTCGTGATTGTGCGGATCGGCGTAGCGGATGAAGTACCAGCAGGACTCGATCCACTGGGCCATGGTGTCGGTCTCACGCCGGGCGGGGCCGCCGCACGTGGGGCAGGTGGTGTTGACGAAGGACTCTGTGTCGGGCAGGATCGCCCCGGTGCTCGTGTAGGGGAGGTCGGGCGGCAGGACGACGGGGAGGTCTGAGTCGGGGACGGGGACGATGCCACACTGATCGCAGTAGATGATGGGGATGGGGGTGCCCCAGTAGCGCTGGCGGGAAATCAGCCAGTCGCGCAGGCGGTAATTGGTGACGCGCTGGCCGACGCCGCGGTCTTCGAGCCATTCGGCGATTTTCACCTTGGCGTCCTCGCTATCGAGGCCGTCGAACTGCGCGGAATTCACCTGGATGCCAGGGGCGACGTAAGCGGAGTCCATGGTGTCGGGATCGAGGGTCGCGCCCAGGGGCTGGATGACGACGCGGACGGCGAGCCCTTGGCGGCGGGAGAACTCGAGGTCGCGCTGGTCGTGGGCGGGGACGGCCATGATGGCGCCGGTGCCGTACTCCATGAGGACGTAGTCGGCGATCCAGATGGGGATGCGCTCTCCGGTGGCAGGATTGATTGCGTCCACGCTGAGGGGGACGCCGTCCTTGCCGCCTTCGGCGAGGCGCTCGACATCGGTGCGGGACTCGACCTGCCTGCGATATTCGGCCACCGCTTTCTCCTGCTCGGTCCCGGCGACGAGGGAGTCGACGAGCGGGTGCTCGGGGGCCAGGACGACATAGGTCATCCCGAAGATGGTGTCTATGCGAGTGGTGAAGACGCGAATCCTCTCCGTGCGGTCAGCGATTTCGAGGTCGAAGTCCACGCCCTCGCTGCGGCCGATCCAGTTGGCCTGCATGATGCGGACGCGCTCGGGCCATTCGGTGAGCTGATCCAGGTCCTCGAGGAGGCGGTCAGCGTAGTCGGTGATCTTGAAGAACCACTGCACCCGACGTTGCTTCGTGACGGGCCCGTCACAGCGCCAGCACTCGCCGCCGGCCGCTTCCTCGTCGGAGAGGACGAACTCGCACTTGGGGCACCAGTTGACGGGGGCCTCATCCCGGTAGGCGAGGCCCTTCTCGAGGAACCTGAGGAAGAGCCACTGGTTCCAGCGGTAGTAGTCGGGCTCGCAGGTGACGATCTCCCTCTCCCAGTCGTAGCTGTTGCCCAGGCGGTGGAATTGGGCGCGCATGCGCTCGATGCAGTCGTAGGTCCAGACGGCGGGGTGGGCGTTGCTCTTGACGGCGGCGGCCTCGGAAGGCTGGCCGAAGGCGTCAAAGCCCATGGGGTAGAGGACGTTGAAGCCCTTCATCCGATGGTAGCGAGCGTAGACGTCGCCGATGGTGTAGTTGCGGACGTGGCCGACGTGGACATCCCCGCTGGGGTAGGGGAACATCTCCAGGCAGTAGAACTTCGGCCGTCCGGCCTCCTCACGCGTCTGGTGCAGCTCGCGGTCCCGCCAGCGCTGCTGCCACTTCGGCTCGATCTCTTGCGGATTGTAGCGTTCCGCCACGGGTACTCTGCCTCCCGATCTCATGCAAGCGTCAGCGGTGGAAGATCGTCCATACGCCGAGGGCGACTGCGACGACGAGCGCTCCCGCGAAGAGAAGCGCTCGCTTCTCCTCGCGCGTGAACTCGAGGTAGTGCCAATTGGGCCACAGGACCGCCGCCGAGATGAAGGGCAGCCCGGGCAGCCCGGGCGCCTCCGGCCACAAGATGAAGCCGAGCGGCGCGACCAGCATTACGGCGAAAACGGCCCAGAGAGCCTGCGTCGCTCGCATCGAATACCGTATGGCAACGGTCAGGAACATCGCCAGGAACAAAAAGTCCCCAATACCGACCTCGGTGAGAATCGGCGCGGTTACACCCGCCGGGGCCTCCACTGCCGCAGACGTGCTGAAAGTCTGCACGACCTCTGGGGCAGCCTCGGTTACGCGAGCCACTATTCCCCAGAAAACGGTGATGATGTCGGCAATGGAAGCGACAACCGCGACCGGCAGGATCAGCTTTCCCTCGCGGATGACGCGCGACACCAGCCGGCCGAGAAATGCGGCCCACACGATCAGCACGATGTTCCCCAGCAGGAGCGAATGAGGCACGAAGGCGAGTCCCTCGGCCAGCCTCTTCCCTGCCTCCTGGTAGCCAAGCCACCGCCCTGCGAACGCGAATACCGACGGCCGCACGAGACAGAAGACGGCCGTCATCCCGAGCACCCAGACCAGTTCGGAGCCCGCTTTCACGCGCAGGCGACACAGGCTCAAGACGAGCAGCAGGGACAGAAGCAGCGCGATCGCGGCGATGACCGTGACGACCACGCCGGTCGCCACCGAGGGAGGCAACAAAGCGACCAGTAGGCCTCCCCCCAGGGCTACCAGCAAGTAGCCGAGACCCCACGCCGCTGCGGCCTGCCCGGGGCGTCGAGCCAACCAGCCCGGCCCCCTCTGTGACCGCGTTGTCTCGGCTTGGTCGCTCACCCACCGCTCCTGCGCTCGCCGATGGAGTTCCTTCTCGACAGACGTGACACACGTTCACCACGGTGAACTCTTACCAGTCTTGCTCCGGCAACTCCTGCCGGCGGCGCCGCTGCACCAGATAGCGGGCGAAACCGATCAGAAAGAGCAGCAGCATGAGCGTGAAGGGAAGCACCGGCGACTGGAACAGCAAGTGCCACCGCCACCGCCGGGAGACAGAAGCGCGCCATTCCGACTCGAGCTCTCCGAGCCGCAAGCCGGCCGCCTGGCTCAGCGCCGCGTCGAAGTCTTGCACTTGTCGGAATGCCATCAGCAGCGCGGCGATGACCGCCTCGCCGCGCTCCTCGACCAGGAAGTGCACCAGAGAGGCCGACTGCGCGTAGGCGAGACCCGATTGTTGGCTCCGTGCGCGGAAGGTCGGGTCCAGATCGGCGAGCTTGAGCGCTGCTCCTCGTCCAATCGCTCGAAGGGCAACAGGATCCACCTGGGCCGCGCGCTCTCCGGCGACATACTCGGCGATACCCTCGTTGATCCAGATGGGCAGCTCCGAGAGGGCCGGCCCGACCGCGCGGGCGATCATCACGTGGCCGACTTCGTGCGGGACTACCTTCCGGATTGAAGACAGCAGACCGGTTCCGTCGATGTGGATGACCCCCGAGGGAAAGGTGGCCAGGCCAACGATGGTTGACTGCGGAGGCAGGTCCACAGCCTCCCGGAACAGCGCCCTATCCGGATAGACGAAGGCGAGAACCGGGCGCAGGTCGTCAGTGCCGACGACGCGCGCTATGCGCGGCACAGCATCGTCGATGAGCGCGGCAACGCGGTCGGCCAGGTCGGCGGCATCCGCCCGGCCGACGACGCGCGCATAGTCGGTCTCGGCGAGCACACGCGCTCGCTCATCTTCGCCGGGCTCGCCCGCGATGGCGGAGCCCATGCAGCACGACATCAGCAGCGCAGCGATGCAACGTACGTACAAGGTGGTCGTTCCGGGAAGCTAGATTGGCCGTGCTACGAGGCGCACCGGGTAGTTTGAGCCGCCCTGCGGCATAGTCCGAATATGTACGCGGCGGCCTTCACCAGGACCCAGGATATACCGCGCCAGCTCGGCCTCTGAGTCCCGGTACAACACGGCGGCTTCGGCCGGCCTGCCGTCTATCAGCACCGTCCCGCGCGCAGGGCCGCCGGCCGGTTCCAGTGCGATCAGCACCGGCGCGGGCTCTGCAGTCGGGTTGACAAGATCCAGATCGACATCGTAGATGACCCCGTAGTTCCCCGCCAGCCGGTCTCCTTCGACGACCCCAGCGACGGCTCGGTCGCCGATTGTCACGAAGGCCCACTCCCGGCCTACGACATACTGCGCACTGACCTCGCGCCGAGGACCGGGATACTGCCACTTGCCCAACAGGGGAGATTCGGAGTAGGCGGAGATCCGGTAGGGAAGGCGTTCCGCTCGTTGCGGCGCCAGGTAGAGTCGGACTCGCAAGTCGGCCGGCGCAGAGGTGCGCATCTCGACAACTCCGCTGGCGGTGGCGTTTGCCGTCACCCGGTGAGCCAGCACGGGCGCAGCCGTGCGCGGCGGCACCGGTATAATCCACCCGACATTCCCGGCGCGGTTGCCCAGGAATTCGTTCGCGGCCCGGTGCCCGGCCCATGACTCGTCGCGGCTCGGACCGCCCGTGCCGGCGACGCACTGCACGTACGCGGTCTTCTCGCCGAGGTTCCACAGCTCGACGGCCAGCTCACCGGACGAGCCGGTCCCGTTGACGTGGTGGTAGAACAGCCGAGCCGACTGCGCGTCCCCAAGCGTGCCCTCGAACCAGAGCCCCTGCGACAGCAGCCGCTCCGGCGAGTTGCTCACCATGAGGAGATCGGCCGGCCCCTCTGAAACGGCCTCGTTGTGCACGGCGACAGAGGCCCGAACCGTAAACGGCAGATACTCCTCTCCAACCGCCGCGACCCGGACCGGCACCACACGCGAACGGCCGACGCCAAGAGGTGCAGCCGGCTTCACCCACGGTCGGACTGTCGCCCAGGCGCCCGGCTCCAGCGTGACGGCCGCACCGACCGTCGCCTTCACAGCGCGAGCGACGACCTCGGTCGGCGCCGGATTTCCGGTCACGCGCGCCACCAGGGGCTGGCTCAGGCGAGCCGCGTATTTTGCGGCCCTCACCGGCACCCGCAGCACGCTGCGTTCGTCGCACATCACCAGCTCGGTCCGCCCCACTTGTTCCCCCAAGACGCGGATCTGGTTGCTGTTCCTATCGTATGCGACGCTGACAACTGGTGTCGCCGCACGAACCGAGATCTCCCCCACGACGTTCCCTAGTACGGAGACCAGGCGGCTCTCGCCCAGCGGCACGACGATCGGCGTCGCCGACAGGTAAGGTTGACCGAACTGGGAGCGCAGGTTGTCGGCCCAGAGACGGGCCAGGTGGGCCGGGTCGGAGCGATGCACCTTCGCGATCGCTCGGTCCACTTCGAGGACGCGCCGGCCCCGCGCGACAATCAGCCGCGACCGCCGCCGGCGCTCAACCGTGATCTCCTCGGGTCGAAGGCCCGCCTCGGCAAGCGCGTTCAACCGCCGGGCGACCTCTTCGGCCTCGGGGAGCGACTTCCAGCCGTGGCCTCCAAGGGTCATGACGCCTTCTGGCCCCGCATATATCCTTCCAAAGGGCGCTCCGCCCCGCTTCTTATCGACGCCGACAACTTTGAAGACGAGAGTGCTGGCCGCCTCGCTCCGGCCGACCGATCCGCCGACCGCAAAGAGAATCAACCCCATTAACCCCAGCAGCTGCTTCAGCACCTTGTGTCCACACATCGTGCGATTCCTGCTGTATCCGTTGGCAAGACAGCGACGCGAACCGCGCCGCCCCGCCCCGCCCTGGCCGAATCGATGCTGTCGAACTTGCCCTAGGCCTCTACCTTCTCTCCCAGCAGCGGGAATCCCAATGCTTCTCGCTGTGCCAGATAGGCGCGTGCGACCTGGCGCGCCAGGTCGCGCACCCGGCCGATGTAGGCGGCGCGCTCGCGCACACTCAGCGCGCCCCGAGCATCCAGTACGTTGAAGCTGTGAGAGCACTTCAGCACGAGTTCGTAGGCGGGCACGATGCAGCTACGCGTGAGGACGAGCGGTCTCTCCTCGGCCCGCTCCTCGGACGGCCTGCTCAGGTCGATGAGACGCCCTGCCTCCTTCTCGCACATATCGAAGGTCCGGCGAACCACCTCGACATCGGCCGCCTCGTAGCTGTAACGCGACCACTCCGCCTCCGCCATCTGGTAGAGGTGACCGTACGTAGCACCGGAGCCGCCCCAGACGATGTCCTTGAAATGGTCCACGTTCTGGATCGCCATGGCGATCCGCTCCAGCCCATAGGTCAGCTCCACCGAAACGGGCGAAAGCTCGATGCCGCCGGCCTGCTGGAAGTACGTAAACTGCGTGATCTCGAGTCCATCCAGCCACACCTCCCACCCCACGCCTGAGGCGCCGAGAGTGGGTGCCTCCCAGTCGTCCTCCATGAAGCGAATGTCGTGCTCCTCGGGCGCGAAGCCGAGCTCGCGTAGGCTCTCGAGGTAAACCGTCTGTACATCTCCGGGCGAGGGCTTCACAATCACCTGGTACTGGTAGTGCCGGTAGAGGCGATGGGGATTCTCCCCATAGCGGCCGTCGTCCGCGCGCCGGGACGGCTGCACGTACGCCACGCGCCAGGGCTCGGGGCCCAGCACGCGCA
>Ga0180437_10007611_pt1 | contig 14015 bp, 15 predicted proteins | sample SS_ome_4_FD_132410 | JGI IMG/M metagenome (GOLD analysis project Ga0180437, IMG submission 132410) | Hypersaline lake sediment archaeal communities from the Salton Sea, California, USA - SS_3_D_1 metaG | ecosystem: Environmental > Aquatic > Non-marine Saline and Alkaline > Hypersaline >...
ATTCTTGTGAAGGAGCGCGCCGGGTATATTTCCTGGTACTGCCTCTGCCATAGCATAATATTCAAGGGAAAGGCGCTTAGCCTCAGATAAGGCTCGTCGCTGCCATATGAAATGGCTGATCATCTTGAACTGTGCGTTGTAGGCCGGAAAAGGGTCATACCCCCATTCGGTTTCACGACTGCTTCCCATGAACGAAGCGCAGATCCCTTCACGTATCAGCACGCGGCCCATGCTTTCCACATCCGGATCAGCCACGGTACAGCCGGATGTCAGACATACAGCCGGTGCCACTGCCTGGGGGAGATTATTCACATCGATAAATGTCTCATAAAAGGGTGGTCCGAGGGTTGACCGATAAGACGTGCCGTGGGAGAACCAACTCACAAGGCCAGGCTGTTGTATTTCCCACTGACTCAGGAAATTATATTGTGTTAGCTCGTAATCCGGGTTGGCACTCGGACAATTCTCGTATAGCGTGGTCGTCTGGTAACCCGCTGGATCCATGAGGAGAAGCTTGCCTAGGCTGACCCAAGGCGCAGTATCACAAGGAGTTTCAATCGTCGCGGCGGCACCGATAGCTCGGTTCATACGAGGCGATGTATCTTCTTCGTACTGAATGATGTGGTCAAGAATGGTTTGAATCTGCTCAGGCTCATCCCATGGGATTCTGGCCACGTAGAGCTCGACGATGTAGTCTTCAGTCAACTTGCTCATGTCGTGTTCGTACTCACCAAAGAACCCATCTCCGTCGGCGTCCCAGTTACCGGTCAGCTCCTCGTAATAGAAGTCCGTGGGAACAGCCAACCAGAAGTGATCCAGGGGATCCGGGTGGGCAGTCCGCATCGGCATCGTATCCTTGGACCCCACCAGAAGAACAAACTCCCTCTTTGGGGTCAGTGCAGAGTACCCTATCAGGTAATTACGGATCTTCTCTGGATCGTCGTCGCCTGGGGTGCTTGTCAGGATCTCTTCAAGTGAGACAAGGTCCACAAGGAACCCTTTCGCTTCTTTGTAATTTCCAAAATCCTCTACGGCTGGTAGCAAGGCCTCAGGGGCTATGATCAGGTATCCATACCCCTGGTAGGAAGGTAACGGTGGTCTGCAGGAGCTGGCGAGGATAGATAGGATCGCCGTCAAGGTGAGCGACACAAAACAGTCGTGTAACCGTTTGGCCGAGTTCGGCCTCTTACTCCGGGTATTCATGGTTATGTCCTCCCTTTCTTTTGCTATGCGTATTCTCGGTCCAGTGCCTTTCGGGGTCTTCTTTCGAGTGCGTTTCGCATAGCCATGTTTTGTCCCCTTTGGTCTTTGGTTTTGACTGTGTTTGAGTTTGTTCAAATTTATACTGCCAATTCACCATGTCTACTCTGTGTCTTGCATCTGTGGGGTTATCACCTCCTTTCTTCCCGCTATGCTTCTACACTGATCCCACGACGTAGCCTTGACTGTAATCCGAGGCCACAACCTTGAGACGTATTGACTTTTCGAGAAGCACATCCCTTCCTGAGTTAATAAGAGCTTGCACAATGAGTGCGACCTGTAAATCTTCGCTACATTGAGCGGTGACCACTTCGATAAGATCGTAGAGTGTAGTAACAATAGGCATGAGTCTTTCCCTCTCCCTTAGAATTGCACCGTCACACAGCCAGTCTGCCATCCCACGGGATCATGGCGTAAAGAACCTCGTACCTCTTCGAGAAGGCCAAAGCCTTCCTGCGACCCAGAAATGGGGTCAATCGACAGTAGATATGAAGCGGGTTAAGCCTGTGCTGCAACGAAAGCTTCAACGTATACATGCTCTTTCTCCTTTCATCTCACAGCTCACGTGTTTGTCGGTGGGGTGAGGCAACTGTTATGCCAAGCGATGTAATGAAGGAAGGGAATTCGGGATGATTAAACGGAATCCGTTGAATTCTATACGCAAGTTTTTTGTAGTAGGATCTATTGCGGTGAGATGAACTTGGAATCGAACTGTATGTAATCTGTGAGATGGTCCACTGTCTTAACAGGTGCTGTCTATTAGTTTGGTGAGGTAGATCACAAGATAACTGTGATGTGCGTCACAAAGAGAGCTTTCAAATCCACGCTGTTATGAAGATAATGATCGGTCCTGGGAGATGATTTGTGATATAGATCACATAAATTCTGTGAAGCTGTTCACAAGACGGTTTTAGCTTCTTTGGGGTTGTAAAGGGGCCGAATCTTGCTCTACAATAGCAAAGAATTGAGTCAGTTTCTGATGTGAGAGGAACCCATATGCCCGAAGAGAAACCTATTTTTTCTCGTCTCGACGATAAGACGATTCAGTTCTTTGAGAAGACTGGGGTCAGAAAGAGATATTCGAAAAACACCATCCTTTTCAGCAAAGACGATGAATCCGACTCGCTATACATCCTCCTCAGGGGCAAAGTACATGTGATCGCCCGTGACGAACAAGGAAGAGAAATCGTCCTGTCCGTGATCGGTCCGGGAGAATACTTCGGGGAGATGGCTGCCCTGGACGGAGGGCCTCGGTCGGCGACTATCGTTACTAGGGAGCCGAGCGAAATCCTCATTATTCATAGTGACGAATTCCGGGACTCTCTTTCATCGAATCCTGACCTCATGTTCAATCTCGTGAGGGTATTGCTCGAGAGGCTTCGGAAGGCGGATGAGAAGATTGAAAGCCTCGCCTTCATGAATGTCTACGGTCGGGTCTCAAGCTTCCTCATGCAGGCAGCAAAATTTAACGGTGAGAAGTGGATCATTCGGGAACCCCTTACGCATCAGAAGATCGCGGACATGGTAGGGTCGTCCCGGGAGACCGTGAGCAGAATCGTGAAGGAGCTTCAGGACGCGGGCTATATAACGATACAGAAAAAGAAGATCACGATCCACAAGAAGCTTATGTAATTCCACATCTCTAGGGTGCTCGCGTGAAGTGCCCAGACTGTGACTCTGAAAATCGGGAACGAGCGGGTTTCTGCGGTAACTTGGGTGTAAGACTTCTTAGCCATTGCCCTCAGGGTAGCGCAGAAGACCTGCTGCGATTGAACAATTAAGCCGATGGCACCCATGAACAAGCGTACATCTACATTCTTGGTTCCCTCTACATCTACAACCCCAACCAGATCTATGGAATCGCCTCTCTGTGATGCCCCTGACGAGATGACGACTCTTTGAAGCCCATATTGAATCTGCATTGCAGGGGTCAGTCGTTCTTGATGACAGCAGACAAACAAGGGCCACACAAGATAGATATATGTGTTCAAATGCTTTAGTCCTACCAGATGGGTAGGGAATTGTAGCTGCGATGCAGATATGTTGAGTCTGCCATCGATGGGTTCAGAGCTTGGGTGGCATCCGATCGGGGCTGGGGCAGAAATTCAACATATGCGACAATTACTAAAGGCGGCGCCCCTTTCGGGGTATGATGATCATTGAGCTAATGGTCATCAACCCCAAACAGAAAGGAGGGCTAGTATGGGATTCTATGCGGGAATCGATCTTCACACAAGGAAGAGTGTCGTATGTGTGATCGACCAGAAGGAACGGAAGCTCGTGACGGCCACGGCACCGAACGGTCTTCCAAGTATCCTGAGACTGCTGAAGAAGGCACCACGCCGGCCCGCCGTGGCCGTGGAAGCAACGTGGACCGGACGCTTCGAGGAGGGGAAGAGCATGCCTGAGGAGCTGACCAAGGGAGGATCGCGGCGTGAGATGGCCCTGAAGGCCGTGGGTCGGGTGAGGAGTGCGATCAAGGATCCGATTCTCCGGGCGGACGGCCGCAGCCTCGAACTTCAGGAGGATCTGGAAGAGGCCCGAAGGCGGGCGCAGGATGTGGCGGACACGGTTGCCGAGATCGAAGTCTACCCCGAGATGGCGGATCTGTTGGACGGTATCGAGGACTTCTCTCATCTGCTCGTGCTCTATTGGGCTCACCTCGTCCCCGAAGAAGGCCGTTCCCTTCTCAAGGTCCATCCCATCGGAAGAAAAGAGTTCCCCCTGACAGGAATCTTCGCAACCTGCAGCCCGGCCCGTCCGAACCCCGTGCTCGTCAATGCGGTCCGCCTCCTGGCACGGGAGGGGAACATCCTGCGGGTCTCCGGGCTGGAGGCCGTGGACGGTACGCCCCTGGTGGACATCAAGCCCTATGTCCCCATGTACTTCAAGGTGGAGGATGCCCGTCTTTCCGACTGGATGAACCGGATCATCCGAGGGTTTGTCGAAGGGTGACGCGAACCGTATTTCGTTGAACATGATAAACTCGATCCGGCTTGTTGACAGAGACGCTTCGATTCTTTGACAAGGGCCGGTCCGTTGCCTAGACTTTTCACTACCCTGCGGCGAATTCCTGCAGCCGGTTATGGGCAAAGTTAAGAAAGAGGGTTTTCGATGAACCGTCGGGATTCAAATTCCAGGCCTCATGGGCAACACGATTCGACGGGGGAGCAGGGCCATAGTCACCCCCATGACTCTGGTCTGACGCAAACGTCCACCCTTTCTCCGAAAGACAAACTAATCGTTCGTTTGGAGCATACTCTCGAACACAACCAGGAGCATGTGGAGGCCTATCGCCGCATGGCCGAAGAAGCGCGGCAACTGGGACAGGAAGAGGTGGCCCGCCTGATACATGGCGTGGCGGAGCAGACCGGCCATCAAGGCGAAGACCTAAAGAAAGCGCTGGCCGTTTTGAAATCTTCGTGAGGTCCATTCCCTCCCACGGGTGCTTCTTACAAATTCGGAGAGAGAAATGGAGCTCAAACCACAGATGTTCAAGAAGATCCTGCCGATTCCGGTGACCGTAATCACCACCGTCGACAAGGAGGGCAGGCTCAACGCCGCCCCGTACGGCTGCGTCATGCCTATTCTGAGGCCTCTGGACCTGATCGCCATCGCTTCCGCGTTACCGCGAGACACCTTGCGCAACATTCGGGAGACCCGTCAGTTCGTGGTGAACGTGATCGGTCGACCCCGCTTCAAGGAAGCGATGCAAACCGCCAAGAACTATCCGCCCGGGGTCAATGAGCTGGAGGAGGTGGGCTTGGAATCCTTGTCATCCAGGAAGGTGGTCCCTCCACGGATGAAGGATGCTTTAGGGTGGATCGAAGCGGAATTGGAAGAAGAGGTGCTGCGCGAGAACTTCTCCCTGCTTATCGGCAAGGTAGTTTGTGCCGAAATCAACGATGCATTCGTGGAAGACGAGATGTTGACGGAAATGCCGGCGGTTATCCTCAATCCGCATTTTCGTACGGTCGGGGATCGGATCCTGGGGGATGTGATGGAAACCGTTCAGCAGTTCCGGCCGGGGCCCGGATGAACGTGCCGTTTCTCAGCGGATCATTTCCACAAAGGCCTCGACGCGGTTCTTGAGAATTTCAGCGTCTTCGTTGCTGTAGTCGGTCTCGATCTTGAGCACCGGGATGCCCGCCTCCTTGAGTGTCCTCTCCAGGCGAAAGGACTCGATGCCGTAAGGGTGGCAGAACTGGAGGGCGTAGTGGATCACCCCGTCCACCTCGAGATCCCTGGCCATCTGGACCACGTGTTCCAGTCGTTCGTTATTGGGCGTGAAGCAGGCGCAATCGATCTTCATGTAACGGTCCACCAGGTGGTCCAGCATCTCTTCCACCGTGCGACCGTCTTCCCGGACGAGATCCCTGGTGTTGCGCGTCCCGATGCAGGACTCTTCCCCAACCATCACGGCACCGCTCGACTCGATCACAAAAGGGAGCTTCCAATTCGGCACGGCCATGGGGCAGCCTGACACCATCAAGCGAGGGGTTCCTTCCGGCACCACACCTTCCCCCTTGTCCACCCGAGCCTCCAGCTCATCGCAGAGTTCGCCGATCTTCTGGATGAATCGCGGCGGATCGTCGTAGAAGGAGATCTGGTTCACCAGAAGCGCATCCCTGCCCGAAATCGGCGTGGGCACGGCCTTGCGAAGCCGGTTGAGGCGCAGCAGAACCCGGCGGCGATCGTTGATCATCCGGATCGCCTCGGAGAGTTTTTTCGCTGAGATGGTAAGGCCCGTCAGCCCTTGCACGCACTTCATGAAGCGCACCATCTCCTCCCGCCACAACTCCCGGTCCCTGCCCTCTTTCATCTGCGGGATTTCCATCACATAGACCGGTGTGTGCTCATCCAGGATCTCAAAGGCCTTCTTTTTGCCGTCGCACGTCGTTTCGCCTACCACCAGATCACAGGACTCGAAGAAGGGGCAGATACGGGCCAGCTTGAACCCCATGAACGACTTGATCAGAGCGCACGTGCTTCTGGGCAGAACCCGTTCGGCCTCTTCTTGGCCGATCTCCGCCCCCGCGCATAGGCCGACGCAGATTCCGTTGGCTGCCCAGATGATCTCCTCGGGGACGAAGACACAGAAGGTGCCGATCACCTTGCTGCCCCGCTCCTTGGCCTCCACGAGTTCCTGGATCCGGAGTCCGTGCACCTCGGAGAGAACGAAGTCCAGATACTCGGCCCCTTTGAGCCGGCCTTCCTGGGAGAGGTAGATGTCCCCGTAAAAGTTGCCTAGGGCCTTTAGAAGCCCGTCGTGGGCAGGTATATCCATGCCCAATTGGTCCCACATCTTCTCGTACTTGGAGCTCATCGCTTCTTCCTTTCCGCTTTCCTAACGCGTCAGCGTCTGTTGAGAACGTGCTAGGGTTTCACCACCTTCTTGAAGTGGAGAAGGGCATCGACCGTTTCTTTCATGTTCGTGGGCCGTCCCACCTCGAGCTTGTCGCTTCTTCCGTAATACTCCAGGCACGTCCCGCACGAAAGGATCTCCGCTCCTTTCTTTTCATATTGCTTCAGGATGTCGAGGACGGGTGAGCCTTCCGTGGTCAGGAAGATGCCGCTGTTCATGCAGATGATTCTGGCCGGCAACTCATCCGACTCCAGGAGAACATTCAGGAAAGCCTTCATCAGCCTTTCGCCCAGGTCCGGTTCTCCTTCCCCCAGACCGGAGGAGTCGAGCACGAGCAGGAAATCCTTGTTCAAGTCCATGTTTCCTCCTTTCAAAAAAAGACTGGAGAGAGGAAGTGGGAATCGAACCCACTCGAGGCATGGCGAATACCCGGCTCACGGGTTTGCAGCCCGCAGGGGAACCCCGTCCCGCACCTCTCATGGTGTTTTGGAACAAACCAGTTGCTTGTGGAGACAGATGAAACAGTGGAAATTCTTTGGGGTTCTTCAGATGAACGAGAGAGGAGCAAAGGTGGGGAAGGGCAAGTCAGATGAAAAGTGCGCACAGCAACTCCGTGCAACTGCCCCGGCACCCGGCCAGGGTCGTTGTGAGAAGATTCAGAATCTTACGGCTCGAACGACGGAGAACCCTGTTTCCAAGTTCAAGGCCTTCACGTGTGTTTCTCTCTCTTGCAGAAGGGGACTCGCCTGTGTTTAAAGTGACGACGAAAGAAGATACCAGACGGCCTGAATCCCGTCAATCCGTGCACCCCATCAGGTCCAGACCATCCTTTCCGATTCAGAATCGCTTGAGCGATTCTGCCCTGATTTTGATCATAGGCAGTGCACATGTAGGGAAGATCATTCATGCTGAAAGCTTTGCAGACGTTAATCCCGAGCACAAGGCCGAAGAGATTTACACCTTCCTCGTCGACAAGCCGGTGTATGCTCAAATGAAGAAAGACTACGGCGAAATAGGTCGGCCCGTTCCGTTCATCAAAAAGTGAAAGGCTATTTCTCGAACCCTGGCCCAGGACCTCCAAACATGGGAAACCCCACAGACCGTATGTCGACATCGTATTCCGATAGGGAATAATCAAAGTAACACCCAAAGGGGTAGTCAATGGACCCTTCGCCGGTTTTCATCTATCGCCTGACTTATCTTCTCCTCCCGACCGTTTTTCGCGAGTTACGATCTTTGGTCATCACCCTGAAACCAAAGAAATTCCACATATCATCTTCTGCAGATAGTCAGTCCATTTAGGCGCATGGAGCGTGTCTCTTCCTGCTTGTTATGTGTCGAGCTTCTCCGCGATGGAGGTGTAGTTCGCCACGTCGGCGAAGAGGACGGTGACGAGTTTCCTCTCGCCCTCGATGGAACTGCGTGTGGTGAGGATCTTTTCGGCTAGGAACTTGGGTGTGTAGGATTGGGGTTGAGAGTAGTCGATGGGAGGGGCTTCTAGAGGCTTGCTCAGGTCGTGGCCGCATTCACCACAGAAGTCGTCTGCCTCCTCGACCTCCGATCCGCACTTCGGGCATTTAAGAAGCAGTTTCGCCCCGCATTTCGTGCAGAACTTCTTATCAGACTTGTTATCGAACCCGCATCCAGGGCATTTCATCCAGGCACTTCTCCGTGGAGGCTCGGGAAGGGATTCTCTGGAGGCAGTTCCTTGGAGGCGTTCTATACTTTAGAAAGACGAGGTAGGAGTGTCAAGGATTTCTTTGGATTGGGCTTTCTCTCACAGCACTCTTTAGAAACGGCATTTGTTCAAAGATGGGGTCATTTCTCTCGGTAAGACTCAATCCAATATCTATACTGTGCCATTCTACGATCCCTTGGAGTCATGATTTTGAAGCTGCGCGCTTGACCGGGGCGGGGAGGATGGCTCCCTGCCGCATAAGTGAAATCTGTATCTAGAGACGTTCCGCTAGAATCAAGCCATTCAACTTCCACCTTAATATATTCATACATACGATACTTCTCCCGCAGTTTTTCAGAGAGTCTTTTGACTTGTCCTGCCCGGACGAAATCAGAGTTTTTCGAACGCACCTCAAATCAGGCCCGTGCCCAGCCCCCGGGCGATCAGGAAAAGCATCACAGCGAGCAGCGTCTGCACAAAACGAATCGTGATCTTCTCGAGCAACCGGTTCCCCAGAAAGGCAGAGAGGATCGTAGCAAGGACTAGGACCGAGTCCAGCCCATCCACTTCGCAGAGCTTTAAGGCATGCGACTGTCTTACTGACCTGGCCCCCACCAAATATTTCTGGATTGACATCGTAAAAGCGAAACATTAAAGTATCTGCGTTTATGCTTAATCAAACGAGGCTGAAGTGTTGTGACCGATTCAGAAAAACAGGCCCGCATCTTCAAGGTGCTTTCTGTTGCTACGCGGGTGCGGATGATCCAGCTGTTGAAGAGGCGGACCCTTTGCGTCAAGGCGCTGGCCCACACCTTGAAGATCACTCCGGCGGCGGTCTCGCAGCACCTTCGCGTCCTGCGCGACGCGGACATCGTTACGCCGGAGAAGCGAGGCTATTTTGTGCATTACCGCGTGAAGGAGGAGACGCTCGCCGAGTGGAGCCAGATCGCGAGGAGTCTGTTGGAGATGAGGGGGTAGGTGACATCCCTCATGCTTTTGACGTGCGAGCAACCGCCCGCGCCACAACGTAAGGAAAGGAGGGGCACGGTGTGTGAAGAAGGCAAGTGTTGTCAGAAGCCCAAACAGCTCAAGGGTAGACCCCAGGACTGTTCGCCCGAGCAAGTCAGGAAGTGCCACGGTGACGTCAAGGTGCATCCCTGTCTTCACCCAAGCGAAACTCGCTGGCAGAAGGAAGAGAAAGGATGAAACTCGGAATGATCATCACCCAAACCGATCCAGAGACCGTTTTCAACGCCTTGCGCTTGGCGCTGTAGAGCCTGGAACAGGGTGACGAGGTTCGGATCTTTCTATCCGGCAGGGGCTTTGAGATCGACCGGATTGAAGAGCCGAAATTCGATGTGAAGGCACAAGCTCAAGAAGTTTTGGATGCCGGTGGTCAGTTCTTCGCATGCGGAGCTTGTCCTAGGCTCCGGAATTCCGAGGGATCGGAAGTCTGTCCCCTTTCGACACTGAAAGATCATTACGAGATCGTGCGCGACTCCGACAGGCTCATAACGGTTTAGCCGGGGCTCCCGAGGTGAACGAAGCCATCGTTGTTGAAAATATTGCCAAACGCTTCGAACAGGTGGAAGCGGTTGCCGGGATCTCATTCAACCTCGAACGCGGGGAGCTGTTCGGGTTGCTGGGCCCTAACGGTGCGGGCAAGACCACAACGATTAACATGCTCACGGGCTTAGCTCGTCCTGATCGTGGAACGATCCGCATCGGCGGCATCGATTGCACGGACAATCCCCGGTCGGCCCAGCATCTCATTGGCGTGGTTCCGGATGAAAGCAATCTCTATCCGGAACTCACGGGTTTCGACAACCTTTGCTTCTGCGCGGCACTCTACGGCCTGGGCAAGGCGGAACGGGAGACCCGAGCCCTGGAACTTCTGGACACCTTCGGCCTGGCCCAGGCGGCGGACCGCAGGTTCGGCGGCTATTCCAAGGGGATGAAGCGCAAGCTTACCATTGCCGCCGGTATCATCCACGAGCCGCAAATCCTCTTCCTCGATGAACCCACGACAGGCATTGACGTAGCCAGCGCCAGGCAAACTCGGCAACTCATCGACGATCTGCACCGGGCCGGAACGACCCTTCTCCTGACCACCCACTACATCGAGGAGGCGGAGCGGCTTTGTGACCGTATCGGCTTCATCGTGGCCGGCCGCATCATCGAAATCGATACGGTTGAGCATCTGGTTCAGCCCATCCAAGAGAAACATGTCGTGCAAATCGTCTGCTCGAACCTGCTGAACGACCTGCCCGGTAAACTCTCCGAATCCTTTCCCGGCCTTACATTCAAGACCAAGGGGCAGGGACTGATTCGGGTGGAAGCCGACCAACCCATTCGGGTCGGACCGCTGGTTCGCTTTCTGGAAGAGCGGGGGGCCGAGGTCTCCGAAGCCCGGAGGATGAGGCCATCCCTGGAGGATGTCTTCGTGCGCATTACCGGTATCGCGGCGGACGCCATGCGCAAGGAAAAGGAAAGACCAGGAGGCGGCCTATGAAGCTCTGGATCGCCTTTTGGAACATCCTGGTCAAGGACATGCGGACTTACTACCTGAAACCTCCGAACATCAGTTGGGGGCTGATGTTTCCCCTGGCATGGACAGGAATGTTTTTCATCAAGTCCGGCAGTGCTCTGGGGAGCATCCCAACCCTGCTTCCCGGCGTGGTCGCGATCTCGATCCTCTTCGGCACCACCTCCTTACTCGCGGTGACGGTGACCTTCGAGAAGAAGAACCGCTCCTTCGAACGGCTCCTCCTGGCACCCATTCCTTTGGAACTCCTGATGCTTGCAAAGACCAGTGGAGCCATCCTGTTCGGCGTGGCCAACGCCTTTGTTCCTGTCGTCATGGCCGCGTTTCTTGTCGATCTGTCCCAGGTAGCATGGGGCTCTTTCGTCCCGGCTGTTTTCATGATCGCCGTGGCGTCCACCTTCTTGGGCCTCTTCATCGCCGTGGCGGTGAGCGAGGTTTTCGAAGCCCAGACCTTCTCCAACTTCTTCCGGTTCCCCATGATCTTTCTCTGCGGGCTCTTTTTCCCGGTCGAGAAGCTGCCGGTCTTTCTGAAGCCCTTGTCCTATGCACTTCCCTTGACCTATGGGGCCGACCTGCTCCATGGGGCTGTTCACGGTGCACATAGTATGCCCTTTTCCCTCGACCTGACCCTCCTCGGTGCTTTTTGTGTCGGCCTGTTTGCCATGAGCCTGTGGAACATCAAGCGCAAATGGATTCTCTGAGCGCGTTATCTGCGGTGGCACGTCTTGCACGCTGTGACCCTGTTGGGGAAATCATGTCTAATACAACTCCTCAAACGGAATTGAATATTTCACCATCGTGTCTTCTTTTCCGGGTTTGACATCTTCGCCAGAAAGCTGAAGATCGTTCTTTTTCCATGTTTGGAGATCACACATTAAGCAGGCCAAGAGGATCTGGAGGTCAAAATCGCTTGGTGTTATTTCACCAGATCATACCTTCAGTTGAAATTTCACATCTTTGGTCAAGAGCCATACCTTGCATGATTCTCAGGTTTCGACTCGAGATAGTGGGCACTGCGCTGACTGTTGGAAAGACCACTGAAAAGAGAGAAATCGTAATTCCTGATCTTCTCTTGCGCGACAAAAGTAGCAGAAACAGACATTAACAGTAAGACATATCCAAAGGGAAGCGCGGTTTCTACTATCTGAGCGGTGGCGGTCGAAATCTTCGTGGCGGGATGATTCTTGGGGAAAGGCTCAAGACGGAAGGAAGTCGTTGCCGTACCGGGCCCCGGCGTGCTAGCATCTCTTCTTTCATGCCGACTCCCACAGTGGGGATCGAATTCACATCGTCCAATGCTACTGTGATGTGACAAGCAAAAGGGGGGTGAAATGTCCACGTCCGAAAAGATCGTTGTCATCGGAGCAGGGTCGCTGACGTTCGGATTGGGAACCGTCGGAAGGATCCTGGAAAGTGATGTCCTGGTGGGCAGTACCGTTTGTCTTCATGACATCGATGCGGAAAATCTGGCATTGGTGCATCAGGCCTGTGAAGACGCGGTCGTGAAGAGAAAATTGGATTTTTCCATAGAATCGACCACCGAGCGACCGGAGGCATTGCGAGATGCGGCGTATATCATCAACTCGATCGAGGTCGCTCCCAGGTTTGCACTGTTGGATTCAGACTACAAGATCCCGCTCAACTATGGGTGCATGCAGGTTTCCGGCGAGAACGGGGGCCCGGGAGCTGTTTTCCATTCCTTGCGGGTCATTCCTCCCATCCTCGACATTTGTAAAGACATTCAGAACATCTGCCCGGAAGCCTTCTTTCTCAATTATTCGAATCCCATGTCAAGAATCTGCCTGGCCATCAAGCGAAAATACCCTTCCCTGAAATTTGTGGGATTGTGTCACGAGTATATTCATTTCATGCCGGTTTTGGCTCAGATCCTGAAGGTGGGACTCGAGGATCTGGACGTGAAGGGCTATGGCTTGAATCATTTCGGCGTAATCACGGAGTGTAAGTACAAAGCTACTGGTGAAGATGCCTATCCGGACCTTCGGAAGAAGGGCCCGGCATTCCTGTACGAATTTGACTCCTATGACGGATTCAAATTCATCGGGTTCTTCCTGGAGAAGTTCGGATACTGCCCCTATACGACGGACAGTCACTACGGGGAGTATATCCCTTGGGCATGGGAAAAGGCGGATGTTTTCGCGATCCGTCGATTCTGGGAGGGATATGAAGAAATCATGAACATGGTCTATGAAGATCTGAAAAAGAAGATCGGCAAAGGAGAAGGTCACGAGGCCGTTGTTGCCCAGCACGAGCCGGCCATCCCGATCATCGAAGGGATCATCACCGATTCAAACTACGTGGAGCCTTCCGTCAACATCCCGAATGACGACATCATTACGAATCTGCCTCGGGATCTGGTGATCGAATGCCCTGCGATCATCAACAAGAAGGGCGTGCACGGAATCCACCTTGGAGACTATCCCCTGGATTTGTTGGCCTACATCAAGGCACAAATCCCTGTAATGGATTTGTGCATCGAGAGCATCCTTAAGAAGTCCAGGGATCTCGCATTCAAAGCCGTTCTGGCGGATCCCCTCATCGAGACCTATGGTCAGGCAGAAAGTATTTTTGATGATCTGATGAGAAGGAACAAAGACTATATCCGAATCGAATGGGAATGAGAATTACCTCGAAGAGTCATCCGGACAGTTCGAACGTCCTGCCCGTCTCCAACCAAGCCAAACGACCGTTCACTGGGCATTGTGCAGGACTGGAAATGACCAACAGAACAAAATTGGCATCCGATATGAGTGATTGAATTCTTCGCTCCTCTGTCTGAGCTGCGTAGTGCCCCAGGGCCGCTGCACAACCTCATGCCCGAATCTTGCCCGGTCTACCGACCTCGAATATCCCATCTGACCCCTTACTATCGGTGCGTAGCTGTACTATCTGCCCCCGGCAAACCTCTTGGAAATCGTGGAGAATCCGGACCCGAACATTCGTCTCATTGACGTTCGCCCCGCTGCAGCGTATGAACAGTGGCACATACCCACGGCTGAGAACTATCCGTCCGGTGAGATTGCGGGAAGGCTTGACGAGCTGCCCCTAGACAAGTGCTACATTGTCATGTGCGAGACCGGACCCCGCGCGCAGGCCGTTATCGTCAACGTTCTCGAGCCGAACGGTTACAGGTGCTTCATGAACTACGG
>Ga0180437_10007613_pt1 | contig 14013 bp, 4 predicted proteins | sample SS_ome_4_FD_132410 | JGI IMG/M metagenome (GOLD analysis project Ga0180437, IMG submission 132410) | Hypersaline lake sediment archaeal communities from the Salton Sea, California, USA - SS_3_D_1 metaG | ecosystem: Environmental > Aquatic > Non-marine Saline and Alkaline > Hypersaline > Sediment...
AGGCGGCGCGCGAGAAGTTCGGCCGGGCCATCGTGGAGTACAACGAAGGCTACAAGGACAAGAGCGTCGACCTCGAAGCCCTGGCCCGGGGGACCATGCCGCCGGGAAGCAACCACTTCGGCATGCAGATCGGCGGGGCGTCGCTGGCGCTGTTGGCCGTCTCGGGCGAAAAATGGGCCGACCAGAAGCGGATCGACACTCTGTTGAGCATCGCCCAACGGAGCATGGTCCGCAACGTCAGCGAGGGCTTCGGCGACGGCGGCTTCTTTGCCGAGGGCGACGGCACCGGCTCGATGGCCTCCCACATCGCGTATCTCAGCGCGGTCCAGGCCTGGCGAAACGCCAAGGGGATGGACTTCGTCAACGTCGAGCGCCCGAACGTGCGGATGACCGCCCTGAAGTGGATCTACCTGACCGTGGTCCGCGACGGAAAGCCCGACTTCTGGCCGATCCGCGGCAGCTACGGGCAGAACGTCTGGTCGCGCGAAGGACTCAGCGGCGGCGGGTACTTCGCCCTGGGGTATGCCGGGGTGACGGATCCGCAGAAGGCGGGCATGAAGTGGTACTATAACCACTTCCTCAGCGAAGCCGACGCCGCGGCCGAGAAGCCGTACGACACGGTGAGCCGTTATCCGCACGTGGCGGTCTGCGCCCTGGTCAACTGGCCGCTCGACGTCAAGGAAAGGAACCCGGCCGACGTGCTGCCGCTGTGCTACCGCGACTCCTCATGCGGATTCTACGCGTGGCGCAATCGCTGGCAGGACGCCTCCGATACGGAGATCACCCTGCTCTCGAATCGAACCGAGGGATACATGGGCGCCAAGCCGGACCGGACGCTCAGCATCAACACCATGGGCCGGCACGTCAAATGGGGGACGGTCAAGGACGGGCCGACCAGGTACTGGTGGACGTCGCCCCGCGGCCAGTCGAGTTCGCTGACCCTCTCGGACGACACCTGTTTCGCCGTCGATTTCACCGGCGCCAGCGGCGCCGACGTGATGCTGATCACCAGCGGCAAGGCGGAAGGTCAGCGCGTGAAGGTCGGCGGCAAGACGCTCACGTTCTATTTTCCCGCGCAAGAGAAGGCACCCAAGGTGGACTCGAAGGGCGGCGCGGGCGTCGTCGGACGGCAACGTGTAACGATTGAGGACGGCCATCTTGCCCTGGGCACCAAAGGCAGGTGAGACAATCCGACCGCCACTCACTCGTACCTGAGTTGCGCCGTGGCCACGGCGTCGGTCGATGGCACCAGGCGTACCCAATAGGCGCCGAGCACGTCCGGGAACTGGTGGACCACCGCTTCGCCGACCGGGACCTCGAACGTTTGATACGTCTGCCAGTTGCCGGTGCCGGTGATGTCCAACTGGACGTCGAAGGTCACTGGTTGTGTGCCTTTGTGCGACAACGTCAGCGTCTTTCGGTCGTATCCGGCCATCAGATACGCGTCGGAAGGTTGGCCGGCTTTGGCCTCGGTGTCCTTCCACGGGCCACCGCGTCCGACCGGCTTACCCAGCGACCAGAGATCGTCGATCGCTCCCAGCCATACGGCACATCGGCCGTCGGGGGAACGTAAGATGTGGCGGTTAGGCGTACCGAGGGGGACAGCCCCATTTTCGCTGCGCGAAGACTGGGGCAGTCCCCGGGTCGTTTCCGGCGTGCCGAGGGGGACAGTCCCATTTTCGCTGCGCGAAAATTGGGACAGTCCCCGGGTGGTTTCCGGTGTGCCGAGGGGGACAGCCCCATTTTCGCTGCGCGAAAACTGGGGCAGTCCCCGAGTCGTGCCGCTGAGCACGAGCAGGCCGCGCCATGAGCAGTAGTCGTGCACGAAATACGGATGCGTGGCGATCGGGCGGATCTTGGCGAAGCCGCCGGCGTTCTTGGCGGGCAACTCGAAAAACGTACCGGCGCACTGGAACAAATCGCGCTCCGTGCAGACCTCACGGTCGGCTCGCTGCAGGTCCAGCAGGCCCGGGCGATCGAAGTAGACCGGGTTGCCCACGGGCAGGCGGAAACGCCGCCCCTTCTCGTCGACGTAGAGCACCGAGGCGGAGTCCAACTGCAAAACACCCTTGGGAATCGCGACGTTCTCGACCATCCAGGCTTCCCGCTCGGGCGAGTCGACGCGTTGCAGTTCCATGCTCGGGCTCAGAACTCGTACGTGAATAGCCTGGGGACTGTCCCGATTTTCCCGCAGGGAAAATGGGACTGTCCCCTTCGGAATCCGGGAAGTTGTTTCTGTACGAGTTCTTAGTTGATAGTAGCCGACTGTGCGGATTTCCTCGTCGTCCGTCCTGCTGGCCAGCACTTGCAGCCCGACTTCTCGACTGCCTGCGCGGAGCAAGCCCCCTTGCAGGCTTTGGTCGGCGGCAAGGGCCAGTCCGTCGAAACGCTTGTCGGGCTCGGTGGAGCGGCGGTCCACGTTGCGGAATTCGAACCACGCCGTGGCGCGACAGTCGCGGTCGACCGCGAGACGGATCCAGGCGCCGGTCTGTTGCTGGGAGAACTCGACAAAGCGATAACCGTCGGCCGACGCCACGACCTGCTGAAGCGGCGTCCACGTGCCGTCGCCCTGGCGGTCCACTTCGAGATGGAACTTCACGGGCTTCTCGGCGTCGTGGGCCAGGTGCAGACCGCGGCGCTCGTACCCGCCGAAGAGAAACGGTACCGACAGTTCGCCGGCTTTCACTTCATCGTCAACCCACACGGCCCCGCGGCCGAGCGGCGGCCCGAGCCGATCGAGGCGTTCCGGCGGAAGGAACCAGAGGTTCGACTGCGATTGGCCGGGAGCCGCCAGTCGGCCCTTAGCCTTGCGCTTGTTGAGGAACTCCGACTTGGCGGCGTCGTCGCAGCCGAAGACCAGGCGGTCGTTGAAGCGACAGAAGTCTCCGATCACTTTCAGATAGGTGGAACGGGGAGCGATTCCGGCCGTATGGCCCCGGCGGAATTGCCGCGGAAATCGCCAGAACGTGCCGTGCATGGTCATCAGCAGATCCCGCTCCCCGACGTCGCGGATGCGCGGCCATTCGGTGTTCCAGCCGTGGGCGCCGTCGTAGGTGTGCGTGGCCTTGGGCAGGCGGTAGCTGTGCCACTTGCCGCCGTCCAACAGCATCAGGATCAGCGAGCGGTGGTCCCAGCCGATACTCCACACGGGATCGCTCTCCGGGTCGGCGTTTCCATACAGCCCGCCGGGGCCGGTGACCTCGGTAAACTGGTTGCGTCGCACGACGGTCCATTGGCGGCCGTCCCAGGAGGCCAGCGCGCCGGAGGCGATGTCGGGTCGGGAAAGGGCCAGCGACGAGCGCTCCCCGTTGTTGGCGTAAACCAGCCTGCCTTGGCCGCTGTAGAGTCCCTTGCCATGGTAGCCGGGCAGCAGCTTGCCGCCGATGCCGCCGGAGCCCGGTCGATTGGCGTCCGGATACAGCTCGGTAACCTTCAGCTTGCGGACGTCGACCTCGTAGAATCCTTCCTCCATGGTGGCGTAATAGACCTTGTTCGCCGGATCGGTGAGGTGTCGGGCGTTGCCGGTCAGACGTCCGAACATGGTCTGGGGTGAAATGACGCGGACGCGACGCTGCCGATCGATCACATACGGGCCGATGAGGAGCTGGCCCGATTCGCGATGGATCATGCGGTTGGCGGGCGTGCCTCCGACGCTTTCCGGCCGCGTGGTGCGGTCCAGCGCCTGGTTGATCTCGTAGAGCTTGTCGTCCGAGCCGCCGGGGCTGTGCGGCGAATAGGTGATCACCCACAAGCGATCGGCCCAGGGCACGACCCCCCCGGTGCCGCATTCGTTCGACGAATTGAAGTGGGCCAAATGCGGATAGATGCCGCTGAACTCCGCGGCGCCGTCGGATCGCGTCTGCGACGCGTCGGCAGCCGCGCCGCAAGCCCAGCTCAACAATAGTGCCGTAAGAATCGTGTCTCGCATGGTCGTTCCGGAATCGAAAGCGGTCATTCGCCGGCCTTTGCTCTTTTGGGAATGGTTCTTGGGCATGAGCGGTCCCCTCTTGGATTCGCGATGGGATTCAGCCCCCTATTTCACCGTCTGGGGGCACAGTTGGCAAGAGGGGCGATTCTCGCCTTCATTTGCCAACGGCCGGGAATAGTCATGGACGGTGTGCCACTGCTTCGCAGAAGCACTGTCTCGGCGAGGGCTTGCGGTCGGAACTGTTGCTGCAAAGCAGTGGCACACGATGGCTAGCAGTCCGGGCCGAAGCAGCCGCGCCAGCTTTCGCGGTGCTTCAGAGTGACGCCAGCAGGAGGTCCACAGCTTCTTGCGCGGACTCAGTTTCTTCCATGGACCGTTGTTGTGTCGCCAGACCCTCGAATTCACAGAACCAACTCCACCTGGCGGGTTCTGCGTCGTGGGCGGAAGTCGACGGGTCCTTGATCGGCGACCTCTTCATTCCCGGCACGGCGATCAACTTCAGTGCGTCCAGGAGATGCGTCTGGTTGTTTCGGGCGATCAGCATGTCGGTGGCGTTGACGCGCCCGTCGCGGTTGAAGTCGCAACGGAAGTCGACCGGTGCTTCGTTTAGCAGCGTGCGCGGGTTGTTGCGTGCCAGGAGCACGTCGACCGCGTTGACCTTGGCGTCGGCGGTTGAATTGCCCGTCTCGCCGACGGCGTTGCCGAAGTAGAACACGTCGGCTTCGGCCAGCCCGGTGTCGGCCGTCACCAAAACCGTGACTTGCAGCCAGGTATCCTGAATCGTATGGTCGGGCCACGTGATCGTGACGCGATCGGACTGGCCGACCCCGGCCCCTTCGCGTACGGTGATTTCGGCAGCCGTGGCGACGGGCGCCCAACTCGCCGGGTCGTCGTGGTTGCCGATCTTGAACCTGAAATCATCGGCCGTCAGTCCGCCCGGCGGGTCGGCGACGTCGATCATCACGCCGTTGATGCCGCGGCTGTAGCTGGTGTAGTTGGCCGCCGTGGCCGTTTGGCCGGGCCGCAAGGCTTGCTTGTCGGGGGCCACCGCGTCATCGTCCCGGTGATCGGCTGCTGCGTCGCCGCCGTCGAATGCGGAAGCATTGTAGAACACGCGTCGGCCGACCACTTCTGCCGGCTGCGTCGACCCGAACTCGTAAGCCCCAATATCGACCGTGGCCGTGCCGTCGCCGTCGCCGTCGGCGAAGCGATAGAATCCTCGCCCGTCGCGCGTGAGCCCGGCCCCGATGGCCGCGGGGTCGCTGCCGGCGTCGACGGCGGGGCTGCCGGGCAGCAGGGCGTGGGTGAGTACGGGGCCGCCGTTGTCGGCCAGCGGCCCCAGGGCCGGGTCGACGTCGATCAGGTTGTGCGAGCTGGCCGGATCCAGGGGGGTGGTGAGCGAGAGGTCGTGGACAATCGTGTTCTGGAGGATGGCGGTCGTGTTGTAGAAGTGCATCCCCGGCCCGTCTTTCAGCGCGGTATTGCCGAAGATGGTGACGTTAAGGAACTTCGGCGGCGTATCCGAACTCCACAGACAAACGCCGCCTCCCGAATAGCCGGCCGAGTTGCCGGAGACCGTGGTGTTGACCAGCGTCGTATGGGAGTCTCCCTGGTCCAAGATGCCGCCGCCGTACTTTTCGACCGAGTTGCCGGAGATCGTCGTACGGGACACGGTCACCGTGCCTCCATAGTTGACCAGGCCGCCTCCCTTCCAGCTGGTCGAGTTTCCGGCGATCGTGGAGCGGTCGATGATCAACTCGCCTCGGCTGAAATTCCAGATGGCGCCCCCGATGTCTGCGGCCGAGTTTCCGGACAAGGTGCATCCGGTAAGACGGGCTTCGCCGCTCCAGTTGAAGAGCCCGCCGCCGCTGTCGGCCGAGTTTTCGGAAAGGGTGACGTTGGTCAGCGCGACGTTGCTGGCGACCCAATTGTAGATGGCTCCGCCGTCGTCGACGGCCTGGTTGCCCGAGAAGACGGAGTCGCGGATCGTCAACGTGGCCGTGGCACTGGTAGCCCAACCCCGGTCGCCGTGGCTCCAAATGGCGCCGCCGCTGCGGCTCGCACGATTGTCCGACATGGTGACGTTCTCCAGCGTCAGCGACGCCGGCGTACGAGAGGCGGTGTTCCAGATCGCGCCGCCGGAGCGAACGGCTCGGTTTCCGGAGACGTCGGCGTCGATGATCGTGAGATGGCCCGAGTTGAGAATCGCGCCCCCCGAGCCTGCGATGCGACCTCCCACCAGGCTCAGTCCACGGAGGGTAGCCGTGGCGTCGCGGGCAACCTCCAGGATCCGGCCTTCACCCGCCGCGTCGATGGTCAATTGCCCCCGGCCCGGGCCGTAAACATCCACGTTCTCGTGAATCTCCAACGGTCCCAAGTGGGGATCGAGCGTGATCCGGGCGCCGTGGAGGCTGGGGGCGAAGCGGATCGCGTGTCCGCCGGAAAACTCTCGGCTGATGGCCAGCGCTTCGCGAAGGCTCAGGTTTCCGGGTTCCAGCAGACCGTTCTTCTCGTCGACGGCCGTAGAAACGATGATCTCGCTGCCGATTCCCCAGAGGCTGCCGGCGAACGGTTCGACCGGCGTGCCCTGCAGATCGAGCAGGGCGCCGGCGGCCAGTTCCACGGGGTTGAGACCTTCCACCGGAGTATACGCGAAATCGAACAGCGCCGTGTTCACGTCGACGGCGGTCACCGCCACGGCCGGCGCGCCGCCGAGCGTCAGGTCGGAGGCGTCGAGCGAACTGAGCAGAATCGCGTCGTCGAAGCGAACGGCGATCTGAACCGAATCGGTCGTCCAGCGCACGTCGCAAACGGCCGGCTCCGTTGCCACCACGCCAGGCGCCGGCAGCGGCGCCGTGCGGCCCGCGATCTTCAGCAAGTACTCGCCGGACTGGTCGACTCCGTCGACGAAGACGCGCACGGCGTAGATTCCCGAGAGGACCGCCTCGTGCGCAAGCCGGGCGTTGCGACCGTCGCCGGCCGAGTCGTCGTCGAAGGCCACGCGTGTTCCCTGCGGGTCGTAGAGTTCCACGGCCGGATCGAGCTGGGCGGCGCCGTATGCGGGGGTGGCCGTTTCGATCTGCAGCACGTCGCCCGATTCCACGGCCACCTGATACCAGTCGCCCAGGTCGCTGAGCATCCGCAAGGCGTTGGGCAGGTTCAGCCGGCCGCCGGAGACGGTAGTGTGGGCGAAGTCGGGCAGCCGATCCACGCCGTCGAGCAGGGCCGTCTTGACCTCTTCCAACGAGGCGCGGCGGTCGTGGCCCATCAACAAGGCCACCGCCCCCGCCACGTGCGGCGAAGCCATCGAGGTGCCGCTCATGGGCGCATACGACTCGTAAGGCATGGTGCTGAGGATGTCGAGGCCCGGGGCGGCCAGGTCGACGGACGCGGCGCCATAGTTGGAGAAGTCAGCCATCTGGTCGTAACGGTTGCTGGCCGCCACGGAGATGATTCCCTCCAGATCATAACCGGCCGGGTAGAGGGGCGTGTCGTCGGTGTTCCGCGTGTCGTTGCCCGCCGCGGCCACGAACATGATGCCCGCCTCGTTGCCGGCTTCAATGGCGTCGTAGAGGGCTTGGCTGTAGCCGCCGCCGCCCCAACTGTTGTTGCTGGCGACCACGTTCACGCCGTAGGCGGTCTTCATCGTGGTCATGTACTGCAGACAGATCGCCGCATTGGAGGACCAGCCGTATCCCATGGAGTCGAGAAACTTCAAGGCCATGATCTGCACGTTCCAGTTGACGCCGACGATGCCGATCCCGTTGTTGCCCACTGCCCCGATCGTTCCGGCCGTGTGCGTGCCGTGGTAGTGGTCGTCCATCGGATCGGAGTCGCCGTAACAGGCGTCGATGCCGTAGAAGTCGTCCACGTATCCGTTGCCGTCGTTGTCGATTCGATCGTCGGGAATCTCGCCCGGGTTGGTCCACATGTTGGCGGCCAGGTCCGGGTGCGTGTAGTCCACGCCCGTGTCGATGCTGGCCACCACCACGGTGGAGGAGCCGGTGAACATGTCCCAGGCCTCGGGGGCGTCGACGTCGGCATCCGGCGTGCCGCCGTCCTGACCCGTGTTATGTAGTCCCCAAAGGCCGGAGAAGTCCGGGTCATTCGGAAACTTCTCGGCGACTTGCACCTGGTAATCGGGCTCGGCGAAACGGATGGCCGGGTGGGCGGACCATCGGGCCGCCTCGGACTTCGGGTCGGCCTTGGCATCGGCCAGTTGCACAACCGCGCCCTCGATGATCGGCAACTCCTGGATCACCTTGCCGCCCAACGCGGCCACGGCCTTGCGGCGAACGGCGTGCTTGGTTCCGGCGGCGAAGCAGACCATCAAGCGATCGGGAGCGTAGCGGACCCCGTCCGAGGTCGCCACCGGCCGCCGGTCGGCCGCGGGCGCGAGATCAGGCTCCTGCGGCAGCGACCTGCCCAGGTGACCCAGAATCACGGTGGTGCCCTCCAACGGCTGGGCCGTGCCCCGGGAGCCATTCTCTTCCGTGTCGAAGTCGGCGTTGCGCATCACCAGCAGGCTATAGTCGCCACCGGGGTCGCCGGCCACGCGTACGAAGTAGGCGTCGCCGCTGCCGTCGGACGTGGGGTCGATGAAGTTGCTGATCACCCAGTCGGCGTTGCGCGCCGCCTTGCCCATGGCCAGCCGGTTCCCGTCGCCGTCGTGCAGTTGAAGCGAAAGCGCCCCGGGCAATTCGGCGGTCAGCGCCACGGTGGCCGAGTGGCCGTCTTCGAGCGTAAATCGGTACCAGTCCTCGGGCGCGCCGGCGGCGTCCGGATCGACTCGGCCCAGGACCGCGCCGCGCTGGGCCGGGCCGTCCCACGAGATGAAGCTCCCGGCCAGATCCTGGGCCGCCGCCGGGACATCGTTCGCCGGGCCGTCGTGGGCTTCCGCTTCCACGGCCGCGTTGACCACGAGTTGGACCGTGCAGGCGCCCGTGCTGCCGAAGGCTCCGGCGATCGCCACGGTGTACTCGCCGGCGACGGTGATCGCGACCGGTCCGATCACGGCGTCTTCGCCCGCGCTGGTTGCGGTCGCGCTTCCCACCGGAAGACCGTCCGGATCGAGCAGCTCGACCGTCGGCTGCAGCGTCGGGTCCGGATCCACCGCGACCGCAAACGTCTGGCCGGCCTCCAATGCGACGGTGAAACGATCGGTTCCCTTGCCGGCCGGAAACACGCCGCCGCTGAGGTGGCGGGCATAGATCAGGCTGCCCGGAGGATCTTGGCGGTGAAGCGGCACGGGAGACGGCGCCTGATCGTCGATTGCCACGGCAAACGTTCCCAGCAGGCCGGGCGCAACGAAGTTGCCGCACAAATCGGCCACTTCATCCGCTTGCAAGTGGAGTTGATAGGTCCCGTTGTCGCTCGAATCCCAGGCGACTCCTGCCGACGGCACCCGGTAGGTGACGGTGCGTGGTGAGCCGTCGCTGGCCACGTCGAGGGAAACCAGCCGGGCCGCCTCGTCGTAGCCGCCCGGTCCCGTCACGCGGACGTCCGAATCATCGAAACGGAGCACCTCCAGGGCCATGTCGTCGCCGTAGCGCACCTGGAACGTCTGCTCGTTGGCGCCGAATCGCACGATATCGGGGGCCGAGACCAGCGTGGCGGACGGCGGCGTGTCGTCGAACGCGAGTTCATAGGCGCCGATATCCACCACCGCGATCGTGTCGCCGTCGCCGTCGAGAAAACGGTCGAAGCCGCGCTGATCGCGGGTCGATCCGGCCTCCTCGGCCCGGGCGTTGCTGCCGGCGTCGACGGCCGGACTCTGGGGCCAGACCGCATGGGTCTGGGTCGGTCCCCCGTTGTCCTGCAGCGCTCCCAGCTTCGCGTGCAACGGGGAAGCCAGCGTTCCGAAGATCGTGCCGTCGCCGGCCAGCCGGTCCGAGCCGTTGATCACTCCGATCAGGTTGTAGGAGCTTTCCGCGTCGAAGACGCCGGCCACGTCGGAGGAGGTCCCGTCGTGCACGGACGCGTCGACGAGGAAGTTTCGTGCCACGAGCGTGTTGTGCATCGTGGTGTTTCCCGACTCGCTGTAGACGCCGCCGTGCTCCTCGGCCGAGTTGGCCGCCACGGTGCAGCCGTTGAGCGTGGCCGTCCCTTCGTCGCGGATCCCGCCGCCGATCGCCGTCTCCTCCAGGGTCGAGTCGGCCGCGGAGTTTCCGGAGACCGTCGACTCGGTCAGCTGGAGCGTCTGCCCGTTCCAGATTCCGCCGCCGCCCAGCATGCGGCCGCGGTTGCCGGAGATGGTGGTGTCGGCGAGCGTCGCTGTGCCGTCGTTGAACAGACCGCCACCGCCGGTCACGGCCACGTTCTGATGAATCGTCGAGACCGACACGGTCAGCGTATGGGCGCTGTAGATCCCCCCTCCATACTCAAAGGCGAAGTTATCGGAGAGCGTAGTGCCGGCCACCGTCAGCGTCCCGAGGTTGGCGACCCCGCCGCCCCGGTTCAGCAGCGCCTTGTTTTCGATGATAGTGGAATCGATGAGATTCGCCGGTCCGGAGCTGTAGATCCCCCCGCCGTCGCCCATCAGCGCCTCGTTTTCGGCGATGATGGAATCGGTGAGGATTACCTGGCCGGAGCTGTAGATGCCGGCGCCCCCAAAGCGCATGACGATGTTGCCGGAGATCGTGGTGCCGCTGAGGTCCAGCGTGCCGGTGTTGTAGACGCCGCCGCCGGAACTGGCGTGGTTCTGCGTCACGGCGGCTTGCTCGAGCACCGCCGTGCCCGAGTTGTAGATTCCTCCCCCGCTGCCGTCCGACGCGTCGTTCATAAAGATCGTCGTGCGGATCGCAGTCAGTTCGCCCCGGTTGTAGATGCCGCCGCCAGCGGGTCCCTCGTCGCTGTAGTTCCGCTCCACAACGCAGTCGGTGAGCGCGATCTTGCCCGTGTTGTAGATTCCGCCGCCGTAGCCTCCCAGCTTGTCGTCGCCCTCGGCTTCGTTTTCCGAGATGGCACAGCGGCTCAGCGTCAAGGTGCCGTTGTTGTAGATGCCGCCGCCGTTGGTCTCCGAGGCCACACCGCCGGTGATGGTCAGTCCGCTGATCGCGGCCGTGACGCCTTGGGCCACCCAGAACACGCGGCTGCGGCGGCCGGCGTCGACGGCCAGTTGCTCGCTGCCGGGGCCCTGAACGTCCACGTTGCTGTCGATCAACAACTCGCCCAAGGCCGGCTCGAGCGTGATCGTCGGGCCGGTCAGCTCGACGTCGAACTGGATCACGTCGTCGCCGGGTTGCTCGGCCGCCACCAAGAGGGCCTCGCGGAGACTCAGATCCAGCTGGCTATGGTCCCCGTCGCTCTCGTCGACGCCCGTGGTGACCACCAGCGGAGTCGACGCCAGCAGCCGACGGCCCTCCAACGCCTCCAGCCGAAGCCGGCGGCCATGGAGAAGCCGAAGCGTGTTTGAATGTTCCGTTTCCCGCTGCCGACGGAACCTGCAGCGTTCGGCAAACCGCACGATCAACACGATGCCCTCCAAAGTGCAGGCGGCCACGGTCTACCAGACTAATTACCCCACATTGTAACTGCATATTCAATCCGCGTCAAGGAACCGGCGAGTCGGCGCAGACCGGTTGCGGTCCTCCGAGGCGTTCCTCTATGGATCCAACCAGCATTCGGGCACGGGACCCGCCAGGTGGTTCTTCTGACGGGGCTAGTGTTTGCATCCGGGGACATGGGCCATTACAGTGTCCGGCGGGCGCGCTTGGGTGGAAGGCACGTTCTTCGAGCGGCTCGTCGTACGCGATTACATCCCGTCAGAGACGTGGTGGACACCGGATCCGCCAACCTCGATCCCAAAACAATCGAATCGGGCATGAGCCTTGATCCGGAGTCGACCTTGCAGATGGTCTTCGAGGATGAAGATTGGGGCTCGACGATCTCCTTCGAGCCGGGCATCGACGTCGCCTTGGGCGGTACGTTGGAGCTGCGGTTTGCCGAGGGCGTCGATCCGGCGGGGTTGATCGGCACGACCTTCGATCTGTTCGATTGGGATGGCGCGAGCGTGACCGGGCGGTTCGACCGCATTGTCACCGACGCGGGGGCGGTCTGGGATAGCTCCCATCTCTACACCACCGGCCAGGTCACCCTGGTTCCGGAGCCCTCGGCCTTCCTGCTCCTGCTGTTGCTCCTCGCGTCCGGCGGATGCGGCATCGTGCGGCAACGCCTGCGATAGGGTACAAGCTCGCAGGCTTCAACTCCCGGGGCCCCGGGCGGCTTGCCGCGATCAATCGGCCGCGATCGCCCGGCCGTCGTTCGTAACCGAATTCTCAAGGGGCCCTAACTTCCGCCTAACGCAGCGATTGTATGATTCTTTTAGACGATGAGGCTGCTCGAATTGAAACGATGTGGTTAAAGAAGTGGTTGAAGAAGCGGAAACGACTGCAAAGGATCAGTATCGATGGATTCAGTGCTTTTGGTAGAGGATGAAGAAGACATCCGAGAGATGGTGAGCTACAACCTTTCGCGGGAGGGCTATCAGGTCGCCGCCGTGGAAACGGGGGAAGAGGCGCTGGCCGTGGCCGATCTGCGGTCTTTCGACCTGGTCGTCCTGGACCGGATGCTGCCGGGCATGGACGGCTTGAGCGTCTGCCGGGAGTTGCGCGAGAACCCCAGGACCCGGACGGTTCCGATCATCATCCTGACCGCCCTGGGCGGCGAGTCCGACGTGGTATCCGGCCTGGGGCAGGGGGCGGACGATTACGTCACCAAGCCGTTCAGCCCCAAAGTGCTGCTCGCCCGAGTGCGGGCCGCGCTGCGCGGGAAAAGGGCCGACTACTGACCGCCGACGCTCCGCCGGCGCCCGACCTGCATCACCATCCTCCGACCGTCGGCCATTTGGACGCTTCGGGACAAGCGGAACAGGCGGACCGCGTTGGGCGGGTCTTCTCCTTCACACGCGTGCCGCGCAAGCCCGCACGTGCCCCAGCAACTCCGTGAAACGCACGGGCTTCGTCAGGCAAGCGGCCACATCTGCAACAGGGCATCGACCGTCTCCTCGCTGGAGGAAGGCCCGTCTGGTGACGGCTGCATGCGATTGGTTTCCCACGCCCACAGCCAGTCGAGCTGCAGCGGTGCGACTTTGCCTTCCGCCGGGGTGATCAGCTTCAATGCGTCCAGCAGATGGGTCTGGCTGCCGCGGGCGATCAGCATGTCGGTCGCGTTGACGCGCCGGTCGCGGTTGAAGTCGCAGGGGAAGTCGATCGGCGCCGGGTCGGTCAGCGTGCGGGGATTGTTTCGGACCATGAGGATATCAACGGCGTTGACCCGCGCGTCGGTCATCGAGTCGCCCGATTCGCCCACCGTGTTGCCGAAGTAGAAGACGTCCGCCTGGGGCAGGCCGGTATTCGCGTTTGCCCGCACCTCGACTCGCAGCCACTGGTTCTCGATGACGTTGTCCTCCCAGGTGATCGTCACCCGATCGGAGCCGTTAGTGCCAGCGCCGCGTCGCATATGAACGCCAAGCGGCACGGGCGCTTCGTGCCAGGTGCCGCTGTCGGGATAATCTCCGTTACCGACCCGAAGGACGAAGTCGGCGCCCGACTGCCTATAATTATCTGGCAGGTCGACAATGTCGACCATCACGCCGTTGATGCCTTTGTCATAGCTGGTGTAGTTGCGGAAACTCGCCTTCTTGCGCGGCAGCAAAGCCTCTTTATCGGCCGCCACGGCCGCATCGTCGTGAGAGTTCGCGTTCGGGTTGCTGCAATCGAAGGCCGAGTTGTTGTAGAAGACGTGGCGCGCGATGACCCCGGGCACGGTGATTGGAACGGTGATCGGAACGGACGTCGTCTCGTCGGGCACCAATTCACGAACGACCGTGGTCGTCCAGCCGTTGTAGGTGACCGTAATCTCGTACTCGCCGTAGAACGCCGGCGTTTTGTAGACGCCGTCGGCCCACGTGATTCCACTGGTATCCGTCCACCACTGATCGTGAACCAGGTCCAGCCATACTTGTCCGTTGGGATTCACGGTCCAATCACTATTGAACAAATGGGCATCCTCCTCTTGCCGCCAGTGCGTGTCTTCCCAGAATCCCCACAGATCGATCGACGTCGTGTCCGGGTGGCCAAAGAACA
>Ga0180437_10007614_pt1 | contig 14012 bp, 16 predicted proteins | sample SS_ome_4_FD_132410 | JGI IMG/M metagenome (GOLD analysis project Ga0180437, IMG submission 132410) | Hypersaline lake sediment archaeal communities from the Salton Sea, California, USA - SS_3_D_1 metaG | ecosystem: Environmental > Aquatic > Non-marine Saline and Alkaline > Hypersaline >...
AACGCTGTGCCGAGCACCCCTGTGCACAAACAACAAGTGAAGTCTTGCATCGGATGCCGGCAACAGCCGATTCAGCCAGCGCAGCCCGGCCCCTCATGCTATGCCTACCTTGACAACCTGCTACCACGGGTTTAACATTGTCGCACCAGTTGACATTGTTAAATAGCAAACTTGGAAGGAGGGAAGCTATGACCGAACCGGTCTATGAGAAACTGGCCGATGCGCTAAGTTCCAGAGGGGGACTCATGCCCTCCATAAAGTGCAAGGAGTTTTTCGCCATGGTGGAGGAGCTTTTCACCCCCGAGGAAGCAGAGCTCGCGACCAAGCTGCCCCTGAGCCCTATTCCGGCAGAGACCTTTGCCAAAGAGATCGGTGGCGATCCCAAAGAGGTGGAGAGCCTTCTGGAAAACATGGCCAACAAGGGGCTGGTTTTCACTCAGGAACGCAGCGGGGTGAGATTCTACAACCTGATGGCACTTGTCCTCGGCATCGTGGAAGTGCAATTCATGGGTGGGGAAGTGAGCGACCGTACTAGAAAAATAGCCCATCTCTTCGAGGATTACGGTAATGCACTCAGGAAGCTCGCGGCAGCCGCCCCCACCCCCACCCCCACCGGTACTGCCGTCTCCCCCCCTTCCAGGGTAGTCACCGTGGAGAAGGAGATCCCGGGCGGCACAGAGGTCCAGCCCTACGATAAAGTGTCGGAGTTCATCGCCAAGTACGACTCCATATCGGTTAGCACTTGCTACTGTCGCCATCAGGGGGAGCTGTTGGGGCGCCCATGTGACAAGCCCAAAGATGTGTGCATATCCTTCGGCCACTGGTCCAAGTATGTCGCAGAGCGCGGCTTCGGCAGACTGGTGTCCAAAGAGGAAGCTCTCCAGATCCTCGACCGTGCGGAAAAAGCAGGTCTCGTACATTTAACTAACAACGATACCGAACACACCGAATTCATTTGCAATTGCTGCGTTTGCCACTGCCCCATTCTTGGGAGCATCAAGAATGCCGCGGTCCCCAGCATGGTAGCGACTTCGAGCTTTATCGCTTCCCTTGAGGAGGGTGATTGCAGTGGTTGTGGCGACTGCGTAGAGCTGTGCCAGATGGATGCGCTAACCATGGAGGATGACATCGCAGCTCTGGATGCCGAGCGCTGCATCGGATGTGGGGTCTGCGTCTCCGTATGCCCTACAGGGGCATTGAGGCTGGAACTCAGGGAAGGGGCTCCAGTGCCCTCTCATTGATCGGCAGGAATTCAATATAGCCATGATGTCTTACTTGCAGCAGAGCGGCTGAAGAGATCCTCAAGCAGGTCGAGTGACGGACACACACTCATAGTCGCCGAGTCGTACGGTGCGCGCCTTACCTCCTTCCAGATCGAGCCTGACGGCTCCCTCACACGGCGCCGCATCTGGGCTCAGCTCGAGCAAGCCGTTCCCGACGGAATTTGTCTCGATGCCGAAGGTGCTATCTGGATTGCTTCACCAGGGAGCAGCGAGGTTCTGCGCGTTCGCGAAGGTGGCGAGGTGACCCACCGCATAAAGATGTCGACCCAAGCCTACGCTTGCATGTTGGGCGGACCCCAACGCCGTACGCTCTTCGTACTCACCGCAGAAACTGCGCATCCTGACAAGGCTAAGGCTAAAGCGAGCAGCCGCGTTGAGATTGTCGAAGTCGATGTCCCTGGTGCAGGTCTTCGGTGATTTTCTCCCACCCTTGCCCGAAGGCACCTGGGGCTTTGCCCCCCTGTTTGAAAGGCTTAGCTCCACCTCAGGGCAGTCGAACCCTCCAGGCTGAACATTCCAACAAGTTGTCTCTTGAATAAACAATTCCTAAAGCCCAAGCTTTTCCCCAACAAGGATTACCTCTATCCTGGGGTAAAGCTGATGCTCAAGGATGACGGTATAGCAGCATATGAGGCAAGTGTCGCAATCAAAGCACTCTCCAGTGAGAGCACAGGGTGGGCCTGATGGACGTTTCGCACCGGAGGTAACGGGGATGGACCGGATGAGATTCCCTATACCGTGCTCCATGTGACGACGAGCATTAAGTGGGGCAGCTACTTTCTTTATCCTTTCTATAGCTTCTTCAACATTGTTAACTATCTTATTTGTCCCTGCCGCTAGTATCACCCTCCTTGGCCCAAAGACTATGCCAGCAACGCGGTTGCCTCCTGCATCGGTGTTCAGTATCTTGCCGTCTAGTGTTATAGCGTTTATGCCAGCAACAAAGCAATCGGCAAAGAGGGCATCCCTTGTCGCTTGGCGTGCTTTCTCCGTCCTCGGGAAGACGTAGGTCCGGGGATCATCCTCCCAAAAGGGACTTATTAGCTTTTGTCCTCTTTCATGCAAGGCCCATGGAAGCCCGATCTGCTGTACTGTCTCCGAATCACCGAAGCCCACGCTGGCATCTGGAGGGATGCTTCCGAGCATGTGCTCCAGTGCTTCATTACGGTTGGAGAAATAGTACCCGTTGAAGTTGTTCTTCTTCAGAGCTTTAAGGCATTTCAAAGCGGATTTCTCGGAGTTTTCTTTCACCCAGGCTTCTTCCTGTGACATTCACACCTCCTATGGCCTGTCTAGAGTCGGATTCAATGTCTGTGTCCAGAATGATCTTTACTGGCATTACGATCTCACTTAGTGATCGCTCTCATAGGCGCCATATTTCTCATTCAACGCAGCAAGTTTACTAAATTGTATGCTATTAACACAAGTGCCTTCAGAAATAATACCTTTTAGCGGTTTGTGTGATGTGCATACATGGTGGGGTTTTCAGTCCCTAGTTCTCAGGCAACCATGAGTCTTGTCCACAGAAATCCATGACTAGCATGTAATCCTGCCACAATGATAGAATACAGGCAGGTTAAGACCATTCACCAAGGAGTTTAATCTGCATTATGGAAGTATTGGACAACATTCCTGTTGAGCTGGATAAAGAAGGAGTCATCCAAATACTACGGCTTGGTGATAAAGATGAGCAAATTGAAAATATGGTGCAAGAACTGATTTATGATGCTCTTAATACTGCTAGGCCAAAAGCCATATACACAGTTTCCTACGTCACTAATAAGAACGGAGACTCACTCGAAATTGATGGCATAAAGTTTACCAGCCTAGTTCTCAGAGCTAACCTTGATCAAGTAGAAAGGGTTTTCCCGTACATAGCTACTTGTGGACAGGAACTTGATGAGGTCACAGTGCCGTCAGGAGACATGTTGAGGGCTTTCTGCTTGGACACAATTAAGGGAATGATTCTAGCGATGGCTATAGGCTACCTTTCTGATCATATTAGACGAAAGTACGCCCTGGGGCAGATTTCCCACATGAATCCGGGTTCTCTGGAAGACTGGCCACTAGAGCAGCAGAGAGAGCTGTTTTCTATATTTGGCAATGTTGAGAAATTGATTGGTGTCAATTTGACTAGGGACTATACCATGTATCCACTGAAATCAGTGTCTGGAATATATTTCCCTACCGAGATCAGGTTTGAAAGCTGCCAGTTGTGCCTACGTGAGAATTGTATAGCTAGAAGGGCACAATATGACCCGCATCTAGCCAGAAAATATTTGGGTAATACTTGACCTTTTCAGTGAGCGAATGCTCTCAAGCCAAGCAAGAAAACAAAATAGAACAGGAGGTTTAGTAATGGAGGATAATTTAGAGACGATATCTCAAATGGATCTCACTAACGACGGATTCAGCCATCTTGAGCCCTGATTCATATGCCTCGGCCTTGATGCTGAAAATCTACAGCGAGTCCCACCAGTTAAACTCTGTTGGCTTATACTCCAAAGCATCGTGAATTGTCCCAAAAAGATGGTCGTATTCAAAGTATTGGTCAAAGTGTAATTCAGTCGGGCGAACGATTCTCTGTATCGTAGCCTCAACAGGCAAAAAATAGCCAGGCGCTGTTTCTACCAGAAGCCAAGCGTGACGTGAATGGGGATTAAAGGGAGTGGGACCACAGGCGATATATGTATTCCAACCTTGAAATTGCAGCATTGCCTCCAGAAATGCGCTCATCTCACTGCAATCAAAGATCCCGCGCTGATAGTGGGAGCTGAGCCAATCATACTGATCCAGCAATTTCTCGAGTTCATATGCCCCCTGTTGTTGAGTGTCAACGTCAGCATAATATGGAGACATATAAAGGAGGGGAAGGCTGGTAGCACCCTCTGGAGAGTCGATTGAGGCAGAAACAGGTATTATAAGCAGAATAACGGCAAAAAATCCAGTAGAGGCTATTCTGACCAGATGCCGCTTCATCGCTCACCCCTCTTCCTCTTCAGACTTGCTCTTTATCGCCTAATGTGCATATCTCCATAATTAATTATGGCTTGCTGGAGAGACCTTGTATGTGACTTTCATCACAAGAGCTGCAAATCAACAAGCTCACTTGTCCGTTTGTGCTGGAGGTTGCGTTCGCAAGTGGTTGAGCCTAAGTGTAGGTGTCTCCAAAGGGCGGCGAAGAGGATGCGGATGCCGTAGTTAACAAAGTAATAAGAGGAGACAGACCAGAAGATGGGTGTGGATATGGTTGGGTGGCTTTATCCTCGTGAATTTTGAAATTTGCCCCGTCTCAGGACACATTCAGCCTTGGCCAGAGCAACATAAAATCCTAGGACTACTAAGCAATCATTCAGTCATTGCCCAAAGTGTGCCAGGCGTCTTTTACTATTTTCCAGGTACGTTGGTCCGCACAACAATGCTTAGCTACGGATTGGAGTGACCACCGTGCTATAATTGATTCGGCGCAGGTCAATAGTATTTTCTCTTTGGAGGAGGAGCAATGCGTGAAGCAATTACCTTGCCCTTAGGTGAGGAATATCACCTAAGACGTGGCAAAGACCGTATTCGCTATGCAGGGATGCCTTCCGATACTGTCTATTCCATTGTGCAGAGAAAAAGAAGTGGATACCAGGGATTTGCATGGAACCTATTCTTTCCTATAAAGAAACAGTCTATGGCTATTGACGGGGTTAGTATCTTTGTTGAAAATGTTACACCCGAAGAAATCAGATTTCGGATACAATAGGGAATTCTCTTGCCCCTTGCGAAAAAGGCGTCCCAAAAGGCCATTCCACTCTGTACTTGGCCACTTCGTTTCTCCCCTGGGAAGGGTACCTGCTTTCCGCCTAGTTTAACCATTGCCTCGCCAAGCAGCAAAGCTGGCTGAGCGACACACAGTCTCACACAGCTCTCCAAAACGGATCATTTAATAATTCCCGTGACCTCTAGTTCGTATCGCGTGACCTCCTCAAAACTCACACCAAATCCCTTTACCTCAAAGCGCCAACTCGCACCGGGTTGGAGACGACCAAGCAAGTAACCAGAATCCTTTCCAAGCAAAACATCGCCAGGACCATACCATTTGACCTCTGCTTTAACACCACTAAGCTCCTGCTCGGTATCATTCATTGCTGTGCCGACAACCACGGGCCCCCAAAACTCCTCACGCAGCTCATACTCCAAAACTGCCAGTTCCCACTCCTCACCCACATCTTTCACTGCCCAAACACAAACCGTGATTATAGCTGCCAGAATCGCAGCCAGGATGATCAGAAGCCATGTCCACCCTTTCATCTAATATTCACCTCCATGCAAGCAGCTTGTCGCAGGTGATTCGTCTGGCGCATATTCTATGCTGCTGCAGCCTCCATGTCAACGTAAACCTGTGCCACCAACTTCAAATACCTGAGGCTTTGGGAAGCTTAACTTGAGTCTTGATTGGCAAGCGAGTAGAATGATAAGAAATGAAAACAAGGTTCAGCTCACGCTGACGGAGTTATGACCTGTGACCTGGGATTGGGACTACCAAGCTGAATGCGAGAAGTGGGAATGGCGTATTCCTGCATACTACAATGTCGGGTATGATTGCGTAGATAAGCACGTGCGCCTGGGGAAGAAGGACAAGGTAGCCCTATATTGGGAGAACGAGGCCGGCGAGGAGAGAAGATTCACTTTCGGGGACATGCAAGCCCTCAGCAACAGGTTTGGCAACGTACTTAGAGGGCTGGGGCTGAAGAAGGGGGATCGCTTCTTGCTCCGAATGCCCAATCTGCCTGAGTTCCAGATGGCTTTTATCGGTGGCTTGAAAATCGGCGCCGTGCCCATACCTTCGAGCGTTATGTTCAAGTCCCATGAGATAGCATATCGCATCAACGATAGTGGGGCGTCGGTGATTATAACCGTTCCCCAGTATGCAGCCGAAGTAGCTGAGATCAGAGACCAGTGCCACAGTCTGAGACACGTCATCGTTGTGGGGGAACCCGAAAGGGACCAACTCTCCTTTTGGGATCTAATGGCTAGAGCATCCGAAAAGCTCCGGGGCGTTGCTACCAGAGCCGAGGATCTGGCTCTGATCTGTTACACGTCAGGCACCACCGGCAGCCCGAAGGGGGCAACTCATGCCCACCGATATGTTATCGGCAATGACTCTGCCTCACAATACTGGCAAGCGCTGGAGGAGGATGACATCGTGTCACACGCCAGTGATTTGAACTGGATCTATGCCATAGGCCAGTCGTTCCTTTTCCCCTGGAGGCAGGGTGTCTCTGTCTTCCTGTATCAGGGCAGGTTTAACCCCGAAAAGTGGTTTCACCTCTTGGAGAAGTACCGGGTGACGAACCTGGCCGGGGTCCCCACAGCGTACCGCATGATGGCGGCAGCAGGTGGGGTGGAAGGGAAGTATGACCTCGGAGCACTTAGGCATTGCATCAGCGCAGGCGAGCCGCTGAACCCCGAACTGTTTTACGAATGGAGGGAGAGGTTTGGGCACGAATTGTACGACGGCTTGGGTATGACCGAGGTTAATGTGTACATCTCCAATATGAAAGGTATGCCTATACAGCCGGGCTCCTGCGGAAGGCCGATGCCAGGGCACATATGCACCATTACTAATGAAGATGGTCAGGAATTATCTCCAGGAAGCACGGGCATCTTGGCAGTAAAAGCTGACGACCCAGGTGTCTTTCTCGGGTACTGGAATAAACCGGAGGAAACAGCAAGCTTGTACAGAAATGGCTGGCTACTCACCGGAGACATATGCCTCAAGGCTGACGATGACTACTACTGGTTCAAGGGGCGGGATGACGACCTCATTATGAGCTCTGGTTATCGCATATCACCCTTCGAGGTGGAAAGCGCCGTGGCAAAACATCCTGCTGTGCTGGAATCGGCAGCGGTAGCAAGCCCCGACCCTGTACGGGGCGTCATCGTCAAATCTTTCGTCGTACTCCGCGAGGACCATGAGCCCGGACCATCACTGATCAAAGAAATCCAGGAATTTGTAAAAGGGCACATAGCCGCCTACAAGTACCCCCGGGCCATAGAGTTTGTGACTGAGCTGCCCAAGACACAGAGCGGCAAGATAATGAGAAAGTTACTCCGGGAAGCAGAGAGCGGCGGAACTTCGAATAGAGGTTAGCTTGTTGCTACAATTAGAGACGGCAAGGGCTAAGTACTAAGACTAGGGGCCAAGGTAGAAAATTCTGTCTCTTGTAGGCTCAACTCCACCATAGAAAAAAATAGCCGTTTGGTAGCCAAAATGGAATGGAAATCTTTAGTCGGAGCCGATCAGAAGTGTTTAATCTTGTTAGCCTCAGCTTTGATTCTATCTAAGTCTTCCTCGGTAAATAGCCTCCAACCTCTTCTGTCGGCATGACTGACGTCTTCAAGGATGCCTTCCTTGAGCCAACGAAGGAAAGTGGCTCTGCTGATACCAGCTCTTTTGCACGCTTCAGAGGTTCTATAATATCTCTGACCTTCAACAACTATCGGCATTCTCAAAGCCTCCTAAATGGACGCAGGGCTCTTGCTTCGCAGAACATTCCTCGCTACCTGGCGGATTTCGTTTATAGAAAAGGGCTTCACCAGATACCGGGCGACGCCGAGCTCCCGACACAACTGCAGCGATTCCTCGGAGGGATAACCTGTGATCACAATGAATTTTGCCTCTGGCGACTTCTCCTTAGCCAGCGCTAGTGCTTGCAAGCCATTCATGACTGACATTTTTAAATCGGTAATGATCAGGTCATAATGCCTCGCAGTCAAGACCTCAACTGCGTTGGTTCCATCAGCCAGATAGACTAGGTAGCCGTTGGCGGCTAAAGCCTCAGTGAGTACGCTCCGCACACCGGGTTCGTCGTCAATAACTAGGACCTCGATAGGGCCCTGCTTTGCCTTCGAAGTGCTCTTGCTGTTCGCCATTTGCTTGTTACCCCTATCATGATCCGTGCTTGGTCGTATAACTTATGCCAGATAATATTATACAATGTAGTCTAATATTATATTATATTCTATTGTATTGTGTCAAGCCCATGTTTTCAGTTTCAAAACGGGTTACCGGCAAGGAGTTTTCTAGAACTTGACAGGGCTGGGCCAAGGTATTATCCTCTGCCTAACAGCCCTGATATCTGTAGAAGAGAAGACAATGGACTTAGGAGGCATTTGGTGAGAAAGTGGCTATCAGTACTAGCAATTGCGGTATTGGGCCTGGCGCTGGTCATTGGTATCGCTTGTGGGGGAGGAGGTGATGATGATGAAGATGGCGAAATTGGACAGGCACAACCTGGCGATACCGTTAAGGTTCACTACACGGGCACATTAGAGGACGGCACGGTATTTGACAGTTCCATTGACCGCGAACCTCTGGAATTTACAATAGGCGATGGTCTATTAATCCCGGGCTTTGAAGAGGCTGTGGTCGGGATGAGTCAGGGCGAATCGAAAACCATCGAAATCCCGGCGGATGAAGCATACCCATACCATGAGGAACTGGTATTTGTAGTAGAGCGTGACGATCTTCCACCAGACTTACAACCAGAGGTCGGTCAACAATTACAATTCCAGCAAGAAGATGGTACAATAGTTACATTAAAAGTGATCGATGTCTCCGAATCGAGCGTTACATTTGACGGCAACCATCCTCTGGCGGGAGAAGACCTGACTTTTGATATCCAGCTCGTAGAGATCCTATAAGCGTTTCTTTTATGGTGATATGCTACTAGGCTTTTGCGGGTTTGCCGCTAGCTTCGCGCCTTCCCGCAAAGCCTTTTTATTAAGGGGTACGTGGACCTCCCCTCTGCTGCCCTTTAGTTTTCTCTCCATCGCCTCCTCAACAAGCTCCAGTGACACCGCCTTTGTGGCCTCGATATATGCCCCGAGAAGGATCAGATTGGCGACTTGCCTGCCTCCCAGTTCGATAGCAGCCTTGGTAGCCGGAATGTAAAAAACCTCCACATCCTCACGGCTCACTTTGGCCGGTATTACTGAGCTATCGACAAAAATCGTTCCCCCAGCCTTAACCCGCTCTTCCAACTGCGTGAGCGCCGCTGGGCCCATGACTATCGCTGAGATGGGATGATATACCGCAGGGGAGCCGATCTCCTCATCAGAAAGGATAACGGTGCATTCACTCTCCCCACCCCTCATCTGGGGTCCATAGTTAGGAAAGTAGAGCACATGTTTGTACTGCGACATCGCAGCCTCGGCCAATAACCGGCCTGTGATTAACAGGCCCTGTCCCCCCAGTCCGGCGACCATTACCTCAATCTTTTGTGCCACAACATCACCTCCACTATTCGATAACATCAACGTTCTTGAACTCGCCTAAGGGGTACTCAGCTATCATCTTATCATTTATGAACGCCAAGCACTCACGGGGGGTCATTCTCCAGGAGGCGGGACAGGCGGAGAGGAACTCGACGAAGCTATATCCAATCCCATCTATTTGCTTTTGGAGCGCTACCTTGACAGCCTTTTTAGCCCGTTGATAGTTGGCCGGGATGTGGACGCTCACCCGGGCTGAATAGGCGACCCCTTTCATCACTGCTGCCAACTCGGCAACATGAAGCGGATAGCCGCTTGTTTCCGAGTCCCGTCCCCCAGGCGTGGTGGTGGTTACCTGTCCCAGCAGGGTTGTAGGTGCCATCTGGCCACCGGTCATTCCGTAACCGGCATTATTGAGGAAGATAGTGGTCAGCTTCTCACCGCGACTCAGGGCGTTCATAAAGCAACCCAAGCCGATGGCTCCTAGGTCGCCATCTCCCTGACAGGTAATCAATATCGTATCCGGGTGAATGCGTTTGAGAGCAGTTGCCATCGCCGGGGCACGCCCGTGAGGGCAAGAAGCGGTATCTAGGTTGAACATCATCGGCCATAAAAAGCTGCAGCCAACACCCCCAAGAAGTATCGTCCGATCTTCGATGCCCAGCTCCTCGATGTTCTCACAGAGCAAGCGGATGATTATACCGTAATGGCAACCGGGGCAATGCATGATGGGGACGGAGCTTCTGAGTTTGGGTGTTTCACAAACCTTCACTTTGTTCTCAGCACTCATAGCAAACTTTTGACCTCCTCTAGCACCCTCTCAGGATGTATTATCCCCTGAAGTCCGGATACGTGGCGGCCCCAGACTCCCAAAAGATGGACAGGAACTTGCCCCAACACAGCAAATTCCACATCATCGACGAACTCTCCGATACTGTCCTCGACCACAAGCACCTTGCCCGCCCGTAAGGCTGCTTCCTTCAATTCCTTGTTGGGAAAGGGCCACACCGTTATCGGGCGAAACAGGCCCAACTTGAGGCCCTGGGCTCGCCCCATGTCAACAGCTCCTCGCGCGATTCTTGCTGAGGAACCATAGGATACCAAAAGGAACTCAGCATCCTCAGCCTGATAGGTTTCATACCTCACCTCTTTATCCATGATCTCTTGATATTTTTCCCTTTGGTGCACATGGTAACCGGTAACATTATGTATAGCGCTATGGGAGGGGTAGATATTGCCACCGGAATGCGAATCGCACCTTCCTCCCTTCTTACCTCTACCCTTGAGTGCCCATTCCTTCTCCGGCACCGAGCCGAAATCAAGCACTCTTGACTCCACAGGCTCTGCTATTCGCCCAATTATGAAGTCCGAGAGCACCATGACCAGCATGCCATACTTGTCGGCCAAGTAGAAGGCAAGTTGAACCAGGTCAAAACACTCCTGGGGGGAGGAGGGAGCCAAGACGATGCATCGGTAACCACCATGCCCGCCACCCTTGGTCGCCAGGCGATAGTCAGTCTGCCCGTGGCAACCGCCAGTCCCGATCCCGGGCCCCATTCGCATCACATCAACCAGTACGCAGGGAACCTCGGCAGCTGAGATATAGGAGATCCCCTCGCCCATAAGGGCGAATCCACAGCCTGCGGTGGAGGTCATCACCCTTTCCCCTGACATCGCTCCCCCATAGAGCATGTATATGGAAGCACTTTCAGATTCTGACTGGACGAAGGCGCCCCCGATCCTGGGCAACTCCCGGGACAGGTACTCTCCGATATCGCTTTGGGGGGTAATGGGATAGCCAAAGAAGTACTTGCAGCCAGCAGCAATAGCACCTCGCGCTATTGCCTCGTTACCTTCGATAAGAATCTTCTCAGCCATGATGGGTCTTTCCTTTCTAGAAGCCAAACCTGACTGCTGCTGAATGTATACCTTGGCACTGTGGGAGTAGCTAGTATACTTCCAGGACTTCGCTTCTATGCTGGCGAGGGCTTCTTGGTCTCCACATATTTATAAACCTCAATAGCAAAGTCGGGGCACATCCAACCACAAATTCCGCACCCGTTACACCTATCAGGATTGACGAAAAAGGCAAGCAAGCTCCCTTTGGAACTCACTTTGTCTTCGGGCATCGAGATGCATCCCCGGGAGCAAAATTCTACGCAAAGGCCACATCCCTTGCAAAGATTCTCATTAATTACTATTTCACCTTTCGCCATGCCTTTGCCCCCTATTCTTATTCAAAGCCTTTTTCAAAGATTGCCTGTCTCGATTAATACTGTTTTCTTGGGCTTGCCAAGAGCCAAGCGAGACGTTCACTGCCATTTCAGATAACAGCCATATAGACGAACTCTTGATTTGCCTAATCCGAATAGTAGGTCGAATTGTAGCACCTATGGTAACAGTTGTCCAATCCAATACAGATTAAGAAAAGCCCTTTGAATTGGCAACTATCCTATGCTCGGTGCGAACGGGTATGAATAAAGATGTCATGAAGCGCTGATGTCCACTGTGATGGGAAGAGCGGTGATGCTCTTCATCTTTGACTAGACTTCGGTTGGCAAGTCCTCTTACCTCCGCCGTGGAGACCCGCCTTGACAGACACCCCCAAATGAAATAGAATGATAAAGAGCCATAAGTGCAGAATATACTTGAATAGATGTAGGTTGCCTGGATCCGTGTTAAAGTTTAGATCACAATATGAGATTTGTAATCTCCACCTCCGTTTTTCTCCCCCATACTCCAGTCTGCCCCCGAAGTGGGCCTCTGCTTTCTTCCGCTAAAAGCGCCCCCACGAAATTCCCTCCTTAGCAGCCACAATTTAATATTGGCTCTCGAGCGACCGCTCACGGTAAGGCAGCTCAGCGAGACTTGAGAATGGCTTCGCAGAGGGTGTTGGGACGAAGGTGAATTCGGTGCTTGAAGCGAAGACAGCTTTTTAATCTGATGCTGATTGAAGTTAGCTTTAAGCCAGCGCTAGCTCTGCTTGGTTAAAGATGGTGAACGTTTGATTTTATTTAGTAGTGAGGTTTGACCGATGGCAGGGATTGCCGGAATACGGGCAAGCGGGGCTAATTTGGAAAGTATGCTCCAGATGCTGAAGCATAGGGGAACTCATGAAACCTGGCTCGGCCCTGAGCAGTATGTGAGGTTGGGCTGCTGTTTGCTGCCCTCTGAGGTGATGCCCAAGCCCAGGACCTATTCTTGCCAAGGAACTAGGGTCGCTGTTCTTGACGGTCATGTTTACGACTCAGGAGGCAGTAGGTTGGCCAATGCCGAGCTGGTGCTCTCTCTGTATGAGAGAAATGGGCTTCGGTTTGCCGAGGCACTTGATGGCGATTTCGCCTGCGCCATAACCGATGGCAACGAGCTGATCCTGGCTCGGGATGCAGTGGGTCTAAAACCCTTATACTACAGCCAGCGGGACGGCGAATTCCACTTTGCCTCCGAGGCCAAGGCTCTTTGCTCTGTAGTCGATGATATCAAGGAATTTCCCCCGCAACATATATACACTTCCACGCTTGGTTTCCAGAGATATACCCCTGTGGTTGAAGCAACCCCGGATTTCGACACCCCTGAGCAGGCGGCCCAGATTCTGGCCCAGCTGCTCGAGCGTGCGGTTGAGAAGCGCGTAGCCGATGGAGTGCCTGACGGGGTGCTGTTAAGCGGGGGACTGGATAGCAGCATCATCGCCTGCCTGGCAAAGGAATGTCGACCCGACCTAAAAACCTTCACCGTGGTCTTAGGTGATGGGGAAGACCGGGAACATGCCCGTGAGGTAGCACGTTATCTGGGAACTGAGCATTACGAATATAACTATACCGAAAAAGAGATAATAGAAGCGCTGCCCCAGGTCATCTATTACCTTGAGTCCTTTGAAGAGGACTGCGTTAAAGGGGCAGTGGCCAACTTCTTTGCCTCGCGGTTGGCCTCAGGGCATACCGGCTGCGTGCTCACTGGGGAGGGTTCCGACGAATTCCTTGGCGGCTACCATGAACTGAAGACGGCAAAGGACGGTGCAGAACTGGAGAGGATGATGGACCGGCTCATCGACGTGGCCTACAACACTGGTCTGCAAAGGCTGGACCGGATGATGGCCGCGCATTCGCTCGAGTTTCGCACTCCTTTCCTTGATCGGGCGGTGACCGACTTCTGTCTCAAGATACCAGCCAAGTGGAAGGTCTATGGCCCGGAGCAGGTGGAGAAGTGGATTTTACGTAAGGCGTTTTCTGGACGTCTTCCCGAGCACATCGTGTGGCGAGTTAAAAGCCCCTTTGCTACAGGAGCCGGATCGTCGGCCGTCATGGGCTCCTTGGCCGAAAAGCAAGTCTCGGAATCAGATTTCATGGCCAACCGACGGACGGAGGAGGGGTTGAGACTCTACTCAGCAGAGGAGTTGTATTACTATCGAATCTTTAAGAAGAGCTTTCCTCAGCCAGCTGTAACCCACCTAGTAGCGAGGTGGGATCC